>Ga0182021_10010337_pt1 | contig 11065 bp, 11 predicted proteins | sample 612E3MmetaG_FD_120493 | JGI IMG/M metagenome (GOLD analysis project Ga0182021, IMG submission 120493) | Permafrost microbial communities from Stordalen Mire, Sweden - 612E3M metaG (Illumina Assembly) | ecosystem: Environmental > Terrestrial > Soil > Wetlands > Permafrost | place: Sweden...
ATCTGTACCTTGACCCCGGGGTTTTTCAGGTCGTTGGAGGCAGAGGTCATGGTTGAACCTTCCATGATAAAGGCCGGCAGGAATGTCTCAACCGTGACGACCATGCTGGAAGCCGGAATGGCCAATTTACCGCCGATGGGGATTGTGTAGATTTTTTGGGATACGCTGGACTTGTCGATAACAGCGATTCTGACCGCCTTCCATCTGCCGGCAACAAACGACGGGACGACTAATCGCGCATCTTTCTTGGCGGTATGGGAGTTCAAGGAACCTGCATCTACTTTTGGGGGGGGTTGCTGATTCTGCTGACATCCCGCCAATCCTGCAAAAAGAAGGGTCAGGACAAGCAGCGTGATTTGTAGGGGCACTGCAATTTTCAAATGATTTACCCGATCAGGTGGTAGGTGGCGGAGAGAGAGGGATTCGAACCCTCGATACCGGTTTCCCAGTATACTCGCTTAGCAGGCGAGCGCCTTCGACCTACTCGGCCATCTCTCCAAAACCTAACACAGCCCGTCACAGACAGGGTTGTTTATTCAGCAAGGTACGCTGTTATTTTCCTTTTTTGAGATCAATCAGAATCAGCTTTGCAATCGCCTTGAGGGTCTCGAAGACCCCTTCACCTGTCGTAGCACAGGCTTCGTATTCAGGAACGTTGGTGGGGTTCAGATCGCGGCGCATCTCTTCAATAGGCATGGCGCCGGGCAGATCGCGCTTATTGTACTGCATCACATACGGCAGTTTATCCAGGTCGTAGCCCTGTTCCTTGAGGTTGGCTCGCAGGTTGTCAAGGGATTCAATATTCGCATCAATTCGTTCTTCCTGGGAGTCGGCCACAAAAACGACCCCATCGACCCCTTTCAGGATCAGCTTGCGTGATGCATCGTAAAAAACCTGACCCGGAACGGTATAGAGATGAAAACGGGTCTTGAAGCCCCTGATCTCCCCCAGTGCAAGCGGAAGAAAGTCAAAGAAAAGTGTCCGTTCCGTCTCCGTCGCCAGGCTGATCATCTTGCCTTTGGCATCCGGGGCAGTCTTCTGGTAGACATACTGAAGATTGGTAGTCTTGCCACACAAGCCAGGGCCGTAGTAAACAATTTTGCAATTTATTTCGCGAGAGGCGTAGTTGATAAATGACATCGTTGGCTTACCCCGTAATCACTAGCTGAACAGATTATCTATATCGTCGTCGGTAATCTCAGCGAAGGGGAAATCGGATGTGCCCTTCTTCTCCTTGTCCTCAGCCTTTTTCATCAACTTCTCGAAGATTGCCGAGAGTTCATCCGACGATTTTTTGACCCGCAAACGGACAAGCCCGAGAGATGAGCGGCTATCAAACAGAACGACCAGGATGACCCTGCCGCCGACTATCGATATATGGAGGTTATCCTTTTCACCCTCGTGGAAAAGGATTGAGAATTCCTTTTCGCCGATGAGCTTGGCAAGTCCTCCGGTCGCAGCAATGTTGCCGGCGGTCAGTGATGCGAGTGACGTCGTATCAAAGCGTTCCGTATCTCCTACGCCTGATATGAGCTGTCCATTCTTGTCGACCAGGAAGATGACCTTGGCATTGGCTTCCTGAAGAAGCCGCTCGATCACTACATTTATTTCCTGGAACTCTTCTTCGTACATGACCATCTGTGGATTGGACATGTTACTCTCCTAGCCCTGACGGCTCAAAAACCGTCGATAAATTAAGGGGGATCATTGCATCGGAAGTTTATACCAGAATTGATCTGCTGTTTCAAGCTTATTACGCAACGTGCCGGTGATACTTTTGTTACTGGCGATGCGAACCGGAAATATTCTTGAGTTTATCCGTCCTTTCGGGTAGTCTTTTGACAGGGCGCAGAGGTATCAAGCGCCCACATTTCGTATCTACGGGAGTTATATGCAAACAGAATTCATCCCCAAATGGATCGCCTGGGAGACAACGCAAAAATGCAATCTGCGCTGCGTGCACTGCCGCTGCTCTTCAGAAATGACTTCATCAGAGGGCGATTTCACCACAGAAGAGGGCAAAAAACTCCTCAAGGAGATTGCCGACTTTTCCAAACCGGTGGTTGTCCTTTCTGGTGGTGAACCACTCTTGCGACAGGACATCTTTGAGCTGGCGGGATACGGCACATCGCTCGGGTTACGCATGTGCATGGCCACCAACGGTGCCCTGGTAACCGATGAAATCTGCCAAAAGATGAAACAGGCCGACATCAAGATGGTCTCGCTTTCGCTGGACGGTTCAACTGCTGAGGTCCATGACAACTTCCGCCAGTGTCCCGGTTCCTTTGACGGCGTCGTCCGTGCTGCAGAGCTTTTCAGAAAGCATGGCCAGAAATTCCTGATCAACTCGTCATTCACAAAAAGAAACCAGCATGACATCGCCAACACCTTCAAGGTAGCCAAAGGCCTGGGGGCGACAGCCTGGTACATGTTCATGATCGTGCCCACCGGTCGCGGAGAAGATATCATGAGCGAACTGATCTCCAAGGAAGACTATGAGGACATCCTAGACTGGCACTACCAGCAGGAGAAATTTGAGGACGACATCCTCATGCGGCCCACCTGCGCCCCCCACTATTACCGGATTGTGCCGCAAAAAGCCAAGGCCGAAGGGGTCAAATTCGAGCGACGCTCACTGACGTTTTCCACCGGAGGCGGCAAAGGGTGTATCGCAGCCCAGACAATTTGCCTGATCGACTGTTTTGGCAACGTCAAACCCTGCTCCTACTTCCACCGTACGGCCGGCAACGTAAAAGAAACCCCCTTCCGTGAAATCTGGGAGAATTCGGAGATATTCCGCAACCTGCGTGACTTCAAATCCTACAAAGGGAAATGCGGCCAGTGCGAGTACATCAATGTCTGCGGGGGGTGTCGCGCCAGAGCTGATGCGGTACACGGCGACTATCTGGAAGAGGAACCCTTCTGTAACTATGTCCCGATTAAAATGCAGAGCGAATCGTCAAATAGCAAGCACTGAACTTTCCTGTTGACAGTTTGCACCCTGACGCGTTATAAGAAAAATCCTTTTTGCCCAGGTAGCTCAGTCGGTAGAGCAGAGGATTGAAAATCCTCGTGTCGGCGGTTCGATTCCGTCCCTGGGCACCACTTACTACAATAAAAACAGGCACTTGCGATATCAGTCGCGAGTGCCTGTTTTGTTTAGACGCAGAGCTTAATCCAGCCTGGCATCTCCATCATCTATTTCGTCCCACTCAATCAATCCTCGTGACCTCATCGTGTCAATCGTCTTCCAACATTGACTCACAGATTCACACATTACAGCAGCTTCACTCCTGGGGAGGAGGCCTGCCGGTTCTGTTCACATACTCAATATCTTCCATATTTTTGGAAATACCCTCTGCGCAAAACGACCAGATGCGATAGCTCTCAACACCCAATATCGTTATACCGGAACCGAATACTGCCCAGAAATTTTCATCTAGTGATTTGCCAAAATAATAAAAGAGGAAAAAGGCTGTCAGAAAACCTACATGGCTGAAGCTGCTACGATGTTCAATACCTGCAGCCATACGGGAAAGACTCAGAATTATTGCGGAAAAGGTATAGAGCAGGAGCACTATGCTGATAATTCGGGCCGAGGGAGGTTTCCCTAGTAAAGCAGTGGCTGCATCAGGAGCAGGAAGAAAATAAAATCCCCACCAGGCAAGAATGCTGACAACAAGAAACAACGAAAGAGCTAGGATACCGCGGGTGGAAAAGCGGTTCAAGCGGTTTATTTCCTTTAGTAATTCCTGCCGAAGCATATCAGCGCTATCCCGGGTTTCATTAATATCAACCGACAGTTGATGTTCACGCATGTCTGTCATGCAATCCCCGATAGCCTTTTACTAATTTTCTGATTCTTCAGAATTCTGTTTCTTGCCGGCAGCGTTCATTTTTTCGTTGTAATAACTTGTGGCTATTATGTCAAGATCATGGGGCAAGTGAGGCGGGGGTTCTGGGAATATGTTCTTTTTTGAGGAAAATTCTACATAATTCCGCAATCTCTGTACCGGGAGAAAAACATTTCTCCTCAGCAAGGCGGCAACTCCGCCAATGGTAAGGATGAGGCTCATCAATGTAAAGATGAGCATCTGGATGCGAAGCATTGTAAGGGATCTTTCAAGTTCCGCTCTTGACAGCCCTATGTCCAATGTACCCAGAACTTTCTGGCCGGGGAGATGAACATGACATGCCGCGGATGAGCAGTCCGGCTCATTGTAGATGGGTGCAGTAATTGCCATTACATCCATACCATCCGGATTTCTGAACGTACGGGCTTGCTGCATCGTCCCAAGATTCGTGACAGGGACCGCTCCTTTGTGACAGACGATGCATCCTTCTGCATTCTTATTCACCTGACGGTTAATCTCACCCGGCTTGGCAGAAAAGGTCACAATACCTTTCTTGTTAAATATTCTGACATGATCAACGCCTTTCTGTTCACCCACGTTCCGTATGATGGTCGCCAGCGTTTCACGGTCGGATTTGAGCATTGCATAGTGGGTAGATTTAAGAATGGTGTCAGCAAGATTGGTGGCATGAACTATCTCGCCATGATGGAGGTCGTCACGGATAACCGAGTAAAGAACCAGACAGCAGACCACCATAAAACCGGTAACGGCAAGGCCAACCGGTACTAGGGCTTTTCCCATGAGTGTGGCAAACATATCATCCCTCCATAGATCCTGAAACAATTCGAATCACAGGATTTCAATTACATTTTATGGCATGACTCGCACTTTTCCTTTACACTAAAAGCGGTTTTTCCATCATGACAACCACCGCAGGACTTCCCTTTTTCCATATCGTTCATCGACACCTTCACCATGCTTCGGGTGGTAGTGTAAAGCGTAATGTGGCAATCAGTACAGGTGTAAAGGCCTGTGTGGAATTTATGACTGAACGTAACATTGCTCAATGTCTTGACATCAAACACCAGTTCTTGTACCGGGTGACATTTCGAACACTCTTTTACTGAAAACGCCTCTTTGGAATTGTGACATGCACCACAAGATTTACCCTTTCCCATGGCTGCCATTCCGACTCGCCTGTTCTTTTGATTCGGAGAATACAATTTAGGATGACATGTGCCGCATTCTGCAACTCCGAGATGAGTATTGTGACTGAAATGTGTGGGGCCGGTTTCTTTTACCTTGAATGTTATTTCCTTAACAGGGTGACATGTTATACATGTATCGAGTCCAAAGGCTTTCTTACCGTTATGACAGGCGCCGCACGATTTACCCTTTTTCATATCTTCCATGGTGAAACGCTTATTATGGCCGGCGGCAAAAACAGACGGGTGACATACGCTGCAATCAGCTGATGTGGCAAGATGCAATTTATGACTGAATCCAGTAGTTCCTGTTGCCTTGACGTTATAAACTATTTCTTTGGTCTGATGGCAACGAACACATTCTCCAAGAGAAAAGGCTCTTTTACCGTCATGACAAGCGCCACACGACTTGCCCTTTCCCATATCAGCCATTGAATAATGTTTTTTCTTTTTTAAATCAAAGAGTGCATCGTGACAGGCTTGACAATTATTGGTAAGTCCTTTCTTATTTAAATGATTTCCATGGCTGAATACCACTTTACCTGCATTTTTGGTAATAAAAGCTGCATCCCGTATGGTGACCGCAAGCGCTGCGCTCTGGAATAACAAGAACATTGCAAGGATGGAGAAAATAAGGCGGCTTTTCATACGATTTGCTCCTGTTTTGTTTTATTTTAGTAAATAACTGTAGCTAGTTAACGTCTTTCTTTCATTTTTTTTCAGGATGGTTATCTTCAACTATTTCCTCTTCCCACCCGTCCCACATCGGCTTGAAATGAGCCAGCGGGGTATGTCCGAGAGTGGCCAGATAGATATGTACAAAAAGAAAAGCGGTAAAACAGCAGGCAACCAGAAAATGTGTTCCTACCAGAGCCTTTATGCCCCCCAGCAGGATCAGCAACTGACGCAACGGGTCGACATACATGAGAAGCACACCGCTTACTATAACCAGGGGCAAAAGTACCAACATGATCACCAGGTACGCAGCCTTCTGCATGGGATTGAACTTGCTTTCAGGTCTGCTGTGATGCGGGTTGGGCAAACCGAAAAAGTAGGTAAGAAAATAGAAGTACGCCTGGCGTAAAATGCCTGATTTAAGATCCTCCACTGTCGGCACATACAATTTTATCAGGCTTTTTGCCACAAACAGGTAGTAAATCAGCCATAGCAGATACGAGATGGAAACAACGACGCCGGCTGTATTGTGTAATCGAATGGCAGCCTTATAGGCTCCGAAAATGTTTATGTAATCGGGGAACCTTATCTGAATCCCGGTAACACATAAGGTAACGATTCCGAAGGCATTCAGCCAGTGCCAGATTCTGACAGGCATGGGGGTCATGTAAACCATCTCTTTATGCTTCATGGTCCTGCTCCTTTCTGTTCTTCCTGGTCAGGAATCGGAAGAAACCATGACCTACCGGGAAAGACAATCCCGCTACAATGATCAACGCGCCGACAATATTAAGGGCAGTGCTTCTGGTCGTGCCGAGCATGTAAAAATCCGGTGTCCCGTAAAGGATGTCAAGAATTGCCCCTTTTTCTACGGCAAGCCGTGCAAAACCGCCATTTTTTTCCGGAAAAGCGACAAAGCTTTTCTGCATAGCTTTTGGTCCGGACGCGTGGCAAAAAGAGCAATCCCAACGGTTTTCCAGGATCTGATAGCTGTGGGTAACGACCTCCGGTGTCATCATGCCCCATAAACGCATATTCTGTCCGCGGAGCCGGTGATTGAACTCCCTCAGCTCTTGTAGCGAAACAAGATTATCGCCGTTCAGGTCTATCAGACTGGCGATGTCCTGCCCATTTGTCAACTTGGCAAGTTCTTCGTATGTCGCTGTTTTGAAGGCATTTTGGGAACCGGGCAGGTGACTTTCAATTGTCATTGTAATGACATAATCCTTTGAACCGGTATGGCAGGTGATGCATAGCAGAGAATCGATATGCAGGTCAGCCTGCGTCAGCCATTTGGAATGGCTTTGAATAATTTTTCTGGTGTCATGGCACTTGGCACACTTACCGTTGATCTCCTCTCCTGACATGAACATCGGCAGTTTTACTTCATGCGGGTTATGACAGTCATTGCACCCGGCTTTTGATCCATGGAGGCTTTTTGAATATTCTTCAAAAACGGGGCCGTGACAATCTCTGCATGTTGCTCTGGGAGGGGCGGAGCCGTCAGCAGGATGGCCTGATGAGACCCGGTCATGACACGAGGTGCATCCCACAATAGAATGTGTAGTGGCTGCAAACTTGACTTGATCAATATACACATTCTTACCAGGCGGACTTTTGATTTCTCTTCGGCCATGGCATGTTATGCACTTTTCATTTTCAGGGATAGCAGCCGAAACCGTTGCAGTCGAGAGCATGAAAACAGCTAGAAAAATCCACATCATTCTGTTAGACACATGCATAGTTTCAACTCCCTCTCCCTGTCTACGGATTTTTGAAGTAGTGGCAGATGATTAATTATTCATAAGCGCCGCTTCACTGTAACACTTTTTTTTGATCTTACAACCATAGGTACAAAAAAATTGTCCATTCGGTTTTTGAGCCTCAGTTCCTGCCCTTCGCTATCTGTCTTTCCGGCAGGTACTTATTTGACTTGTTTAAAAAAAATGGTAGCTTGTATAATTACGTCAATCCAAAGGACACAGCATGGAACGCGCCAGAATTCTTATTGTTGATGACGAGGCAGTAATCAGGGATGGTTTGAAACGCGTTCTTGAGGGAGAATCCTTTGTTGTTGAAACCTGTTCAAGCGGCTACAGCGCCATCGAAATCATGCAACGGCGTGAGTTCGACCTTATTATAACCGATCTGAAAATGCCGGGAATGAGTGGAATCGAGGTACTGAAGAGCGTCCGGACACTTCAGCCTGATATCCCGGTAATTCTGATTACCGGGTACGCCTCTATCGATACGGCCGTGGAGGCAATGAAAAATGGGGCGGCTGATTATATTTCAAAACCGTTCGCACCCGATCTTTTGCTGGAAAAGGTGCGGAACGCCCTTAGCCAGCGCACTATGCCTCTGGATGAGATATCTCTCAAGGAAGAAGTCAGACTGCACCATGGTTTTCATCAGTTTATTGGTGAAAGCAAGGAAATGCAGAAAGTTTATCACCGTATCATGCATGTCGCCGCCACCAACAGCACGGTGCTTATCACCGGCGAAAGCGGTACCGGCAAGGAACTGGCAGCCCGTGCAATCCATGAGAACAGTCCCAGAAAAGATAATCCTTTTGTCGCAGTAGATTGCTCTTCCCTGGCTGAAACGTTGCTTGAGAGCGAATTATTCGGGCATGTCAAAGGCTCTTTTACCGGCGCGGTCCAGACAAAGACCGGGCTATTCAAGATTGCCGATGGCGGTACTCTTTTTCTGGATGAGGTTTCAAATATCAGCCTGTCTACTCAGGCTAAACTCCTGCGGACCCTGCAGGAACGCAAAATAACTCCCATTGGCGGCACACAACTGGTGCCGATAGATATCCATCTTGTTGCCGCAACAAACAAAAATCTCAGAATCATGGCAAATGAAGGAACGTTCAGGGAAGACCTGTTTTTTCGCCTGAATATAATCCCCATCGAACTTCCTCTACTCCGCGACCGCAAGCAGGACATCCCGATCTTGATACGTCATTTTCTAAAAAAGTATACCTCGGAGATAGGCAAGGAAATCAGGGGAGTCGCGCCTGATGTCATGTCATTCCTTGAAAATTATTCTTATCCGGGCAATGTTAGAGAGCTGGAAAACATGATCGAACGAGCGGTGGTACTGGCGGAAGGGGATATTATCCGTAATGAGGATCTCGAACTTTGGGACAGCAAGGACACTTCTCCAAACAGAATGATTGAACACATTCCGCTGAACGCAGAAGAACTCAAGGAGATGAAGCGTCATATACGTGATCATGCTATGGAATCACTGGAAAGCTTATTTGTACGTAATGCCCTTGAACGCAACAACTGGAATGTCACCAGGGCGGCCGAAGAAACCGGCATACTTAGGCCGAATTTTCAGAGCATGATGAAAAAACTGGGGATATCGGTAAAAGGCGAGCATTGACAGTTCAGCAGAAGTTCAGCCTGAGACCGGAAGCATGACAATAAATGTTGCCCCCTCCCCAACCCTGCTCTTTACCTCAATCTTCCCGCCATTATTTTCAATAATCCCGTACGAGATTGACAGTCCAAGTCCCGTGCCTTCAGATTTTGTTGTATAAAATGGATCAAAAATCCTGGCAAGATTTTCTTCAGATATACCAACGCCGTTATCCTTAAAACCGGCACAGATATACTTCCCGTCAGCTGACCGATACGTTGATATTGCCAGCTCCCCCCCGTGAGGCATCGCATGACCTGCATTAATAACTAGATTCATGAATACCTGTCGGATCTGATTGGGATCAACTGATATTTGCGGCAGATCACTGCCGTAATTTTTCCTGATGACGATATTGCTGAAGTCCGGCTGCTGGTGAAAAAGTGTAACAACATCGTCAAGTATTGCATCTAGGGCGATAACTTCTTTTTCCGGCAAAGATTCCCGGCTGAATTCAAGTAGATCTTTCACGATGCTGGCGCACCGTTGAGTTTCTGAAATTACTCTCTCCACATCGGGCAACAGTGCTGGATCGAGCCTTTTGTCGCTGTTCAGGATTGATGCATACAGAAGAATGCCGGTCAGCGGATTGTTGATTTCATGAGCCACTCCGGCCGAGAGAGTACCGAGCGAAGCCAGCTTCTCCGAGCGACGCAACTGTTCTTCCATACGCATGATCTCTCGACTTCGCTCTTCCACCTTGTTTTCAAGACTGTCAGCCCATCCCTTCAACTCCTTGTCAGCCCTACCGAGGCTTTCAGTCATATGGTTGACAGCTTCCGACAGCTCCCCAAGCTCATCCCGGCTGGAGACGGGAACCCGTGACTCAAGATCCCCCTCGGCAACGAGAGCGCTGTGCCGGACAAGCCTCTGCACCGGAATATCGACAAGATAATGCGTCAGAATGGTTACCAGCATTCCGATCATCAACAGGAGCCAGCATGTCAACATGACAAATTCCAAGCGATATTCGTGAGACTTATGTCTGAGCATTTCCAGAGAAATTGATATGTCAAGAAGCCCCAGAACAGTATCATTCTTGCCATGAAAATGGCAGGGTGCGGTAATACAGGCTGGTTGATTATAGATTGCCTTAGTTACACCAAGTGCTTCTTTGCCTGACCTGGTAATAATAATCCGGCTGCGGGTCATTGAAGATGTCGATACACCGGGACTTGCAGGATTGTGGCACATAATGCATTCGTCAGCATGCTTGCCGATGACAGAACCGATTTCTCCCGATATATTTGAAAAGACCACCTTCCCTTTTGGGTCAATCAACCGTATGTGTTCGATATTTTCACTTTTGGTAATTCTACTGATCATGTGATAAAGACCGGTTTTATCGTTCTTCATCATGGCATCATATGTGCTCTGATTGATTATATCGGAGACTTCTTCCGCATTTGAAACTGCGTAATCTATCATTACCTTTCTGAAGTTTTTAAGATTTATGTTGTCCAGCACCCCCATAAAAACAAGCAGGATCAACGATGTGGCAAAGGTTAGTTTTGCAATAAGGGATATGCGGATTTTCATGTAGTTAATTCCTTGTGATTCATCGGAGATTATCGCTGTTTAAGAATCATATACACCTGATCCTGGCTGAATGTCAGGAAAAAACTTCATCTTGCAGGGGGTTCCCGGAAATAGGAGACTGGTTACGTATAACGTTTCTATACGTTCCGCCAGGTTCAGAAAACTAGAAAAGGGCATTATTTGCCGCCAGAACACGTAACAATTTGATATGACTATCTTTATAAACTACCTGTACTACAGATAACTTCTTGGCACAATTGATGCTTTTTGTAAATCAAGCAATCTGAAAACCTGAAAGGAGACCGTCATGAAAACTTTAGCCACGCTGATAGGAACAATAGCCCCCGCAACTGCATTTGC
>Ga0182021_10010338_pt1 | contig 11065 bp, 9 predicted proteins | sample 612E3MmetaG_FD_120493 | JGI IMG/M metagenome (GOLD analysis project Ga0182021, IMG submission 120493) | Permafrost microbial communities from Stordalen Mire, Sweden - 612E3M metaG (Illumina Assembly) | ecosystem: Environmental > Terrestrial > Soil > Wetlands > Permafrost | place: Sweden...
AATCTTTTATTCTGGCAGCATCAAGAAGGTTGGCCGTTCCGATACAGTTTATCATCTGAGTTTCAGGAGAATTTTCAAATGATCTGGGTACAAATGATTGTGCAGCTAAATGGAATACATAATCTGGATCAGAGATTTCCAAGGCAGTTGCAAGTGATGTTATTTCTGTTAAGTCGCCCTCTATTGTTTTAACACTATTTTCTATTCCATGATCAATGAGGTTTTTTGCTTTGGTTCCATCTGCACGTCTTCTGATTAATCCATAAACGTTAGCATTTTGTTTTAATAATTCTTCTGCAAGGTATGATCCAGCGAATCCTCCGACACCTGTGATTAATACATTTTTATGTTTCCAATTCATTTTATACCTCCATGCTTTTTTTTAGATTTTTTTTAAAATTAAGTTTTTTTTATTCTTAAAAAAATCAGCTGATATCTATTGAAATGAAATTTTATTGAGTTGGACTCTATTTATTTAATTTCCTACTTTCTGTTGGATATATTTTTTGTATTTACCCTATCATATTGATAACACGGTTTAAATGTCCTAATAATCTTTCTCCAGCATGCTCAATGGTCCAATAATTTGCTACTGTTTTTACAGCTTTTTTACCCATATCGTATCGTTTGTAATCCTTTGAAAGCATTTTTGTTATGGCTTCTCCAAACAATTCTTCGTCTCTATCTATTAGGAGTCCAGTTTTCTTGTGGATAACAGTTTCCCTCACTCCCCCTTCTTTAACAGCCACAACAGGTGTTCCGCACGCCATTGACTCAACGGGCACAAGACCGAATGGTTCGAGGTAAGGTGAATATACAACTAATTCAGCTTGGTTGTAGAGAACAGCTAGTTCGTGGTCGTTTATTAAACTCAAAATTTCCATATCAACATTCAATTTTTCTGCATGTTTTTCTAGATAAGATTTCCATGGAGGATAACTTGAATTGGATACAACTATTAATTTAGGGCGTATTTCAGGATCTATTATGGCTAACGAATCAACAAGGAATCCATGTCCCTTTTCGGGTGTGAATGTTCCGACGGAGAGTATGAATTTTTTTTCAGAAACCTCAAGGGGTTTGAACATTTCTGTATCCACACCCAAATACGATACATGCGAGTTTATTCCATACATTCTCAGTATACTCTCCCTTGAAAAGTATGAGTTGCATAATGTGTACTTTGAATAGTGGGAGTTGGTATTATCAATGCCCAGACCTCTTTTAACTACTATCTTGCTTCCCAAACCTCTTAACGATCCTAATAACTTATTTTTCTTTTTTGGGAATATTACCTCCGATACTGCATCGTTTCTGAGGGGTTGCTGGCAGTAGTATGCATGGGGTTTTTTAAGGTACTTCAAAAGAAATGGGGCCATGGTGAACTGATCCTGTTCAGAGTAAACAACATCATAAGTGCCGTTATTAATTACTCGAGCAATTTTTTCTTCTGTTTTCTCTAGATCCCTTAATGAAATCTTTTTAACCTGGGGCGGAATGTATTTTATGGTGGAGTAAATAGAGTTTCCAAGAGTTTTAGGTACTGGAAATATATTTACATTTCTAGCAACATCCTTAAGGGGTAAAAACTCCTCATTAGCAGTTGATGGTACAAAAACATCTACTTGATGGTTCATCTTCATTAAATATTCTACATAACCATATAAAGCTCTTTTAGCCCCTCCTGATGGTAAATTATGAAAAACTGCGATTTTCATTTTATATTCCCCTAAAATTTTTGAACTCAATCTAAATTTTATATGCCTCTTCGTATATTTTCCAGGTTTCTTCTGCTGTTTTTTTCCAGCTGAACATTTTTGCTCTTTCTAAACTCTTTTTCCTATAATTATCCTTTAATCCCTCATCGCTTAATATTTCATGTATTGATTCTGTTAAATTGTTAACATCATTTGGATCAATCATTATCCCAGCATCACCAACAACTTCGGGAAGTGAAGAAATATTGGATGTTATTACAGGACATCCACAGGCCATAGCTTCCAGTGGTGGTAAACCAAATCCTTCGTACAAAGATGGATAAACAAATAGGTCAGCACTGTTGTAGAATTTTACCAGATCATTATCGGGTACATAATCTGTAAATATTACATCATCTTTAAGATTAAGATTTTCAATCAGATCAAATATTTCTGTATATTTCCAACCCTTTCCCCCTACAATTACCAGTTTATGGTTTGAATCATATTTTTTAAACTCATTAAATGCTTTAATAAGTAAAGGAACATTCTTCCTTTTCTCAAGAGTTCCAACAAATAAGATAAATGGAAAATTTAAGTTGTATCTACTTTTTAACTCTTCTTTTATCAGTTCTTTGTCTCCAAGAGGTTTATAAATTTCATCCGCTGCAAGGTGGATTACCTTTATACTTTCTTCGGGTATATTTAGAAGTTCAACACAATCCTTTTTGGTATTCCATGAATCTGAAATGATAATATCGGTTCTATTTTTAATTAATTTCAACGTAGAATTCCATGTCCTAACAGTATCTCTAGTGTGCATTTCAGGAAATAGAATGGGGGTTAAATCATGTATGGTAAGGACCTTTTTAACTTTTCTATTTAAGAAAAAAGGTGAAATCTGAGTATACCAGTGAATGGGTAAGTGTAAAATATCAATATGGGCATTTTTTACAGCTCGTGGAATTCCAATTGGATTAGTGAGTTTTAAAGGCATTCTAGGAATTATGATATCATTTACCTGGGTGTATATTGGATCTTCGCTTTTCCTGTAGTGGATCAATGAGATCTCATCTGATTTCCCAATTTTAATCATATTTTTTATTAGATTATAAATATAATTATCAACACCTTTCCTTTTCCTGTCTATAATCCAAGAAAGAATTCCTACATTCATTGTATCACTTGATTTTTTTTAATATCAAAAACCTACCCAATTAATTCTGAATAAATACCACTAGTTTTAATGGCAACAGATCTCCAGCTGGTTTCATCATAGAATTCTTCACATTTTTTCTTTAGATAATCTTGCCTTTTTTTATCCTTTAGGAGGTGCTTTATTTTAATGAATAAATCTTGTTTATTTCCATTTTCAAAAAGTTCTATACAATCATATCTATCTTTTATTTCTTTAAAATAACTTAAGTCTGAAGTTATGGTGGGAACCCTGTAACTAAGGCCCAAACTAAGTGCTGCTGATGCAACAATCCATCGATAAGGATATATAAATAAATCGGTTGCACTTGCAATAACAGGAAGATCCTTTTTATCTACAAAATTAAAGAATTTCACTCTATTTTCTAATCCCAAGGATAAAACTTGGTTTTCCAATGATTTTTTGTACTTTTCCTGATCTCCGGTTCTTGCACTACCTGCAACGAATAATACAGTGTTTTCATCTAATTTTGGTAAAATTTCAATTATAAGATCATGGCCCTTATTCTGGCTAACAAATCCAAAGATGGTGATTATTTTCCTTCCAGAAACTTCTAATTTTGCTTTACATTCATTTTTATCTAATATTTCAGGTTCAGATGATCCCAGTGGAATTTCAAAAATTTTATTTTCGTCTATCCCGTTCTTCTTTAATATTTCAATCATTTTCATATTGTGAACAACCAATCGGTCTGATGAATTCAAAAACTTAAGTATCAGTCTATTTATCTGAGAATTAAGCCCAACCTCATGAAGGGTTGTTACAATCTTATTTCTACGTAGTTTTAGGATACTAATAACCAATGGTAAGTAATTAACTTCTAAAGAAGGTACTGGCAGCTTTCCATAAAGGTCTGGCTGATACTGGATGTGGGTAATCTGATTTTCCTTTATGCCATTTAATAATTTAATAAAATACAAGGGATTATTTGCATCCGTATCTCCTATTGGTATAACATTAATTTCTAAATTTTTGCACTTTTCTAATTCATTTACGAGTTGTTCGGTTGTATCTGCGATTCCACAATTAATATTCCGGCTCGTAAGAATATTTACATGTATTTTAGACATATTTTTTCTCTTAAATCTAAATTTTCAGGTATAAATGTAAAATTAGTATTTTACTATAATTTTTTTTTACTTTGATATTCTGAAATAACCTTGTCTGCAATGTTCTGATATTCTTCGATTATTTCTTTGCGTGTATCCTCAGAATCATATTCTTCCATTAATCTGACCTTCAGATAAGTCACCATACGATACATTACAGATAGAAAACTGATTGAAAACCCTCTGAAACCATCCTTATACCCTTTAGCGAGGATATAATGTATCATGAATTCTCTAAATAATTTGAACCATATGGTGAGAAAGTTACTTCCCAGTTGAATTTTTTCTTTTTTACCTTCAAATATATTCCTGGCTTCTATGCTCGTGTACCCATTAAGACTTTTTTCAATGTAGTGTTCAAAATTTATGTAGCTGAAGTGAATGAATCCCTCTTCAGGATCGTCTATTTTATAAATTCTTGCGTTATCGTTAATTCTAAAGAATTCATGGATCTGATCACCAAAATTTAAATATTCTTTCTTAAAAAATCGTGGATGCAGATCATCAAGGGCACCCCAGCCCATCCTGTTTATTTGTTTACCAGCAAAATAATTATTATGAGGTATATATATTACGTCTCCTAGATTATCTTCCATTATCTCAATTAATCTATCCCTTAATTTTTTTGGAACTATTTCGTCGGCATCAACTATTAATATCCATTCATTTGATGTTTGATCTCGAGCAAACTGCCTTGCTGGATCTGCATAGCCCAGATTTTCATAATAAAATATTTTATCGGTATATTCCTTGGCAATTTCAATTGTTTTATCCGTGCTGTACATATCAACAACAACTATTTCATCGGCCCACTTAACAGATTCTAAACAGTTTTTAAGGTTTTTTTCTTCGTTGTATGTGTTTATTGATACGGATATTTTCATTCAAAGACCTCTAATGAATATTGTTTAATGAACTACTATTTCATTTTATATTTATTTATAAATGTTTAACTTCTACCAATTATCTTTTTAAATAGGTTAATATCATCTTCTGAAAATGTTTTTAAGATGTATAAAACCCCGAAGTATATGATTGTTGATAAGAGAATCACTAGTATGATATTTGCATTTATTAGAATAATAACTAGTCCCATAATTAAACTTGCTAATGCGGGTTTTAGTAAAATTTTGAGAATTGGAATCTTATATCCATGAACATTCATAATATGGAACCAAAACATAAAGCATGTCAATTCTGTAAGTACAGTAATGAAACAAGCTGCTATTAAACCATATTTTGGTAACAGCAGTAAATTCAGGACTATATTCAGTAGCATGGCAACAAATGTTGTTTTAACAGTATCTCGTTGTTTGTTTATAGAATTTATAGCTGTTCCTAGAATATAATTGATGAATATTATTGGGATGGACCAGATCAGAATCTGAAGTGCAACTATTGATTGTGAAAATCCTGATTTGTATATGATTAATATTATTGGATTAGCAAGGAGAGTTGTACCTACTGCAATGGGCAGTCCAAGGATAACTAGATATTTAACGGATCTTTCATATGAAATCTTTAACAATTCTTTAGAAGACACATTTAATCTGGAAAGCATTGGAAATATGGCACTTACATACACTAACGGTACAAACATTAAGGCGGTCATTAAACTATAAGCGGCGTTGTACAATCCTACAGCCACATTACCATTTATTATTTGTAGTAGTATAGTATCTACCCTAAAGGCAATCAATAAGAAAACACTTGATATGGTGAGGGGAATTGCTTCGATTATAAGAAATTTCCATAGAATCAGATCTATTTCTACTTTTGATAGTATAAACTTCCACAGATTCAAATCAACCTCTATTCTTGGTAAAACAAACTTCCACATGCAGATTATAATGCCGTAAATTAATGATATTACGCTGGCAATTAAATATATCCAACCAAAATTTACTATGGACAGCTGATAATTAATAATTAGTAAAATACCTGAAAACATTATGATACTGTTTATTATTTGACCAATCGATTGATACTCCATTTTTTCGTATGCCTGGAAGACAGAGTAAAAAATTGCTGTAAAAGCACCAACAACAAATGAAATGGTAATTAAATATATTACAGAAGCAATTTGAGGAGGATAATGGAGCAGGGTAACAACCAAAACCATTGAAACTAAGGTAATGCTGCTTAATATTATTTTTAAAGCTATGGTATTTCCAATATATTTATTTGCTAGTGATTTATCCCTTGATACTTCCCTTACTGTGAGGGTGCTGAGACCCAATTCAGTGAATATTGACAGTATTGCACCTAAAGCAAGTGCAAATGATATTGTTCCAAAACCAGATGCACCCAGATAACGAGCAGTGTAAATAGTGTAGAAAAAAGCCAGAATATAACTTATAATCTGGGATATGAGTAGGACCGTTGTATTTTTTGCAACTTTACGTACTGCACTCATAAGATTCATTTCCTAATAGGTTTTAAGTTGATACAAAATACGAAGTTTAATGTAAATTTTTGATTAAATTATTATGATCTGTTTTCTTTTTTGATAATATAACTATTTGCCTAATATACTCCTAAATATTTTAATATCCTCATCATCTAATCCTTTTATTAAAATTAGGGTTATCATGTAAATTATGGTTGAGGTCAAGATTAACAGGAATAAATTCCAGTTTTTGAGGAAAATTATAAAAACAGCCATTACAGTACTGGCTACAACTACTTTAATTAGGGTTGATAATTCTTTGCTGGATAATTGATAGCCCATGGATGAAACAACTTTGATTAAAAGTAATAAAGATGATAGTTCGGTAAAGACTGTTACAAAACTGGCTGCAATGTAACTGTATTTAGGTATGAGTAAAATATTTAGAATAATATTTATTACAGCATTAAAAACCGTTATTTTAGTTAAAACCAGCTGTTTGTTTGTAACTTCGAGTAAACGTGCAAATGCACTGCTCATAAATATAAGGACTGCGGACCACACCAGTATTTGCAGGGCTATGATGGATGGAATAAATTGTGTTCCATAAATTAGTAGTATGATCTTATCTGCCAGTAATGTTGTGCCGACACCGAGTGGTATGCCAATTATGGTGGCATATTTGAAATATTTTTCATATGCAAGCCGAAGTGACTCCTTCGACGTTACATAAAATTTCGACATCACAGGGAAGGTAACTACATTGAGTACAATGGGAACAAAGAGTAACACCACTATAAGTTTGTAAGATGCACTGTACCATCCCACAACGGTGGTACCTACCATTATTGATAATAATACAGAATCTATCAAGAAGTATATATTCATAAAAAGTGCTGTTACACCAAAGGGCCAAGCTTCTTTTATTTTTGGCTTCCAAAAACTTCGATCAAATTCGATTTTTGGTATTGAGAACTTCCAGACGTATATCAGTAAAGTTTGTACTAGAATAATAGAACTTGAAAAAACGTAGACAGATGCAAAGTAAATGACATTGAAATGGTAATATATTCCAATCAGAGTTCCAGCTAGCATTAACACACTGTTAAAGACGATGTTAATCGATAAATATTCATCTTTTCATTGGCTTGGAAAACTGAGGTTAGAATACTACCAAAAGCTGTTATTATGGTGGATAATGTTAGGAGGTATATAACAGTGGTTGTAACTTGATTGTAACCAATTAAATTAACTGTTATAGCAACTAATGCTACCATTAAAATTACAAGTAAAACTCTTATAATTGCAATATTGGTTATATATTTATTTGTAAAAGTTTTATCACGGGCAATATCCCTTATCATTAACGTACTAAGACCCATATCAGCAAAAACACCATAGATACCTGTTATTGAAATACCTAGTGATATTATTCCAAAACCAGCAACTCCTAAATACCGTGCAGTGTACATAGTTATAAAAAATCCCAACAAATAACTTGTTATCTAGGCTATGAAGAGCACAGTGGTATTTTTTGCTATTCTACGGGCTGTGGTCATACCTTCAAATCTCTCTTTTTATTAAAAAAAATAAAAAAAATAAACTTCAATTTAATTTTTTAAACCATTCAACTGTTTCAGTCAATTCATCAGTAAAATCATTTTTAGGTGAATATCCTAAGGATCTTGCCTTGGATATGTCGGCAACTGAATGTTTTATTTCACCAGGACGTTCATTTTTATATACCGGTTTAATATCTTTTTTCATGGTTTCTTTAATCATTTCAAACAAATAGTTGATTGTTGTACTCTTTCCAAGGCCAATATTATACGAACCAGTTTCATTAGATTCTGCTGCCAGTATATTCGCATCTACTACCTCTTTAACATTAACAAAATCCCTTGTCTGTTCTCCGTCACCATATATAACCGGTCTTTGATTTTTAAGTATTTTATCTATGAAAATAGGTATAACAGCTGCATATTGTGACTCTGGATCCTGTTTAGGTCCGAATACATTGAAATATCTAAGCGCTATGGTTGGAAGATCGTATATTTCAGAGTATACTGTACAGTACAGTTCTCCAGTAACTTTGGTAACTGCATAGGGCGAGAGGGGATTAACTGGATTTTTTTCACTTATTGGGAGGGATGCTGTTTCACCGTAAACAGCTGATGATGAAGAGAATATTAACTTCTTTACACCACATTTCTTCGCGGCTTCAAGAACCTTTAATGTCCCTGTAATGTTTACTTCGTTTGATCTTAGAGGATCATTCACACTTTGAGGTACACTGGTCACAGCTGCCATATGATACACATAATCCACATCTTCAAAAATTCTTTCGAGGTTAACCCTGGTAATGTCACCGAAGTCCGTGTCTATCCTTGAGAAATCTAGATCTTGAATATTTTTAATATTTCCAGATGATTGATTATCAACTATTACCAAATCGTTGTTTTCATTTAGTCTTTCAACCAAGTGGGATCCAATGAATCCAAGACCACCTGTAACTGCTACCTTTTTATTCTTCATAATATTCCACACTGATACTTCTAAATTAATAAATTCTTTTTAAATTTCTAAATTATACCACATTTAAATAGATATAAACTGAACGATAAACAGTACCATTAGATGGTAACTTGTATAGTTTGAATTCTAATGTCTGATTTCCAGCTTGTGTAGGCCTGAAAGAGTAATTTATCATCCTTGTCTCATTATTTAACAATGTATAATTTACATCGGATGTTGTTCCACCGTTTAAGGTTGATTCCATAGTGTAACTAGTTGTGGCTTGTTCATGGTTAACAATTCCAATTGTAACATTAGCAGTTTCATTCACACTCAGGTTGGTTGGATAATTGCCTGCCTTATCCCCTGTTCCTAAAATATAGAACTCTGTAAATTTATCACCTGGATTAGGTTTAACTATTATGTAAACTGTTGCTCCAACAGCAGCCACTAGTAAAACAATTAGTATTATTGTTAAAGTTTTATCAAAGTTCATTCTGACACCCTAAAAATTTAAATTAAATTCATTCTCAGCTTTTTATTATTTAAATATCTATTTATTCATAATAAGATTATATAAATTCCTCTTTTTTATATTTTGTATTCTGTGTCATATTAAAAAATATTGTTGCAAAATCTGTTATTAGAATATATTTTAGCCTAGAGATATACTTATAAAATTATAAATTATTATGTGATATAGATCATAATTCTATTTTTATAAGAGAGTTATCCTAGAAAATTAAAAAAAGATTTAAAATGTTGCTGAATAATCCCCTTCAAATGAACGACTGGAAATTTAGTCGGTTCATAAAATTGATTATCATAATACAAATCTTGATGCTGGTTGTTGTGGGATTAAATCTTAAAAACATTACAATTCCAGTTTTAAGTCAGTTAATAGTATTCATTTATTTAACATTCATACCAGGATATTTGATCTTAAGAATACTTCGTATACATCAGATGGGCAGTATCAAATCATTGCTGTATGCTGTGGGTTTGAGCGTATTAAGCGTGATGTTTTTAGGATTTCTGGCAAACATGATACTTCCATTTACAGGAATTTCCAGCCCACTAACAATTTTCCCCATAGCTGTGGTTATAACTGTCTATGTAATTATTTTATCCATATTAAGCTATTTAAGCGATAAAAACTTTAATAATCCCAATTTAATCGACACTCAAGATATAATATCGCCTGTATTTCTATTTCTGTGTTTAATCCCATTTTTTGCCATTTTTGGCTCCTACACCATGAATTTATATCATAACAATATAATTTCCATGATATTATTGGCATTAATTGCTATTACCTTTGTTTTAGTGATTGTTGATAAGATACCAAAAAAATTATATCCATTTACCATTTGGATCATCTCCATATCTCTCATATATATGAGTTCTTTAATTTCACCCTACGTATGGGGATGGGACATACAAAACGAATATTACATGGCAAATCTAGTTTTAACATTCTCCCACTGGAATTATATGTTACCGGATGCTTACAATTCAATGCTTAGTATTGTTATTTTGAGTCCAGTATACTCCTTGTTATCTAATCTCAGTTTAGATTATGTTTTAAAGATAATTATTCCATTCATATTCTCATTAATACCCCTAGGATTGTACAAGATATTTAAATCACAGATACAATATTCTAAAATATCATTTATGGCGGTATTCCTTTTTATTTCCTTCAACACATTTTATATAGAACTACTTTCACTCACACGGGAAATGACAGCAGAACTCTTTCTGGTGCTTTTATTGCTGTTATTTTTAGATAGAAAATTAAAATTAAATTTAATAGTGCTGATGTTTCTTTTCAGCATGGGCCTTGTTGTTTCCCACTACTCAACAGCATATTTCTTTATAACAGCCCTTATTGGTGTTACTTTGATGCTTGGATTGTTTAATATTACACACTTTAATATCTCAAGGAATAAATTAGATTTTAAAGGAAATAAAACTCTTTTAATTGTATTACCTTCAATCACTGCATTCACAGCTCTATTTGCATACATATGGTACAGTAGTTTCTCTCAGGGACTCGCTATTAATTCAATAATCGATGTTACAACTTACATCAAACAAGACTTTTTTGATTCATTAAATTTATGGATTCAACAATTAG
>Ga0182021_10010340_pt1 | contig 11065 bp, 12 predicted proteins | sample 612E3MmetaG_FD_120493 | JGI IMG/M metagenome (GOLD analysis project Ga0182021, IMG submission 120493) | Permafrost microbial communities from Stordalen Mire, Sweden - 612E3M metaG (Illumina Assembly) | ecosystem: Environmental > Terrestrial > Soil > Wetlands > Permafrost | place: Sweden...
TAATATGAAAACCAAAACGAGTAATCAGGGAATATAGCGGTTCGTTTTTCCCTAAGAGATCACTCTCAAAAGTTGAAATGCCCTGAGTACGCGCAACTTTCGCTAGATTCTCCAACAAGGCGATTCCAAGACCTTTGCCCTGATATTCTTCATTGACCAGAATAAATATTTCCGCTGAATTCTTTCCGGGTAATTTGTAATACCTGGCGACCGCCACCATGTTTCTGCTGCCCTCGCAGAGGACTTCGGCGATCAGCGCAAAAGTCGATGAGTAATCCACATTACAGAAATAGCGGGCGCTTTCGATACCCGGATTTTCCTTGGGAAGGCCGAAACGCAGGAATTTCGTTTGGTCGTTAATCCGTTGAATGAAATTCAAACAGGTCTCAGCATCTTCAGAGTGAATTGCGCGCAATAAGATATTTTCTCCGTCTTCCAGGAGCACATTGGTCTCGTATAACGCCAGATTTGTCATTTCCGCTTCCATATCTTTAACCTCATCATAATTATTTATCGAGATGTCAACTTTGGTGGGGTGACATCTGTTTATCTGTGTCTGGTTTACGATAATTACTTTTATCGTACCACAAATAGATCGATTTTCAATTAATCCCCGTCCACCGCATTTTTAATGACCTCGATGCGTAGTGGGTTCCCTGCTCTATCCAATTCTACTCCCACGAAATCGATACGCCATTGCGCAGGAAGGCAATCATGGGTTTCTACATACCGCGCGGCGACATTTCTCAGATGCGCTTTCTTTCTAGCGGTAACTGACTCTTCCGGACTTCCAAATGCCAGATTGTTCTTGGCGCGCACTTCAACAAAAACCAGAAAATCGCCGTCTTTGGATATTATGTCAACTTCCCCCTCTTTACAACGGTAGTTTTTCTCGATTATTTCATATCCCTGTTTGGTCAGGAAATCTGCTGCCAGTCTCTCGCCGATAATACCGGTCGTTTTTCTTTTCATATCAACATCATCAAGTCTCTGACAGGTTGAAAAGAGCAGCGATGGATAGGTGAAGGTCCAAAGCGTTGTAAGCACTCAAGATGTTCCGGTGTGCCATAGCCTTTGTGTTCGGCAAATTTATATTCAGGATAAACTTTGTCCAATTCAACCATCGCGCGGTCACGGGCAACCTTTGCGATAATGGAGGCGCAAGCGATTGAAAAACAGAGGCAATCACCATGTGTAATTCCTTTTTGGGGTAATTTAATCTCAGGGATATGCAGATAATCGACTAACAGGAAATCCGGTGCCGGGTCTAACTGGTCGACGGCTTTTTTCATTGCCAGGCGGGTTGCTTTAACGATCCCCCTGCTATCGATTATTTGGGCATCGGATGATCCGATACCGAATGCAATCGCGACCTCAATGATCCGGGGATATAATGTTTCTCTTAAAGCCGGACTCAATTGTTTACTGTCATTCACCAACGGCTTCCAATCAGCATCGAATTCGCCAGGCAAAACCACAGCAGCGGCAACAACCGGTCCGGCGAGCGGTCCACGACCAGCTTCATCTATTCCGGCAATAAAACTATATCCGAGTTGCCAAAGGTTTTTTTCTTCGATAAACGTTAGGCGGTTGGTTTTTACCATTATCGATCAACTCATTCAGAGAAAAAACTATTTACCTTCTCCCAGATAGTTTGCTTAATTCTTTCCTTTGAGAGACTGGCATCGATTACCAGCCAGCGTTCCGGTTCCTCAGCGGCAAGCCGAAGATAGCCTTTTCTCACCCTCTGATGAAATGCTTTTTCTTCTTTCTCAAATCGATCCGGCTGTTGTCCGGTCTTACGGGCAAATCCTTCATCGATCGGAATATCCATCAAAATTGTTAAGTCCGGTTTCAACCCGCCGGTTGCAAGATTATTCATGTTCGTGATCTTGCCGATATCCAATTTGCGTCCATAGCCTTGATAAGCAATAGTAGAATCGGTAAAACGGTCGCAAACGACTATCTTGCCGGCTTTTAAGGCCGGCCGCACAATTTCTTCCACTAATTGAGCGCGTGAAGCATTAAAAAGCATGAGTTCCGTTAAAGGAGATATATTAGTATTTTGCGCCCATTTTAAAAGACGGGTGAGTCTCTCGCCGATTGTCGTGCTGCCCGGTTCGTGCACCAGTACGGCGGGAATATTAAGATGGTTAAGCGTCCGGTATAGAGCCCGAGTCTGCACGCTTTTGCCGCTCCCCTCACCGCCTTCAAATGTGATGAATAGAGACATAAAATTCCTCAATAGTTTATAGTCAGTTTATCACTTGTCATCATTAAACGCCAGGTTAATATTCAAAGTCAACCAAATCATAAATTTTTAACAGCTCAAAATGAGAACAGGAATTTTTTGACACAACCAGCTAAAAAGTATTACATTTAACTATCCAGACGAATCCAGAATGCGTAAAGTAAAAATGATCACAACAAAATTACAGGCTATCGTTGGGGTAGCGCTGGCATCAGTACTTCTGACTGCTTCCGTCTTCACGTGCATACAGACTGTATCTGCGCAGAATAACATACCTTCAACGGATCAGATCGACCAATACATCCGAGATCAAATGGCACAGAAAAATATTGTCGGTATGTCGGTAGCCATCGTGCAAAATAATGAAGTCGCCTACCTCAAAGGTTTCGGATCTGCCAGTCTTAAGAGAAAAACTCAGGTGTCTCCGCAGACTATCTTCGATCTGGCATCCTGCAGCAAATCATTTACGGCGATGGCAACACTCTTATTATGGAACGATGGTTTGATCGATCTTGACCAGCCGCTAAAGCATTACGTTCCTGAATTCCAACTGGCTGACGCGAAGGTATCGGACACGATAACTGTGCGGGAGTTACTTAACCAGACCAGCGGATTGCCGGGGAATGTATCAGAACCTTTAGCTTTTCAAAGAGGTAGTAACCCTAAACAAGGTGATGACATGGAAATGGTAGTGGCGGCCATGAAACACATTTATTCAGACCGTACACCCGGTACATCATTTGAGTATACAAATCTGAACTATTGCTTACTGGGAGCGCTGGTAGAAAGGGTTAGCGGCGAATCTTTTAATGATTTTGTACAGCAACGGATATTTACCCCATTGGGAATGACAAATTCCACGATGGACCCAATAATTGCTGCCGGCCTTGACCGTGCCGATGGTCATCAAATGATGCTGGGCAAGGTGATTACCCGAAATATTCCGATATATACCAGCGCCCAACCGGCGGGCTGGGTAATGTCCTCTGCCGTGGATATGGCCAAATGGCTGCTTTTAAACATGAATGACGGGCAACTTAACGGCCGGCAAATAATTCCCGCCAAAGTAGTTGAGTTGATGAAAACCCCGGCGGTGAACCTGGTTCAAAATGGCGATGAAGCAAGTTACGCAATGGGCTGGTTTGTGGGAAAGACCGGTGACGGTGAACCCGTAATCTGGCATGGGGGAGACACTCCTAATTTTCTATCGGAAATGATAATCCTGCCAGACCGGAACCTTGGTGTGGTAATGCTAGTCGATAGTCAGACTAGCCGCGACGCGCACAGTGTAGCGTTGGGCATTACCGGATTATTTATAGGTTCCACGTTAAAATTACCTGCATCCCCCTGGTGGGCGTCCTGGGCAGAAATCGACCATATTGCCCTGATTGCTATTATTATGGCGCTGGCACTGGTACTCGGCCTTGTCCCCTATTTGTGGTGGCAATGGCGCGTTATCCGGAGTTACCAGACACAGGATATTACTCCTCCTCACCTGAGAAAAACTTTGAAAATCTGGCCGTTTGTTCTGCCGGTAACCCCATGGGTTTTTCTGGGGCTCATTGCTGCAGCGGCTTATATTATCGCTCAAACATTATTTGGTTTTAATCTTTTCTTAACGCTGGCCAGATTCGGTAGTTTTGCCCCACCCAGTGTAATGATCGCGGCGATAACCATCCTGGTCTCTATCTTGCTGTGGATGATAGCTCTCACTGTCACGGGTTATCTTAGAGCCGCTGCCCGATCCAAGTTATAAAATCGATTCCGTACAAACTCAAAAGTTACCTAATTATCAGAATTTCCCCCTTTTCCGTACTTGACAACACCTGATAACGTACTTTATTCTTATGGCTAATACCAAATATCGGAGGGCACCTTATATTTGTGCATTTAGCAACCTGTTTTTACTATGTACCTGATTCCCGACCTCCTGTTTAAATTGGTTTTCATCTGTAATTTAATATAGAAAACGAGATAAGGAGGATATATGCAAAGAAAAATATTTTTCTCTCTTCTGGCCGTTCTTGTTAGTTTATCTCTCATCCTTACCAGCGCATGTTCCAGCAAAACTTCTTCCACTTCAACCACAACCTCTCAAATAACCACGTCTACCAACACTACTCCCCAGGTCATCACCCTTAACCTCGGTGGTGAGAACAACACTATTGACCCGAACCGCGCTTCCTGGGTAGGTGAAAGAACTGTCCTGGTGCAGCTTTTTGATGGACTGCTGACTTTTAACGCAGACCTGACATTAGCTCCAATGGTCGCCAAGGAAATCCCAACGGTAGCCAACGGCGATATTTCTGCCGACGGTAAAACATACACCATTAAATTGAGAACTGATGTCACATGGAGCGATGGCTCCAAGGTCACCGCGAAAGATTTCGCATTCAGCATCAAGAGGTTATTTGATCCTGACCTGGCATCCGAATATGCGTCGTTCTACTTCAACATCGTTGGCGGGGAAGCTTATTATGGCGCTACAGATAAAACCGCCGATGAAAAAACTGCATTAAAAAATGCGATCGGCGTCAGCGCCATCGATGATTATACACTGCAAATCCAATTGACTGATTCTCTACCAACATTTACTCAATTATTAGCTCTTTGGCCTGTGTTTCCTGTCAGACAGGATATGGTCGACGCATACGGCGATAACTGGGCACAACCCGATGCCAATGGCGCAATGCCTCACTATATCGGTAACGGTCCTTTTATATTGAAAGAGTGGGTATAGAACGATCACTTAACTTTAATCCGCAATGAAAACTATTGGGGCAAGAAGCCTCAACTCACGCAGATAACCTTTAAGGAACTGGCAGACGCCAACGTGGCGCTGGCCGCGTATAAAAACAACGAGCTTGACCAATCCGGTGTTCCCGGCGGCACCGAGCAAACAACTATGGATGATCCGACACTCAGTCCGCAAATAGTACGTTTACCGCAACTTACTACTTACGCATTTCAATTTAACGTTACAAAACCGCCTTTCGATAATAAAACGCTACGACAGGCTCTTGCTTGCGCCATCGACCGCGCTGCTTATATCAATCAGGTCAGACACGGAGTCGGCAAAGTAGCCTTGAGCTGGATACCTCCGGGAATGCCCGGCTTTGATGCGCCATTAGGCACGGATTGGACTTTCAATGTCACCAAAGCCAAACAATTATTAGCTCAGGCAGGTTATCCGAACGGAGTGGGATTACCCGAACTTAAATTCCAGATAGCAAATACCGGCGCCAACCCCACTATCGCCGCCTTCCTTCAGGGTCAACTTAAGGATAATCTCGGTATCAACCTTACCGTCGATTTAATGGATCCGAAGGCGTATTCCGCGTTATATAATGCCAAGGAGTTCAACTGGGGTTTCACCGGATGGGGAGCGGATTATCCCGACCCGGATGACTGGTTGCCGCAGTTATATATGACCGGCGCCGGAAACAATAAAACCGGTTACAGTAACCCTGCATTCGACACGTTAGCGACACAAGCTCTCAAGGAATTGGACAACACCAAACGACTGCAACTATGGGCACAAGCTCAGGCATTGGTCGTTGCTGACCAGCCAATGATCTATATATTCAACCGCGAGTCCTTTGTCTTGCAAAAATCGTGGGTTAAAAATATGGTAACATGCGGCTTGGATGGCAACATCGTAGGCGATACGTTCCTCAGGGATGTCTACATTCAGAAATAGCATCAGTCGATTTGTATTTTGATGCACCTCAGGGGAGATGATTCATCGCTCCCCTGAGGTGTGAGATATTAGATGGGCAGATTTATCGTACGCAGGATTTTATGGCTTTTTCTGGTGCTTTTTGTTGTCCTTTTGATTACGTTCGTTCTTATGCATCTGGTCCCCGGCGGTCCGTGGGACAGAGAAAAAGCCCTCGCCCCCAAAGTAGTTGAGGCTTTAAACAAGCGGTATGGACTGGACCTGCCGCTCTGGCGACAATTTGTCAATTACGTCTGGGGCGTGCTCCACGGCGACCTCGGCATCTCCTACTCCTATTCAGATCGCACTGTTACCAGCATTCTGCTGCACGGTCTGCCTAAAACTGCGACACTGGGTATTCTCGCGTTTGTTTTTGCGCAAGCCATCGGGATTCCTTTCGGCGTGGCGGCAGCTTTAAAACAGAACAGCGCCATTGACTACACTTCAGTATTATTCTCTACTATCTTCGCCAGTATCCCTGGTTTTGTTCTCGGCATATTATTAATGGTCATTTTTTCCGTGGTTTTACATTGGCTACCTACGAGCGGTTGGGGGTCTCCGCAGCAAATAATTATGCCTGTCATTTGTCTGGCGGCGCTTCCCGCTGCCCAGAGTTCGCGCATTACACGCGCTAGCACGCTCGAAGTAATGCATCAGGATTATGTCCGCACGGCACGTTCCAAAGGAATATTGGAAAGCTCCGTGCGTATCAGGCACATTTTCCGGAATTCTTTGATCCCAGTTGTTACCGTAGCAGGTCCGGTATTAGCAGACCTGATCACCGGCTCTTTTATAATTGAAAATCTTTTCGCTATCCCGGGTGTCGGCAGGATCTTCGTCCAGGGAATTTTCTCCCGTGACTACACTCTGATAATGGGCGGCGTCCTTTTTTACGCCTTTACCATCGCTCTTCTCAACCTGGTGGTCGATATCTTATACGCCGCTATTGACCCGCGTATCCGGTATGAATAAGGAAAGAAATTGGCAATCGCAATAAAATCAACCAAAGCTTTCGAGCGACCGCATCATTCTTTGTGGGGCGACGCAATCGTGCGCCTGCGAAGGAATTATTTCGCGATGATCGGCCTGGGATTTATCGTTTTGCTTGCGATAGCAGCGATATGCGCGCCATTGATCACTCATTACGGATTTGCCGACCAACATCTGACGGAAATCCTGCAAGGCCCGTCTTGGAAGCATTGGATGGGTACCGACCAATTAGGGCGGGATACCTTCGCAAGGCTTCTCTACGGAGCGCGTACCTCTTTAGCTGTGGGTATCTTTACCCAATTCATTGTCATTTGTATCGGCCTGCCGGTTGGCGCGTCAGCCGGTTATATGGGGGGTAGAGTAGATAATTACATCATGCGTTTTGTGGATATCATGTATGCTTTCCCTGATATTTTGCTCATTATATTGCTGCGCTCGGTGCTAGGAGGCAGCATCTACATGCTTTTCCTGGCGATCGGACTGGTGGGTTGGGTCAACATTGCGCGATTAGTGCGCGGTCAAATAATGAGTTTAAAATCACGGGATTATATCAGCGCCGCAAAAGCCATGGGTGGTATGGGACGATATATCACATGGAGACATCTGTTACCGAATTCACTTGGTCCGATCATCGTTTCCGTCACGTTCAATGTACCACGCGCTATTTTCACAGAAGCTGCTCTAAGTTATATCGGCATTGGAGTTAAACCGCCAACGCCCAGTTGGGGGGCGATGATACAAGATGGTTTTAATCTGATTTTTTCCAAACCCTACATGTTGCTATTCCCGGCCATTGCGCTAGCACTCCTGATGCTGGCATTCACCTTCCTGGGCGATGGCTTGCGGGATGCGCTCGATCCGAAGTTGAGGCGATAAATGACACCTTTACTGCAAGTCCGCAATATTAAAACATATTTCCACACCCAGGACGGTGTGGTAAAAGCCGTCGATGGTGTTTCGTATGATGTGGAACGGGGCGAAACTATCGCGCTGGTCGGTGAGAGCGGCTGTGGTAAAACGGTCAGCGCCCTCTCGATCCTGCGCCTGGTGGCCGAACCGGCGGGCAAAATTATGTCCGGTGAAATCTTGTTTGATAAGGTTGATCTTCTAAAACTATCAGATGAAGAAATGCGCAAAATGCGCGGCGCCAAAATTTCCATTATTTTCCAAGAGCCGCTTACCTCGTTAAATCCGGTGTTAACCATCGGCAGGCAAATATCGGAAGGTCTTGAATTCCATAAAAATATGTCTGTCCCAGAAGGGATGCAGGAAGCAACACGATTACTTAAACTGGTTGGTATCCCCCACCCAGAACGCCGTGTATATGACTATCCTCACCAATTTAGCGGAGGAATGCGGCAGAGAGCCATGATCGCCATAGCGATAGCCTGCCAACCGCAGCTTATCATCGCTGACGAACCCACGACGGTTGTAGATGTCACCATCCAGGCTCAATTACTGGAGTTAATTAAAAATATCACCAAAGAACACAACACATCGCTGATCCTCATCACTCACAATCTCGGAATCGTGGCACGCTATGCGAAAAGGGTTTTTGTAATGTATGCCGGCAATATCGTGGAGTATGGCAGCGCGATGGATGTTTACCACTCTCCCTGCCATCCTTACACTGCAGGATTACTTGCCTCCGTGCCGCGCCTCGATGAGCCGCGTAAAACCCGTTTACAACCCATCGAAGGACAGCCGCCTGATCTTATTGCGCCGCCGATGGGTTGCTCCTTTCAAGACCGATGTGGCTACTGTATCGGAGAATGCCAAAAAGAAACGCCCCATTTATCAGAAGTTACTCCAAATCATTACGCGGCGTGTTGCGTATCACAGAAAGGATCTAGACAATGGCAGAAATCGTCATAGAAGTTAATAACCTGGCTAAATATTTCCCAGTCACCCGGGGCATATTCCGGCGTAAGAAAATTGCGGATGTCAAAGCCGTGGACGGCGTTAGTTTTACGATCCATAAAGGGGAGACGCTGGGCTTAGTGGGCGAGAGTGGTTGCGGAAAAACAACACTCGGTAAATGTATCTTACAATTGTACCGCCCTACCTCCGGCGAGGTTATTTTTGAAGGCAAAGACCTTTGTGAAATGTCCGATAAAGAACTAGTGCCGGTCAGACAGAAACTACAGGTGATTTTTCAGGACCCGTACGATTCACTGGATCCCCGTTTTACTGCATTGGATATTATCGGTGAACCTTTGCAAATCCACAAGATTTCCAAAGGGAAGGAATACAACGATAGAGTGGCGGAACTCATGAATCTGGTGGGGCTGGCGCCTTATATGGCGGAACGTTATCCTCATGAATTCAGCGGCGGTCAACGGCAGCGTTTAGGTATTGCCAGAGCGCTGGCTTTACAGCCGGAATTCATTATGTGCGATGAGCCGATTTCGGCTCTGGATGTCTCAATTCAAGCCCAAATTATAAATCTACTCGATGATCTGCAACAGAAATTCGGGGTAGCGTACCTGTTTATTTCCCACGACCTTTCCGTGGTCAGGCATATCAGCGACCGCGTGATCGTAATGTATTTAGGCAAGGTCATGGAAATCTCGAACAGGGATGAACTTTACAAGAACCCTCTCCATCCTTATACCCAAGCTTTGCTCTCTGCCGTGCCGATTCCAGACCCGGCAGTAGAAATGAATCGGGAGGTTATCGTCCTGCAAGGTGAAGTGCCCAGCCCGATGAACCCGCCGACCGGGTGTGTCTTCCATCCGCGTTGTTATCGCGCTTTTAAAGATTGCCCTAAAATAATACCCCTTCTCGCCGATGCCGGCGGCGGTCATCAGGTCGCCTGCCTTTTATATAAAACATCATGGCCTTAGGTTGTGCTTTTTGAAAATGGGTTGGGTTTAGAAACCTATCCTTACAAAATACCGCTTTTTGAACATAAACTGCTGATTATGACATACTTAATTACCAGTGCATAACGTCGATTTTATTTCGCTATTACTGATTGCCGTCGGGCTATCGGCAGATTGTTTCGCGGTAGCCTTGAGTTGCAGTTGCGTCATGAAGACGATTACCCGTTTTCAGATTCTACGGGCATCCTTTTCTTTCGGTTTATTTCAGGCAATCATGCCCTTACTGGGATGGCTGGCCGGACGGAGTTTCGTCAAGTTTATCGGGAATTTCGATCATTGGCTGGCTTTTGCTTTGCTGGCTTTTGTCGGCGGAAAAATGATCTGGGAATCGTTCCGTCCTGAACGCGAAGAAACGCAACCGACAGATTTCACAAAGGGTTGGTCGCTGTTGACTCTTTCCGTTGCTACCAGTATAGACGCTTTGGCAGTGGGGCTCAGCTTTGCTTTTCTGCAAGTCAATATTGCTTCAGCTTGTCTGACTTTCGGATTGACCACTTTCATTTTAACCGTCATCGGGTTTGTTATCGGTAGAAAAGTCGGCGAATTTGTCGGTAAACGGGCAGAATTGGTTGGCGGATTAATCCTGATTGCTATCGGGCTGAGAATTCTACTGACTCATCTTCTGGGATAGGCGTATATTATTAATACGCTATTTTGAATTCACAAGTAACTGTTTCGACAGTCGAACGTTATAAAATTAAAGTTAAATTTCGGGAAGGGTAAAAATGAAATTAAAATGGCTTATTTTAGGAGTGATCGCTACCGCTATGCTGGTTATCACTGCATGCTCACGGCCGGTGTCGCAGGCCTCAGTAAATGAATCTGATTCCGGGAAACAGGTGGAAATTTGGGCAAACGGTGGCCTATTAACTGTTACACTGGAATCGAATCAAACCACAGGGTATAGCTGGGAGTTGAAAGAAATAAGTGACCCGAGTGTTTTACAGAAGACTGATAGTAAATACGAAACCCCTACCAGCGGTCTTGTGGGAGCCGGCGGTAAGGAAGTCTGGACTTTTAAGGCTCTAAAAGCAGGTACTACTACATTGAGTATGGAGTATAGCCAACCATGGGAAGCCGGACAAAAAGGTGCGAAGAGTTTCACCATCACAGTTGTAGTTAAATATTTAGCAAAATAAGCATCAAACAATCAGAATTACAGCTATAAAAGGAGTATAGGTTGTCAGGACCGAAAAAACGACGACTGTCCTGACAACCAAA
>Ga0182021_10010341_pt1 | contig 11064 bp, 8 predicted proteins | sample 612E3MmetaG_FD_120493 | JGI IMG/M metagenome (GOLD analysis project Ga0182021, IMG submission 120493) | Permafrost microbial communities from Stordalen Mire, Sweden - 612E3M metaG (Illumina Assembly) | ecosystem: Environmental > Terrestrial > Soil > Wetlands > Permafrost | place: Sweden...
CTGCGGCTGCCGCACGTCGCCTCGAGGGTTGCGGGGCACGTCACCGTCAGCGTCGGCGTGGCGGGGGGCATCCCTCGACACCGAGGCACGCCCCGTGAGCTGGTGAACGCGGCCGATCGCGCGCTCTACCGGGCCAAGTCTTCAGGCAGAAACCGAATTCATGGCGAGCCCTCCGAGGACGCCTCCCTCGACGAGCACTGAGCGCTGTCGGTCGCCGGGTGGTGGAGCGCCCCGCCTCGAGGTGCTATCCGTCGGCCCTCGCCTGCCACCAAGGATGCCCCATGAACGAGCTCCGACTCCGCTACGGCTGCAACCCCCACCAAAACCCGGCCCGGGTCTTCGTTCGCGACCGAGCGCTCCCCATGAAGGTGCTGTCGGGCTCGCCCGGCTACATCAACCTGCTCGACGCGCTCAATGCCTGGCAGTTGGTGAGAGAGCTCAAGGCCAGCCTGGGGCTGCCCGCGGCGGCCTCGTTCAAGCACGTCAGCCCTGCCGGTGCAGCGGTGAGCGTGCCGATGAGCGAGGTGGTCAAGCGCGCCTCGTTCGTGGAGGATCTCGAGCTGTCTCCACTGGCCACGGCCTATGCCCGCGCCCGCGGAGCCGATCGCCTGTGCTCGTTCGGTGACTGGGCGGCGATGTCCGAGGTCGTCGATGTTTCGACGGCGAACATCTTGAAGCGAGAGGTCTCCGACGGCGTCATCGCGCCGGGGTTCGAGCCGGAGGCGCTCGAGATTCTCAAGACCAAGCGCAAGGGCTCGTACTGCGTCATTGAGGTGGACCCGAGCTGGGAGGCGCCCGAGCTGGAGACCCGGGAGGTCTTCGGCGTCTCCTTCGAGCAGCGTCGCAACACGGTGGTGCCCAACGCCGAGCACCTCGCCAAGGTCGTCACCCGGAACCAGACCATCCCCGAGGCGGCCAAGCGGGACCTCTTGCTGGCCCTCATCACCCTCAAGTACACGCAGTCGAACTCGGTGTGCCTGGCCTATGAGGGGCAGGCCATCGGCATCGGGGCCGGTCAGCAGTCTCGGGTGCATTGCACTCGGCTGGCCTCGTCCAAGGCTGACCGCTGGTTCCTCCGCCAGCATCCGGCGGTCCTGGCGCTCCAGTTCCGCGCCGACGTGGGCCGCCCCGAGCGCACCAACGCCATCGATCTCTACCTCGAAGACTCGCTGTCCGCGGCCGAGGAGAAGGCCTGGCTCGAGTACTTCGAGAAGGTCCCCACGCGCCTGACCGCGGCCCAGAAGCGCGAGTGGCTCTCGGCGCAGAAGGGCGTGAGCCTCGCGTCCGACGCCTTCTTGCCGTTCCGAGACAACGTCGACCGCGCCTCGCAGAGCGGGGTGAGCTACCTGTCGCAGCCCGGTGGCTCGGTGCGCGACGACCTCGTCATTCAGGCGGCCGACGAGTACGGCATGGCGATGGCGTTCTCCGGGCTGAGGCTTTTCCACCACTGAGCTCGGTGGCCGGCGCCGGCCAGCGAGACGCGCTTTCAGAGAAGGCGACACACCAACGACGTGCTCGACGATGCCGTGTCCCGTCTCTGTGGGGCCGAGGCTGGCGTGGCGGCTGCAGGGGACTTTCCGGATGCGGATCTTCCGAGGCCTCGTGGCCGCGTTCACCGTGTGCGTAGGGCTCGTCGCCGTGCCATTCGGCGTCGTGTCAGTTCTGTACGTCTGGGTCCTCGATGAGCTGGACTTGCCTCAGCCTCCTGCCGGTCAGTCTCTCACGCGAACCCAGCAGATCGAGCTGTGGACGGCCAACGGCGGAGAGGCGGAGGTGTTCGAGGTCGAGCGTCAGTACCCCTGGACTCCTTTCTTGGATGTGGTGATCCAGAAGAGCTCACTCCCTCGCGCTGAGGCCCCACTGGTCTGGAGTGTCGCACGGCAGTCGCTCAAGGCCCGCGGCCGGATGCCGATGGGCTGGTGGCACTTGCGAGGCGTGGCCCTGTCTATCTGGGTGACCCGGCACTGGTCGGCCGCTGACCTCGTCAACGAGCTGGCAAGGACGCAGTTTCTCGGTCGTTCGGCCAAAGGCGTCGAGGCTGGCGCGTCGGCCTACTTCGGCCGGTCCTTCTCGGCGCTCGAGCTTCACCAGCGCGCGCTCCTGCAGGGGCTCGCGGTGAACCCAAGCGGGCGTGAGCCTCACTGTTACCCCGAACGGGCGAGGAAGGCACGGAGCGCGGTGCTCAATCGCTGGCGCTCGCAGCGGCTCCTCACGACTGCCGAGGCCGAGGCAGCCGCGACCCAGGCACTCGATGTCGTGCCGCTTTCCCGTCCGTGTGAAGAGCGACGCGCAGACGAGGTGTCGCGTTCCCCGCCGTCGGGGGAGTGAGCCGATCGTCAAGGCTGGCCTCTCACCAGGTTTCGTGGTTCACGTCGCGCGAGCCCCGCCGTCAGGTCTTGCGGGTGTCGAGTGTCCGCCCATGAGGGCCACGACAGAAAGCGAGCCGACAGCGGTGGGCCAACCAGCAGAGGTTTCGGGTCGTCGTCGTGCCACCCTGGGGCTCGGCGCGCTCGCGTTCGGCCACCTCGCCGTCGACTGCTGCACCGGCATCTTTCCCGTCTACAAGACGCTCGCCCACCTCGACCTCCACTTCGCCGGGGTGGTCGCCACCGTTGCGGGCGTCTTATCGAACGCCCTCCAGCTCGGCTTCGGCGCGCTGGCTGACCGCGGCCACTCCCGCGCGCTCCTGGTGCTCGGCACGCTGGGGGCCGGGGCGGTGGTGTTCGCCCCCTTCGTCGAGCAGTCGGGGCTGACGTTCGCGCTCGTTCTCGCCACCAGCATCGGCTCAGCCGCCTTTCACCCGGTGGCGGCGGGCGCCACGGGCGAGCTCTCCCAGAAACGGGCTGGGCTCTTGCTGGCCCTGTTTCTCTCCGGGGGCTACGTCGGCTACTCGCTCTCCCAGCTCGCCTTCACCGCGCTCTTCCGGCGCTCGGTCACCTGGGCGCTCTTCATCGTTCCTGCCCTCGCGGCCCTCGCCCTGCTGCGTTTCGGTGACATCCGCCGGCACTCCGCCGACGCGGCTCCACCACAACCGTTGCAGAGCGCGTGGCGTTCCTTGGTTCCACTCTTCGCCGTGCAGGCGTTGGCAGCCACCGTCAACGTCTCGCTTGTCTTCCTCTTGCCAGACCTCTTGCTCGAGCTGCACGCCCCCGCTTGGGCCGCCGAGGGTGGAGGGCACTTCGCTCTGGTGGCGGGGGGCGCGCTGGCGCTCCTGCCCGCGGGGCACGCCGCGGACCGCTTCGGTGCCCGAGGCGTCTTGGGAGCCGCCCTGGTGCTCGCTGGGCTGTGCCTCTCGCTGGTCCTCGGTGCCCACCTTGCCCCGATGACGTTGATGCTGACGCTCACCGCCTTCGGCGCCTTCATCAGCGCGTCCAACGTGGTGGCTGTCTCGTCTGGGAATCGGCTCGCTCCAGGGCGGGGCGCGGGCGTCAGCGCGCTCCTCATGGGGCTGCCGTGGGCGCTGGCTGCGCTCGGGCCGCTGGTGGCGGGAACGCTGGCCGACCCGCGGAGCTCGGGGACGCCGTCGTCGGCTCTCGCCTGGGTGGGCGCGTGTCTCCCGCTCGCATTCGCCGCGGCGTTGACCGTGCCCCGGCTGAGCAGCCACCTGGGGCCGGCGGCCTCCGGAGGGGCCCTCGAGGCGCCGTCGGTGTCTCCACGCGCTTGAGTTGCATCGGCGGGTCGTTGCTCAGAGCCACCCCTGCGACTTTCCGCATCGGAGCATCCAGGCCTCGTCCGACTGGTGGCGCGGCGTCGGTCGCTCCTTGAGGGTGAGAAGCCGTGCCCGCCGAGCCTGATCGTCGATCTGGAACCTGTGGAGTCCCCCAGGTCGAGATTGATTCGCATGAAAACGACACCCATTGTCGAATTCATGCGGCTCATCGAGGCTGGGAGGCCGAGGCGGGGCGGGGCGCAATCAACGCTCATCAGTGGAGGGTCGGCACCGAAGCGCCCGAGGCATGGGTCGCGGGCTGGTGGTCCGAGGGCTCTGGGCGAGCATCATGAGCCCCTCGGCCGGTCGGTGGAGTGCGCATGGGCTTCTGGTGCTTACCGCGCTCTGGGGTCGAGGGACCGCCTCGGTGCGTGAGCACCCGACCCACCATCGCACCTCGAGGCAGGCTCGCCCGCTGAGGCCGCATCGCGGAAAGCCGCCTCCGCGCCCGCGGCGACCTCGCCGTCCCACGGCCCATCACTCCGCCGGTGGGCCGAGATTTGGCGTCTCATCCACGACGACCCGGGCCCGGCCGACGATGCGGGTCGGAAGCTCTCGCAGCGCCCACCCCAGCGAGCGGTTGAGTCGCACCTGCAGAATGACTCCGCGCTCGGTGGCGCCATCAGCGACCGGCGAGTGCCCCTCTTGGTCGAAGACGAAGTTCCCCATCGAGTACGCGATGAAGCCCCGTCGGTAGCGCTCGATCGGCTGAACGACATGCGGATGATGGCCCAGCACTCCGTCGACACCGTAATCAACGAACCAATGACCCAAACGCCGCTGCGATAACTCGGGCTCCACTTGGTACTCCACGCCCCAGTGGAGGCTCACGAAGAGATAGTCGACCTGTCGCTTCATCGACTCGAGCCTCCGGGCTGACGCCTCGCTCATCGCCGCTGCGAGGGCGTCCCGGTTCCCTGGTGGAATGACCCAGGCGATGAGCGCGAGCCTGAGCCCGTGCGCTTCGATGATGTCCTCCCGGCCCTCGAGGACGCCTCGGGTCTCGACCGAGTCGAGCACCTTCCGCGAGTACGCCGCGTCATCGGGAGAGCAGTGGTTGTTGGCCAGGCTCAGGTGGGTGAGCCCGAGGTACTTCACCGCCTCAAGCTGCTCGATGGGGGCGGTGAGCACCAGCGGGCCCGTCGCTCGGAGGCCCTGCGAGAAGCACGACTCCAGGTTCCCGAAGGCGACGTCGGCCGCCTGGAGCACTGGCCGTACCTCGGCGAAGGCGTTCTCGTACCCCTGTCGCGACACGATGACCCCGGTGGCCCGGCCGAGCATCACGTCTCCCACCGCGACCAGGTCCACTTGCTTGCTCCGGTCAGAGACCTGGGCCAGCGCGGAGGCCTCGAGGCGAGCTGGCTCCTCCACCAGGGCCCACCCTCGAAAGTGGTGGCGGCGCACCTCGACGCCTCGGCTCCTCCGTTCGCGGGTCACCACGGCGGCGGTCTCCTGCGCGGGCGCTGGCTCCAGCGCGACCACCTCGAAGGTGGGGGTCCCCGAGGAGACCCATCGCTCGGTCACCACCTGGTCAACCACGCCGAGCACAGCGAGGTGCGTGTTGATCCACGGGGTGTCGCCGTAGTCCATCCACCCCGAGTGATGTGGCGCCGTGCCCCGCACGTTGTCGTCCCGTCGCGACTCCCAGACGAGGAGCTCGGCGCGCCCCGGCTCACGGAGCGCGGCGACGCCGTACCCGTGCACCTGCTCCCGGCTCGAGCTTCGGTAGAGCGGGTGACCGGCGGCATCGGAGACCCGCAGGGTGCCGTGCTCCACCTCCACCTTCACGACGAGCCCGGGGGCCTTCCCGAGGCGCTGCCAACTCGGAGCCTGAGTCAGCGGCACCGGCGCGGCAGCGAGGAGGCCGAGGAGCAGGGCGCTCATTGGACGCTACTCGTCGTACCCCGGGTACACGGCTGTCTCCGCTTTGGGGTCGAAGGCCATGAAGGCCGAAGTCCACGCCGGTGGTCGGGCTTTGTTCTCTCGAAGCATCGCGCGCCACCGAGGGTCGCTGAGCCGCTCCTTCTCGACGAGCTCGTAGTACGACATCACGCCGCCGCGGCCGAGGTGGAGCTTGCCCTCGAGTGGGAAGACCACCAGCACCGGCAAGACGTAGCCGGTACCGACGTGGAGCACCTTGCCGCCCCCGGAGAAGATGTCGGCGATGAGCTGCGAGTTGTTGTCCTCGAGGAGCAGGAGCCGGTCCTTGGTGCGCGGCAGAATCAGCGTCTCTTCCCAGAAGTGCTCGAGGTCACCACCGATGAACTGAATGAGCTCGTATTCCTCTTTGGTGAGCGGCTCTCCAGACAGCTCCTTCTTCGAGATGGTGGTCAGCGACTGGGTGAGCGTCTGGAAGCGCCCGTAGGACTTCTCGAGCGCCGGAGGGAAGAGCTGGCGCGACGTGAGGCCCTGCTTGAGCGTCTGGAGCAGGGCGTCGATGCGCGCGTAGGTCTCGACCTCGGGCACCACGTACCCTCGCTCGTCGACCGAAAGCTCGGTGTCCTCGAACCCCGGCCCGCCCATCTCGGCCATCGCCTGCTTGGCGTAGAGGATGGTGTCGTGCTTCAGCTCGGCGTAGCTGGCCAACGAGGTGCTGAGCCTCAGCGCTCTGTACGCCGGGGTCGACATGAAGGCCGGAGCTCCAGCGGGCGTGGCCTCCCACAACGGGCTCAGCGCGTAGAGCCAGCCCGCGTACGAGCTCGAGCCCCTCTCGCGGTCGAGGAGCGGAGGCATCGTGTCCCGCAGCAGGGTTGTCTGCTTTTCGTAGCCGTCGAGCTCCTCGAGCTTCAGCGGCGCGAGGATCTCCTTGGCCGTCGCGCTCCCGAAGATGGCCGGCAGCTCGAGGGTCGAGACCATCACCCGCGCGGGCACCACCGGGTCCACCAGGCTCTGGAACACCACCTCGTCGAGCACGCTGCGCTGCGAGAAGAAGTGCAGCCCGGCCGTCGTGGCGACCTCTGGGCCATGAGGCTTCAGCGTGGCGAGCCCCTGAATCCGCGGAGGCCTCAAGGTGGCCAGCTCGGCCTTGAACCGCGCGAACAGGGCGGGCTCGGTCAGCGCCTTCGCTCCGCCGCTCGACCCGTAGACGCGCGCGATGATCGGGAGCCACTCGTAGAAGGTGGTGTCATCGGGGCTGCCGACGAGGAAGGTGATGGTGTCGAAGGTGCGGTGCCAGCTCAGAAGGGCGTCGGTGGCCTGGACCGCGGCGAGGTTCAGCATCAGCCCCGAGCGGATCGCCGAGTCGGACCTGAGCGAGAAGCTCAGCCGCCCAAACCACATCATCGCTCGGAAGTACGCCTGGAGCGCGGGTGTCTTGGTGTAGTGGCCCCGCACGGCGTACTGCGTGTAGTCCTCCTTGAAGTCGCCGGGGTAGTCGAGCAGCTCGGGCTTCTCCTTGACCTCCGCGGCGATGACCCGGCTGAGCTCGCGCTTGGCCACGGCCTTGACGTCGTCGGCAACCGGGAGCTCGAGGAGCGCGTCGAGCTTCTCGAGGCTCCGCTTCTTGAGGAGCTCGATGGCCTCGCTGGAGTCGAGCTCGTTGGCCTCCGCCTCGGTGACCAGCGAACCCGACCGCAGCAGCGCCGAGCCGACCGAGAGGAAGACGAGGTTGTCGCGAAGGGGCCGCTCGAGCTCGGTGCCGGCGAAGGCCGCGAGCTGGCGGTTGGTCTCGGTGACCAGCGCTCCCACCAGGTTCACCAGGGCTGGCGTGAAGCTGGTCTGCTCTGTCGCGGCGAGGAGGAAGTCGAAGTACAGGTGGAGGTTGTGGAGCACCACATCGGGCGTCACCACCGAGGGGAGCCCCTTCACGAAGGTCCGGTGCGTGAGATACTCTTCCTTTGGATCCGACCACGAGTTGATGAGCAGCGGCCGGTAGCGGTTCTGCTCGTAGAGCTGGAAGAACTCGTTGTAGCCACGGTTGCCGTCGACCACGACGCCATTCTTCCGCAGCATGAGCCCGACCGTCGGAGCGCTGACGAGCTTCTTGAAGTACTTCCACGTCTCGGTGTCATCGAGGGACCGGAGCGGCGCCGGCGCGGCCGTGGTCGGTTGGTAGGTGACGGGCGCGAAGCTCGTCGGGGCGAAGGCCGCCGGTCTCAGCTCTTCGGGCATCGTCACCGGCAACCGGGCGTCGGTGAGGGTCACAGGCCCGCGTGGCGCCGCCGCGCCGACCGTGGAGAGACTGGCCGATGGCGAGCAGGCCTTGCCGCAGTCGACCGCGCTCAGGGCGAGGAGGGAGACCAGGAGCAGCCACGGAAGAGGGCGCGCACGCATCGAGACGCTCCGGCTGGTGTCGGCCAGCGTGAAGAGAGAGAGGGCCCCTATAACCCAGGCGCTCGACCGCCGTCGCTTGCCAGAGTCAGCGGGCGGAGAAGGACTTGGCGTCCTCGAAGGTGATGCTCGACAGGCTCTCGTGCCGAGTCTGCTGGCGTGAATCGACTGAGACGCTCAGGCGCTCTTGCGCAGCACGTGGACGTGCGGCATCAAGAGCCCACGCACAGAGAGGTCCTCGTCAAGCTGCGCCCAATGAATGCCGACGCCCTGGCCGATGAGGCGCCAGTCGGCGAGTTGGGCAGCCGTCGCGTCTCGCAGCCTCGGAAACCACTCCAGCGGCACGGACACGGTGCGACCATCTTCGAGGTGCACCGCGAGCTCGCCAGCGACGGCCTCCACGGAGACAGCCCGGGGTTCTTCAGGTGCCGAAGTATTCACGCCATCTCTCCAGGAATTGCGTCTGGTTCTCTTCAACGAGCAGTCTAGCGCGGCGGACTTCTTGTTGCCTCAACCGGTGGGCCACAACAAGCTCCACTGGCAGCAACCAGAACTTCGCGTGCCCGTCTCCTTGCTCGACGTGGATATGCGGCGGCTCCATCCCCTCGTTGCTGAAGAAGAAGAAGCGAAACCCATCAATGACGAGCACGGTCGGCACGGATGCGGAAGATACCACCTCTCGCCTCGCGGCGAAGGTGCGGGCCTCGAGGGGTGTGGGCCCAGTCGAGGCCCAGGCGCTCGACCGCCGTCGCTTGCCAGAGTCAGCGGGCGGCCATCGAGGGCAGCGTGGTCTGGCTCAGCGCCTGACGGATGAGCGCCTCGTCACCCACGAAGGCGAAGGTCAGCGAGCCGCGGCACTGGTTCCACAGCTCGAGGACCCGCGGCCTCCCGACGGTCGCGAGCAGGCCGAAGAGCGTGGAGGTGTCGGTGTCGTGACCGGCCAAAGCGTGACTGCTCAAAGTGGCAGCGACCGAAAGCGAGGTCGTCGTCGACATCGTGAGCTCCCGTGCCACGCTCCAACGAGCTCGCGCGACGGCCTGCTCCGAGACGGTCTGACTGTCGAGCGCCCCCACCACGTGGCCCAAGACCCCGAGCGCCTCGGCCAGCCGGGAGTTTTCGATGGAACCCTGCCAATCGAGCCGCGCCACGCCACCCAACAGCGTCGAGGTCCTTCCGTGGAATCCATAGGAGCTGCCCAGCTCTCCACGGATCTTCTCGTAGAGCTCGCCGCCCAACAGGCCCGCGGTCGTCCGGGCGGTCAACGTGTCGAACGGCGCGGCCGCGTCGACGAGGCAGGCGAGGTGCATCTGGGCCTGGGTCGCTCCGGGCTGGTGGGTGACGAGAATCGCCGGCGCGCTCTTCCGCACTGGCGGTGGAGGCAGCCGAGGGAAGGGGCTCTCGGCCGCCTTCCAGCTCCCGAGCCACTCTTTGACCCCGGCGAGGGTGGCCTCGGCGTCGAGGTCGCCCGTCACCACCAGCACCGCGTTGTCTGGAGACCAGGCCCGGCGAAACCACTCGTCGAGCTGGGGCTCGGTCAGGCCCTCGAGGTCGGAGCCCACGGCGCCGTCGCCCATGGGGTGGCCACGGAACAGCGTGGCGTCGAGCGCGCGCTCGGATTTGAGCAATGGGAGCTGCTCAGCCTGGGCGACGGGCCCCGCGAGCTCCCTCCGGTAGAGGGCGAGGAGCCCCGGTTCGACACGCATCGACGTCACCCGCTCGGACAGCTGGGCCAACAGGTTGGGGAGGTTTCCGCTGGCGCCGGTGCCCAGGAACGTGGACCGGTCGGCGTCCACCGAGGTCCGCCACTGAATGCCGAAGTCGACCCCTCGGCCATAGAGGTGCTCGTGGGGCCTGGCGAAGCTCGCGGCCACCTCGGCGGCTCGCCTTGGAATGGTGCCAGCCCACCCGGTGGCGAAGGTGAGCTGGGCGACCGCCACCGGGAGCGAGTCATGGCGGCGGTGCACCACCACCTTGAGGCCGTTGGGCAAGGTCTAGACGATGTGCTCGCGGCTGGCTGGGACGGCGTAGCCCTTTCCGAGCTGCCTGACCGCCTCGGCAGTCAGCGCCGCGGTGAAGGGCATCTCGGCCGGCTCCAGCCCTGTCGGCCCACTGGCGACGGCCTTCGTGTCTGGGGGAAAGGGCTCGACCAGCACGCCACGCGCCCGGGACCGCTGGAGGTACCGCTCGGCGAAGTGGCTCAGCTGGTCTGGGCTCAGGTTCCCCATGGCCCGGAGGCGCCGGCCATAGGTGGCGGGGTTGCCGGTGAAGTGGGCGGCCTGCACTCGCTCGAGGCCCCGGCTGACGATGTCCTCGGCGCCTCGAACCATGCCGACGAGCGCCTGGCTGCGCAGCCGGCGAAAGGCCTGCTCCCTCTCGAGCATTCCTCTCACCTGGCTCCGTGGTGCCCACATCTGGCCGGCCTCGCCCGAGGCCCAGAGTCGCACCAGCTGGTCGAGCAGTCGCTCGTAGGAGCGCTCGACGTGGTCACCCTGGTGCAAGGTGGCCCGGGCAATCAGCATCGAGGCCTCGACCCCGGGGACGAGCGTCACGTCGACGCCGGCGATGTCGGGGTCAGAGATGAAGGCCTGGCCCAGCGCGCCGTTGGCTGCCACGGTCACGAAGTCGAGCATCACGGCTTGCTCATCGAAGCCTCGCGGCAGCGCCCACACCACGAAGAGCTCGGGCGAGGCCACGGTGGACTGGGTCTTGATGAGCTCCGCCGCCACCGGGGCCTCGGGCAGCTCGGGGGCCTGGGGTGCCAGTCGGGCAGGGAAAGGCTCGCTGGAGACCGGCAGGGGCCTGAACACCGCGGCCGGGAGCGCCTGGATGAGCGGCTCGTGAATGGTGCCCAGGTCGACGTCGCCGATGATGAGGAGCGTCATGTTCTCAGGGCGGTAGTGCCGCGCGGCGAAGGCCTTGGCGTCCTCGAAGGTGATGCTCGACAGGCTCTCGTGGGTGCCGACGACCGGCCTCGAGTAGGGGTGCTCCTTGGGGAAGGCGGCTGCCTGGAGGGCGCTCAAGGAGGGCCCGATGGCGTTCTCACCCCGTTGCCTGAGCTCGTTGCGGACGACCTCCCGCTCGACCTC
>Ga0182021_10010342_pt1 | contig 11064 bp, 7 predicted proteins | sample 612E3MmetaG_FD_120493 | JGI IMG/M metagenome (GOLD analysis project Ga0182021, IMG submission 120493) | Permafrost microbial communities from Stordalen Mire, Sweden - 612E3M metaG (Illumina Assembly) | ecosystem: Environmental > Terrestrial > Soil > Wetlands > Permafrost | place: Sweden...
AGAAATATATGATATTATTAACTTTAATTTCCTTGATAAAAAACTAAGAGACCTTTCTTATAAAGAAAATTTCCTTGAGGAAGCCGCATTTACTATTGCATCTCATGAATATCCCGAGTTAGATTATGATAATTATAAAATGATTCTCGATAAAATGGCAATTGACCTGAAAGAGCAGATCGAAGCGAAGTATGCTGATTTTGTTACCGTATATGATAAAGTTAAAATGCTGAATAATTATTTCTTCTATGAAAAAGTATTCAAGGGAAACACAAGAGATTTTTACGAAGCAGATAATAGTTATTTAAACAGGGTAATTGACAGGAGAACAGGTAATCCCATTTCGCTATCGCTTGTTTATTTGCTTATAGCAGGAAGAATCGGCATAAAGTTTTCCGGAATTAATATTCCAAATCACTTCATAATAAAATATAAAGATGATATTGATGAGTTTTTCATTGATGTATTTAATTTCGGAGTTATAATATCAAAATATGAAGCACTGAACTTTTTAAAGCAATTTGGAATATACGAGAAAGATTTTGATAACCTTCCTTTTTTGCAGAACGCAGAAGAAAAAGATGTCGTCTTCAGAATATTTGCAAATCTTATAAATGTCTATGAAAACGAACCCAATGATAAAAAAGTCGAACAGCTGAAAAAGTTGCAATCCTACTTCGGATAGATTTTTTTCTTGTTTGTTATTCTCCACTCTCTTTGTCATTCCTGCGAAAGCAGGAATCCAGAACATTACTTCAACAAAATTAATTTTTTCGTCTCTACAAAATCTCCGGCCCTCAATTGATAAAAATAAACTCCACTCGGTAAATTGCTCCCGTCGAATGTCATTTCGTAAGTTCCTGGCTGCAATTGTTCATTTACAAGTGTAGTAATTTCTTTTCCAAGTATATCAAAAACCACAAGTTTGACTTTTGCCGTTTGCCGTCTGACGTTTGACGGTATTTGAAATTTAATCTTCGTCACCGGATTAAATGGGTTCGGATAATTTTGTTCGAGTTTATAATCTTTAACAATAGTATTATTTCCTGTTATACCTACTCCCTGAGATACAAAAACGTAACTTGTTTTAGTTAATGTATCGGAACCATAAGAGTTAATTGCAATTAGTTTAACTTCGTAAATTCCCTGTGTATCATATACGATTCCTGACGGATTTTGTGATGTTGACGATGATGGTGTTCCTCCTGTAAATGTCCAGTTCCAGGATGTTGGAGTATATGAAGACTGGTCGACGAAATCTACAGATTGAGAAGCATTAATATCTCTTTTACTTATGCGAAAATCTGCGACCGGTTTTCTGTTAATAGTTGGTTTATATGCTGTAATCTGAGTTCCTGAACCTATCGCAATAAAAACTCCTTCTTTTCCAAGCGGGCATCCGGAATAATAGTCATACGGTAAATTCATCTGCCATTTAATAGTCTGTAAGTCGGGTGAAAAAGCGAATATTCTGCCGGTAGAAGCTTCAACAGTATTTACATAAACTGTGGAATCATAATCTACTGTTATATAACCGGCTGGAATAGTAGAAGAATCAATCACTGTACCGTTTATACCGTTTACACGCATAAGTTTCCCGCTCGATATTCCGTAATTAACATTAGCACAATAAATAACATTATTCGGTCCGAAAGATTTAACAAGAACAGCCGGAGTTAAAGCCCATTTTTGAGTGAATCCGCTCCCGTTATCAGTAAATGCATATAATGAACCGCCGTCTCGTGCAATATAAATAGTTCCGTCCGGACCGACTACCAGATCATTTTCCTGGTCACCGTCTCCGGGTAAAGCATCCGACATATATTTAGTATTTCCCGAAGTAATATCGATGGCAATTAAATTTTTGGGAGTAACAATCGAGCCTGTCCAGTGATAATAAGTATTCCCATAAACAACAAAACCACCATCCGGTCCGACAGGTATTATATAATTATTTGTCCATTTTGGGATACCGGTTATTCTGTCCAGTCTCTTACCAAAAATTATCGGGTCACCATCCTGTGCAAAGCAAATACCTGTATTACCGGGAAACATATCTGAATTAATTAACCATTTTACGTTTCCGCTGTCAACAGTTAAAGCGTACAGAATACCCGTTTTATAATCACAGGCATAAACAGCATCTTCAGAAAAACCTACGGCATACATTCTGGAAGTATCCGACATAGTTTTTTCCCAGATTAAAGAGCCATTGGTTAAATTCCGTAATTCTATTTTTCCTGTATAAGGAGATAATATAGTACGGGAGGTAACAAATTTATTTCCGAATGTATAAACTGCATTTCCCCAAACACTTGTATTCGCACTGTTAACAGTCCAGTAAGATGTCGATATCGAAACGGGACCCGTTAATTTTGTCAGACCGTTTTTTTGATTGTTGCCCGCAAATGTATACCAGTTCTGTGCGAATAGGCAGGAAGCGGTAAATATTAATAATATTGTAAATATAGATTTCATATAGAAAATTTATTTCCTGGAAAATAGAGAAATTAAGAATTAATAAAAATAAATATTCAGATTGAATCTTCTGCTATTTTCTCATCACTCCTCCACAAAGATTGGAGGACTTCAGACAAAATAGTTGTCACTATTTTATCATCAGCATTTTTTTCGTCTCAACAAAATCTCCTGCCCTCAATTGATAAAAATAAGCCCCGCTTGGCAAATTACTCCCGTCAAACGTTACTTCAAAACTCCCCGGTTGCTGTATTTCGTTTACAAGTACTTGAATTTCACGACCAGTGATGTCATATATTTTGAGGGTGGCCATTCCACTCCCCACCTTTACAAGGGGGGGAGTAAGGGGGGGTATATCGAAATGAATTTTCGTAACCGGATTAAACGGATTCGGATAGTTTTGATAAAGTGAATATTCATTTGCATTGCCGGATAATTTTCTGATATTCATTGCACAGGAAGTGAAAGATATCCCGAATATTCCCCTGTCTGATGCACCAAGATCTTTTCCGGATGCAATCCAGATTTTGTAACACCCTATGTTTGGAATTGCATTAGCAGTGCTTAGACTGATATTTGATTTGAAATTCGTATCATTTGAAACCAAAACATTCACAGAATCCCCGGCAAACCAGGACATCTTTGCTTTCGCATAAATTGAATTATTGATTTTAGTTAAAAACCCGAAGACTCCATTTGTCGTATTATCTCCGAGTATGAATTCACTTCCTTTATAACCCCACACATCAAAATATTGAGACGTCAGCACATCGTGATGCACACTGCTCTGCCCGTTCCATTTTATTTGTGTGCCAAACTCGTTCAGTTTCCCATTCATATAAGACTCATAAAGACCTAAATAAGGATTTGGAGATAAATACATTTTCGCAAAACCTGCATTATAATTGTAACCCAAAAACCTGATTGTGTCAATCATTAAATTTAATGGATTCGATATTGTATCTGCCTTTAAGCAGTAAATTGAATTTTGAGAAGAAGAATATTCTCTTTCAAAAGAGACATATAATTTTTTATAAAAATCAGAAGATATCATTATGTAAGGATTTCTGCAATTCTGGATTATTCCTGAAGTTAAATTTGTATCAAGAATAATATTTTGATTGTCGATGTTAATTATTTTTAGTTTTATGTCGTTTGCAGAATTGTAAACGATTGCATATGTACTCTGATTTATTAATGCCGTTTTGGGATTCGTTTTGGTCTCCGCCGGAAATATCGATAGGGAATTCGTTAAGCCACCCCTGATTCTGTTTATAGATTCTTGCATAAATATCTTTGGTCCCGTTTTTATTCGTCTCCCAGGTTACAATTGAATTTAATATTTCACCTGTATAATTTGGGAAATAATATCCTATTGAAGGATTAACATTGATGAAAGTATTATTTGTTAAATACATCCCGCTGTCAATCGCACCGTTTGAATTTACTTTTGATACGCAAATATTTACAGAACTCCCGTTAATTCTTTCATAAGCTAAAAACTCCCAGGGAATATTTGACAGGTCATAACTATCATTTCTCAGATGAAAAGCAGGATTCCTGTCATTTCCGAATGTAAGTTTTACAGGTGTCTGCGAAAACTGAGAATACGTATTTATATTAAAGAATGTTAATATGAACGTTATAAACATTAACCCCGCAATATTTTTTTTAATATTTTTCATAATACTTTATATTAATTTACTTAACTAATAAAAGTTTTTTAATATCAGAAAAATCACCTGATAATATTCTGTAAAAATAAACTCCGCTTGGTAAATTACTCCCGTCAAATGTCACTTCATACGTCCCCGGCTGTAACTGTTCGTTTACAAGTGTTGTAATTTCTTGTCCAAGAATGTCATAAACAATTAGCTTTACATTTGCCGTCTGCCGTTTCACGTTTGACGGTATATCAAATCTTATCTTCGTCACCGGATTAAAAGGATTTGGATAATTCTGCGATAATGAATATTCTTCAGGGACTTTTGAATTAATAGAATTTATTCCGGTTATATTTCCCGTAGGATTGAGTTTATAGTATATTTCTGTCCTTACATCACGATCGTCAAACCATACGACATGCACAGATTGAGCCGATGCAGATACAGAAGGATTCGTTGAATAAGATGTTTTATTCGTCAGCCGTGTATCTGCTTCCCAGTTAAACCCTCCATCCGTTGAACGTTTGTAATATATTTCAGTATGTCCGTCACGATAGTCATGCCATACAATGTGAACAAGCTGACCTGAAACTGATATTGAGGGACCTTCAGATGCAGCGGAATTATCGGTTAACCTCGTATCAGCTCCCCAGCTATTTCCACCGTCTGTGGAACGTTTGTAATAAATTTCAAAATTTCCGTCCCGGTAATCTTCCCATACGACATGAACAATTTGCCCTGACATTGCTATTGATGGTGAATAAGAATATGCAGAGTTATTCGTCAATCTTGAATCTGCGCCCCAGCTAGCACCTCCGTCTTGCGAATGCTTTGCGTATATCTCATAGTTCCCGTCACGGGCATCATGCCATACAACATTCACCATCTGACCGGAGACTGCTATGGAAGCCTCGCCTGAATAAGCCAGGTTATTTGTCAGCCTGTTAACATAATCCCAGTTTACACCTCCGTTAGTCGAACGTACATAATATACTTCATAGTTGTTACTTCCAATTTTTTCTTGCCAGACAACATGCACATTCTGTCCGGATACAGCTATTGAAGGATAATAAGAATCAGAGTTATCATATGTTAATCGTAAATCTGCTCCCCAGTTTGCACCTCCGTCCGTTGAACTTTTATAATATATTCCCTGATATGCGGTTCGCTGGTCACTCCACACAACATGAACTGACTGTCCCGACACTGCAGTTGCCGGGGAATAAGAATTGACAGAATTATTAATTAATCGCATATCCTCTCCCCAGTTTACACCCCCGTTTGTTGAGTGTTTGTAATATATCTGAGAGTAACTGCTCCATTGATTGCTCCATACGACATGAACAAAATTCTCATTTGAGGCTATACACCATGCATTATTATCGGAAGTGTAAGAATAAAAAGTGTCATTGGTAAGCCGTACATCCCCCTGCCATTGTGCATAACAATTAGTAATAAATAATGTTGAGAGTAACAAAATCCCGATGAGCCTGCGAATCGGGAAATAATGAATAATAAGTAATGCAAAAATTATTTTTTTCATTTAAGTAAAATTAATTTTTTTGTCCCTACAAAATCTCCCACTCTCAACTGATAAAAATATACTCCGCTCGGTAAATTACTCCCATCGAATGTGACTTCATACATTCCCGATTGTAACTGTTCATTTATAAGTGTCTGAATTTCTTTTCCGAGGATATCATAAACAATTAGCTTTACGTTTGCCGTCTGCCGTTTCACGTTTGACGGAATATCAAACTTTATCTTCGTCACCGGATTAAACGGATTCGGATAATTCTGGAAAAGGGAAAAAGACAAAGGTGTTCCTGTTGAAATTTTATTAATGCCAATAGTGCCGCCGTTTTCAGTTTTCAAAATTATTCCCCCTCTTCCGACTGCATATCCTTTTTTTGAATCAAGAAAATAAACGTCCTGTAAAATTTGGCTGATTGTATAATTCTGAGTTACCCAGTTATTTCCTCCGTTAATAGTTTTCAGAATCAAGCTCTGGTATGCAGAACCTGTCCATCCGCCTCCAACTGCATATCCCGTATCGTTACCTGTAAATGTAATGCCGCCTATTCCCATAGCAGCTGAACTGTAGACCTGATACCAGCTAGACCATGTGTTAGCTTTATATATACTGTAGCTTGAATAATAATTTGGATAACCGGAATTAAACGAGCAACCTGCAAAACCAGACCCCGAATTAAAGAAATAACATTCACCGAAAGAATAATCCCCCGGACCCCAATATAAACCTCCAATCCAATTTGAACCTCCATTTGTAGTTCTTCTCTGGTCTGCAATAGAGCCCATTCCATATCCTGTATCTGCGTTAAGAAAACATAAACCCCTTATTGTTCCTGAATAACCGGAAACAGTATTAATCCAGTTTTGCCCCGAATCAGTGCTTTTATAAATCCCGTTTTGTCCTCCTGAATAAATAACATTTCCAATGCATTGAATCTTATTCATCTGGTTACCGCTGAATACTGAAAACCAATTTACTCCGGCATTTGTAGTTTTTATTATTCCGCTATTTCCGGAGCAATATCCGGTAATATCATTTGCGAAACAAATATCATTAAGCTGATAAGATACCGATGAATTAATCAGGTTCCAGTTCGACCCGGCGTTTGTAGTTTTAAGTATTGTTCCGCTTGCTCCGCAGACATAGCCTGTATTAATATTTGTAAAGTAGACACCATAAAGGTTTACTATTACACCTGAATTAAGAACTTGCCAGTCAGTCTGCGAATTAGAGTGAACAGTAAAGAAAAAGAGAACAACAATTATTAAAGATATTCTTTTCATTCTTATAATAATTTATTTTATTAAAACTCCTCCACAAAGATTGGAGCCCGCCCAGGCGGATTTCCAAGACTTCAGATAAAATAGTTGCCACTATTTTATTATCAGCATTTTTTTTGTCTCAATAAAATCTCCTGCCCTCAACTGATAAAAATAAACCCCTGATGGCAAATTACTTCCATCGAAAGTGACCTCGTAACTCCCTGGCTGTAACTGTTCATTCACAAGTGTCTGAACTTCTTTCCCAAGAATGTCATAAACTTTGAGTGTGACAACTCCCTTTAATCCCCCTTTATTAAGGGGGAATTCAAAACGAATTTTGGTAGACGGATTAAAAGGATTTGGATAGTTTTGAGAAAGGGAATATTGTTTAGGAATAATTTTATTGTCATGTGAAATCCAGCTTAAACCTCCTGTAATTGTTTTAATCATTAATTCACCCCCGGCACACCATCCAGTGTATTGATCAACGAAGTAAATTGTATTTAAAGTAGTCGGATTAATTTCAAGGTCCTTTTTCCAGGTGATTCCCGAATTGACAGTTTTTAAAATTATACCCTGACCGCAAGACCAACCGGTGTTTTCATTAATAAAGAAAATTGAATATAGATCATTGTTTACTCCTGTGGTTTGTTGGATCCAATTTGATCCCATATTTGTAGTTTTAGTAATAAGACCTTGATTTCCTGCTATCCACCCGGTATTTGTATTGACTAAAACTATGGAATTAAGATTAGCTGTTTCCCCTATATTTTGAATATTCCAGTTTTCACCCCCATTCATGGTTTTCAGAATATAACCACTATTGGAAGTACAAAACCCTGTATCAGGATTTACAAATTTTAGGCAGCGTATAGCCATAGTTGTATTGGAATTTTGGCTAAACCAATTCATACCATTATCAGTTGTTTTTTTGATTAATCCTGAGGATCCTACTGCCCAGCCGGTATTATCATTAGCAAAATTCACACAATATAATCCCCACGAATTGTATGTTTCTGATTGTGTATTCCAATTAATACCGCCATTAGAAGTCCTAAATATTACTGCAAAATTAGTCCCCGGTGGTTGTATCTGACCATTACCAACGACAAATCCTGTATTTTGGTTTAAAAAAGTTATACCATATAAACTAAAAGTTAAGCCATATAAACTATATTTTACATTAGTGAAATTGAAAGTCCAATTATTTCCCCCGTTTGTTGTTTTTAATACTCCCATATTACCAGTCGCCATCCAGCCGGTATTGCTGTTTAAAAAATATGAAGATGAAAAATTACTGAAATAATCCCCTTTCCCTTGATTTAATTCACTCCAGTTGCTACCACCGTCAGTTGTTTTATAAATAATTCCATTGCCGCCTCCTGCATATCCTGTTGAAGGATTCAAAAAATACATGGCTTCGGTAAAATCTGGTAATGTATATTGTAAATTCCAGTTATCTCCTCCGTTAGTTGTATTAATTATCTTTCCGTTACTAGTCCCTATCCAGCCCGTAGTTGAATCTATGAAAAATCCTGAGTATATCCCAGATAATATCGAATATTTCAAACCCCAGTAATTTCCCCCATCGGTTGTTTTAAAAACTTTACCGCTCCAGTCTCCGCAAAATCCTGTAGTATTATTAAGAAAATAAATATATCCATTCTGACTCGAGCCGGGAACGTTCAGTTCAAACCAGTTGTAACCGCTATTCGTAGTTTTCAAAATTAAACCTGTAGGATATGTAACAGCACACCAGCCCATATTCTCATCAGAGAAACAAAAATCATTTAAATAATAAGTGGAGTTATAAAAAATATTGTTCCAGTTATTTCCCCCATTTGTTGTTTTGTATATATTATGATCTCCCATACACCAACCGGTATTTGTATTGAGAAAACATAATTTGTAACCTCCAGCAGAACCCGAATTTTGCTGTATCCAATTATTACCGCCATCTGTTGTTTTGCAAATCGAATTTCCGCAACAATACCCGGTCATTTCGCTTGTAAATTTTATTGAATATGGACCAAAAGGCGAATTTAGAGGAATCCAGTTTATTCCAGAATTAGTTGTTTTTAAAATACCTATAAGCGTTCCAATATAACCCGTTCCCGGGGAAGTAAAATAAACGGTTCTGATTTCTGAACCGAAATATTGCATAAACCAGGAATTCTGAGAATAAGTTCTGATAACTGAAAGATTAAAAATCAGCAAAAAAAATATTATTTTTTTCATATCAGAAAAATTATATTCTGAAAACTAAAAATGGTTAAGGGTAGAATAGATAATATAATAATATTAAGAATAAATCTTTTATCGGCACATTTTACCCATATTTTCATATAGTGCCCCTCCTGTAAATTACTAAAATCTAAAGTAATTTATTTTAAATTACCATAGATATTTTATTCTTAACCCACCATTCAGTTCAATTTTAAATTTACAATTTCAAATTTAAAATTTTCAAATCCAGCTTTGTCTGTCAAGGCTCCTGTATTGTATTGCTTCGCTGATATGTGCGGGTCTGATGTTTTCTTCTCCCGCAAGGTCTGCAATCGTCCTGCTTACTTTTAATATTCTGTCATATGCTCTCGCTGATAATCCGAGTTTCGTGATTGCCATTTTCATAAGGTTTTCAGAATCCGCTCCGATAGCGCAAAATTCTTTTATCTCTTTTGAGGTAAGATTTGAATTTGAATATATTCCTTTTTTTGATTTGAATCTTCTAATCTGAATTTCCCTTGCTCCGATAACCCTTTCCCTCACTCTTTCAGATTTTTCAGCATCGGCTTTGCTAGAGAGTTCGTGGTACTTAACCGGATTAACGTGTATATGAATATCTATTCTGTCAAGTATCGGTCCCGAAATTTTCAAAAGATTTTTCTGTAAAACATTTTCGCTGTACATTTCCTGCTCTTTCAGGTTTCCTGCAGGTGAAGGATTCATAGCAGCAACCAGCATAAAGTTGCAGGGATACTGAACAGTAATTTTTGAACGTGAAATTGTAACCACCCTGTCTTCAAGCGGTTGGCGCATTACTTCGAGAACGTTTTTTTTGAATTCGGTCAATTCATCCAGAAACAAAACACCGTTATGTGCAAAAGAAATTTCTCCGGGCTTCGCATTCGAACCTCCGCCAACAATCGAAACATCGCTTGCAGTGTGATGAGGCGAACGGAATGGTCGTGTCGATATTAAAGAAGTATCAGGCGGAAGCAATCCTGCGATGGAATGAATCTTCGTCGTTTCAAGTGCTTCCTCAAGCGACAGAGGGGGAAGAATTGTTGGAAGCCTTTTTGCAAGCATACTTTTTCCCGAGCCCGGAAGACCAATCATAATAATATTATGCCCTCCCGCTGCGGCAACTTCAAGCCCTCTTTTCACTTCAGCCTGTCCCTTCACATCCGAGAAATCAACAGGATAAAAATTATGCTGTTCGAAAATTTCATTTGAATTTATCCTGAACGGCTCGGGTATAATTTCATCATTCAGAAAACCAAGCACCTCCTGAACAGTTTCAAAGGGGAAAACATCAAGTCCTTCGACAATTGCCGCTTCCTTTGCGTTCTCAACAGGTAAAATTATCCCTTTATATTCTTTTCTTTTTGCCTCTAGAGCAATCGGCAGCACTCCGGGAATCTTGCGGAGTCTTCCGTCCAGAGAAAGTTCTCCCACAAAAACGTAATCTTTCACTTTGTCGGGTTTTACCTGGTTCGTTTCGCATATAAGCCCGATTGCAATAGGTAAATCAAAACCCGAACCTTCTTTCTTGATGTCTGCCGGAGATAGATTTATTGTCACTCTTTTTACGAATGGGAAAAACAGTCCTGTGTTTTTAATCGCCGCCATCACTCTGTCACGCGATTCTTTTACGGCATTGTCAGGCAAACCGACTACCGAAAAATTATGTAACCCATTTTCAATGTGGGTTTCAACTCTGACGATATAAGCATCTACTCCAAAAGTAGTTGCAGTGAATACTTCTGTAATCATAAAGAATTAGAAATTTTAGAATTTAATTTTTCTTTTTAAATACTAGGGTTAGCGGTACTCCCATAAAACCAAAATTTTCTCTGACTTTTTTTTCAAGGAATCTTTTGTAATTATCGTTAATCAGTTTCGG
>Ga0182021_10010343_pt1 | contig 11064 bp, 6 predicted proteins | sample 612E3MmetaG_FD_120493 | JGI IMG/M metagenome (GOLD analysis project Ga0182021, IMG submission 120493) | Permafrost microbial communities from Stordalen Mire, Sweden - 612E3M metaG (Illumina Assembly) | ecosystem: Environmental > Terrestrial > Soil > Wetlands > Permafrost | place: Sweden...
AAGAGCCAGCAAGCAGTCACACGCTTCGAAAAACTCCACGAGAAGAGGGCAGAGGTGCTGGGTGTGATCTATGGCCACCTTTCCGGGATCGAGATGGTTTTCGGAAGTCTCCCTGGTACAGACCAAAGCGTGAACACAGACGACTTTCGGAGGAAAATCGACTGGATCCTTGCCGAGATGATTCGGGCGGCCATCTACTTTCGCAGAAATGCGCTGTATTTTGATCTGGCACTGAAGGAGAAGCTGGAGAAATACGTGCTAGGGATCTTCGCGTTCTCTGGGATGGTCACGGTGATAAACGATTCGATCGAAGGCGCCAAGACGATGACTGAGGAGCAAAAGAAAGAAGCGCGAGATATGTTGTTGCCGGCCGTCTTTGATGCTCGCAAACACACGGGGCCGTTACTCGCTGAGGTGGAACAGGAGTTCCGCAAGCTTCTTCAGGGTTAATCGCTCGAAAACGGACGGCACCAGAATCGATGGTAGCCGAAACTCGGCCCTAGGGTCTTCATATCCGGGAAGGTGCGCGCCGAGTCAATTGAGGCCGGGCTGGATTCCCCGATCAAAGGCAAGTTCGTGCCTGCCGGCAGTCCCCTGCTCTCCCGAAATCCGGTCTGCCTTGCGCAGGTTCTTCTCCTTCCAGTGCCGGCTCACGGCGTTGGTGACTTTGCCCAGCCAAACCCGGTTGTTCGCCAGATCCAGCAATTCGACGGTGGCGAAGTACTTCACGCTGTTGGGCTGCGGATCGCCCAAGGGCCTCAACAAACGTGCCGCCACCAGGACCGGCACGTCGTGCGGCTGGCAGTTGATGACCCAGGCAGCCTGCTCAGAGGTCAACCGCGCCGGCGGCCGGCCCACCAGCACCAGAAAACGATGTTGGTCATCCCTCATCTCAGCCAAATGACCGATTTTGACCTTGGATACTCGCCCCTGAAGCAATGTGCCCCAAGGAACGCTCCAAGGTACCTTTCCCCAACGCATAGAGCCTGCTGAATTCGATCATGTCCGCATAGTATCTTTTGCCCATACGATATCCAGCCAAAACCGACCCTTTTACCAAACGTCCGGTTCTACCGGTGCTCTTTTGACCCTTTCGCCACGTACCCCTATACTCCAAGATCGAGCCAAGCTACCAACCCAACTGTGCGGCAGCCGCCGCCACCTTCTACCTATACAAGAGGGAACACGCCACCCCTAACGGTCGTTAGGAGCAGGTTGCTTCGCTACTGCTCTGCTGCTGCGCTGATGCTGCTTTGCTGCTGCGGTGCCCCAATGTCCGTCTTTAGGTTGTTCTTCTTTACCCCATACAATCGAATAATACTCTGCCAATCGACACGGCCGGCCTTTCCGGCCGCTTGATGGACGAAGCCAAGCGTCATGACCCTGCGGAACACGCTCGCGGGAAGCTGGCGCCCTTCGGGGACGCTTTGCTCATCTGGCGCGCGAAATCCGCGAGCTACGAACAGATCGCCGCGGCCCTGAACAAGCATGGGGTGAAGGTCTCGCCTGCCGGCGTGGGCGCATTCTGCCGGCGGATCCTGTCCAGGGCCGAGATATTACGGGAACAGATCCGCCTGCGGGCAGAGACGCCCATTCAGCCGGCGGCGACCGCTCCGAGCTCCTCGCTGCTCTCCGCGGTCGCACAGCCGGTGACAACACCGGTTTCTCCGGCCCGCCGCGGACCGAAGATCGCCCGCGACAACTATTGACTGCGTCCCCGACCGCCGCCCGGAATCACGGTTTCCGGCTTGTCCGAGCCTTGCGGGCGGCCCAACCCCGCGGTCGCGGAGGGAAGTCGTCGAGGTACCTTTTGACGGCGGGCGCCAATTCCGCCGCATCGGGCGCGGCGCGGAGTATCGCCCGGACGATGAACGCCCGGCTGGCGGGGATCTTCTTTGCAGCCAATTCCGTCACGACATCGTCGAGCTTCTTTACCAAGTCGGTCGGGAGATCGACGGTCGGATGCCCGGCGACGTAGTCCGCTTCCCGTGGGCCACCCTTCTTCTTCTGAGCCTTGGCTAGAAGCACCGCGTGCGCGAACATTTCCTCCGCCGACGTCAGATGGATCAATGCGCGGAGTACCGTCCCGCCGCGCACGGGCACCCCAGCCCCGCGCAATCCCACCACGCAGACATTCAGCGCCCTCATATCGGCCGGGTAAAAAGTGAAACTCACCTTGATAGGAATCCGATCGCCGCTCACATCAAACCCATACGCGTTTTCGCGTCTCGCTGACAACCGCCAAAGTCAGTTGATGGTAGCTGCCGCTGGTTTCAGTGCGACTCTTCGCACTGTCCGAAAAACGCGAGTCGCGTCGACCAGATGGCATTCCATCGTCGTTTCCAATTGCGGTTGATGCATGAATCCGAAAATCTCGGCGACATCGTGAACGAGCACGAGCCACATGACGACCGTCACGCAGCCCACGGGAATATCCATCTCGCCCGTGCCAGCTGACGAAAGCCCAATGCCAAGCCCCGACCCAATTTCTGCGGCGCTCAACGAGAAGGCCCATCGCCTTTTTAGCTATTTGCGCGAGGTTACGGCCCTAAACTTGGCCAAGGTAACCAACGTCGACAGATACGAGCGAGTCATTTGGCTAGCGGACGTACCAGAGACTGACGGGTGTTACACTGTGGTGCGTCTGCCCCCTGACGAGCGAGTGGGGGCAAGTTGGATTGACGTGAGGCGGAGAGCGGAACCCGCGTGCCCTAATCCGCCCGCAATCTGCAATGCATGGTTTTCGCCTGCCGCGCTGGCCAGACATGATCCAGTCCCGTCTCTATACGATCGCATCCAAGTTGCACCAACTGACCCGAGGACCGGCGAGCCAGCCAAGTTCACGACCTTGGCAGAAAATCCAAAGATTTCAGCGGCATGGGATGCCTACCTGGAGGCTCAATGGCATCCGTGGGTGGCTGTCCACAAGGTCTGGCAAAAACACCAAGCCTTCTATAACGACCTGTTCACGATCGAGCAACAAGCCAAGCGCCTTGGTGAAGCCTATGAAATCGTGCTCGGCCTTGGCTTGCTGGTTTGGAAACCGGCCGACTCACCACTGATTCGCAGACATCTCGTGGTGGCTCGGGCCCACCTGAAGTTTGAGCCAGAGACCGGGGCCATCATACTGGACCCGGCACCCGATGGGGCTCGGCCCACCATGGAATACGAGATGGTTGACCCGGCATCGCGCCCGTCGGCCGATACGATCCGGCTCTGCGAGACTGGCGCGGCGGCGTGCAGCGACGATGTCTTTGTCCCCGCCATGGAGACCATGCTCCGGTCATGGGCCCACGCCATGACATCCGAAGCGTCCTATCTTCCCGATATTATCCCCGCGACTACCGGCTCCAACAAGCCTGTCGTTTATCTCGCTCCAGCCTTAATCCTTCGTCAGCGAAATCGGCGCAGCATGATCGCCTTCCTTGGGAGCATAGCCGACAGGCTTAAGGCAATGGCCTCGGGGGATATTCCCTTTGGTGTGCGCCGATTGTGCGAGGTGGTTGACGAGGCGGCACCAGAATCCGGTTCCGAGACCGCATCAACTATCCCGAGGGGCCCTGGCAACGTCGAAACGTTCTTCCCACTGGCGTCGAACGACGAGCAGCGCGAGATAGCCGCCCGATTGCGAAACAACCGGGGTATCCTCGTTCAAGGGCCTCCTGGAACCGGCAAGAGCCAGACGATTGCGAACCTCATTTGCCACCTGTTGGCCGAGGGCAAGCGTGTCTTGGTCACCTCGCAGACAGAACGGGCGTTGAAGGTGCTGAATGGGAAACTGCCGCCGCAGATCCAGCCGCTTTGCGTGACAGTGCTTGGAGCCGGCGACGCCGAATTGCGGAACATGGAGGCTTCCGTCCAAGGCATCAGCCAACACTGGACGGATTGGGACCCGGCAAGAGCGGACCGCGAAATTGCGGTACTCGAATCCACGATCCGGAACACCCGCGAGGCAAAAAACAAGGCGGAAGCCCGGTTGCGGGAAATCCGTGGACGCGAAGTCATTTCGCACAGTCTTATGAACGGTGTTTTCGTTGGCACCGCGCCAGCGATTGCCCGCCGCATCGAGGAACAGCGAGCCCGACTCGGTTGGATCCCCGACAAACTCCCCGTCGAGGTGGAGCTACCCGTGAGCGTGGCGCAGGTGCAACACCTCGTGGATACCCTGATTCGGTTCTCGCCGGAGCGCCGGCTAGAAATCGTGCGTGGTGTATGTGTTCCTCGGTCTGTCCCAGACACCCAATCCTTCGCCGAGCTGTGCAGGCAAGAAAAGGACGCGCTCGAAAACTCCAAGCAGTACGGAGACCTGCTCCATACGGCGAACACGAGGCGTCTGATGGAATTCACCGACCAGGACCGTGCGGCGCTCCGGCGCGCCTTGGAGGAGTTCCAGATCGAGCAGGCTAAGCTCCGCGCTGCGGTCCCGGCTTGGAGCGCGACTGCGCTCACTGAGTGCCTTTCCGGAAGAGGGCTGCCCTGGGAACAGCTGCATGCACTTCTTCAGGGCTACCTAGCCGATCTGGACGGCAAATTGGAGAAAGGGAGCACCCGCGAGGTCTTCTATCCATCCAATAAGGACCGCTCAGTGATTCGCGGCGATGCCGAATCATTGCTGGCGCACCTCAAGGCCGGAAAAGGCTTCGGGTTTTGGATTTTCCGGAGCGAGGTGGTCCGCAGGGCTGGCTATGTAGTGCGGGAGTGCCGTGTGAATGGGCAACGATGCGATAAGGTGGAGGCACTGGAGGATCTGGTTGAACATCTGACAATGGAGCGAATGGTTGAGATTATCTGGAGCGAAAGCGCCCCCCACTTTACCCCGGTTAGCGGCACGCTTCGCCGACAGCTGGCCGAGATCGCCCTCCAGTTCGATCTATTGGGTCACATCCTATCCCAGTCCAAGCGCGCCGAACAGGTACGCGCCACGATTGAGCGGCACGGCAGCTTGATCGCGCCCGTTTGGCACCAGGATGCCGAAGTAGCGCGTTTTCTCGGGGAGGTGGTTGCTGCCGATGCTGCCCGGCAGCTCGCAAACCTCGCAAAGGCCTTCCGCTCCATTGAAGCGGAAATCGAGACCGCCGCCGCCGACCCGATGGCCCACGCCTGCACGCAGCAACTCCTAGCAGCCTTGCGGGACCGTTCGGTTCCGGCTTTCGCCGAAGCATCGGCGGTGGCGGCAGGCATCTTGGCGGACCGCAACGAGTGGGCTATTGCCACTGAAACCCGCAGAAAGTTGGCCGAGGTCGCCCCCATGCTTGTGCAGCTCATTGAGCAGGCGCCCGCCGACCCGACGTTGAAAGACCGCCTCGTGACGCTTATATCCGCTTGGGACCATCGACGTGCGGCCTCTTGGCTCGAGGCCTACGCCAATGGTTGCAGCATTGCCGAGACTGAAATGGAAGTCCGGCGAATCGAGAAACAATTGGCTGGGGCGTTGGAGTCGTTGGCGGCAAAGCTCGCATGGCGCCATTGCATGGACCGCCTAACCGCCGAGCAGCGCGAGCACATGATGGCTTGGACCAAGGCCATTCGCCGCATCGGCAAGGGCACTGGCAAACGTGCAATCATTCATCGAGAAAGCGCACGTGGACACATGGAGTCAGCCCGAGGAGCCATCCCTGCCTGGATTATGCCTTTCTATCGCGTGGCTGAGACTGCCGGCGATCAGCCGGAGCCTTACGACGTGGTCGTCGTGGACGAGGCGAGCCAGAGCGGACCGGAAGCCTGCGCGCTAATGTACCTGGGCAAGCAGATTGTGGTCGTTGGAGACGATCAGCAGATAAGTCCGGAGGCAGTTGGCATCAACCGTGACGACGTCGACATGCTTCGGAATCAGTACCTCCAAGACTTCGTACACGCCGACGCCCTAGGGGTTGAAGAATCTCTATTCTCGCAAGCCCAAATCCGTTTTGGCGGACGAATCCGTCTCAAAGAACACTTTCGCTGCATGCCGGAGATTATCAGTTTCTCCAACCAGCTTTGCTACCGGGACGAACCGCTATTGCCGCTCCGCCAGTATCCGCCTAAGCGGCTTCCGCCTATTATCACCCGATTCGTCGAAGGCGGGGTTCGGACCGGCGGGTCCACCAATGCGGCGAATCGTCCCGAGGCTGAAGCAGTGGCGGACGCCATAATTGAATGCATCGATGATCCCCGATACGCAGGCAAGACCATGGGGGTCATCTCACTCCTTGGCGAGACTCAGGCGCAGATTATCCGCCAACTGGTGGTGGAGCGGGTCGATGCTCGGGAAATTGAAGGCCGCGTACTTACCTTCGGGGATGCCTATTCCTTCCAAGGTGACGAGCGTGATGTCATGTTTATGAGCATGGTGGCGGCACCAAATGTCGCCAATGCGGCTCTGACGGGAACCAAGGCGGTTCAGCGCTTCAATGTCGCCGCTTCCCGAGCCCGAGACCAAGTGTGGCTTTTTCACAGCATGCATCCGGAGGACTTCAATACTGACGATGTCCGATACAAGCTGCTCACCCATTACTTCAATCCCATCACTTCTTTTGCTGGCGAGCCCGACTGGAGCCTCTGCGAAAGCGGTTTCGAGGAAGCCGTAGCCCGGATGATTTACGTAAGAGGGTACCGCCTTCGCCTGCAATTCGAGCCCTTTGGGCCTGGCGGCAAACGTATCGATATCGTTGTTGAGGGACTTGAGTCCAGGTTGGCCGTGGAATGCGACGGTGACGCCTTTCACACCAGCCCGGAGGACATCCACAACGATCTCGTGCGGCAGCGGCAACTTGAGCGGTGCGGCTGGACCTTCTGGCGCGTCGGCGAAACCAACTTCCGTCTCGACCGGGAAAAAGCCCTCTCTTCGCTTTGGGCTGCGCTTGACGCGATGGGAATCAAGCCGGCTGATCAGACGCCGACCCAACCTCCTCCGCCTGCGGCCGTGCATCCGGCATCGCCGCCATCTCCTTCCCTTTCAGTAGCCTCCCCGAAAACTCCGTCCATGCTTCCAACTCGGCCACCTGCAGCCGTCCAAGCGCAATTTGACGTGCCGGTGGCTGGCGATCAGGCGGAATTCTCCGTCGATTCGAACCCTAGATCGCAACACACTCCCTCGGAGCGCGAATTGGAACGGTGGCGAAACATCATCGTCCAGTTGGGTTCCGTAGTGGACCAAGACTTCGCGCTGAACCCGGCAGAATTAGCCGAACTATCCTCCTATTCGCATCCGCTCCAGCGCCAGGCGGAGGAAATCCGCCTCCGCGACGCTATTGCTCGCCGAGAAAACATCGAATTACGCGAAAGGAGCAAACCTCGCTCAGCCGATAGTGTGGAGACCCTCCGCGCACAGGTCCGCGGCATACTCGGAAAAGCGCCGCGGCGGCAATTGGAAACGTGCGTACTAATCTTGGAAGTTTCCCGATTAACCCGATCGGACAAGCGAGTGGTCGAGCGGGCCATCCGTGATATGGTAAAGTCCGGGGAATTAGCTGAAGGCCCCAATTACATCCGATTGGGGTGAATCCTCACGAAATGGATGTGTGCTTTCGCGCAGTGGACGCGGCCACTTCCAATGCCAGCGGACACCGTCCTGCAACTGGAGATTGTCATCCACGACAGCTCCGCTTTCACGGAGCCTCGGTTCAGATTGATCTGTCGCCATGCTCCGCTATCTACTAACGCAACGTTTCCACCTCGCCAAATTGTTACTCCCTCCCCGCAACCATGCTCAAGAAGATCATTGGCATCAAGAATGTCGGTTGCTTCGCCGATTGCGGCACCCATGGCGATGCCGAGTTTCGGCAGAAGACCTACCTCTTCGCCGAGAACGGCCGGGGCAAAAGTACGCTATGCGCCATTCTCCGCTCCCTCCAAAGCGGTAACGGAGCCATCGTTGAGGGTCGGAAACGACTGGGTCAAACCGCGGCACCCGAAGTGACCCTGCGGCTCGATGGCCGGACGGTCGCCTACCGAAACGGAAGCTGGGACACGCCCTATTCGGACTTAATGGTCTTCGACAACTCCTTTGTCTACGAGAACGTCTATGCAGGCGACTCGGTCGATCATGGCCATAAGCGCAACCTCCACCGCGTCATCGTCGGACGGCACGGCGTCGTGCTGGCCCAAGCGGTTGAACGGCTCGACGGGCAAATTCGAGACGCGAACCGTGAGCTCACCGTCAAACGCACCGCGCTCGAATTACTCGCGCCGAGAGACATGGCCTTGCCAGCGTTCATCGCGCTCCCGCCTGACACGGAAGTCGCCACGCGAATCGCCGCGCAGGAACAGATCCTAGCGGCAGCGACCCAAGCTGCAGCCCGTGCCACCGAAATCCGCAGCCAAGCTGGGCTCGCCGCCGTGACCCTGCCGGCGCTCCCGATCTCAGAGACCGCGCTGACCGAATTGCTCGCGACCCAGGTGGCGAGCGTCGCTCGGGATGTGCAAGCGGTAGTCCGGGACCATTTGACCAATCACACCCGAGGCGGACGCGAGGCTTGGCTGGCCGAGGGCCTTCGCGTCCAGCAGGACGGCGAGTGCCCCTATTGCGGCCAGGCCGTCAACGGACTCCCAATCGTCGAAGCATACGGTGTGCTGTTCGGCGACGCCTATGCCGCATTGCAGCGCCGCGCTTCGACAGCGCGCGATGAGGTTGCCCGCCAGCTCGGCGGCAATGCCCTCAGGCCGGTTCTCAACGTATTCACCCAGAACGAAAGACTGAACGAATTCTGGCGCCCGTTGGTCGGCCGGGAGGTGACGGGCGATGACTTGGCGGCAGAAACCCGCGCCGCGATCGAAGAATGGCGCGACGCGGTGGATGAAATGCTCGCCGTCAAGCTCGCGGCGCCGTTCGAGCAGATTCCGCTTTCCGCGCGTTTTATCATAGCCCGAGACCGATGCGCGGCGCTCGGACCCCGCATCGAGAACTACAATGCCGCGGTGGCTGTGGCCAACCGCGCCATCGATGCATTCAAGGCGCGCACTCCCGCGGAGGATGTCGCCGCAGCCCGCACGGCGCTTGAGAAACTGCGCGCGGTGGCTGTCAGACGCCAACCGCAGACGGTCACCGCAGTGGAGGCTTTCCAAGCCGCCGAAGAGGCCAAGACCCGCCTTGAGCGTGAAAAGGGCGAAGCGAAAGTTGCACTCGACGTCTATAGCGCAACCGTCTTCACCCATTACCAGGATCGTATCAACGAGCTGCTCAAAAAGTTCAATGCCGGCTTCCGCATCAGCCACACCGAAGTAAGCTATGCCGGTGGCAAACCAAGCTCGTCGTTCCGCATCGTCATCAACGACACCGCCGTCGCACTTGGGGACGGAGAAACGCCCGACCGTTCTCCCTCCTTCCGAAACACCTTGAGCGGCGGTGATCGCAGTGCGCTAGCATTTGCGTTTTTCGTCGCCCAGGCCGAGCGCGATCCAGCATTGGCCAATCTCACCCTCGTCTTCGATGATCCTTATAATAGCCAAGATCGCTCGCGGCAAATGTGTACCCAGCAAGTTCTCACTAAGCTCGCCACACAGGCTAGGCAAGTGATCGTGATGTCCCACAATCCCCATTTCTTGCGGCTGCTTTGGGATCACTCGGACGCTGCAACCACGAAGCTGCTCCAGTTCGGTCGCTTGGGTCCCAACACGTTCGTCGCGGAATGGGACGTCGAGGCGGAGACCCAAGGGCAGTATGAACGGGACTACCGTCTCGTCAGGACCTTCGTAAACGATCAGACCGGTGAACCCCGGCTGGTAGCCCGCGCCACCCGGGTCCTTCTGGAAGGCTATCTGCGCTTGCGCTTTATCGGGCAGTTCGCGCCGAATGAATGGCTCGGCGACTTCATCGCAAAGATCCGCGCGGCGCCGGCCGGCAGTCCGCTTTTGGCCGCCCAATCGATGCTGGAAGAACTTTCCGACATCAACGATTTCGCGAAGCGCTATCACCACTCCAATCCAAACGCCGACACCGAGCCGATCGACTCAACCGAACTCCACGGCTATGCGACAAGGGCACTCGCCGTCGTGGGCGGAATTTGAATCCGCCAGGAAAAGCTCGAAAACTCGCGGTCGCCGCCGGAGGACACCGCAGCGGACACCAATCGGGTTACGTGGGGCAGTGAACGAGTCGGCCCGATTTATCTTGAGTAGCTCCGGAAGTCGGTTTTGTAAGTAGCTGCAATCTAGATACTAACCGGCCGATTCCGGCCCGCGCCTCCAATCTTAACTGCTTTTGCAGCACGGATATTGGAGTCGCTGGGTCCGCAACGGACACCAAAACGGACACCAAAATCACCACTCCGTGAATACTTGGCGTAACGGGCGCTAACTCGCCCACTACCCGTTAACGGTTCAGGACCGGCTTCATTTATCGTCGTGGTTGCGCATACCAACCATGAAAACACGTTACCGCTTAACCCGCCGGGGCAGTCGGGGAGACAAGTTCTATTGCATAGACACTAGGACCGGCGAACGCACCAGCCTGCACACGAACGACGCCGACGCTGCCCGGCAGATCGTTATGGCCAAGAACCAGGCCGAACGTCAGCCAGTCCTCAATCTGCAGATCGCCAAGGCCTATCTGGCAGGCACGGACAGCGGCATCACGACCCGCACCTGGGGCCATGCCCTTGAAGCCCTGACCGCCACCAAGCACGAGGCCAACCAGCACCGCTGGCGCACCGTCGCCAAGGACAAAGCCCTGGCTCCCCTGCTTCCCAAGGTCATCATCGAAACCCAAGGGGAATTGCTTTTGAAGGCGATGCAGGCCGGCTGCGTTTCCACCAACATCTATCTGCGGCGGCTGCACAACTTCTGCTTGGACATGAACTGGCTCCCATGGCCGTTGATTCCCAAACGCCAGTGGCCCGCCATCCGGTTCAAAGACAAACGCGCCATCATCTGGGAGGAACACTGCCAGATTGTCGCCAGGGAAAAGAACCCCGAGCGCAAGGCCTTCTACCAGCTCGCCTGGCATCTCGGAGCGTCACAGTCGGATTTGGCGCACCTGCAAGCTGAGGACGTGGACTGGTCAGCGCGGATCATCTGCTTTGTCCGCATGAAAACCCGCTGGCGGAACGTGAACCCGCCGCAGATTCGATTTGGCAAGGAGGTTGAGGC
>Ga0182021_10010344_pt1 | contig 11064 bp, 8 predicted proteins | sample 612E3MmetaG_FD_120493 | JGI IMG/M metagenome (GOLD analysis project Ga0182021, IMG submission 120493) | Permafrost microbial communities from Stordalen Mire, Sweden - 612E3M metaG (Illumina Assembly) | ecosystem: Environmental > Terrestrial > Soil > Wetlands > Permafrost | place: Sweden...
GGCGGAAACCGGCTCAACGGCTTTGTCCGTGGAGATAAAGACGAGGCGTCCGACGCCGAGCCGTTCGCAGGCCGAGATTACGTTCTGCGAGCCGAAAACGTTGGTCATGGCGCCCTCGGCCGGGGAGTGTTCGACCATCGGCACGTGCTTGAGCGCCGCTGCGTGGAAGACGACGTCCGGACGGGCCCTGGAGATGAAGGCGTCGACCGCTTCCTGCGATCGAATGTCGGCCAGGACGGGCTCGAATGTGACGCCGGGGTTGGCGGACAGGCGTTCGGCCAGCTCGCGCTCCATGGACCACAGCGACTCTTCGTGGTTGTCGACTATCGTCAGGAGACGCGGTCCCATCGCCAGGATCTGGCGGACCAGCTCGCTGCCGATCGATCCGCCGCCGCCCGTAACCAGGACGCTGGCCCCGTTCAGGTAGCCGGCGAGCGCGTCGCTGTCGATTTCCACCGGTTCGCGGCGGAGCAGGTCATCGACGCTGACGCGGCGGATCCGAGCCGTGAGGCTCTCGCCGCCGAGCAGTTCGCGCGGGTGCGGCACGGTTCGGACCTGCAGCCCGAGTTCCTGGCCGCGCTCGAATGCGCGCCTGATCGCCGGACCCGAGGCGGTCGGCATGGCCACGAGCAGCTGGCGGGCGTGGGTGTCGTGGGCGGCCTTTGGCAACTCGTCCAATCCGCCGAAGACGCGCTTGCCGAGAAGCCGCGAACCGTGCTTGAGGGGATCGTCGTCGATGAAGCCGACGATGTTCAGGTGGGCGGCCGGATCGCGGCCGGCGACTCGCGCGACCGTGGCGCCGGTTTCGCCTGCGCCGTAGACGATCGTCGGCAGCAAACCCTGCTCTTCGTCCGTTCCGCCGGAGAGTCCGCGCCGCTCGAGAGTGGCACGCACCGCGAACCGCCCGCCGCCAACGAACGCGACTTCCAGGAGCGCTTCGACGGCAAATATGGATCGAGGATAGTTGGCCGTTCCCGGGACCTTGAACGCGGCCAGGATCAGGAAGCTGAACACGGCGATGGCCGTGGCCACAACAACGGCGAAGACGATGAGGTACATCTCCTGGACCGAGGCATAGCGCCACTCGCGGCGGTACAAGCCGAAGCCGACGAAGACGAGCGGCATCACGATCAGCGGGATCAGGCCCGCCGGCATGGCATCGCGGAGGTTCCGGGCGAAGTCCGACAGGTCGAAGCGGAGGAGGAATGCCAGCACGATCGCGGCAGCCGTGACGGCCACGTCGTAGATGAAGAGGTGGCGGCCGCGAAGGGCGAAGTTACGCATCTGTGGGTTCCTCGATCGCCGCCTGTATCCCGGCGGGAAGGTGGATCGGCCGGCCGAGAAGCGCCATCGGCGTCTTCGCCAGTATCCACAGGTCGAGCCTGGTAGAGCGATTGCGCAGGTAAGCGGCGTCGATGACCACCTTACGCGGCAGGATCGCCTCGCGGTAGTGGGTGTCCGGGTCGGCCGCGCCCTCGAGAAGGCCGGTCTCGTCAGCGTAGACGAGTTGCGTGAGGCCGGCGATGCCCGGCCGCGCGGTGAACACCACGCGGTGGAGCGGCAGGTTCATGTCCACGAAGCGAGGGTCCTCGGGACGCGGCCCAACGAGCCGCATCTGGCCGCGGGCCACGTTCCAGAGCTGTGGCAGTTCGTCCAGCCGGAACCGGCGCAGCAGGCCGCCGACGCGGGTCACGCGCGGGTCGCGGCCGGTGGTCACGCCGGGGCCGAGATCGGTTCGGGCCACCCTCATCGTCCGCAGCTTGAGGCACCGGAACGGTCGGCCGCCGGCGCCCATGCGCTCGGCCCGGTAGAGAGAGGGGCCCCGGCTGTCGAGGCGAACGGCAACCGCCAGTGCCAGCAGCAGTGGGGCGGTGAGGACGGCCAGCACGAGGGCGATGGCACGCTGCACGGGATCAGGCATGGGCGGTGAGGGATGCTCTCATCTCCGCCGATGCTACTCGGTCGGAGTGGCGCTCGCTCTGGAGCGGAGCGGGGGAACGTGTATATTCGCCCAATGTCCGCCACCCCCGACTCCGCCGAACTCGATCCGAGTACGCTTCCGGCTCGCTCCGGCTGGGCCAACGACACCTCTCTCTTCGCCTCTCGAGTGGCGGTGATTTTCGCCACGAAGATCGGCGTGTTCCTGATGGGCGGCGCGACGCTTTTCCTGGTCGCGGCGCTGCTCGACTCGAAGTCCACCGGTCAATACGGGTTGCTGCAGATCTGGATCGGGATGCTGTTCGCGTTCGGCCAGCTCGGCATGCCTTCGGCGATGACGTTCACGGCCGGTCGGGGTGGGTCGGTCGCCGCGCTCCAGCGGATCGCCATCGGGCTGACGATCGCGCAATCCGTCGCCGTCGCAGCCATCGCGATTGCCGCGATGCCGTTTCTCCAGGACACGGTGCTGCGCGCCCTGAGCGGCAACTCCGCGGCCGCTTCGAGCGATCTCCTGATCGTCGTTCTCGCGGCCGTGCCGATGCTCCTGATCTCCCAGTTCGGAGCCGGCGTCCTGTACACACACGGGCTCAATCGCGCGTACAACCGCATCCAGCTGCTGGTCGCCGGATCGATGCTGATCCTGACCGGCATCCTCATCGGGTTCGTGCCCTTCGGCGTGGGCGGCGCGGTGGCGGCCTACCTTGTCGCCAACGGGATCGGGGCAATCTTCCTCCTGTACGAAATCAACCGGTTGGCGCGTCGATCCAGGGAATCCGCCGACGGCCATGTCTCGGTCAAGGCCTTCGCCAGCTACGGGCTCAAGCTCTATCCGCAGAGCATCACGACGTTCTTCAGCTACCGAGCCGACGTGCTGCTGCTCAGCTGGTTCCTCGGTATACCGGGCCTGAGTCAGATCGCCTACTACAACATCGCCGTGAAGATCGCCGAGATGACGTTCTACGTGCCGGATTCCATCGCCGCGATGCTCTACCCGGCCATCTCGGCGTCCACGAAGGCCGAGGCCGACAAACTCGCGACGTCCGTATCCCGACTGGCGATGCTGCTTACATTTCTCGTCGCGGCCGCCATCGTCCCGGCCAGCTTCGTCCTGATATGGGTAGTCCTCCGACCCGAATACCACGCCGCCTTTCCCGCCCTGCTGGTCATCATGCCGGGCATCCTGTCCCTGAGCCTCTCGAAGGTACTGGCTTGCTACGTGTCCGGCCTTGGGCGGCCCGTCGCCACAACTGCGGCCGGGCTCGTTGGGCTATCGGTGAACCTTGTTGCGAACGTGATCCTCATCCCGCGATACGGGATAGTCGGCGCCTCGGCCGCCTCGCTGATCTCGTATAGCTGTCACGCCGCGATCCTGCTGTGGGTCTCGAGCCGCTGGGCCCACGTCTCGCCACTGGCCTTCATCCTGCCGCGCCGCGCTGAATTCACCCGAGTCTGGGGAACGGCCAGGGGCGTGCTGGCGATGCTCCGCGCGATGGTGGCTAGACGAGGCCGGCCGGCCGGGGGCACCGCCGTCGGCGGGTAGGGCGGCTCGGGCGCGGGCTAACTGGGCAGGATGCCCGAATAAACCGCTTCCATCGCGTCGACGCACACGTCCCAGCGGTACTCCGCCTCGATCCGGGCACGTCCGGCGCGGCCCATCCGGGCGCCGAGCCCGGGGTCGTCGATCAGCTTGCCAAGTGCCTCGGCGAGGGCGGCGGGATCCTCCGCCGGGACCAGGTAGCCGGTCTCGGCGTTGACGACGATCTCCGGGATTCCGCCGACTCGCGACGCGACGACGGGCAGCCCGACCGCCGAGGCTTCGGCCGCGGCCACGCCCCACTCCTCGCGCCGGGACGGCATAACGAAGATGTCCAGGTCGGCCAGGAGCGGCGCGATCTCCTCGTGGGGCAGCAATCCGAGGAAGCGCACACGGTTCTCGAGTCCCAGCTCCGCCACCCGGGCTTCGAGAATCGGCCGCATGCCGCCGTCTCCGACCATCAGCACCTCGAAGGGTCGATCCTTCGTCAGCCGCCCGAGCGCTTCGACCAGCACGTCGGGGCCGTACTTGGCGTCGAGCCTCACCTTGACGAACCCGATCCTAGGTGGGCCGGGTCGACGCTCTCCGGCCCGCGGGCGGAAGCGATCGACGTCGATTCCGAATGGCACGACCACCGGATCGACGCCGAATCGTCGCTCGACCGTGTCCGCCAGGAACCGGCTCGTGGCCGTCCTCGCGTCCGCGGCCCGGATCAGGCCACGGAGCTGACGGCCACGGAAGCGAGCCGCAAGACCAGGCGGTTCGGTCGTGACATCCGCACCCCAGGCGTGAACGACGATGGGGTGGATGCCACGCATGCCGAGGGCCAGCAGTCCGCCCGGAATGTTGTGGACGACCACGATGCCGTGTTCCGAGCGGGCGACCGTCGTCATCGACCGCCGCAGGTCCAGGAAGGCGGCCACTCGTTGCAGCGGGTTCCGGCCGCGACCCACGAGGTCGATCGGCACGATCGTGTGGCCGCGAGCGGCCAGGGCTGCCGACCAGCGCTGGATGTGGACGCTGCCCGGGTTGCCCACGATCCCGAGTGTGAGCGGCCGCCTCTTCCGGGCCGAATCCGGGGCCGTCTGCGGTTGTGGTGCTGCCGTCGCCTTCGTCATCGGCCTCATCTTCGCATGTCGTCGCCGCCCGGGCGGCCATCACCGCCCTCCCGGGTCGATGGCGATCGCCGGATCGCTTACCATCGGCCGCATGAAGAGCACCCTGCGCCGCGCCTTCTCCGGTTTCGTCGACTGGCTCCTGGCCGAACGGCCCGACCGGGCCGTGTTCGCCCTGGCAGTTGTGGGGGCGGTCGCGACAGCCGCCGTATGCGTGCCCCGCGGATTCGAACGCAACGGCATCCAGGTTCCGGCCGCCGCCGCGTGGGCGATCATGGCAATCGGGGTCGCCGTTGCGGCACTGGCGGCGCTCCGGGCATGGCCTGGACTGCTGGCCTGGATCGTGGCAATGCCCTTCTTCACGGCCGCGCGGATCGGCCCGGTCGTGGGCTGGGTGCAACTCACCATCACGACGGTCATCCTCGCCACGTTGGCCTGTTCGATCGTCCTGGGTTTCCGCCGGACCCGGCCCTACACGCCGACCGTGCCGCTCGCCCTGGCGGGCGTCATGGGGGCCCTGGCGGTGCTCGCGACGGCCATCTCGCCTGATCTATCGACCGGCGTTTCGATCACGCTGCACGGGATCATCGAGCCCGTCGTCGTCGGCGTGTTGGTCGTCCTCATCCGCCCGACACTCCGGCAGCTGGTCGCCCTGGCCGGCGCCATGACCGCTTCGGTCGTGATCGCGGGCGCGGTCAACCTGGTTCGAATCGTCCTCGTCGTTCACCACCTCGGCGACTTCCAGGCGCTGCGCAACGAGTTCGGCCGGATCACCTTCTACAACGTCGGGCTCTTCGGCGCGATGCTGGTCACGGTCCTGCCGTTCATCGCGATCGTGGTCGCGCGCCCCGCTCTGATCGCCGGCGCCCTCGAACGCGCCGCCGGAGCGCTTGGTCGGGCTTCTTCCTCGGTCCGACCCGGTGATCGAGCCGACGCTGCGCTCCGGCTGGCCGGGGCCGTCATCTTCGGGTTCCTGCTTCTGGAAGTCGCGCTCACCTTCTCCAAGAGTGCCTGGATCGCCTGCGCGGTCGTCGGCCTTGGACTGGCGTTGGTGTTGCCGGGCACGTGGCGGCGACGGGGCATCGGGCTGGGCGGGATCGCCGTCGTGGCGGTCTTCTTCGTCCTCATCTCCTCGGTCACGGCGGCCAAGTCGAGCGATCGAAACAACTCGTTCGATCCAAATTCGGCCGAAGGCGAAGCCTCGATCACGGCGCGGTTCCAGGCCACCAAGGCTGCCGTGCACATGGCCATCGACCACCCGATCCTGGGCGTAGGTCCGGGTCTGTTCGGCTACCAGTACGCGGGCCACTACCGCAGCGCCGACGTCACGGACCTCCTCCAGTCCGCCCACGATATGATTCCGAACATTGCGGCCGAGTACGGCATCCCGCTCGCGCTCATCTTCAGCCTGACGGTGCTCGCCGCTCTGCTGGCCGCCCTGCGAACGTGGCTGAGCGGCGCCGGGCTGGCCCGGTTGCTGTCCCTGACCTACGGGCTGGCGTTGGTGGCGTTCATGACCGTCGCCACTCTGTTCGGGACGGACCTGTATCGGACCTATAGATACATGAACACCGATGTCGTGTTCCTCGGCCTCCTCCTCGGCGCGATTGCGGTGCTTGGTTCGTGGGCGACGGAGCCGGCCGGCCCGGACGAGGGCGCCGCCGCGTAACCATGGATGCCGCCGCCGAACCCACGGCCCCAGCTCCGGCCCGCCGACCGGCCCGCCTGCTGGTCGTAACTAGCCTCTATCCAACGTCCGACGGTCCGCAGATGGGCTCGTTCGTTGCCCGCCGCGTCGACGAGTTGCGTCGCCGCGGAGTTGATGTCGTCGTCGCCGCTCCCTTCAACTACCGCCACTCGATCGTTCGGCGGCACCTGGGGATCCTGCGAGTGGCGCTCACTGCGCGTGGACGCTTCGACGGCGTCGAGGGCCACGTCGTCTACCCAACCGGCTTGATCGCCTGGCTCGCGGCGCGCCTGCGGCGCAGACCGGTCCTTCTCTATGCCCACGGCTCGGACGTGCTGGTGGCGGCCCGAAAGTCACGCCTCCACGCGCGGCTGGCGCGCTTCGCAGTGCGTCATGCCGATGCCTGCGTCGCCAATTCGCATTGGGTGGCCGGCGCCGTGGCCGCTCTCGGAGCTTCGGCCGAGGTCGTCTCGCCCGGCGTCGACTTCGACCGGTTCAGACCGGGCGACGCCGGTGCCGCCCGGGCACGCCTGGGCCTCGAGCCACGCGCCAGGATCGCTCTCTTCGTCGGTGGCCTGGTCGAGATCAAGGGGCCCGACGTCTTCGCCGCGGCGATGACCGGCGCGAATGGCTGGCTGGGCATCGTCGTCGGCGATGGGCCGATGCGCGATCGGCTGGTCGCGGCCGGGACGGTGACCCTCCGCGCGGCCGTACCCCCGGCCGAAGTGGCGGAGTGGATAACCGCCGCGGACGTGGTCGTAGTCCCGTCGCGCGGCGAGGGGCTGGGCCTGGCCGCGGTCGAGGCGCTCGCGTGCGGCCGGCCGGTCGTGGCGTCGAACGTGGGCGGGCTGCCCGAGGTCGTCAAGGACGGAGAGAACGGCCTGCTCGTCTCGCCCGACGATCCCGCCGCGCTGCGAGACGCCATCGAGCGGCTGGGGGATGACCGGCTCCGGGAGCGGCTCGGTTCGGCCGGCCCTTCGTCTGTGGCGGCCCACGGAATGGCAGCGGTCACGGAAGCGATGGCCGGGATCTGGCGCCGGCTCGGGGTCGCGCTCTAGGAGCCCGCTTCGTTGCCGTTTCGGCCGGCAGGCTTCGGGTTGCCGCCGTACTTTTGATGGAGGTCTTCGTAGATCGCGAGTAGCTTCTGCGACTGGACGCGCCAGTTGTACGTGGACTCGGCGGCGGCCCGGGCGCTGCGGCGCCGGCCGGCCTTTGCTTCTGCGGTCTCGTCGAGGATCTCGTTTATGGCCGCGGCCAGTGCCGCCGCCGTAGAGGTGTCGCGGGCGATCCCCGCGCCGGTCTCCGTGACGATGCGCCGCATCTCCGGGAAGTCGCTCACGACCATCGGCACGCCCGATTCCATGTACTCGAAAAGCTTGTTCGGTGTTCCGAGGACGTTGTTGCGGTCCACGGGTTGGAAGGCGATGACGCCGACGTCGGCGTCGCAGATCCAGTCGGGGAGTTCCGCGATCGGCACGGCCGGGACCACGTAGAGGTGGTCGGCGTAAGCGGCTTCGGTCGAGAGGGTGGCGAAGCTCGGCGCGAGATCGCCGTAGCCGAGCAGCACGACTGCCGAGTCGGCGGGAAGGCTCGGGATCGAGTCCACGAGCTGCTCCAGGCCGCGGCCGCGGCTTATGATCCCGTGGTAGAGGATTACCGGTCTGTCGCCAAGACCGAGGTGGTCGCGGAGTCTGCCGCGGCCCCTCTCGGGCGCGAGCGGCGGACAGTTCATCACGACGACAGGATCCACGCCGTAGTGGGCCTTGAGCTCCCGTGCGATCGACGGGTTGACGGTGATGACGGCGTCCGCCTTGCGGGTCGCTCCGCCTTCGAGCCTGCGGAGGAACGACCGCGCCGGAGCCGGGAGCCGAGCAGCCGAGCCGGCTTCGACGAAGAGTTCGTGGCTGTCGTGGACCAGGCCGCCACCGTACTTCTTCTGGAGATCGCGGGCCGTCAGCAGGCCCAGCAGGTCGTGGCCGTGCCACACGTCGGCGGCCGGCAGGGTCCGGCCAACGGCCGTGCTCCAGCTCCGATACGTGGAGTAGTAGCCCTTCGCCCAGCGGCCGCGGGCAACCAGGCGTCCGAGGCGGCCGGTCTTCGCCTGGCCGCGAAACGGGCTCGCGTCGCCGGGCATGAGATCACGGTTCCGCGGAGTGACGGGCACGATGCGCGCGCCGTCCAGCTCGAACGGGGTGTGTTCCTCGGGGGCGAGCGTCGCCACGGTCACGGAGTGGCCGGCGGCAACGAGCGACGCCATCTCGCGCCGGACGCGGGAGTCGTGCTCGATTCCCCCGTACAGCAGCATGGCAATCCGAAGCGGGCGCATCGGCGCATTGTAGCCACGCGCGGCGCCCGGGCCGCGCCCGGCCGGCCCAGAGGCCCGGGTCCCGACCGGAGGGCGCGGCCTATACTGGCCGCGCCACGCCGGCCCGGGCACGGCCGTGAGCCCACAACACCGGGAGGTCCATCCGACGTGATCCTGACGAGTGGTTTGGCGAGGAACTCGAAGGCGTGACGACGGACCAATCGCCGGCCCGACCCTTCGTCTCGGTCCTGCTGCCGGTCCGCGGCGAGTCGGCCGAACTGATCGAGTGCCTGGCCTCGCTGGCCCGGCAGACGTATCCCCGCGATCGTTTCGAAGTCTTGATCGCCGATGCGTCGGACACGCCGATCGATCCCGCCGTCGTGCCGGCCGGCCTCGACGCTCACATCTACCCAAACCCGGCGCGGGTCATGAGCCCCGGGCTCAACATGCTGGCCACCCACGCCCGCGGCGAGTACCTCTCCATCGTCAGCGCCCACAGCTACCTGCCCGACGGCTACTTTGAGCGGATGGTCGATACGGCTGCAGCGACCGGGGCAGCAAACGTCGGTACCCGAGTCCTCAAGGTCGCCCGGTCTCCGTGGGGCCTGGCGATCGCCGCGGCCACCTCCAGTCCGTTCGGCGTGGGGTCGAGTGTTCAGCACCACGGCACGGAGGCCGAACCGGCCGACTCGGCTTTCCCCGGCTTCATAGCCCGGCCAATGTTCGAGAAGCTGGGCGGGTTCAACACTGCGCTCGCCTGCAACGAGGACGACGAATTCAACGCCCGAGTCAGAGCCGCCGGCGGCCTGGTCTGGTACGAGCCCTCGGTCGAGGTCGCCTACCGGCCACGCGAAACCCCAGCCGGCGTCTTTCGGCAGCACTTCCGCTACGGTCGCTGGAAGGTCGCCGTGGCAAGGCTCGGCGTGCCCGGTTACCTGCGGCCTCGTCACGCGATCCCGAGCCTCGTCGTGGTGGGGGCTGTCGCCGGCCCGGTGTTGTCGATCGTCTGGCGGCCGTTTGCCATCCCGACCGCCGCCGCCGGGCTGGCTTACTGCGCCCTCGCGATCGAAGAGGGACGGCGCATGGGCCGGCGCTACGGCTCGAACGCCCTGCGCACGGCGCTCGTCTTCCCGGTCGTCCATGCGGCCTACGGACTGGGCTTCCTGCGCGGGCTGCTGGATAGAGGGCTGCCGAAGGAGCACTGAGCGTGGCGGCGCCGCGGTTCCGGCATGTCCGCGGCAGTTTGGCATCGCCGGCTGTGACCCTGGCGCCGCCGCAAGCCGGTACTATCCCCAGCGCGGGGTTTGATCACAGTGGTGAGGTCGATGGAAGCTGCGGCGGACAAGGGGACGGTCGTGTATCGCGACCTGCAGGTCGGGGATCTGCCGGCCGCCGCGGCGCTCCATCGCGAGGTGTTCGGCGACTACTTCCTCGGCCACATGGGCCAGCGGTTCCTCGAACTCTTTTACGGGGAGTTCGTCGGCCGGTCCGGCACATATACCGTGGTGGCGCTCGACGGCGGTCGTGTCGTCGGAACGGTTATCGGCGCGACGGACCTCGGCAAGGTCTTCAGCGACTTCTACCGGCGCCATTTCCTCGCCCTTGCCTGGCAGGTGATGGTCCGATTCGTTCGCGACGGCTACATTCGAGGCCACGTTCGGAGCCGGCTGCCGCATGTCGGCCGCGCCATCAAGAGCCGGCTGGGCATCGCCAGACCAACGCCTGCGGCAGTCGCCGAGTGGCCTGCGGCCCAACTCCTGAGCATCGGGGTCGCCGCCTCGCAGCGCGGCACGCCGGTGGGCGCCGAACTCATGACTCGTTTCTGCGATCGCATGGCCGCCGACGGCGTCGATGCCGTGGGCTTGTCTGTGTTCGAGGACAACCCGAGGGCTATCGCCTTCTACGAGCGCATGGGCTGGACCCGCGGCGAGAACTCGGGCGGCTCGGCCACGTTCTACCGCCGGCTCAACGCCCCGACCTGAGGCGCCGAGCCGCGCGGTTGCGGTGGGGTTCCCTGCTAGGCGCCGATCCCGAACACGGACGTCGCCACGAGCACCAGCGACAGGACGACGAGTAGCGCCGTGCCGAGCCAGCCGATCCCGAGCAGCCAGCGGCCGCTGACCAGGGGACCCATCAGCTTCTTGTCGGCCGAGAGACGCATCACGAAGACCAGCACGAACGGCAACAGTATGCAGTTGACCATCTGCGCGGTCAGCATCAGCTGGACCAGACTGTCCTTCGGAAAGATCAGGACGAATAGCCCGGCGAAGACGACGAAGAAGATCATCAGGCCATAGAAGGCCGGCGCCTCTCGCCAGCGCCAGTCGACCCCCGTTTCCCAGCCAAATGCCTCGCATGCGGCGTACGCGCTGGTTAGGGGCACTACGCCGAGCCCGAGGAACGACGCCGCCAGGAGACCGATCGCAAACAGGACGGTCGCTCCGGAGCCAGCCAGCGGCGTGAGGGCGCCGGCTATGTCCTTCAC
>Ga0182021_10010345_pt1 | contig 11063 bp, 9 predicted proteins | sample 612E3MmetaG_FD_120493 | JGI IMG/M metagenome (GOLD analysis project Ga0182021, IMG submission 120493) | Permafrost microbial communities from Stordalen Mire, Sweden - 612E3M metaG (Illumina Assembly) | ecosystem: Environmental > Terrestrial > Soil > Wetlands > Permafrost | place: Sweden...
GAGTTCGGGCGGTTCCTGGGCATGCGAGTGCTGGCCTGGGGGCCGACGCTCACGGCCGAGCGGGCCGCCAAGAGCGGTGCCGCTTTCGTGCCGCTGGAGACGGTGTTTCGGGAGAGCGACGTGGTGAGCTTGCATCTGCGCCTCTCCGAAGAGTCCCGCGGCCTGGTCACTCAGGCGCATCTGGCCCAGATGAAGCCCACGGCCTATCTGATCAACACGGCGCGAGGGCCGCTGGTGGACGAGGCGGCGCTGTTCGAGGCGCTGCGCGAGAGGCGGATCGCCGGCGCGGCGCTGGACGTCTACGACGTGGAGCCGCTCCCGCCGGATCACCCGCTCCTTGGTCTCGATAACGCGCTCCTGACGCCGCATCTGGGCTACGTCACCGAAGAGGCATATCAGGTGTTCTTCCGCCAGGCGGTGGAGAATATCGAGAGCTATCTGGACGAGCAGTTGCCACTTCGTGCGCTGAACCCGGAGGCGCTGACGCGACGCCGATGAGCGAGGGGCGAGCACAAAGCGTCCTCTTCGATCTGGACGGGACGCTCACCGATGCACGGGAGGGGATCGTAGCCTGTCTGTGCCACGCGCTTGCTCGAATGGGCGCGCCGGTCCCCCCCGAGGCGGAGCTCACGCGGTTCATCGGGCCGCCGCTCCGGGACGCGTTCGTGACGCTCCTGGAGAAGCCCGACGAGGAGGCCATCCGAACCGCCGTGGAGCACTACCGCGAGCGATACGAGCGGGTGGGGCTCTACGAGAATCGCGTGTACTCTCGCATCCCCGAGCTTCTGGAGCGGATCGGCGCCATGGGATGGCGGGCGTATGTCGCCACCTACAAGCCGAAGGTGTTCGCCGAGCGGGTCCTGGCCCACTTTCGGCTCCGCAACTACTTCGCAGACGTTTTCGGAAGCCGGCTGGACGCGAGCCACAGCCTGAAGAGCGAGCTGATCCGGCAGTTGCTCGCGACAGAGGGGATCGCGCCCGATCGGGCGGTGATGGTGGGCGACCGCGCCCAGGACATCGGGGCGGCGCAGGACAACCGCCTTGTCTCGGTCGGCGTGACGTATGGGTACGGGAGTCGCGAGGAGCTTCGCGAAGCGGGCGCCACCTGGATCTGCGACGACCCGGACGCAGTCTTCGGGGTGCTCAGTACCCACTTTGGAGAGGGGCCATCATGATGGAGTATACCGGACCGACCTGCGTTCTCTGCGGCGTGAAGGCCTGCACCGCCGAGCCGGACACGAAAACGCCTCCAGCCTTCTGCCCCATGCCGCAGGAGGCCGAGCTCCTGGCGGAGGTGGAGCGGGCCTACCTGGAGCGGGACGACCTCAGGCGCCTCGCGCTGGAGTCGGCCCGCACCGAGGCGGCCGGCTACTGCCGCAACACCCGGGTCGAGGAGATCATGGACTTCGCGCGCCGCATGGGATTCAGACGGCTGGGGATCGCGCACTGCGTCGGCCTCATGCAAGAGGCAAAGGCGGCGCGCGACATCTTCGCGGCCGGCGGATTCGAGGTGTACACCGTGTGCTGCAAGGCGGGATCAATCGACAAGGAGAAGGTCGGCCTCCGAGACGAGGAGAAGGTGCGTCCGGGGCAGTACGAGGCGATGTGCAGCCCCGTGGGACAGGCTGCCCTGCTCGCCAAGGCTGGCACCGAGCTGAACGTGGTGATCGGCCTTTGCGTCGGCCACGACAGCTTGTTCTTCATGCACTCCAAGGCGCCGGCCACCGTGCTGGTTGCCAAGGACCGAGTCCTGGGCCACAACCCGGTGGCCGCGCTTTACACGAGTCACTCCTACTACCGGAGACTGACGGAGCAGGAGCCACGAAAGGAGGGTCAGAAATGAACCGACAGGACATCCACACCCTTTATGAGTTCAACCGATGGGCCAACGGTCGGGCTCAGGAGGCGGCGGAGAAACTGAGCGCAGACGCCTTTCTCAAGGATCTCAAAAACAGCTTCCCCTCGATCCGGGACACGCTTGCTCACATCCTGGGGGCCGAGTGGGTCTGGCTGCGGCGCTGGAAGGGAGAGTCTCCGGCGAAGCTCCTCGCGTTCTCCGAGTTCCCGACGGTGGCCAGCCTGCGGGAACGGTTTGGCGCCGTCGACGCGGAGCGGGGCGCGTTCCTGGCGTCACTTACGGAGGAGGGCCTCCAGCGGCCGTTTGATTACAAGGATCTGGCGGGGAACCCCTACCGTCTGCCCATGGTCCAGACCATGCAGCACGTGGTGAACCACGGGACGTACCATCGCGGCCAGATCACAACGATGCTTCGCCAGCTCGGCGCGATCCCCATCGGCACCGATCTGAGCCGGTTCTACCTTGACCGCGCGGCCGGGAAGTGAGCCAAGGCGGCGGCAGGGGGAGGTGATCCGAACGGAGCTCGGGATCGGGACGAGCGGTGGACGCCCGGCCATGCCTGGGGCGGGGCGGCATGAATGGGTATGGTGTTCCAGGAACACATGGAGCCGGCGGCCGGGTTCAAGGCAACGACTGCAAGATTAGCGGAGCGGAGGAATCACGATGACGGAAAAAGTGCGACTGTGCAAGTGCGGCTGCGGACGGAAGCTCGACGATGCGAATTCGGATTTTCTCATGCCCTCGCACAAGAAAGCGTTGAAGGACTCACGGAAGAGGGTCGCTGCGCCCCCGACACGAAAAGCGCCTCGACGGTGACGATCACCCATGCCACCCGGATCGCGCGCCGAGGCTAGAGATCGATCACCATCCCTTCGGCGACTGCGAGACACTCGACCGCGGCGCCTGCGAAGCGGATCCGCTCCCGGCAGACTTCCACCTGGCGGTCCAGGTCGTCGTCGGTGCGGTCCGGGTCGTGATGGATCAGCCCGAGGCGCTTCACCCCCGCTTCGATGGCCAGATCCGTGGCGTCGCCATAGGTGGAATGTCCCCAGCCGCGCGTGAGCGCGTATTCGCCATCCGTGTACTGGGCGTCATGAAACAGCAAGTCCGCCCCGCGGCAGAATTCCACGTATTGCTCCCGACTCAGCCCACCCTCGTGCTGGAATCTGAGCTCATTATCGGTGAGGAAAATGAAGGTCTTCTCCCGGTCAATGATCTTGAACCCGTAACCGCCGTTGGGATGATTGAGCGCTATCGGGCAGAACGCCAAACCGCCCATACAGCAATTGCCGTGCTGCAGGTGCGGTCGGTTACAGTGAAAGTTGAAGGTGGCTCGCAGATGCGTGAAGTCCACTGGGAAATAGGGCGCCTCCATCTGGTGGGCCAGATACTTTCTGATGGAATCTTGGGCATGCGCCCCGCCGCAGAAGGTGAGAGAGAATCGGTCGGAATAGGCCGGCTGAAAAAAAGGAAACCCGATCAGATGGTCCCAATGGGAATGCGTGAAGAGAAACCGAATCTGAGAACTCTCTGGCTCCTGACTCAGCACCTTGCCGAGATTCCGCAGGCCTGAGCCCGCGTCGATGATCACGATCTGTCCGGTAGTCGTCCGTATCTCCAGACAGGTGGAGTTTCCGCCATAGCGCAGGGTGGTGGGCCCCGGCGAAGCGATTGAGCCGCGGCATCCCCAGACAGTGATCTTCATGGCTCCCCCAGTTGCTGCTGCCAGCGCGTTCGAGGCTTCGCGGCCGCTTCTCTGCGTGATGCTCTCGAGTCTTGAGTCGATGAATCCCAGATCATAAGGACTTCCGGATGATGGCCCGGTGGTGGGAAACGGTATCATCTTCCGGGGCTGCCCGGCTCCCCTGGCGTCACGATGGCGGCGCAGAAATCGCCCTGACCGATTTACGACAGAGGATACCGCACCCGGGACCAGCGGTGTCAAGCGAAAAGGTGGAAGCGGGCGGAGTTCTCACGTCCTGGAAATACGCGGTCTTCGCGGCCAGCACCTCTTTTTCGGGTGCCCAGACTCGGTCTGGCCGGGGAGCTACGCAGGGCTCGAATCAGCCTCCCTCGGGACCGGCATTCGTCGCGCCCGGTTTCCGCTTGACACCCAAAGATGTCCTGCGGCATCTTTTGTTCATCGGGTTGCTCATCTGTGGGTCATGGATATGTCGGACGCGCCACATCCGGATTCAGCATCGGCGGTCGCGACTGCGGTCAAGGGTGCCGAGCCACAGCACGGGCCTCACACTACACCCGCAGCCGGCACCGACTCCCTGCCGCGAGCCACCGGCCCTGAAAAAGCCGCCTGGTTCCTGGTGGCGGCGAGTTTCCTGTTCATCCTACACTTCAAGCTTGTTCCCGCGCTGGTCGCGGGGCTGTGTGTCTATGGGCTCATCCACGCACTGACCGCGCGTCTTGCGGGAAGCAGGCTCTCGCACAGCCACGCCAAGATTGTGGTGGTCTCGCTTCTTGGCTTGGCGATCGTCGGTGTTACCGCCGCGCTCTCGGTGCTCCTCGCCGCCTTTCTCAAGGGAAGACTGGGCGACCTGCCGGCGCTGCTCGACAAGATGGCAGCCATCCTTGAGGATGTTCGCGACCGACTGGGTGGCACGCCTTGGATCCCGGCGGCCGAGAACCTGCGGGAGACGGTGGCGACGGGGCTTCGCGACCACGCTCGGGAATTGCAGCAGGTCGGCGGCGAAGCGGGGCGGGCGCTGATGCATGCGCTGGTGGGCATCGTGATCGGCGCGCTGGCCTCCTTTGAAGCGCGCCGGCCGGAGGCACCCCTGTCTCTGGCGCTCGCCGGGCGAGTCCAGCGGCTTGCGGGCGCGTTCGAGAAAGTCGTCTTTGCCCAGGCCAAGATCTCGACGCTGAACACACTCTTGGCCGGGGTCTATCTGCTGATTGCCCTGCCGCTTTTCGGAGTGGAATTGCCGCTGCGCAAGACGCTCGTCGTGGTCACGTTCGTTGCGGGGTTGATTCCCATCGTCGGAAACCTTGTCGCCAACACGGCCGTCGTCATCATCGCCCTCGGGACGTCGCTGCCCGTCGCGGCGGCGTCGCTGGTGTTCCTGGTGGTCATTCACAAGCTGGAGTATTTCGTGAATGCCCGGATTCTGGGCGGGGAAATCCATGCGGCGGCTTGGGAAATCGTGCTGGCCATCTTTTGCTTCGAAGCGGCTTTCGGCATACCAGGGGTGATCGTTGCCCCGACCGTGTACGCCTATCTCAAGGTGGAACTTGCGGACCGGAAATTGATCTAGCCGGTGGTGCGCACGTACCACATCCGCTGACCTCCGGTGGCGCACAAACGCCCTCGCCAAAGCGGGCAGCCTCCCGGATTTCCGGGAGGCTGCCCGCGTCTTTGTCTTTCGCCGAGCGGGGTCGCATCTCGCCGAAATTACTCCTCTAGAGTGGACAGGTCGCCCTCCGGCAATCCCAGAGCGCGGGCCTTCAGGACGCGCCGCATGATCTTACCGGAGCGCGTCTTGGGCAGGGCGTCCACGAAGGCCACAGCTTCGGGTCGGGCGATGGGGCCGATGTGCTGCGACACGTGCTGCCGAAGTTCCTCGGCCAAGGCCTCCGAGCCCTTGTAGCCGCTCTTCAGCATGCAATAGGCATGGATAGCCTGCCCCTTCACCTCGTGGGGCAGTCCGATGGCGGCGGCTTCGGCCACGGCCGGGTGGCTTGCCAGGGCGCTCTCGATCTCGGCGGTCCCCAGGCGATAGCCGGAAACCTTGATGACGTCGTCGACACGGCCGATGATCCAGAAGTATCCATCCGCATCCCGCTTGGCCGAATCCCCTGTCGTGTAGTATCCGGGATGTGTGCTCCAGTATTGCTTCACATACCGATCCGGATCCTTGTAGATCGTACGGAGCATGGCCGGCCAGGGGCGCTTCAGAACCAGGTAGCCCTCCTCGCCGTCGGGCACGGGCTTGCCGTGACCGTCCACGACCTCGGCCTGCTGGCCGAAGAAGGGGCGCGTGCCGCTGCCGGGCTTGAGCGGGACGACGGGGGTAGGGGTGATCATGAACATTCCGGTCTCGGTCTGCCACCAGGTGTCCATGATGGGGCAGCGATTCTGGCCGATGACCCGATGATACCACTTCCAGGCCTCGGGATTGATCGGCTCGCCGACCGAGCCGAGGAGGCGCAGCGTCGAGAGGTCGTGGCGGTTGGGCCACGACTCGCCGAAGCGCATCAGGCCGCGAATGGCCGTAGGCGCGGTGTAGAGGATGTTGATGCCGTACTTCTCGATCATGGACCACCAGCGGTTCGGGTACGGATAGGTTGGCGCCCCCTCGTACATGAACGAGGTGGCGCCCATGAGAAGCGGCCCGTACACGATATACGAGTGGCCGGTGACCCACCCCGGGTCGGCGGCACACCACCAGCGGTCGTCGTCCTTCACGTCAAAGACGTACTTGAGGGTGCTGTGGATACCCACCATGTAGCCTCCGTGGACGTGAACGACCGCCTTGGGCTTCCCGGTGGTGCCCGAGGTGTACAGGATGTAGAGCGGATCCTCGGCGTCCATCACCTCGGTGGGACAGGAGCGGTTGACAATGGGGAGGCGTAGGAGTTCGTGGTACCAGTAGTCGCGGCCCGCCTCCATGGAGACCGGTTGATTGGTGCGCTGGACCACGATGACCGACTCCACCGAAGGACAGCGGCTCAAGGCCTCGTCCACCGTCTTCTTCAGTTCGATGGTCTTCCCGTTCATGTAGCCGCCGTCGGCCGTGACCAAGACCTTGGAGTGGGAATCCTCGACCCGTCCCTGCAGGGAGTCCACACTGAACCCGCCATACACGACGGAATGGATCGCGCCGACTTTGGCGCAGGCCAGCATGGCGATCACGATCTCCGGGATACGGGGCATGTAGACCGTCACCCGGTCCCCCTTTTTCACGCCCATGGCGCGGAGGACGCTCGCGAACTGGCAGACCTCGCGATGGAGAGCGTAATAGGAGTAGGTTCGAACGTCTCCCGTTTCCCCAACCCAGATCAGGGCCAGCTTGTTTTTGCGCCAGGTCTTCACGTGGCGGTCGAGACAGTTGTGGACGATGTTGACCTGCGCTCCTACAAACCATTTGTAGAAGGGCTTCTGGCTCTCATCTAGGACTTGGTCCCACTTGCGATACCACTCCAGATCTTCCGCCTCCTTAGCCCAAAAGCCCTCGAGGTCCTTCTCTGCAAGCTTGGCTAGCGCGTCCCAGTCGTGAAGCACCGCTTGGTTGAGCACGTCCACCGATGGATAGAAGACCTCCCCCGTGAGCGAAACTTGGTCCATCATTGTCTCCCCCTCCGCGCTGCCTGAGTGATTGGTAGGTGCGTGTACCGTGGCAAATAATGATAACCGGGCAATCGAGAAAAGTGAAATCATACCTAATCCAGTCCTGTATTGCACTCTCCAGTGAGGCCGGGACAGAACCGCTCGGCAAGCCCTGTACCGCCCCATCCAAGCCTTGCCAGCGTTGGGCCCATCTGGTAGGGTCTACCGAACTGCACTGCGGCGGACCGCGCGGCGGCGCGGCCCCGTGGTGATCGAGGCCGTCGTGGGTGACAGCCTCATGGACGTCTGGCAGCTCTCCCGCGGGCGACCATCTTCGTGTCGTGTTCCGGGCGCGGCCGGGATGGGAAAGATGATTGAACCCGATCTACCGAGAGGGGTATTCGGGAAGGAGCTGGGCGGCGGAGGGTCGATCCGCGCCGGGCGTGGCAGATGTGCGGGCGTGCCGTGCCGGATTTGCGGTTGACAGGCTGCTCCGACCTTGGGTAGTGTGGGCGGCGATTCGATCGCGCGATCTGTCGGACCGCCCAGGGACCCAAACTTGTGGAGAGATTGAAGATGGTCTCGAATGATCCAGAGGACGGCCCGTCGCTTCGCAAGCGGCGGCATGCGCGGTTGACGTTTCGGGAGCCGCTCCACGATCAGGTGACGGCGACCCACGACGTGCATATCCTCGATCTGAGCTTGGGCGGGGCGCGGGTCGAGCACACGACCATCCTGCGGCCTGGCAGTACCTGCCACATCCAGCTGCCGCTCCGACACCATCGCGTCACGGCCGTTTGCCTGGTGGTCTGGTCCAAGGCCGTCGGCCGGGCGGAGGGAGAGGTGCGGGGAACGGGGTTGCTCTTCCAAAGCGGGCTGGAATTTTCCAAGATGTCCGCGGAGGTGCAGAAGTTTCTGGCTGTCTACCTGGAAACCGAGGGAACCCCGCCCCCCGACTGGAGCGACGAGGCGCGAGCCTGATTCCCGAAAGGGGCCACAGAAGAGTATGAACCTTCCCTCTCGCGGAAGCGGAGTGGGTGCTCGGGCAGCGCGTGACATCCCCATCTGACGACTGCATTGAAGCCGTTCTCCTGCCGAGCTGATCGCGGCAGCGGGTAACGGCGGGCACGGCGATGATCCACCCAAGTTGGGCCCCGCACGGGGCCGCTCTGCGCGCGTTTCTGGCAGGACGGGAAGACGCCGAGATCGTTGTTCGCGGCGAGGATGGGGAAGAGGAGCGTACTCTGGCCCGTGTCTTCTTTCGCGGGCCGGAGGAGTTCTCCTCGCTGGAGGAGGCGGCGCTGGATCTGTGCCGGGGGCGGATCCTGGACGTGGGCGCGGGAGCGGGGTGCCACAGTCTGGTCCTCCAGGAGCGCGGACTTGCGGTAGTGGCGATCGATGTAGCGCCGGATGCGGTCGAGGTCATGCGGAGTCGCGGCGTGCGAGACGTGCGTTGCGGGGACGTCTTCGCCTGGGCCGGCGAGCGGTTTGACACGCTCCTGATCTTGATGAACGGTATCGGGCTGGTCGGGTCGCTCGTCGGCCTGGATCGGTTTCTGCGGGATACGCCCCGCCTTCTCAACGCGGGAGGGCAGATCTTGCTGGATTCCTATGACCCCGGCGAGCCGGATCCCGCCCGCCCCGACCGCTACGTGGGGGAGATGCGGTTTCAACTGGAGTACGCGGGGAGACGCGGCGCGTTTTACGACTTTCTCTTCTTGGATTGCGAAATACTCGGCCGGCATGCCGAGCAGGCCGGCTGGCGTTGCGAGAGCATCTGGCAAGAGGACGAAGGCCACTACCTGGCCCGCCTGACGGCCGGCACGGCCGACGGCTAGGGCACCCCGTCGGGTTCACGCGGGATGCGGCACACTGCGGCGTTCATCACACAGGGAGGTTTCTCATGGCGGAACAGATTGGATTTTTGGGTCCGGGGCTGATGGGCAAGGGCATCGTCAAGAACCTCTTGAAGAAGGGCTATCCCGTCACGGTGCTCGCGCACCGGGACGGACTGAACCTGGAGGATCTGACCCAGGCGGGAGCCGTGATCACGAAGTCGCTGGCAGAGCTGGGTGGGAGGTGTGACCGGGTCTGTCTCTGTCTCCCGTCGTCCAAGGAGGTTGAACCGGCGATCCTCGGCGAGGGGAGCCTGCTGGGCAGCATGAAGCCTGGCGCGGTCCTGATCGACTTCAGCACGAGCTATCCTGCCTCCACGCGGATGCTGTCCGAGCGGTTGCAGGAAAAGAAGATCGCCATGCTGGACGCCCCCATGACCGGGACGCCGGTCCATGCCAATTCCGGCGAGCTCAATCTGATGATCGGAGGGGATCGGGCCATCTACGAGAAGTGTCTGCCGATCTTCCAGGCCATCGCCAAGAACATCATCTACGCGGGTCCCACCAGCCACGGGAACATCGTGAAGCTCGTCAACAATTTCCTGGGGCAGCTCACCAACGCGGCGCTTGCCGAGATCCTGCCCCTCGCGACGAAGGCCGGAGTCGACATCAAAGCCCTTTATGACGCCGTCCGGGTGAGCGGAGGCAACAGCCGCGTCTTCGAGGGGGTCGTCCCGGCCGTCTGCAAGCGGAATTTCAACGTCACCTTCGAGCTCCGGCTGGCCCACAAGGACATCAACTATGTGAGCATGCTCGGCCGGGAGATGAACCTTCCGTTGCCGCTGGCAAATAGCCTCCTCAGCGTCCTCGACCTCGCCAAGGCAGAAGGTCTCGGTCGGGAAAACACCAACGCCCTGGTGAAGCTATACGAGCGGATCGCCCAGGTGGAGGTGCGCGGGACGATCTGACCCGAGCCCGCAAGATGCCGGTCTGTTCTTGAATCCTCTCGCTTGCTTTCTCCCCGGCCGCCCAAGGCGGAGGGAGAGGGCATGGCGGGGGGGCGACAGGATGGCGGATTGATAGTTTCCCGCAATCGGGCGCGCACGCCAATAGGCGTCCGCGCCGCATCGGCATGAAGCCCGGCGGAGCGATCGGCTTAAGGACCGGCCTCCGTCTGATCAACGTCGCGGCGTTTCTTTTCAGCTCGATGGGTGCCTTCTTCTATCTTCTCCCCGTGTATCTGCACTGGATGGGCAATTCCCCCGCGCAGATCGGTCTGGTGGCCGGACTGATGCGCGTCAGCTCACTCGTCGCGCGTCCCGTGGCCGGGCGGCTGCTCGACCGCTTCGGCCGGCGGCCGGTAATCAGCGTAGGAACCGGCGCGACCATCTTCGCCATCCTCTCGCTGTTCCTTTTCCCGCAGCTCGACGGGATGTTTCTCTGCATGCGGATCCTGCAAGGATTCGGCACGTCATTGGTCGATTCGGGTCTGGGCGCAGTAGTCGCCGATCTGAGCCCGCCCACGGCGCGGGCGCAAGTGTTCGCGATGTACACGGTGTGGCTCACGCTGCCCGGTGCGATCATGCCCGCCGTGGGGGAGGCGATTGCGCGCCACGTGGGCTTCCTGCCTCTGTTCGGGGCGGCAGCCCTCGCCATGGTCGCGTTCTTCCTGGTCTTCCGCCGGCTACCCGAGACGATGCGATCCTCACAGGAAGTATCATCCTCCGGCTGGGGCTTGAGCGGCATGGCGCCGCCGGCGCTCCTGGGTGTCTTGCTGGTCGGGCTGGTCTTCGGGGTATCTTCGGTATTCGTCCCAGTGGCGCCGATCGCGGCCAAGGCGGGGCGGGTGGGACTCTTCTTCTTCGCGTACTTCGTCGGTCTCATCGGCGTGCGGCTGGGGGGCGGATTGGGACTGACCTGGCTGAGTCGCCCGGCGGTCCTCCCCCCGGCGTACGGCCTGATGACACTGGGGCTGGCGATCCTGCCGTTCGGAGAATCCGCCTGGCTCCTCTTCCTGGTGGGGCTCTGCTGCGGGGCGGGCCACGGGAGCATTATCCCCGTCATGTATGCACTGCTTCTTTCCGGCATC
>Ga0182021_10010346_pt1 | contig 11062 bp, 12 predicted proteins | sample 612E3MmetaG_FD_120493 | JGI IMG/M metagenome (GOLD analysis project Ga0182021, IMG submission 120493) | Permafrost microbial communities from Stordalen Mire, Sweden - 612E3M metaG (Illumina Assembly) | ecosystem: Environmental > Terrestrial > Soil > Wetlands > Permafrost | place: Sweden...
AAGCAGCCCTGGACCAAGGTGACGGTGGATTTCCAGTGCTGCGGCAATAACCTCTCGTGTTCCGTCTTCAGGAATGATGCTCGGCTTATCCATCATAGCTATCCTTCGTGGTTCCCAGTAGGACCGGATATAATATTCACCACGAAGGCACGAAATACACGAAGGAAGGCTATTTATAGATTGGGAAAACCTTCTGATCTATAAGTCATCTCTTTAGAATCTCTTCGTGATCTTCGTGCCTTCGTGGTGAAAAATAGTTTTTCAGATTATCGGCATTTCAAATTCAAAAAGCTTATTCCTTGGCATTTTCCGGGTAAACTTCGTGTTCTTCGTGCCTTCGTGGTGAGACAGAAAGCAGTCCCAGCAGCTCCTCCCCCTCCACGTCACCCTTCATCACCAGATCACGGATGGCCAGCGCCAGGCTGACCAGTTCCTCCCTGCGATCCTTGTAACTGCTGCTGGCGCTGATCAGTTCTCCCAGCACATCCCTTTCGATCTCGGCCAGGCTGCGCTTGACATCCTCCCCCTCCCCGCTGCGGGTCACCAGCGAGAGATGGTTCTTGATCTCCACATGCAGCGGGGTGCAGATCTCCTCCAGGGCCAGCCGCAACCGCTCGCGTCCCAGTTCGAAGGGATGGAACCCTACCCTGCCGGTGAGCCGGACCTCAATGAGCGGTCGGCGCCGGTCGTCTGTCTGGGGAAGTTTCTCGGCTATCTGGCTGCGGAAGCTTTCCAGAGCCTGATCGGCGTTTTCGGCGCCATCCAGGTTGACCGTGGCCACCAGCATCGGCCGTGGCGATGTGGGGCGGAACTCGTGGAGGTAAGCGCCATCTTCCACCCGGACCAGCAGATATCCCTTGTCGTACTTTTCCTCGCCGAAGTTGACCCGTTCCGGCGCGCCGGGGTTGAAGGCGTAGTTGCGCCCTTCAGGTGTGGCGATGATGTAGGGTTTGTGCCCATGACCCAGAGCCACGTAATCGAACCTGTCCGCCAGCGGCAGCGCCTCGTCCGGCTGCATGTTGCCGATCTCCACCGGCGAGTAGGTCCAGACCCCCACATGGAACAGCAGCAGGTTGTTCTCCGTGGTTACCGCCTCGCAGATGCGCGCCACGTGGTTGCCCGCCTGGGTGCCGATGTAGCCGAGGCCGTAGATGTTGATCCCCTTGATCTCGATGTGTCCGCCCGCACCGGTTTCGGGATCGAACGGGTCGAAGCGGTAGCCGCCGTTTTCGGTGCGCGACGGCCGCAGCAGGCGGATGTAACCCATCTGCGACAGCGCCTCCATCCACGAGATGCTGTCGCGGCGGTGGATCCAGTCGTGGTTTCCTTCGACGGCAATGCAGGGGATTCCGGCGTCTTTGAGAGGCTGCAGGGTTTCAATGGTGCGGGCAAAGGTGCGGGGGAGTATCTGACCGGTGTGGAACAGGTCGCCGCCGATCAGGACGAAATCGACCTGTTCGGTGATGGCGTCGGAAACGATGCCGCCGAGCGTACGAAAGAAGTCTTCGTAGCGCTCGGCTTCATCAGCTGATGTTCTGTATGTTTTGCCGAGGTGGATGTCGGCGGTGTGGAGGAACTTTATTGTCATAGAAAGTTAAAGGCGTTTCAAATTTATTGGCATCTCAGCCCAGTAATTTTGTCAACTATATCCTCAAGGACTTGATAACGAAAACCTTCGCTATATGCAATTTCGATAAATCGTGCTGATGCATCGGGGTTTTTTAGGACTGATGCCGGTTTGTCATACCCTAATTCAGATGCAATGACATCTCTAATTCTTAGAAAATTCTTTTCCCCAATAGACGTTAGCTCTGTTTCCAGTTCGTCATTAAAAACAGCCCAATCCTTATGAACTTGAGTTTCAGGAAAATCCTCTTCAGCGGCACAAGCAAGTCGGAGATACATATGATTTTTATTTTTAGTCTGCTGTTTCTCTTTTTGCCTTGAGTCACCATCAAAAATAAAAAACGTCGGAATTTTAAATCCTCGAAAGACAACAACAGGTCTGTCAATATTGTTTTTCCCGCCTGCAGGCACAATCACAACCCCAAGAGCGTCCCATGACTTACCTAATTTCTTTTGTAAAGCCCATAATGCTCCAACCTCTGAGAGACCTTCTACTACGACAACTACGTCCGCAAAAAACCCTTCATTGACAATTGTTGTCATTACTGGCGAAGCATGAGCAGTGAAACTTTTTTCGTCAAAATCTTTCGGGTCTTTTCCGCTGATTGTTGCCAACATCGCAGCCGCTGCAGTTTTTGTAAACGATGATATCGTGCACTCTTTTGCATTACTGCCGTCAACTGAAATTTTACTTGCAAGTCTAACCTTATCAAATCGCGCCATATCTATAAAATATGGTGAGTGAGTACAATATATGATCTGTGTCGTCGGGCCTGCGCCAGTTACTTTTCCGCAGGAGAGATCTAACATTACCTGTGAAAGGTATCTACTTCTTGAGGGGTGGAGATAAAGTTCAGGCTCCTCAATGGCTAAAATTAAGTCAGGCATTTTCAACGATGACCCTTCCTCATCCTCAGGATGTTCAGTGCCAGTTTTTGCATCTATTATGGAAAGCTGATGAAGAAGGGCGAATATTAAGGCGCGTTGTAAGCCATGTCCGGTATGACTTACAGGACACTTGAAATTGTCTTCAACCAAAGATGCAATCGCTGGTGGCAACATAATTTTAGGAGGTACAATCTCTCCAAAACTTAGCTCTAGTTCAGCTCCAGGTGCATATTGCTTCAATAAAAGTGATATCATACTTCCTAAGGCTGCAAGTTCCGTAAGATTTTCAACACAATAAACTTCTTTAACTCTTTTCTCTATTTCGATATTTAGATCACGAACATCAGATCTAGCATTCACACTTCTAGTCACCAATACATCTATTAGTTGAAGAATAGCTCCCTTTCTTTCTATTTCACCGGCCGCATCCCTTACTGCTGGAATTAGAACAAATTTTGTGAATTTGTCCAGCTTTCCGCCACCAACATTTTTTGGACCAAAAAATTGTTGTTCCCTTTGAAAGTCTTTTAATAGCTCAGGATGTTCATCTTCGTACTTTTGCATCAGTTCATCAGCTACCGCTGAAGACGATACTTTTCCTGTCAATCCAGGATATTTTTTAGAATCTGCGAGCTCAGTTAATGCCTGCCTTTTAGTGATAGCTGCTAACTTACGTATCTCGTGGAATTCAGGAATCTCCTTGGACGCCCCAAAATACTTCGAACCTCCCGAATTGATAATCTTTGTTACTGTCAATTTATCACCAGAAAGGTAGGCATCGAATTCCTGCTTCTCATTTTCTCGTAATTCTGAATATGTGACTGTTATTTTTATTTCCTTGCTAGTATCTCTATCAAAGTAGTCATACTCATTAAACTGAGCAGACACATTATAAAAGGCATCCAATGCATAAAGAATCGATGATTTTCCGGCTCCATTCCGTCCAATTATAGCCGATAAATCATCAAATTTTATATTTATACCTTTTAGAGAACGAAAGTTCTCTACTTCTATTCTATCAATTTTCAATTTTCACCTTCGCTACGTACTATGTAGATTAAAGTCGTGTGCCAAATATTTATAACAAATAATGTGCCTGCAGACTATAGACTTCACATTATATAATTATTAATAAACAACCTTCCCAATTATGGTTATAATTTGCATGAATGCGTATAACCACGGGGTCAGTCCTTGACACGAAACATTTTTTTAAGTCAATGACTGACCCTATTAGATTCCCTTACACAATGGATACTGTAAATCACGCTAATAAGCCACTTCTACATCAATAGTGTCAACACACGTACTTGGCCGAGAGTGACTCTCAAAAGTATGCCATTCGCCATCCTTCACTGAAACATTCGTGAGTTTAGAAATTGTGATGCAACGCCAGTTATTTTTTGTTTGTTCTCTGATTGGCCCCTTACTGGTATCACCTGCAAATTGATAAAATAGCGCTTGCTCTATCCCGCTTTTAAGACCTATTACGTGTGGACACATTTCACGATGAAAACCATCGTAGGTAGCTATTACCTGTTGTTTGTTAAGAATTGCATTTCTAATGACCTGATAAATTGAGCTACTCATTGAAATTTCTCCTTTTTGGTGTTTATTGCTCATTAGGTGCAGCCTATTGGGGAGGCTGTATTACTGACCTAGAAATGAGTCTGGAAACCCAAAGTGTAAACTTGATTACTCCTTAATTCGAATGGCAACTTGCCATTCGTATAGCTTATGAATGGACCGCTAGAACAACCAATCGTGGAAGAAAAGAAGCTATATTTATCAAGTTTGCTATTTTTTACAGCCGAACTAGCCCCTATTTCTTGATAAACTCTGTAATTAGCTGAGACGTAGATTGGACGCTCTTTGTAGTTAGCTATGGGGGTCTTGAATGAAGCCTCTGCGTTAAATCGAGGGAAATTAGAGTCATCTCCGACCGTTTTTCTCGGATCACCATCAATTGGGTTTACAAGACCAATTGCAACAATTACTGTCGGGAGACTTAGCCCACGTGGAACGAAGCTCGATGAATATCCCGTTAGCATTCTGACAAGAGCAAATGGGTAATCAAGCAGGTTCAATCGGGAGAGGTTAGATGTATCGGACCATTGTGCTGCATCTGATTTTTCCCATCCCTTGTAGTCAATTCCTGCTTTGGCAGCGTATACAAACTGTTTCTTTGAGAAGGACTGGTTTGATTCGAGACTTAAATCAGCAGATAGTTCTCCGTAGATTTGGTTGGTTAGGGCCGCTCGTGTCAACTTCAATAAATCGATAACCGACTTATCATAGGTCTCCTGATCTTCGATTGTAGCCAACTTCTTTACCATCTCACCATATTGAATCTGTTGCTCTTTTGTGAACTGTTTGGCGCCACCATTGGATTGAAACATTGCGAAGTTCAACTTTGTTGTAAGGAAATCCTCGGGATTAACCTTTTGTTCGAAGGCCACGTTCCCCGTTGCGCTAAAGTTTGCATTTAGACCACGCGCACAGGTATCGCCGCATTTTGGACCTAAGCTAAAAGCAGCAATTTTTTTTTCGTACGCATAGCTGAATCCGAGTGAAGCTTTACTGTCATTGCCGGCAGTGGCCTCGAACACCTTGAACTTAAAGTCGATATCTCTCAGAAATTGCCATCCTGAATCCTTTATAAGATATGATTTAACTACTGCATTAAGTGTCTCCGGGTTTTCCAAGGCATCTTCTAAAAAGTCCTTGGCACTATTTTTCGGCTTAGCAATGTTTGGCTCAGAGAATCCTTTTTCAACTAGAGATAAAGCAACGTCTGATGCTTCGGGATCAGCAGCCGATGCGGGGACAGAAAAAATTAACAGTAAAAGTATAACTACGTATTTTATTATGTTGTTCATGAGGTAAGTTCTCCCGCAAAAAGGTAGTTGTCATCAGCAATCTGAGCAAGATTAGCAATGGTTTTGTCGCTGGAGCATAAAATCTGTGATAGTGCACTAATGGCTTGTATCACATCACTACTAGATTCATACGTAGCTCCTTGAAACATACGAAAAATGTTGTCAATTTGAGTAGCTAGAGAATTTGCTTTCGTAACACGCATTTGATCGCTGTCTAATGTGTTCCAGAAAGTAAACTCCGAGATCTTGACGGTTTCAGATGCCTTGAAAGTTTTCCCACTTTGGTCAAGGACTTTCAAAGCCATCCATGTGTGAATTTGTGAAAGATTATTGTTACTCCAATCAGACATTTTCTTCTCCTTTCTGAGTAAATTACACTGAAGTGGCCTTGTTATTGATAACATATGAAAAGTGGCTCTAATTCATTTTTTTCGGTACGCTTTTATTCATCATTTGCAGCTACAGTCAAAATCCCACTGGCATGAACGAACTCTTTTAACGCACTTAGTACCTTCATAAATAATGCAATCATTTGTGCAGCACATGCAGCCAGGCATATTTTTGTCGGCTGCCGCATCCGGGACAACCACCTGCATACCCTCCGCGAACCTAGCAACCTCCTTACCATCCTGATCCACAAGAGCCTTGCCGTCAGGAGACACCTTCAACATCATTTTTGTGGTTTCAGCCTGTTTCTTCTCGACGGCCGTGACTCCAGCGGCGGCCTGACCGACTGAGAAAAGAATACACAGAACAACCGTGAGCATCCAACCAGCGAGCAGATGTGATTTCATACCTTCCTCCTTTTGAAGCCGTTAGTTGTGTAACTGCAATGGACCGTGCCACCCCTACCCCACACTCTTCTCATCCAGATTCACCGCTGCCTGATTCACCGCTGGCACCGGCTGCCCGGTTTTTGACTCTGTAGCTGCCAGCACCGCCGCCTTTGTATCCGTCTCCGCCGGTGGCTTGCCGATCGCCCTCAGATTGATCAATTTTCCGAGCATATCGAACCAGAAGGGCGCACCGAGGGTTACCGCAAGGGAGGTGAAAAAGATGCCGAGCAGCAGGAGGATGCTATCGATAAGCATCTGTCCACTGAGACTTTCGGGTCTGAATGAATATCCTTTCCACCCCAACGACAGTCCGGTGGCCTCCAGTTTCCCAAGACTTGCCGTAATGGACTCGGCAGAACGTGCGCCACAATGGCCGGTAACATTGGCAAACACCTTGCTCGCCTGTTCGGCCTGGGTCACGATCACATTGCGCTTGGCCGGGCTGTCGTAAAGTTCCTTGACGATCCTGATGGTGTCGGCGTTCAGCGCCAGACAGACCAGGAATGAGATCAGCAGCAGTGATGATTGTGACTGATTTTTGTACCACCCCGTCACCCGCTTCATCGCATCGTTAAACCATACAACCAGAATCAAATTCAGCTTCTCAAGATCTCCGGCCGCATCTTCCGCGAATATCAGCAGACTGCGACGCAGGTCGGAATCGACCGGGAGCGCCGATGTCACCCCGGTGACGAAGTCGTTGAATTTGTCGGCCGGCAGCTTTGCCGTGCCACCGGTCGGCGCGAACATGTCCAGCATGACGCGGGCAAAGACCGTGTCGGGGATATACGACGGCCGGGTGCCTTTTTCGTTGAGCGACTTGATCAAGGGGTGGGCGTAAAACGCATCGACAACGCCATGCGCATCGGACATGCCGGGGAGCGAGTACGACACCTTTTCGCGCTCCGCCCCATACAGTACCTGTTCGCCCAGAAGATTGGAGATCCCTTCATACAGATGGTTTTCCCGCCTGTCCGACATCCCGGCATAGATCTCGTTGGCGGCTGAACAGACCAGCGCCAGCAGCGCATAGATGAAGACAAGTCCTGTGAAGACATCCAACAATGGAAATCCGAACATTTTTTACCTCCTGTCAGGTAATGGTTTGAACATACTGCCCGCAGACCCACTCCTGACGGTCAGGGGCGATCCGGTACCAGCCCGTTTTTTCCTCATAGACCTGCAGCGACACGCCGCGATGCACTTTTTTAACGATTGCATACTGCATCCCGCCGCCATCGCGCACATTGAGGGAATCGACCGAGACCTCGGCCCTGCGAAGCGGCGCCGCCGGAGCCTGTCCGGGGGTGACTGACTGTAGGACGAGCGGGATGAAGTTGGCCTGTGCGGACGCGACGCTGTTGCCGCCGAAAAAGGCCGTGCCGGGGCAGGTTTTGGTGTTGCCGGTGCCATTGGTATGGGTTCCGCTGTCCAGGTCGTACCAGTGGTGATAGACGATGGTTTCTGTGGAGGGGGTGAGGCCGAAGCGGCGGCAGAGCAGGGCGTTGAGTTGCACGATGCTGCTTTTATGCGCCTCGCGTAGCGTATTGCCACCGGTATTGAAGTTCCCGAGATGCTCGATGCAGACCCCCAGCTTGTTGGCCCCTTTGATTCCGGCCGGGATCCTGTCCAGCGGGCGGCAGACCGCGACCGTTCCATCCGGGAAGGTCGTCAGGTTCTGGGCGATCATGTCGAAGCCCCGTTCCACCACATGGTAATTCTCCATCCCTTCAAGCAGTTCAAAATGATTTCTGTCATTGAACTGCCCATAGTCGGGGGAAAAGGTGTGATGATTCTGCAGCAGACCGACAGCCCGGTTGATACTCGCAGAGGCAAGCCACCCCTCGAACTCATCAACCGTACAGAGAATGAACTTTCCCTTTGTGCGCATGTCTCCTCCTTTGCCGCTGTATGTCGAGGTAATTCCTCCAGCCCCCACTCCTCACCGCATTTCCCCGTGACAGATCGAAGAGCGGACAGGGTCTCACCTTGAATGTGCACTATTTTGTTTTTTAGATGTGCCTCCACTCTCTTGCCCCTGATACGTCGGAACAATTCACCATTCATTCCTGGCGGCATCCCGGGCCCACGACACCTCCCGTGCAGCCCCGAAGCCCCTGCTCTTGTGCTCCCGCGGTCTGTCGCCAAGCCTGAAGAAATCCCCGGCGGCGGCTGTGGCCGCTTTGGAGGGATTGTTATCCTTCCAGCCCCAATAATCGGAATGCCCTGCGCCTTCAATTGCTTCCTGAAAGACCACTCCCCGCATTCCCGGAGGCGGGCCGAACCTCCCTAAAGCGGTGGGGAACCACCCTTCACGGGCCGCAGTCTGTCCCGGGCCAAAGGTGTAATGAAGCACCGTATCCTTGATTGAATGCAGCACCAGAACTTTGGTTCCGGCTGACCCGAGATCGTCGAGAAGCGGAGCAAATTTCCCGCCCTCCTCCACCATATCTGTCTGAACGGCAGCAGCCATTAAACAGACACCGCCGACTCGATAGAGTGAAAAGCCCTTCCGGGAGAGATACAGGAGCGTTTCGAGCACTACCCGGCAGCCGAGGGAATGTCCGATGAAATGGATGCGTTCGATCATCCCGAATTTAAGGATCAGATCGCCGAGCAGAGGTCCGGCTTCCCGCGCAGTTGCCACTGCTTTGGGGTAGACGAGAAAATCGAGCAGATCGAGGGGACCTTGCCAATCAGCATCACCCGGCCAATAGGTGTCGCCCAGGAGTTTTTCCAATACTTCGGGACGCAGATCTTCGAAGCGCTGAATTTCACATGTTCTAAAACCTGTATATGCCACTGCAGCTTCACCGGCATGATTGTTAAAGCCATGGACGAGGACCAGACACTCCCGCCGGTTATACACACCGATATTGCCCACAACGCTTCCCGGCCTGCGCAATTCCCCTCCCTCGTTCTGCACCCTGAGGTCGAATGTGAGGCTGGGACGGTAGTTATCCGGAAACCCTCTGAATCTAGACACTTGTTTTCACCTTTTGTAGCCACGAGATCATATCCTTGGCGATTGGCGACAGGATGCCCCCGATTGTTGATGCCAGGAGAATGAGCAGTACATCACCCGTATGCATGGGCTCATTTCGACTGATCCAGAGCAGGGTAATCAAAAGGATTACACTCCCTATCCCATTGGCATACAACTGATTCAGGTTGGCCCAGCGATACGTCAACTGTAACTGGAGCCGATCAAGTTTTCTCTTCGCCAGCTGATGCAGCCTGGTGTAGAGATCGGAACGGGTTTTTGCCATGGCAGGGTCGGTGTTGACCGATGGATTCTGTGATAGCTGCATCCACGTTGCGGCATCACCGGTGTCGGCACCTGACGTTGCAAAGATGAACAGGTTCGGATACCGGTTGGGATTATCTATTGACGCATCAACAGCATCTTGTATCTTGCCCATCATATTCGCCACATCGAGCGAAAAAACCGTCAGTAATTTTTCTTCATCACTATCTTGTATGAACCGGGCTTTGCCGATTTCAATGCCGCTCATGAGATGTACAAGTTCCGATAACGTATCTGAAAAGGTATAGTTATGATTCATTTTTTCAATGATTTCCTTCGAGGTCTTTTGCGCCTCTTGATCATTGTCAATGAACCCTCTGATATAATTGAAATGAAACGTGGTCCGGCTATCGAATATTTTCTTGTACGCCTCTATCAGCGCCATGGTGAGAGCGCCAACAGCTGCAAGTGCCGCTAGGTACTTCATCAGAAATCCGGAAAAGCTCACCAATGCATCCGTTACGAAATCTGGCGACATGAGTAATCCTCCTTTTAACGAGACCCGGGGTCTAAAACGTATAGCCGCTGGTGTTCAGACCTCCTCATTTTACTATTTTCCCAACTCTCCCAAATCGTACGCCAGCCATCTACCCGGCCGCTGCGATGGCGAATTCTTCCTCAGGAAAGACCGTATCCAGCAGTTCATTGATAGAAAATGGCTTGAACAACACCTGCTCCACGCTCAGGGTTCTGGCCACTTCCGCCAGATACTCCCGGCTGAGATGCATCGTGCCGCCGGTCATGACAATCACCCGCGGACGCTGCCGCATTTGGTTGATCTCCATGATCACTTCAAATCCATCGATCTCAGGCATGATGATGTCGGTGATCACGACATCGAAGGGGTATCTCCTGAGCATCCGCAGTCCGTCCCGCCCATTGTGCGCCGTCTGTACGTGACAGCTGCTGCTGGAGAGAACCGACTCCAGTTTGGATGTGATTTCCTTTTCGTCATCGATCACCAGAATATTGGTCATGGTCATTTTCCCTCCACTACGTGATTGGCTTCAATTACAGATTTTTCGTTATTGGTGACGACGGCGTCCTGACGTTTGACCGTGCCGCACGTCCTGTCGACATTGGCGGACACTAGTGTTACGGTTTCTGTTATGTACAACGACGCCCCGTATTGGGCATTGTGCGCCGCGCAGAACGGGATGATGTACCAGCCGTTGTCGCCAGTTCCGTCCTTCTGGACATGCGTACCAACCTCCGGTTTCTGAACGCAGTCCAGTACGGCGCAAAAGATCGGAAGCGGCTGGCCGCTGTATTTTTTCCAGTGTTCAAGCCAGCTGCCACAGAGGCAGTTGTTGACGCGAGTACTGTTGATGTTCTTTACTTTCATTGCAGCTTTCCTCACGTGCTCTGCCGATGAACATCATTTTTTCAAATCGGAATTGTAAAAATGTAACAATGCACACATCAGTGCCGTCACGAGATTGAACAGTTTTGAAACCTTCGATTGCACCCCTGATATCCGTTCGGCAGCATTTTTTTCAGATTGAGACCGTCTCTCCCCAAAAAAG
>Ga0182021_10010347_pt1 | contig 11062 bp, 11 predicted proteins | sample 612E3MmetaG_FD_120493 | JGI IMG/M metagenome (GOLD analysis project Ga0182021, IMG submission 120493) | Permafrost microbial communities from Stordalen Mire, Sweden - 612E3M metaG (Illumina Assembly) | ecosystem: Environmental > Terrestrial > Soil > Wetlands > Permafrost | place: Sweden...
CTATCGCTAACCCGACAAACTGCGCCCTTCCTGAACAACGACCTTGTCTTGTTCGATAATTTTACGAAACGCCTCACCGGTCGCGGCCCAATCCACAGTATCAATACGAATGGATAGTGCAGACTCATCAAAGGCTTCTTTAAGGGTCGCCATTTTTGTTAAAGATAACGGTTGATCGGTGATAATCGCTAAATCAAGGTCGGAGTAGGCTTTAGCAGTCCCTTTTACCCGCGATCCAAACGCCCAAACCGGATATTCAGGTACAAGAGTTTTCAAAATATGACAGACTTCATGCCAATCCTGGGGCTTAAGGTCAATTTTTGGTCTGTTCATTTTTGCAGGCTTTTATCTTGCAATTTTTGGTATAAATATTGGGCCTCTGCTAAAAAATCAGCGGCGATATGATAGACGGCTTCCGCTTTGTTGCCGTCATAGGTATGGCTGCTATTGCTGCGCGCATGACGGTAATCCCGCCATACCGTCCAATCGGAGCGTAGCAGGCCTTTTTCGTTGCCTATACGGATAAGGTTTTGAAAAGTGCTTAAATCAATTTCTTCCGGGTTCGCGGCGGTTTTTTCCAGATACCGTTTAAGCATTTTATGACTCAGTTCGTAAGTAAATTCAAAACATTGAATAACTGAATTACGAAATTGTTCAAATAAGCCGTTATCGTTTTTTGCCATTTCCGATGTGGCAAAGGCAATGCTTTTTTCCAATTGGCTGATAGCGCTGGCCAGCGGTGAAAAATCAATATTCATCAATCCCGCTCCAGCATTTTCAGCATTTCCTCGCGGATTTTATTTTGTTTGTCCGGGTCGGTGATGGGTTGCAGTTGTTGGTCGGTGATGTAAAACATATCCTCGGCGCGGCTGCCTATGGTGGTGATTTTGGCGCTGAGCAGGTTTACATGCTGGTTGATAAAGGCGCGGCCTATTTTCGATAATAATCCTGCGTGGTCTGTGGTGATCAGCTCTATGACGGTGTGCCGGTTTAACGGGTCTGACAGAAACTGAATGCTGGTCGAGATAGGGAAATGCTGGGCTTGCCTGGATTTTGACCGGCGGTGGATGTTGATATGGCCTTTTACTTCACCCTGTATCAGGTTGTTGCGCAGCGCCGTGCAAATATGGGAGGCCCGGAATGACTCGTTGATGGGTTCGCCCGACTGTTCCAGCACCTGAAAGCTGTTAAGCACATAGTTGTCCTGGGTGGTCATGATGCGGGCATCCAATATGGTTAGTCCCAGTTGATCCAGGGTGGCGGTACTGATGGAGAAAATAGGGCCTTGGTCTTTGGCGTAAACAAATACTTCCGCACTGCCGTGCTGGGTTTTTGGGTGCAGCAACACCAAGGGTAGGTCGGATTCTTTGGACGAGGCGATGGCCATCGTGTGCCAGGCTATTTCTTCCGCCGAATAGCGCAAAAAATAATCGTCGCTGGTGTGTTGCCAGGCGCTATCAATCATATCTTCCGACAGGCCGAGTTTGATGAATTCGGCTTTAGCTTCCTGCTTATTTTCGCGCAGACGGTCAGCCAGGGCGGCGGGGCTTTGTAGTCCACGGCGCAGGGCTTTGTGAGTGGCTGAATAAAGTTCTTTAAGCAAGGAGTCTTTCCAGGCGTTCCACAATTCGGGGTTAGTCGCGCGTATGTCGGCGACCGTCAGTAAATAGAGGTGATTAAGGTATTCGACACTGCCGACATGTTGGGCGAATTCATGGATGACATCCGGGTCGCTGATGTCTTTGCGTTGCGCCGTCACCGACATGATCAAATGGCTGCGCACCAGCCAGGTTATTAAGTGGGTGTCGTGCGCCGAAATGCTGTGTTGTACGCAAAAGTTGCGAGCAATGTTTTCGCCTAAGGCGGAATGGTCGCCGTTTTGGCCTTTGGCAATGTCATGAAACAGGGCGGCGACATATAGCAACTCCGGTTTGGCAATCAGCAAAAACACGCTGTTGCAGAGCGGAAATTCAGCGATGTGTTCTGTCAACGAAAACCGCCGTAAGTTGCGGATAACAAACAGCGTGTGTTCGTCTACCGTATAAATGTGAAACAAGTCATACTGCATGCGCGCGACGATGTTGGCAAAGCAGGGCAAGTAGGCGGACAACACACCATAGCGGTTCATGCGTCTTAATTCATGGGTAAGGCCGCGCGGCCTGCGAAAGATTTCCATAAAAAGATGGTTGGCGGTTTTATTCTCCCGAAACGCCGTATCGATCAAATGCAGGTTTTTTCGGATCAGCCTCAGGGTGGTGGCCCGGATACCTGTTAATGTCGGGTTCAGTTGCAGGATTAAAAAGACTTCCAGCAATGCCAGTGGGTGTTGTTCGAATACCGACTCGTTGACGGCTTCGAGATAACCGTTGATGGCGATAAATTTGTCGTTAATGGGCGTTACTTTGCAGGCCGTTTCCCCGGTTACAAAGCGTTCGTTGAATAGTTGCAGCAACATTTCATTGAGTCGTTCTATGTTTTGCACGGTTTTAAAATAAAACTGCATAAACTGTTCGACATCCTGATTATGGTGTCCTGCGCAAAAGCCGAACTGGTGCGCAAGATCGCGTTGATAATCAAAAACGAGCCGGTCTTCCGCGCGGTCAGTTAACAGATGCAGCGCATAACGAATACGCCACAGCACGTCACGCGCAGCTATCAGTTCCGTGTATTCGGATTCGGGCAAAAAGTCGTATTTAATCAGCTCCTTGAGCGTTGATGAGTTGTAATGGCGTTTAAATACCCAGGCGATGATTTGCATGTCCCGCAAGCCGCCGGGGCCTTCCTTGATGTTGGGTTCAAGGTTGTAGGCGGTGTCGTGGAATTTGGCGTAACGCAGTCGTTGCTCTTCCATTTTGGCGGCAAAAAACTGATCCGACGGCCAGATTTTATCGGGCGTGATGCGTAATTTGAGCGCATCGTAAAGCGCGACGTTACCAGTAATCAGGCTGATTTCCGTCAGGCTGGTTATGATGGTTTGATCATCCAGTGCAACGCTGACGCATTCGTCAATAGTGCGTACGCTGTGCCCCGGTTTTAAACCGATATCCCAGAGAAAGGTAAACAGGTTGGACAGCGCTTCCTGGTAAGGCGCGGTGTCGTCGGAATCCAGCAGAATAATAATATCGATGTCGGAATGGGGGAATAATTCTCTGCGACCGTAACCGCCGACGGCGCACAAGCTCAGTTGTTCTGCGTGCGTGCCGAGAAAATGTTGCCAACAACAGCTGAGAATCAGATCGATAAAGTCTGATTTTTCTTTAAGCAGATCGGAAACGGAGCGGTGCGGATCGAACTTCAGCTTTAACTCGATGTTTTTTTGTTTTATCAGGTGCTTAAATTGCAGCAGGCTGTCTTTTTTTTCAAAAAGGCTGGCGTTGATGTATTTATTCAAAGTTATCCCCTTTCTTCTTGACGTAGCGTCAATATTTCATAGCCGCCGGTTGTGACCAGCAGCGTATGCTCAAATTGCGCGGACAGGCTACGATCTTTGGTGACGGCCGTCCAGCCATCCGCCAATACTTTAACGTCGCGCTTGCCCAGATTAATCATCGGTTCTATGGTGATGATCATACCGGCTTCAAGCGTGATGCCCGTTCCGGCTTTGCCGTAATGCAGCACCTGTGGCTCTTCATGAAAGTTTTTGCCGATGCCGTGTCCGCAAAAGTCCCTGACCACCGAGTAACGGTTGGTTTCGGCATGTTTTTGTATGGCATGGCCGATGTCGCCTAATGTCGCGCCCGCTTTGACTTGTTCTATGCCGAGGAATAGGGCTTCCTCGGTTATCTTAATCAGGCGTTTTGCATGCGGACTGACTTCGCCTACACAGAACATTTTACTGGTGTCGCCGTGATAGTCATCTTTAATTACCGTAATATCAATATTTACAATATCGCCGGATTTAAGTTTTTTTTCGCAGGGTATGCCATGACAAACCGTCTGGTTAATCGAGGTGCAGATTGATTTTGGAAAGCCGTGATAATTGAGCGGAGCAGGGATGGCCTTTTGCACATTGACGATGAAATCGTGACAGAGCTTATCAAGCTGGTCGGTGGTCACGCCTGGAACAATGTAGGGCGCTATCATTTCTAAGACTTCGGCAGCCAATTTTCCGGCGATACGCATTTTTTCAATTTCACTGGGGGATTTAATGATGATGCTCATGGGGGATTAAAGTTAAGAGGTTCAAGGTAAGCGATTAACAGCAAAGGTTATAAAACCGCGCCGCTAGTAAGCTTTATTTTAGTCGTTTACCTGCAATACCGATGATTTTAACAGAGGTTTGCTTGTTGTAAAAAGCAAATTATGGTATAAAGGCAAGTTCAATTGTAAAAAATACTCACGCTTATCGTCACGTTTGGTAGGGTGCCGACTTCTTTTAATGTAGTCGGTTATCAGACGGGATAAGTGGAGGCGTAACCCAACTCGGAATAAAAATTCCGATTTTAAAACTTAGGAGAAATAAATGGCAGCAGTATCCATGCGTCAAATGCTTGAAGCGGGTGTTCACTTTGGACATCAAACTCGTTATTGGAACCCGAAAATGGCAGCTTATCTGTTCGGCGCCCGTAACAAAATCCATATCATTGATTTGGAAAAGACGCTTCCATTATTTAATGACGCTACGAATTATCTGGGTCAGGTAGCGGCAAATAAAGGCACTATTTTGTTTGTAGGCACTAAAAAAGCAGCGCGTAAAGTCGTTGCGGAAGAAGCAAAACGTTGCGGCATGCCCTACGTTAATCATCGCTGGTTAGGCGGCATGATGACCAACTTCAAAACCATTAAGAAATCGATTAACCGTCTTAAAGAACTGGAAGCAATGAAAGCTGACGGTACGCTTTATCAACGTTTCGGAAAAAAAGAAGCGTTAGGTATGGAGCGTGAGCTGGAAAAACTGGAACGGAGTCTGGGCGGTATTAAGGATATGAAGGGCGTTCCTGATGTCATTTTCGTACTGGACGTCGGTTATGAAAAAAATGCCATCAGTGAAGCAAAAAAATTAGGTATTCCGGTAGTCGGCATTGTTGACTCTAACAATTCACCTGAAAAAATTGATTATGTCATTCCAGGTAATGACGATTCAATTCGCGCCGTTAAACTGTACTGTGAAAGCGTTTCTGCAGCAGTGCTGGACGCTAAAACAGCAGGTTTAGGTTTGTCAGCAAAGTCCGATGATTTTGTTGAAGAAGCTGCTGCTGCGGTAGAATGAGCAGAGTTATCCTTTGCAGGTTTTTCCTGTGAGGTGAACGCTGACGATTAGGCCAAAAACGCCTCCTCACGGGGGCGTTTTTACAGTGACGATATTAAAGGAAACACAAGAATGAGTATTACGATCAGTGCAGGAATGGTTAAGGAGCTGCGTGAAAGAACAAGCTCCGGCATGATGGAATGTAAAAGAGCGTTAGTTGAAGCCGAAGGCGACATGGAGTTGGCCATTGAGAATATGCGTAAATCCGGTTTGGCTAAAGCCGATAAAAAATCGGGTCGTATTGCGGCTGAAGGCATTATCGGCGTTAAAGTCAGTGATGACGGCAAGGCAGTGGCGATAGTCGATATTAACTGCGAAACAGATTTTGTTGCCAAGGCAGATGATTTTGTCGGCTTCGTTAATAGCGTAACAGTGGCTTTGTTAAATGCCGATAACATCGAAACCGAAGAACAATTACTGGCAATGCCGCTGGAAGATGGAATTACTGTTGATGAATTGCGCCGTGGCTTGATTTCAAAATTGGGCGAAAACATTACTGTCAGACGCTTTGAAAAATTTAAAACCGCTGAAGGTGGTACTGCCTGCTATTTACACGGCACTAAAATCGGCGTGATTGTTGAGCTGGCGACAGCCGACCAGGAATTGGGTAAAGACCTTGCTATGCACGTAGCGGCCAGCAAACCAAACTATGTTTCTGAAGAGCAAGTGCCTGCTGAAACGATAGAGAAAGAAAAAGAAATTTTTCTGGCCCAATCTGCGGAAAGCGGTAAACCTGCGGACATCGTAGAAAAAATGATAGCCGGCCAGATCAGAAAGTTTTTGGCGGAAGTCACCTTGTTAGGTCAGCCTTTTATTAAGGACGACAAAACAATTGTGGGTAAACTGGTGTCATCAAAAGGCAATAAGGTTATCCGTTTCATCCGTTTTGAAGTGGGTGAAGGCATAGAGAAAAAAGAAGAAAACTTTGCCGAAGAAGTAATGGCACAGGTTAGAGGAGCATAGTCGTAAGGCCCGGTTAGCCTTAGCTGCTATTCACTTAAGGCGGGAAAGATAACATCCCTTAGAGGAATGTTATCTATCTAGTGTCCCACTTTAAATTGGAAACCGCCTTAGCTAACCGTTCATGAACACATTGTTGTTGGGTTAGGCAACGCTAACCCAACTTAAAAACTGACCCCGATAATATTATGACTAAACCGATTTTCCAGAGAATTTTGCTTAAGTTAAGCGGTGAGGCTTTAATGAGCGAGACCGGCGGTAGTATTGATGCCGATATTGTCAAGCGTCTTGCTACTGAAATCAAAGAGTTATGTGACATTGGCATACAGGTTGGATTAGTCATCGGCGGCGGCAATATTTTGCGCGGCGCTGAAAAAGCCGCCGAAGGCCTGGATAGAGTCACCAGCGACCAGATGGGTATGTTGGCTACGGTCATTAATGCCCTGGCTATGCAGGACGCATTGGAGGCGCACGGTCAGCAGGTTAGAGTCATGTCGGCGCTTAAAATCAATCAGGTTTGCGAGGATTACATCCGCCGTCGGGCCGTCAGGCATTTAGAAAAAGGCCGGGTGGTTATTTTTGCGGCTGGCACCGGTAATCCTTTTTTTACCACCGATTCAGCCGCAAGTCTCAGGGCAATTGAAATTAATGCCGAGTTGATGATTAAAGCGACCAAAGTCAAGGGCGTGTATTCGGCGGATCCTAAAAAAGTCAAGGATGCCGTATTTTATTCGCGCTTAACCTATGACGAAGCGCTGGATCAGCGTCTCAATGTCATGGACACCACGGCGTTGGTATTATGCCGGGACAACAATATACCGATGCGGGTAATGAATATTTTTGAGCAAGGTGCTGTCATGAAATTAATGATGGGCGCAGAGATAGGCTCTCTTATTGAACGAGGAACAGATTGATGATTAGTGATATTCAACAGGATGCTGCAACCCGCATGGGCAAAAGTATCGACGCGTTAAAACATGAATTCTCAAAAATTAGGACGGGGAGGGCGCACCCCAGTTTGTTGGAACAAATTACTGTTACTTATTACGGCACCGAATCGGCCTTGTCCCAAGTTGCCAATATCGCCGTCGAAGACGCGCGCACCTTAACGATTACGCCGTGGGAAAAAGGCATGGTGCAGGCAATAGAAAAAGCCATTATGAAGTCGGATCTGGGATTGAATCCGGCGACCAACGGCATGACTATTCGTATTCCCTTGCCGCCGCTGACAGAAGAGCGTCGCCGTAGTTTGGTTAAGGTGGTTAAGCATGAGGCGGAAAACGGTCGTGTTGCGATCAGAAATATTCGCCGTGACGCCAATTCGGAAATAAAAGAAGCCTTAAAAGAAAAAAAGATTTCTGAAGATGATGCGCGTGCCGCCGAAGAAAAAATTCAAAAGTTGACTGATCAGTATGTCAAGGACGTGGAAAAATTGCTGGAAGCCAAAGAGGCAGATCTCTTATCAATGTGAGAGACATAACCATGCCTACTGATGACCGTAACACCCTAGCGTCCGACGACAACAATCCCCGTCATATTGCCATTATCATGGATGGCAACGGCCGGTGGGCGCAAAAAAGATTTATGCCCAGAGCTGTCGGTCATCAGGCCGGGGTTAAAGCCGTTAGAAAAATTGTAGAGTATTGCGCTAAAAATAAGGTTGAGGTCTTAACCTTATTTGCTTTTAGCAGCGAAAACTGGCGGAGGCCGGAAGCGGAAGTTTCACTGCTGATGGCGCTGTTTATGGCAACGTTGCAAAGGGAAATTAACAAGCTGGATCGTAATAATATCCGCTTGCGTTTTATTGGTGATAGATCGGCATTCTCCGATAAATTGCAGCAAAAAATGGCCGAAGGAGAGGCGCAAACTCAGAATAATACGGCTTTGACGCTGGTTGTGGCGGCAAATTACGGCGGTCACTGGGATATGTGTCAGGCATTCCAGAAAGTGGCGGAAAAAATGGCCACTGGGGAATTAGTCAATCAACAGATCAATGAAGAGTTGATCAATCAGTATTTATCAACGGCAGATCTTCCGGATCCTGATCTGTTTATCAGAACAGGTGGCGAACAGCGTGTCAGTAATTTTATGTTATGGCAATTAGCCTATACGGAATTGTATTTTACCTCAACGCTCTGGCCGGATTTCGACCAGAATTCACTTGAAGACGCTATCAAGAGCTTTAAAAGTCGGCAACGGCGTTTTGGTCACACTAGTGAGCAAGTTCTTAATAAATCCGTCACTCTATAACCTTTCATTTATAGCTTATAAAAATGTTACTAAAGCGAATTATAACGGCATCAGTTCTTGCTACCCTGATTGCACTGGCAGTGTTCCAGCTGCCGATGGAGTGTTTTTCATTGGCGATAGGGCTGATCACACTTTTAGCCGCATGGGAATGGAGTGATTTGGCAGGGCTTAGCTCGACGATTAAGCGGGCATTATTTATAGCGGCGCTGATACTGCCCATGTTAGGCCTGCATTTTTGGACGCAAATTCTTGAGTTGATCTCGCAACTTGCGGATTGGCCCGATGTCAGGGATTATTCAGGCATACTGGAATGGCTGGTTATACCGCCGGTGTTATTCTGGGTATTGGTCATGATATTAATCAGAAGCACACCGGCAGCGGTATTGGCGTTGCAACTGAAAACCCGCTCCAAGTTGTTTATCGGCTGGTTCGTTTTATTATCGGCTTGGCTGTTTTTATCCCGATTAAGATCGCTATACGGCTCGGAAATGACCATGTATTTTTTAATCCTCATTTGGGTAGCCGATATTTCCGCCTATTTTGCAGGGAAAAAATGGGGCGAAACCAAATTGTCGCCTGAAATCAGTCCGGGTAAAACGGTGGCTGGCATGTATGGCGCGCTAATCTCAGGCCTTATTTGTGCCATTTTGTTGAATCTGTATAACCTTAAATACGGTTTTAATCCGATGGTTGCGGCCGATTTTGTCTTGATTTCCATATTGACGGTGCTGATTTCCATTTATGGAGACCTCTTCGTTAGCGTCGTCAAGCGTCAGCGCGGCGTTAAAGACAGCGGAACCCTATTGCCGGGTCATGGCGGCGTACTGGATAGAATTGACAGCTTGATCGCCGCCATCCCTTTCTTTTATGGTTGTATCTACTTTATCTACAGGTTGAGTGAATGAAAGGCTTATGCATACTCGGCGCGACAGGCTCCATTGGTGTCAGCACACTGGATGTCGCCGCCAGACATAACCATCTTTATAATGTAGTCGCCTTAACGGCCAATAACAATATAGATTTGCTCTATGAGCAATGCTTGCAACATCACCCTGAAGTTGTCGTCGTCGTTGATGAAGCCAAGGCGCAAGCCTTTGCAGAAAAACTGAAAGATTCGCCTATCGCGGATATTAAAGTATTGTCCGGGCCTAAGTCGCTGGAATATGTCGCCACGCTGGATAATGTCGATTCCGTGATGGCGGCCATCGTCGGCGCGGCGGGTTTGTTGCCCAGTCTGGCGGCGGCCAAGGCGGGGAAAACCATTTTATTAGCCAATAAAGAAGCACTGGTGATGTCCGGCGCTATTTTTATGCAGGCCGTTGTCGATTCGGGAGCGCAGTTATTGCCCATCGACAGCGAGCATAATGCTATTTTTCAATGTATGCCTGCCGGTTATAAATCCGGTATGCAGGCGAAACAGGCCCGGCGTATTTTATTGACCGCTTCCGGCGGCCCCTTTCGTGAAATGCCGTTGGATCAACTGCCCCATGTAACGCCCGCCCAGGCGGTTGCCCACCCTAACTGGGATATGGGCAGGAAGATTTCAGTCGATTCCGCTACCATGATGAATAAAGGCCTGGAAATGATAGAAGCCTGTATTTTATTCGCCATGACGCCGGATCAAATACAAGTGGTCATCCATCCGCAAAGCGTTATCCATTCGATGGTTGATTATGTGGACGGCACGGTGCTGGCGCAAATGGGCAACCCGGATATGCGCATACCCATCGCCTATTCCATGGCATGGCCGGAACGGTTCGATTCGGGCGTTGAACCCTTGAATATTTTTGATGTCCGGCGCATGGATTTTGAAGTCGCCAATCTGGAACGTTTTCCCTGTTTACGCCTTGCTTATGAAGCCATCAACCAGGGCGGTATTATTCCAACCGTATTAAATGCTGCCAATGAAATCGCCGTGGACGCCTTCCTGAACGATCATATCCGCTTCACCGATATTCCGGTCATTATCGAACGCTGCATGGAAAAGTTTGAACCCAAACCGGCCACTACCCTGGAGCTTATTCTGGAAGCCGATCAACAGGCCAGAGTGGTATCGCAACAAATTATTGCCGAGCTTAATCCGTAATGGATTTACTGCATACCCTATTTTATTTCGTCATTGCTATCGGCATCCTGGTTTCGTTTCATGAATTCGGGCATTTTTGGGTAGCGCGTAAAGCTGGGGTAAAAGTGCTGCGGTTTTCCATCGGTTTCGGTAAGGTTTTATGGTCTTATCAGAAAACCCCTGACGCTACAGAGTATGTGTTATCCGCCATTCCACTGGGCGGCTATGTCAAAATGGTCGATGAGCGTGAGGGTGAGGTCAGCAAAGAAGATTTACCCCATGCTTTTAACCGGCAGTCTTTACGAGCTAGAACGGCAATCGTGGCGGCCGGCCCCCTCTTTAATTTGGCGCTTGCTGTGGCCTTGTTCTGGAGCGTGCTGGTAATCGGCGAGACCGGAATAAAGCCCATACTGGGCGAAGTCGGGCAGGGTACATTAGCCGCTGCCGCCGGTTTTGTCGAAGGCGACCAGATTGTTTCAGTCAACGACCAGTTGACACCGACCTGGACGGTCGCCATGGGTGGCATCATTACCGCCGCA
>Ga0182021_10010348_pt1 | contig 11061 bp, 9 predicted proteins | sample 612E3MmetaG_FD_120493 | JGI IMG/M metagenome (GOLD analysis project Ga0182021, IMG submission 120493) | Permafrost microbial communities from Stordalen Mire, Sweden - 612E3M metaG (Illumina Assembly) | ecosystem: Environmental > Terrestrial > Soil > Wetlands > Permafrost | place: Sweden...
CCAAACTGGATCAGGATGGGGATCTGAAGGATGTGGTATTTCTTTGCAAGTTCAGGGGGCAGGGCTGAATCGGTATCGGTCACAATGTCGATACGGGACATGAGGCTTTCCTCCGGGGAATTTCTATAGATAATAACACGTAAATCAAGGTTTCGTATCGAGTAAAACTTTTTCTCTGGATTTTTGATATTAAAACGATAGTCTGATTCATGCCAAAGGCTCAGCTCCATTCTCGCCCCTCCAATAACCGAAAGTGGATAGGGTGGCAGATAAAGCTGTTATTTCAGTTATTACATCTTGACAAAATGGATATCAATAGGGTATATTATAAACATCCCCCCCAGGGGGGTGGGGTAGGAGAACAAAATGAAGAACGAAGATACTCTCAAGCGCTTGAAGATCGTGGAAGGCCACCTGAAAGGGATCACGCGTATGGTGGAGGGGGATGCATATTGTATAGATGTTATCCGCCAGATACAGGCAGTGGAAGCCGCGTTGAATAAGATCAGCACCCAGATCCTGGAGGCTCACCTTAACTCGTGTGTTATTACCGCAGTGAAGGGGGAAGACCCTGCCGAACGACAGCGTGTACTGAATGAGGTACTCGAAGTATTTGAAACTTCCTCAAGAGTTTAATGAGATCGATACCTAGCCATTATCAAACTTATCGATAAGAGGAGCCAAACATGAAAACTGTTTCGTATTCCATCCCTGCGATCAACTGTATGCATTGCGTGCATACCATTCAGACCGAGGTCGCTGACCTAAAGGGAGTTCAGTCCGTCAAAGCGGACGCGACCACCAAAAAGGTTGACATTATTTTTGATACCCCAGCCTCTGAGGAACAGATCAAGGCGCTTCTGGCTGAGATCAATTATCCCGTGGCGGCCTGATCCATTCAACCCCTCCCGAGGGCGCAGCGATGCTGCGCCCATTTTGCGAATAGGCAGGTCATGTCTGACACCAAACAACTTATCATTCCCATAACCGGTATGACCTGCGCCAACTGTGTGGCGACTGTTGAACGAAGTCTGAAAAAACAGGACGGCATTCAGACGGCAGTCGTTAACCTGTCATCTGAACGTGCCACGGTCTCCTATGACCCATCTGTGGCTGGTCTGGCAGATATGGTAAGGCGCATCGAGCACGCAGGCTACGGCATTGCCACCGGAGAAGCCGACCTGATCATCAAGCGCCTGGCCGATGATAATGATGCCCGTCGCCTGGAGAAGGCGCTCATGAAGTTGGGTGGTGTGCTGGAGGCTCAGGTCAGCTTCACCACTGAACGGGCACGGGTCAAATACGTGCCGACCGTGGTGAGCCAAGTTGAGATACGGGCGGCGGCCACCCACTCCGGTTTTGAAGCAGTGGAGCTTGGCGGGGAAGCTGAAGATGCCGAAGCAATCGCCCGTTCCCGGGAGATCGCCGGACAGTTGCGGCTGCTTATGCTTGGCTTGATCTTTACCATCCCCCTTTTTCTGTTCTCGATGAGCATGGACATCGGCCTGCTGCCCAGGATGTGGATGGAAAGCACTTGGGCCGTGCTGTTGATGTTTGGACTGGCGACCCCCGTGCAGTTCTATGTCGGCTGGCAGTATTATGTTGGGGCTTATAAGTCCCTGCGGAACGGTTCTGCCAACATGGATGTGCTTGTCGCCATGGGTTCCTCGGTGGCTTACATTTTCTCGGTATTCATCATGGTGGGTCTACTTCCAGGGCATGTCTATTTCGAGACTGCGGCGGTGATCATCACCCTCATCCGTCTGGGGAAATACCTTGAAGCGAGCGCCAAAGGGCGCACCAGCGAGGCTATAAAAAAGCTGATGGGCCTGCGCGCCAAGACCGCACATGTCCTGCGCGATGGGGCTGAGCTAGAAATGAAAGTCGATGATGTGCAGGTGGGGGATATGCTGCTCGTCCGGCCGGGTGAGAAGATCCCGGTGGATGGTTCCGTGGTCGAAGGACGGTCAGCAGTGGATGAATCGATGCTTACCGGAGAATCACTGCCAGTCGAAAAGGGACCGGGCGACCCGGTCATCGGTGCGACGCTCAACAAGCTCGGGCTGCTTAAATATGAAGCTACAAAGGTCGGGCGGGAGACCGCCCTGGCACAGATCATCCGCCTGGTGGAGGAAGCCCAGGGAAGCAAAGCGCCCATCCAGAAGCTGGCAGATCAAATCTCGGCAGTGTTCGTGCCGGCGGTGATTGCTGCCGCTGTGCTTACCTTTCTGGGTTGGTATTTCCTATCACCGGTCAGCCCGGCAGTCTCCCAATTCACCCGGGCATTGATCAACATGGTGGCCGTGCTGGTAATCGCCTGCCCGTGTGCCATGGGGCTTGCCACACCGACGGCTGTCATGGTAGGGACCGGGAAGGGTGCCGAAATGGGCATCCTGTTCCGCAACAGTGAAGCACTGGAACGGGCAGGCAAGGTCTCGGTGGTGGCGCTGGATAAGACCGGAACTGTGACTAAAGGACAGCCGGCAGTGACAGATGTCGTCACTAGCTCCAATTCACTGTTCAGTAATTCTGAGGTGTTGCGCTTGGCCGCTTCCGTCGAAAAGGGGAGTGAACACCCCCTGGGTGAAGCCATCTGGGCGGAAGCAACGATGCGTGGATTATCCTTAAGCGATCTGACCGGTTTTAAGGCTGAAGTTGGATTGGGGATATCTGCAGAAGTGGATGGTCACTCTGTTGTGGTAGGTAATGTTCGCATGATGAATACCCTCAAGCTCCCGGTTGACGGGTTTGAAGAGATTGTGGAGCGACTTCAAGCTGAGGCCAAGACAGTGATGCTGGTTTCGGTGGATAACATTATATCCGGGGTAGTCGCCGTGGCGGATACTGTCAAGGATGGATCTAAGACAGCCATCGAAGATCTTCATCATATGGGTTTACAGGTGGCCATGATCACGGGAGATAATCAAAAGACGGCTGAAGCGATCGCCAGGCAGGTCGGTATCGATTTAATCCTGGCTGAAATCCTGCCGGAAGGCAAATCCGCCGAAATCAAGAAGCTCCAGGAAAAAAAGGCTGTTGATGCAATGGTGGGTGATGGTGTGAACGACGCCCCTGCACTGGCACAGGCGGATGTGGGTCTGGCCATCGGCACCGGCACGGATGTGGCCATTTCAGCAGCCCCGGTAACGCTTATCAGCGGCGACCTGCAGGGCGTGGTGCGCGCCATTCTGCTCTCCCGCCGGACGCTCGGCACCATCAAGCAGAATCTGTTCTGGGCCTTTTTCTACAATATCATCCTGATCCCAGCTGCGGCAGCAGGTTTTCTGAACCCGATGCTGGCCGCCGGGGCAATGGCTTTCAGCAGTGTTTTTGTTGTCACAAACAGTCTCCGGCTACGGAGGGTGAGGATTCCATAAGGGTAATTGTGATATTCAGGCCCTCGATTGTTCCCTGTCGAGGACCTTATTATATGCGGGGATGAATCGAACGGCGCCAGCAGCCCGATGGCCAGGTCATACGCCGGTAAGGTATACTTGACCTCTGCAAAGGAGATCGTACTGGCTTGAAAAAAGGCATCCTGTATGCGCTGGGGGCATATATAACCTGGGGATTTTTCCCATTCTACTGGAAGCTTCTGGCGGGAGTACCGGCACTTCAGTTGCTCGGCCACCGCATTCTCTGGTCATTCATCACCCTGATTGCCATACTCCTCATTGCTCGGCAGTGGAAGACGATCCAGAAGGCGCTGAACCGGCGCGTACTTACCATCTATTCTGTGGCAGCGGTACTGATCGCCATCAACTGGCTGACTTACGTTTGGGCGGTGGGTCAGGGGTTCATCATTGAGACCAGCCTGGGCTACTTTATCAACCCGCTGTTGAGTGTGCTGTTGGGTGTGATATTCTTACGGGAACGACTGCGTCCTTTGCAGTGGCTGCCCATCGGATTGGCCACCCTGGGGGTGCTTTATCTGACCTTTGCTTATGGCTCGCTGCCATGGGTGGCGCTGACCCTGGCAGTCTCGTTCGGCTTCTACGGGCTGGTAAAGAAGAATGCGCCATTGGATTCGTTGCCTGGGCTCACCATGGAGACCGGGATCCTGTTCTTGCCCGCCCTCGGTTTTCTACTTTATTCCGAATTCAGCGGCACGAGCGCTTTCCTGCATACCACGCCTCTCCTGAACCTGATGCTGTTGGGCGCTGGGCTGGTTACCATTGTCCCCCTATTGATGTTCGCCTCCGCAGCGAAGCGTATCCCACTGACCATGATCGGTGTTCTTCAATATGTAAACCCGACCATCCAGTTCCTGCTGGGTACATTTGTGTACAAGGAACCCTTTGACCACCACCGCCTGATCGGTTTCGGGATAGTCTGGTTGGCGCTGATCTTGTTTGTCCTCGAAGGGTTCCTCAGGCGACCGAAGTCGACCCTCGCGGCTGCTTGACTTGGCAGGCTCCCATTCGCCCCTCTCATCCCATCCCAAATAAAGGATCCTGTTTACCATGGAAGATATTGCCACGCATATAAAAGTCAAAACAAAAGGCAAACAGACACAACCTTCCCACCTGCTTACCGGTTCCCAGAGATCGGGGAATTGGTTAAGCGGGTGACCCATGTTGATACCTTCCATGGTGTTATACAGCGGTCTTGACCTGGATCCTGAAGAGCATGAAAGACATCCCGTTGTTCCACTAAACTTAAATCGAATATTCCTTAATCAGGTAGATTAATAAAATGGATGCTGGCAAGTGAAGTCCGCCAGCATCCATTTTATTAATTCGGTCCTCTCCCACGGGGGGATGAGCCAAAGAAGTTACGAGACCGGTGGCATCCCGGAACCGTCCTTTTTCTTCATCAGGGCCGAGAACAGAAGATAGGCACCCAGCGCCAGGATGATCACCGGCCCAACCAGGCCGGTGACCCGGCCTGACCCAGTCAACAGGGTGGACATGGCAGCGAAAGCCACGACGGCAAGACCAGTCAGAATAACCCCGGCCAGCCTGACACCTTCGCTCTTATTGATGGTACCGATTACCAACAGCGGAAGACCCACGGAGAACGGCACGGACGTCCACAGCACGGCCCAGGAGCTCCACAGACCCGTCGCAGCACAGAACTGGAGAACCAATCCAGTGAATCCAATGATCGATGCCGGGATCATCAGCCATGGGATTTTCATAAATATGGCCATCAAGACGAATGCGAGCGACACGCTGATAACCTCCACCGGCCACAGGATGGCCCAAATTTCCCAGTTACCGCTGAGACTGGCGAAGAATAGGAGCATACCCGTAACCAGGGTTGGCAGTCCGGGGATGAAAAGACCGCTCAGACCGGGGTTTTGCCGGTACAGGAAAGGCGGGATGCAGAACAACAACCCGGCGCCCACCACGATGATCGGCCAGGCGTGAAATCCGAGCTGGATCCCGCCTCCGACTACCCGGATTACCAGGTTGCTGGCCAGCGCCAGAATGCCCAGCAGGATCAGGGTCACCCCGAAGAGGAGAGAAACATTTTTTTGCATTCGAACCTCCTTTTGGTTCAGTATAATAAAATTGCCGCGTTGAAGATGACTGGCAGCAGATCACAATTTTAGCCAGGGAGAAAAAACTAATGGTCTGGGAACAGGTTAGATCGTGAGAATTATCCCCGCTATTAAGCTGAACATAAAAAGGATGGCAGCCAGGATGATGAAGATCCCTCCTATGCGTCGGGCCAGCCACCGGCCGCGATCTCCCTGGTTTTGCAGCAGGAACGGGGACACAATCGAGACCCCGATCAGGATGGGTTCAAGGGGCCAGAGCAGGGTCCATTGGCTCCATAAACCGGTCAGGGAGAAGTATACAAAGAGGAATCCATTGCCCAGTAAGATCCCGGTTGGTATCAGCAACCAGGGATTGGCGAGCACTGACATGATTGCTGCCAGCAGGACAGCAACAGTGACAAGTTCCATCGGCCAGGTGCGTCTGAACACAGCCCATCCGAAAACACCGCTGGCCCAGAGCATGACAATATTAGCAAAGACCATCGCCACGATCGAGTAACCCACAGCCCGCCCCATGGTCTGGGGGTGGAGTATTACCGGGTCTGCCGGTGGTCTGAGGGCTGTCCTGGCTTTGTTAAGCAGATCACCGGCGCTCCTATGGAACTGGCTGGTTCTCTTTCCGAATTTGATATCGGTATCACCGGAGGCAAAGCCGGCATCCCGGATCTCCTTGCGCGCTGCACCCGAGAACACGGCCACAACTTCGGGCCGGGTCGGGGATCCTGCACCCATAGGTGGCGGATCAATCATTTGGGGGACCTGGATCCCGGCCTCGCTGGCGGCATTAGTCAGAGCCTCTGCCATCTCCGCCGCGCTCTGGAAGCGATCGTCCGCCTTCTTTGACAAGGCTTTAAGGGCGACACGTTCGAGCGGTTCCGGAATGGATGGATCTAACTGGCGGGGGATGGGCAGGGGATCGTTGATATGTTTCATGAGGATTGCTAGCGGGGTATCGGCATCGAAGGGAACGGTGCCAGTCAAAGCTTCATAGTAGGTGATCCCACAGGAATAGATATCGCTGCGCGCATCGCAGTGACCGCTCAAACCCTGTTCCGGAGCCATGTAGCTCAATGTGCCCATCAATGCGCCTGAAACAGTGTATTGTGTACCCCCGACGATCTGAGCGATGCCGAAATCGGTCAAAACCGCCTGGCCTCGCTTGGTCAGCATGATGTTGGCAGGTTTCAGGTCCCGGTGGATGATCCCCTCGCAATGGGCGTAGGACAATCCATCCAGAACATCGCTGAAGATGCGTACCACTTCACCGTGTGGGAGGCGTTCCCCACGCACGCGCAACGCATTTAGATATGCTTTGAGGGTGTCTCCTTCAAGTAGTTCCATGACCATGTAATACAGGTCATCTTCCACGTCAAAATCATAGATCTGTACGATGTGGGGATGGCGCAGGGCAGCTACTGCGCGAGCTTCCCGGCGGAAACGTGCAAGGAACTCGACCTCTTCGACCAGGTCTGAGCGCAGGATCTTGATCGCTACATAACGGTCGAGCGCTGGATGGTAGGCTTTATAGACCTGAGCCATTCCACCGCGTCCCAAGGGTTCTAGGATCCGGTATTTCCCGAGGCTTTTTCCTTCCAGGTGAACAGGGACCATTTCGTTTATCTTTGCCAGGTTCGCTGTCGTAGATTTCATCAATTGAGATGATACCTGAGACAGCCAGAATCAACCTATCCAATAGCTAACGTTGGGCTAATGAGTTGCGATGAGATCATCATCTAGGACCTTGTTTGATCCTGCCCCGAAAAAAAGAACAGAGTTATTGATTCGAGCAAGGCTCAGGCGGTCATGAGCTTGTAACCCAGGCCGCGCATGGTGAAAAGCAGTTGCGGGCTGGCGGGGTCGAACTCAATCCGGGTTCTCAATCGCCGGACCAGATTTTCGATCTGATAGTCGAATATACCGCCCGTTTCATATTCAGGCCAGACAGCACGACCAATGTCATCCTTTGAACACACCTGGCCACGTCGTTCATACAGGTAGGCAAGTAGAAGATATTCCTTGGGAGAAAGGGTGACCACCTTGCGGTTGACACGCACGACTCCGGCAGCCGCATCCACCTCCAGATAGGGGACAGGGTTTTCACGCGTGGTCGTATCGGGATCATGGAAGATGAAGATCAGATCACCCACCTTGATACTGTCGCCGTCCCGAAGTTTCATGGACGCGATGGTACGTTCGCCATTTAGGAAAGTGCCATTGGTAGACCCCAGGTCTTCCACGAACCAGTGACGGCCTTCCCTGCGGATGCGGGTGTTCTCACGTGATATGCTTTTACTGGCGATGACAATATCGCATTCCACCGCCCGCCCGATGGTGGCGGACTCGGATGGTAGGCGGTGTTCTTGTCCGTTTGGGTCGGTGAGAAATGGACCAGCATTATCCAGTGGCATGGCTCTCTTTTCTTCCTGCTATTTCAGTTAATTATACTCGCAAGCGTCAGTATTTCTGTCCATTGGACAGATATTTCCAGTCAGGCCCTGAAGGATTGCAGCAGGACATGAATTGAGTGGAGCAACCTGCCTCGACCCTACGTTATAATGGGGGACGATGAAGACGCAGGTCATCCAACTGGAACCATATGATGACGTGATCTCGATCCGCGATAAAATGTCATGGGCAAAGACAGACCGCATCCTGTTGGTCATCCCGCGACGTTCCAAGATCCTTGCCCGCATCCTTGACATACGGCTGCTCCAGAGGCACGCCGAACTGGTGGGAGCCCGGCTTGCCATCGTAACCCGCAATGTCCACCTGCGCCTGATCGCGCAGGAGCTCGAGATCCCGGTTTTCTCGAAGTTATCCACAGCCAAGCGTAAGAACTGGCAAGTACCTCGCCCGCCTCACAAGGTATCCCAGCACAATGAGCACCCTGACCTGCGCCGGATGCGTCGAGACCTCAGCCATCCCATTCCCGGCTGGCAGGATCGACCTGTTTATCGATTCCTGGTATTTACCCTGGCTGTCCTGGCGATCCTGGCTGTTCTATTAACTTTTTTTCCATCAGCTGTCATCCAGCTGGCTCCTGCTACACGGTTGCAAACCCTGACATTCAAAGCCAGTGCCAGCTCGAGTTTTACGGCGGTCAACCTGGCAGGGAATCTGCCAGCCCGCTCCACCTCGGTGATCATCGAACATACCAGGTCTGTCCCCGCGACTGGATTGATCGCTATCCCGCATAACCGGGCCGCCGGAACCGCCCAATTTCGTAACCTGACGATTGCACCAGTCGATATCACAGCCGGGACGGTGATCAGCACCCAGACCCGTCCGCTGGTTCGTTTTGTAACGACCACCACCGGGCAGGTGGCTGCCGGAGTTGGTAAAACGGTGGACCTTGCCGTGGTGGCGGTGGAGGCGGGCTCCGCTGGTAACCTACCGGTTGATTCTCTTGTTGCCATTCAGGGTGACCAGGGCACCAGCCTGGCGGTGACCAATTTACAACCTACCACGGGGGGCTCAGACCAGACGGCAGCCATCCAAACTGCTCTTGATCGGATGACCCTACATGCAAGTCTCATGGCTGATATCCTGGACGAATGTAAAACGGAACTCCGGCAAACGCTTTTGCCAGGAGATATATTCTTCCCTGGCTCCCTCACCGGCTCTCAGGTCCTAGATGAGACTTATTTCCCGGCGGATGGACAGGCTGGCGATACCCTCTCGCTTACGCTGCGGATGAAATGTCAGGCACAGTTCGCCCGTGCGGAGGATGTCAATAAGCTTACGGAGATGTTGCTGAATTTAAACATGCCGGAGGGATATCTCCCCGTTTCGGGAGGGCTGGTTGTGCAGCCGAGCAGTGTTCCGGTCACAGATTCAGGGGGGATCACCCGCTGGGCCCAGCAGGTGCAGCGGCCACTGCAGGTCAGGCTGGACCCGCTCAATGTGGACCAGATTGTATTGGGACACCGCCCAGCAGTTGCCGTACTTTTACTGAATCGATCACTTCCTCTGGCTGGCTCGCCGATCATCCAGGTGATACCATCCTGGTGGCCGTGGCTGCCACTCATCCCTTTCCGAATCACGGTATCCACCGCTCCTTGAATAACCAGTTCTGTCGGAATTCCCAGGAACGTCGTTGTGGCTGGTTATGCTGAATAACAAACAATATGAGAATCCTTGCTGTTGACCCCGGTTCCAAGCATATCGGCCTTGCCCTGAGTGACCCCTCGGGGACCATTGCCAGTCCTCTGGCGGTTTTAAGCCACATTTCAAGAATAGTAGATGCGGCTACCGTGGTAGAACTGGCGCATTCGAACCAGGTCGGTCTTTTTGTGATCGGCCAGTCGTTGGACGAGGACGGAACTCCCACCTTTGAAGGACGGCGGGCAAGCCGCTTTGCCGAAACGCTGAAATTGCAGACCGGGCTCCCCGTCGTTTTATGGGACGAAGCTTTCACCACCAGGGATGCCCGCAGCACCCGCATCCAGATGGGAGTCTCGCGCAGGGATCGTTCCGGCCACCTCGATAGCCTGGCTGCGGTCATCCTGCTCCAATCCTTTATTGATGCCCATTTTGAAAAAAAAGATGAAGAATCGTAAGTCCTGCCTCCCCTGGCTGCTTTTTATACTGGTTGCATTGGGTTCGGCTGCTCTCGTAGTTTTCATACTTCTGTCTGCCGAGCAGGCTTTTGGTGCGCCCAGCACACAGCTCAGTCCCTGGCAGCACTTGATTTACAGTCTTGAACTGGTCTGGAATGCGGAAGACATGGTCCAACCCAGGGACCTTGCCGGGACCGAGCAGTTGTTCACCATCACACCCGGTGAAAGTGTCAGCTCCATCTCGAATCGTCTGGAGGGGGACAACCTGATCCGCAGCGCTGGCACCTTCCGCACCTATCTCATCTGGACCGGGATGGATACCCTTATTCAACCCGGCACCTATCGCATCAACCCCGCACAAACCGGACGTAACATCGCGGACATGCTCGTATCCACCGCACAGACCCAGGTGACTTTCAATATTCTTCCTGGCTGGCGGATGGAGGAAATCGCCGCCTCACTTCCCACATCCGGTCTGGAAATATCACCTGATACGTTCCTGACCGATGCTTCTGTCCCCGCCAGCCCCCCGAACTTCCTACGAGTCGGGGCTTCAGCGGAAGGCTTCCTGACTCCCGGTAGGTATATCCTGTCACGTACCACGACAGCTGCACAACTCGTCTCGATCCTTTTCCAGCACTTTTCTATTGAATTAACGCCTGAAATACAGGCGGGCTTTTCAAATGAGGGGCTTACCATTTACCAGGCGGTGATCCTGGCTTCCATCATCCAGCGTGAGGCCGTGCATGAAAGCGAGATGCCGATGATCGCATCGGTATTTTATAATCGGCTGAAGATTGACATGCCCCTGCAAAGCGATCCAACGGTTCAGTATGCCCTCGGGTACAACCCCACGCAGGGCACCTGGTGGACGAATCCTTTGTCCGCTGAAGATATGGGTTTCAATTCCCCATATAATACTTACCTGTATCCCGATCTGCCACCCGGCCCCATCTCCAACCCCGGCCTGTCAGCACTGGAGGCTGTTGCAAACCC
>Ga0182021_10010349_pt1 | contig 11061 bp, 7 predicted proteins | sample 612E3MmetaG_FD_120493 | JGI IMG/M metagenome (GOLD analysis project Ga0182021, IMG submission 120493) | Permafrost microbial communities from Stordalen Mire, Sweden - 612E3M metaG (Illumina Assembly) | ecosystem: Environmental > Terrestrial > Soil > Wetlands > Permafrost | place: Sweden...
CGAGTAGCCATAGCGCTCCGGTAGGCGCCGGGCCACCAGGTCGCGGATGGTGTGTGCCGCCGCCGCCGGATCCTCCTCCTTGAGGAAGAAGAAGTCGCGCGTGTCGGCCTCCCGCCCGGCGGCGGGCGGCTCGCCGAATTCGGGCAGCTCGCCGTCGTGGATGCGGTGGGCGTTGGTGACGATGAGGCTCTTGGCGGCCTGGCGGAAGATCTCGTCGAGGCGAACCACGGGGACCACGCCCGCCGCGATCACGTCGCGCAGGACCATGCCCGGCCCCACGGAAGGAAGCTGATCCTGATCGCCGACCAGCAAGAGTCGGGTGCCACTCGCCAGCGCCGCGACCAGGTCGGCGCACAGCCGGATGTCGACCATGGACGCCTCGTCGACGACCAGCACGTCCGTGTCGAGCGGCCGCGCCGAATTGCGGCCGAACATGTTCTCGGCGGGCCGCCATTCGAGCAGGCGGTGCAAGGTGGCGGCCGGCTGGCCGGTGGCCTCCTGCAGGCGCTTGGCGGCGCGGCCGGTGGGCGCGGCGAGGGCGACGCGCAGCTTGCAGCGGAGGAAGGCGGAAACGATGCCGCGCACGATGGTGGTCTTGCCCACGCCGGGGCCGCCGGTGATGACGAGCAAGGGTTCGACGAAGGCGCGGCGGATGGCCTCGGCCTGCCGGGGCGCCAGCGCGAGACCCGCCTCTTTCTCGTAGCGGGCGATGGCGCGCTCCGCATCCACCGGCAAGGGTGGGCAGCGGGCGTGCAGCAGCCGGCGCAGTCCGGCGGCGGCTGCCCGCTCGGCGCGCAGCAGGCTGGTTTCGTACACCGCCTCGCCCCCATCGATGTCTTGCGCATGCTCGATGGCCACCTCGCCCCGGCGGGCCAGCCGGTCGATGGCCGGCTCGACCAGCGTCTGGTCCACGCCGAGCCGCTGGCTGGCGTCCTCCACCAGGCGCGCGCGCGCGACGTACACGTGCCCCTGGCCGCCGGCTTCCTCGAGCGCGTGGCGCACGCCCGCCTCGACGCGCACGTCGGTTTCCTTGCCGATGCCCAGGGAAGCGGCCAGGCGGTCCGCCGAGAGAAAACCGATGCCCCACACGTCGAAGGCCAGACGGTAGGGATTCTCGCGCACGCGCAGGATGGTTTCCGCGCCGTAGCGTTTGAAGATGCGCGCCGCCAGCGCCGGCGACACGCCATAGCCTTGCAGAAAGACCATGGTCTCGCGCTGGCCGCGCTGGGCGAGCCAGGCCTGCCGGATGGCGCGGGCCCGTCCCTCGCCGATCCCCGGCACCTCGCGGATGCGCTCGGGCCGCTCGTCGAGAACCTGCAGGGTCTTGGCGCCGAAGCGCGCGACGATGTGGGCCGCGAGCTCGGGACCGATGCCCTTGATGAGTCCGGCCCCCAGGTAGCGCTTGATCCCCTCCAGGGTCTGCGGCGACAGCTCGGTGAAGGAATCGATGCGGAACTGGCGGCCGAAGCGCGGGTTGTCCTCGTAGTGGCCGCGGGCCCGCAGGCGCGCGCCCACCGGCAGGCCGAGGAGGCTGCCGACCACGGTGACGGGCTCGGCCTGGCCGGCGACCTTGAGGCGCGCGACGGTGAATTCCCCTCCGCTGGAGAACACGATCCGCTCGAGGGTGCCCTCGATGGCCGCGTCCGCGGCTGGCCCGGGACGATGGCCCGCAGAGCGCTCGAAGAGGTCCATTGGCCCGCCCAGCCTCGGGCCGCCCGCGAGCCACGTCAAGGGGGAGTTACTCGAGGGTGCGGGTGGCGTGCCGGCGCAGTACTTCCACCAGATCGAGGAGCGAGAACACGCCGAAGCCGCGGATCTCGAGCAGCCGGCCAAAGGTCCATGGCTCGCTCTGGCGGCCCGGTTCGTAACGGCACAAGGCGTTGAGCGTTCGCGTTTCCAGCTCGCGTCCATACCGCTCGATGAGCAGCTTGGGCGCGAGAACTGGGCGGGAGAGAAATTCCCGCGGCAGCCCCTCGATGCTGACCGATTGAGCGCGCATCCCGGTCAAGGCCGCGAAGCGCGCGATGAAGCGGGTGGCGTCCTGCTGGCGGCGGAGGGCACGCGGAGAAGCGTCGGGTGGGTTCTTGTCGACGGACATGCTGGGTTTTGGCGAGCGGCTGAACTAGTCGCGTGGTCCGCAGGCCAGCTTTGCTGGCCTGCGGGCCATCGCGGGAGGGGTTGGCGAGGCCGAGCGCAGCGAGGGGGAGGCAGGGTGGGTGGCGGGTGCCGAGTGCAGAACTAACCCTCTCAGGGTTTCCATCTCAAATCGCCTCGTGCCCGCGCTCGCCGGTGCGGACGCGGATCACCTCGACCATGGGCGAGATGAAGATCTTGCCGTCGCCAATCTCGCCCGTGCGCGCGGACGCAATGATGGCATCGACCACGGTCTGAACCATGTCGTCGTCGGCGACGATTTGGACGCGCACCTTGGGTACGAAGTCGAGCGCGTAGGTCGACCCCCGGTAGACTTCGCGCTTGCCCCCGGTCCGACCGAAGCCGCGCACCTCGGAAACCGTCATGCCCCGCACACCGACCTGGTGAAGTCGATCCTTGACCTCGTCGAGCTTGAACGACTTGATGATGGCTTCGATGCGCTTCATGGTTCGATCATCGCCTGAATCACGTTGCCGGACTGTTTCGCGCAAGTGAAAAGAGGGTAACGGATGCGCCCGCGACTCCCAGGGGGCCAGCCGCGGGCGGACCGGTTTAGAAGTAGGCGAGGGCGCCGAGCAGGCCGGTAACCTGGTTCTTGCGGGGGGTGACGCCCTTGGCGAAGATGTTCTGGTCGGACATGTCGGCGCGAACCTCGAGGCGGAGCTCGTAGTGCTTGCCCACGGTCCAGGCGCCCATGCCGGTGAACTCGTAGAGTGCGGCCGTGCCGGTCGGGTTAACGCCACCGTAGCCGCCATTCTTGCTGGAGATGTATTCCGCACGCGCCGCAACATTGAAGGAGTCGTTGAGGATGAACCGGCCCATGCCGGCGACACCGAACCAATAGGGCGTGCCGTTCTTGAGGTAGTCCAAGTTCAGGCCCACCGAAAGATTGCCGATATCCTTGGTAACCACGGCGTCGATCAGAGCCTGCGTGTTGCCGCCAACCGCAGCTTCCTTTCCGATATAGGTCGTCGCCGCCACGGTCAGACCCTGGTTGGCAGGCGTGTAGGTTAGGTTCAATCCGAACGTCTTGTCCGAATTGTTGTCCGGGTCGTCGTTCCAACCGTTGACGAGCTGGAGCGACAACACCAGTTCTGGCGCGGCGATGGTGCCGATGAGCGCGCCATTGATACGGAGACCCGTGTGCAAGAGGGGAACGCCCGCGAAAAGGAAAGAACGGCTGTAGAGCCAGTTTCTGTTGCTCTCGATGACCTCGGCGCTGGCGGAGGTCACGAATCTTCCCGCGTCGATGGAGATGTGAGCCTCGGGCTTGACCTCGGCGTAAGCCTGTTCAACCAGGAAGCTGTTTCCATAGAGAGCGGTTGTCTCCGGCGACGTTCCGGCTGCAAGACCAGAAGTAAGCCCCGAGTTGGCGCCATTGATAATCGCCGCGGTATGGCCGCCACCGATATCCAGACGCAAGGTGACCCAATCCGTGTCCGCGTGCATGCCGAGCTTGGCGTAGTTCAACGTGAAACTGTTCGCCATGGTGTCGAATTGGCGTCCGACCGGACCCTGTGTCTTCGGATCGCCGGTGAAGTTGTACAGATAGTACGCATCGACCAACGCCTCCCAGCCGAAGGCGATGGCCGGTGGAACTGCGGGCGCTGCGGGCGGCGGAGCCGCCGGGGTTGGCGTGACAACGGTTTCTACGGGCGCGGTCGCGGTGGCTGGTGTTGGCGCCAGTGCGGGCGCGGCTTCGGCGGCCGGGGGTGTGCCCTCGGCGGGGGCCTGCGCCTGGGCTGCGACCGGGAGGCCCAGACTGATGGCAAGGACGGTGGATGAAAGGCGCATTGGCATCTCCTTTTGTTGAACGACGTACAAGGCAAGAGAAGCAAAGTGGTACCTGGATCGCAAGGGGGCCGGTCAGAGTTTGCGCCGCTTTACCGTCGGGGAAACGGTGCAGAAACGCACCGTTCTTGCCGACGTTTCCTGCGGCGGTCGGCCCATGATCATGGGCCGACCGCGGTTAGCCCTGTGTCTTGATTTGCATGTGGCTCATGCGGCGCGGGCGTTGGCCCGGCGGCTCGGAGGGCGGCGTGAGGTTCACCTGCATGCCCAGCGCCGCGCGCACGGCGAAGTGATGCTCGCTCACGAAGTAAGGCAGCAGATCGTTCATGCGCTCAGCGACAGAGAGCGGGCTTTGTCCGGTGGGCTCGATGGCCAGCACGCGGCTGGCGGCCACGATATCGCCGCAGAGAACGAGGGCGGCGCGCGAGGCGGTGAGATCCGAGGCGATGATCCACTTGCCGATGTCCAGCTGCTCGCCGCAGGCCTCGACGTAGCGCTTGGCCAGCACCTTGAGCTCCGTCCGCAGCGGCCCGGCGATGAACGCGTCGAGGTGCTTCGCCATCTTGTCCACTTCCTCGCCGTGGTCGCCGGGCCCGATGGGCGAGCCGCCGAGCTGCAACCCGGCGCGCACCGCGATGTCGAGCGCCGAGCCCGTGGCCAGCGCGAAGCGCGGGAAGCGCTCGGGCCGGAGCTGGACCATGCGCTTGGCCAGATCGAAAATGACCTCGCTCTGCGAGGAAAGCTGGCCGAAGCCGATGCCCACCAGCAGCGCGGGCGCCAGTGCGTTCTTGTCCTTGAGGTTGACCAGGCTGACCGTCCCCGCCGCGTCTTTCTTGATGAACACGTCGGGCACGGTGGACTCGATGGTGTTGGCCACGTAGCGCAGGGCCGCGGCGTAGGGCCAGGAGTCGGTGCTGACGTCCACGCGCGCGTGGCGGTCGAGACCGAGGACCTTCCGCGGCTGCGCCGTGGTCATGGCGATGGCGGGCGAAAGCAGCGCGAAGAGGGCGTCGAGGTAAGGGTTCTCGTCGGGATGCACGACCTTGCGCCACAGCTCGCCGGTCAGCTTGCCCGCGGTCGTTGGCGTCTGCGTGGGCCGGTAGTTCTCGAAGAGCGCTTTCAGCGGCGGGTCGGCCTTGCCCAGGTAGGTCATGGCGCCGGCCACGCACCACATCTTGTCGTGGGCGCCGGCCTGGAAGAACAGCGCGGCCAGGGCCTTGTAGGATTCCAGGCGGTCGGGCTTGCGCGACAAGAGGAACTGGTTCTGCGCGATGGCCTTGTCGGCCATGGACGGCCCCATGTCGAAGTACATCTTGGCCAGACGTTCCTGCCGGCTCATGTTGTCGCGGTCGAACTTGATCGCGACCTCCATGGTGAGCATGGCGCTTTCCCTGTCGTGTTGCTTGAGCGCGACATCGGCCAGGCCGTCCCACAGGCGCAGCTTCGACTCCGGTGGCGCGTCCTGGGGCAGGCGCTTGATCTGCTTGCGAAGCGCGCGTTCCAGTTCCTTCCACTCCTTGGCCTCGCCGAGCAGCTTCTCGATGGCGTCGAAGGCCTTGGGGTAGAGCGGACTGTCGTCGAGCACCTTGGCGAACTGCTCGACCGCCTTGGCGGTGTCCTTCATCTCGTCGCGGTAGATGGCGGCCACCGCGTAGTTGAGCTTGGCACGCCCCGCGGCCTCGCTTTCGAGGTCGGCGAGCTTCTGCAAGGCAGCAACGGCTTTCGGCCACTGCTTTTCGCTCGTGTAGTAATCGAGGGTCTTGTAGAGGACCTGCCGGCGCTCGGGTTCCAGCGCGAGCACTTGCAGGTATGCTTCCAGGGCGCCGGTCCAGTCGCTCTGCTTCTCTTGCAGGAGGTCGCCCACATCCTCGAGGATTCTCGCGCGCTCCCCGTCGGAGGTGGCGAGCGGCAGCAACTTGCGCTTGAGCCCGAGGACCTCCTTCCACTCGCCACGCGCCATACGCAGTTCGATGAGCGCGTCGAGAGTGGCGCGCTTGCCTGGTTCGACGGCGAGCGCCTCCTCGTAGGCTCGCACGGCCGCGCCCTGGTCTAGGGTCTTGAGCGCGCAGAGCGCCAGTCGCTCGTAGAGCGAGACGAGGGTCGCGTTCTCCACTTCGACGCCGAGGAGACTCTTGGCGCGTTCGTACTCCGTGCGTGCCTCGGCCCAGGCCTCGCGCTCGAAGTGCAGGTCTGCCAGGTCGCGGGCCAGGGCATACGACCCCTTGTCGAGCGCGGTCGCGGCGGCGAGCGCGGCCGCTGCCTTGTCGAACTTCCCCAGCTTGCGCGCGCAGCGCGCTTGTCGCTGGTAGAGCTCGCACTTGGCCGTGCCGTCCTCGGTCTTGCGCAGCAGCAGGTCGAGCAAGGGCTCGGCCCCGACCCAGTCCTCGCGCTTTTCGCGGAGAGCAAGCAACTTGGCCGCCGCATTCACCTCTTCGGGATCGGCGGCGAGCGCGCCCTCGAAGCACTCGATGGCCCGGTCCTCGTCGTCGAGCTTTTCCAGATGAATGGCGCCCGCCTCGGTGAAGATGCGGCCGAGCTCGAGGGGATTCTGCGTGTGTTCCGCGGCATCGAGCAGGAACTTGGTGGCGCGCAGGTAGTCGCCCTTGCCGCGCGCCAGGTCGGCCATGGCCAGCAGCGGCGCCGGGTTGTCGGAAAAGCGTTCCAGACACTTCGCGAAGATCTCCTCGGCCGTCGCCACGTCGTCGGGAAGGGAGGCGCGCGCCACGGCCAGGGCCGCATCGATGTCCTTGAGCCTGTCGATGAAGATGGCGGCGCGTTCGAGCTGCAGTGGGCGCGCCTCGTCCGCGGTCTTCTGCTCGGCACGGTGCTTGAGGTGATCGGCGAGGGCCTTCCATTGTTCGCTCATGCGGTAGAGCTCTTCCACCTTGCCGAGCAACTCGGGATCGCCGGAGTCCTTGGCCAGCCGGCGTTCGTAGAGGGCGCCGAGCGGTTGCCACTGCTGCGTCTGTTTGAAGACGCTTTCCAGCTTGCCCAGGGTCTCGGCGTCGTCGGGGTTGCGCAAAAGCTCGCGCTCGTAGAGCGAGGTGAGCTCCTGCCAGTCCTGCCTCTGCTGGTGGAGGGCCTCCAGCTTGGCGAGCGTTGGCTGGTCATCGGGCTGCTGCGTGAGCCGGTCGGAGAGCAGCTCGACGAGTGGGGTGTTCTGCTCCGTGCGCTCGAAAAGCTCTTCGAGCTTCGCCGCGATCTCGGCATTGCCGGGGTCGCGTTGGGCGGCCTTGGTCAGGACGGCGGCGAGGGCGTCCCAGCGCTCGGACTTGCGCAACAGGGATTCGAGTCCCGCCATCGCTTCCGCATGGCGCGGGTCGCGGTCGAGCAGCTTTTGGTAGGTAGCGACCGCCTCGTCGAGGCGGGCCGGTTCGTCGGCCAGCATGCGCGCCATGCCGAGGGTAAGCTGGTCGCCGTCCGGCGCCCCGGCGGACTCCTTTTCGATCTCGTGCAGCTCATCGAGGAACTCCTTGCCCTGGCCGGCGCTCTCGGCCACGCGCTTGGCGTCGGCGAGCAACTCGGCGTCGTGCGGGGCCAGGCGCAAGGCCATCATCAGCACCGGGAAGGCGCGATCGGGCGCCGACAGCTCTTTGTCGAGCACCGTGCCCGCCTCGTACAGATCGGCGGCCTGTTCCTTGGCGTCGGTTTCGAGCTCCACCTTGTTGATGAGGGTCGCGACCAAGCGCTCCCATTCCTTGTTCTCGCACAGGGCGGCCAGGCCCTGTTCCAGCATCTCGTGCGCCTCCTCGTCCTCGGGCTCGGCGGTGATTCGTTCTAGCCAGGCCTCGACGTTGTCGGCCGGCGGCTTGTTGCCCGCAAGGCTGCAGGCTTCCGCCAGGGCCTTGCATGCGTCCTCTCGGCTGCCCTCCACCGCGACCGGAACGAGGCCGAACTCGGCCTTCACCCGGCGCGCGTCGAAGGCCGACAGACCTGGGGCGACGAAGAAGTGATCGAGCGTGGAGGGGCTGGCTCCGAGCAGGCGTCCGGCGATCATGGCGAGATCGGGATCGCCGGGTCCGAACCCCACGAAGACGAAAGACCACTTTTTGTGCAGGCCGACGAGAAACTCGCTCGCACCGGGGGCGACGATCTTGGCGGCGATTTCGGCGGGACCCAGGCAGAGGGATTCGGGCACGTCGGCGCGGCCGAAGAGCTGGACCAGGAAGCGCCCGCGGCCGGGTTCCAGGTTGGCGGCTTGGGCAGCCAACACCAACCGCTCCGATTTCTCGGCCGGCTCAGCCAGCGCCGTGGCCCACAAGCCGTCGTAGCCGGTGGTGACGATGCCTCGCCACGGCGCGCGCGCGAGGGTGCGAATGCTCTCGGGAACCTCCGTGGCGATGGGGTAGGCGTCAAGCAGCACCTCGAGGAGGGCATCCGAGGCGACGAGGTCGCGCAGCAGCGCCGCCGCGCTGGCGAGTTGCCCGCGTTGCGCGAGATCGAGGAAGGTCTGCTTGGCCGTCTCGTCCTCGATCCATTCGGCCATGCGTTCGCACAGCCCGACCCAGGTGGGAAGACCCGCCAATTCGGCACACCCGAGGCCCGTTACCAAGATCGCCTGACGAGTCTTGAGGCGTTCGACGAGAGATTCGGGCAGAAGGTGCATGGGCACTCCCTTCGAGCAATCGGTAGCAAGGTGGAATGGCAACGGACGCGACGCGAGACAACACAGCTAGGGAATCACAAGTTGCACTCTAGCCAGACAACGTGCGGGCGCGAACAGGGAAAAGGGAGAAAACTGTACCCGATTGTTGCCTTGGCGTACACCTAGACGCCACGCGTCTCGCGTTGGCCCCACGAATCTCTCGCATCCCTTGCCAGCGCTGCGGGAGATCGTACTATCCTCCGCCATGGAAAACCCCGAGCAAAGTACAGAAATCGCGGCTCTCATCAAGGCCATCCACGAGGACCGCCAGACCGCCAAGGAGAAGGAGAAGCGGGATTCCTGGACCAAGTACGTCTCCCTGATGATCGTTGCGCTGGCCGTGGTCACCGCCTACGGCAGCCTCAAGTCCGGCTCCTACGGTAGCCGGGTCCTGCTCAACCAGGCCAAGGCATCCGACGAATGGGCGTTCTTTCAGGCCAAGAGCATCAAGCGCACGCTTGCCGAGCTGGAAGGCCGCATCGGCACCCAGGAGGTACAGGCCGAGGCCAAACGGCGCGCGGAGAGCTACCAGCGCGAACAGGACGAGATCCAGCGCAAGGCCAAGGCCCACGAGGCCGAGCGCGACGAGGCCGCCAAGCATGGCCCCCCGCTTGGCAGCGGCATCGCCGCCTTACAGATCGCCATCGCCCTGGCCTCCGTCTGCCTGATCACGAAACGGAAATCCCTGTGGGCCGCTGCGGGCGCGCTCGGCGCAGGTGGTCTCGGCTACCTCGTCTACGGGCTTTTCCTGGTCTAGCAGCCCGCGACGAAGTCGAAGTCGACGATGACGACGACGAAGACGACGCGGCCGCGCGCAAACCACGGCAACGGTAGCATGGCCGAGCCCAAGGCCCGGTTCGAGAACCGGGATGGCTGTCGAGCCCGGCATTCTCGTGGTAGGTGAGCGAGATAGCGCGCACCTACGACGGAGGTGTTGGTCTCGATGGTCTTTCGGCCGTCGGAAAGACGGGGCGCGGATGGCTGCCTGGCGAAGGACAGGGGTGGGCAGGGCGGCTGGATCTGGCAAACCTGCTTCGATTCGCTTACGCTCCGCCAAGGAGGGCACATGGCAGCGCGGAGGAAAGGTGCATTTCAAGCGGCGAGGCCGAGCTTTGGATGCGTTCGGCCCGGGAAAGCGGTGGCCCTGGTGGCCCTGCCCATCCTGGTCGCCATCCCGGCATTTCCCCCGAGCTGGCACTGGAATCCATCGAGCCTGGCGTACGCCGCGCCCACCCGCGCGGCCAAGGGCAAGCAGGCCCGGAAGGATTTCGAGTACACGGTCTCCGATTGCCAGGGGCCGGAGAAGAACGATTCCGTGGCGCTGGAACTGTCGGAAGGCTCCGTGAGGTTCAGTCAGATACTGACGATGAACTGCATCGCGGCTACCCATCCGAGTACGGTGAAGGTCGCGTATGCCAAGAAGGGGCACAACCTCGAGGTGATCGTCCTTCTGAGATCCGAGATGCAGTCCGACTGCACGTGCCCCATTCGAATCGATGGGACGATTTTCAGTCTCGCCCAAGGTGACTACCGCATTTCCTTTCTCTACGACTCCAAGCTGGGGCGTTCCGTGGACGAGAAGGCAACGACAAAGGTTCTGGGCACGAAGGAATTCTCCGTCGAGCGATGAAACGGCAGCCCCACTGCAATGCCGGCGGACACTGCCCTCTGGTCCATTGTACCGGCACCGTCACGGTGACCCAGGCGACCGTATATCATATTAACTGCGGTGGCGCGGCGGCCTCTCCCTACACTGCGGACCAGTACGGGAGCGGCGGCACGGCCCGAACGGTCACCCACACCATCACGACGATCGGTGTGACGAATCGGGCGCCCCAGGCGGCGTATCAGGCCGAACGCTACGGAGCGGTCACCTACACCCTTCCGAGCCTGACGGCCGGCGCCTCGTACACCGTGCGCTTGCATTTTGCAGAGCTGTATTGGACGGCAACGGGGAAGCGCAAGTTCAATGTCGCCATGAACGGGACAACCGTCTTGTCGAGCTTCGTTATCTATTCGGCAACCGGCGCGCAATACAACGCAATCGTGAAGGATGGAACACCACTACCTCGATGTGTCGTGGTATGATGCGTTGGTTGACGGTATTGCAAAGCCGATAGTTCAGAGCGATGGGTGTGCAATCATACCGGACGGCCCTGGACTGGGGATAAAGCCGAACGACACCGATATGAAGGCGCATCTCACGGGAAGCTACTTTGCTTCCCTGACGTAAGCGCAGCGGCGTGCGCGAATATTCCATGCTTCCCAGTACGCGAGAGCGGGAGTCCGGGAATCATGGGGGAAGCTCCGAGACGGGACGGCTGGCTTGTTGACCGAGGCATCGATCGCACGACATCTCCCAGTTCGTTGCAAGGCGCCTCTGTGGTTGTCGAGTAGCCCGGGCCGGGTGACCGGCCGGGGCTACTCGACAGGGACAGGTGACCAGCAACTTGAGCAGCATGATATACCTC
>Ga0182021_10010350_pt1 | contig 11061 bp, 7 predicted proteins | sample 612E3MmetaG_FD_120493 | JGI IMG/M metagenome (GOLD analysis project Ga0182021, IMG submission 120493) | Permafrost microbial communities from Stordalen Mire, Sweden - 612E3M metaG (Illumina Assembly) | ecosystem: Environmental > Terrestrial > Soil > Wetlands > Permafrost | place: Sweden...
CACGAAGTGCTTGGGCATGGCCAGTCTCCTCTGTTCTCCTTGGCGCCGCGCGCGTAGGGTCTCTAGTCCTGTCGGAGGGGGTGAGCCGGACGCACAGGAACGGAGCGCGGCCTCACGCACATCCTCTTATATAGTGCGGGGTCGTACTCCTCGAGCCCGTTGATTCCGTACAAGTGGTTCGCTGTGATCCACGGCAGCCAGAACCGGTGTCCTCCGACGCCACGGCCCGCACCGCCCGGCCCCATGCGCCAACCCTCCTGCTGCCATCCGATGCCACGCATATCGTATTGACGACCTGGAAGGGCCACCATGGACTTGGTGTCGTGCAGCAGCACGAGCGCCACGTCGAGGTAGTGCGCGTCCTTTGTCTCTCTGTAGAGCTTCGCATAGGAAGGCACGGCCCAATCCAGGTACTCGTCGACGCTGCCGGCGACGCGGGCCGTGATGCCCTGGACCCCGACAGTCGATACGCCCTTCTTCCAATGGAGCTGCGCGTCGTCCGCATCCACGGGCATCGGCAGATTCCAGATCCAGATCCAACTTTCGGCGAAGTCCGCAGCCGTCTGGGCGCGCTCCAACCACTTGCGGTCCTTTGTCGAGTCGTAGAGGCTCAGGAAGGCCTCCATACTGAGCATCCCCGCCTCTTTGTCCGTGATGTTCGGATTGTCGCTCGCGCCTCCGATGAAGAGGCCCCGCGTTCCCCAGGTCTCCCAGACGTAGTCGGCCGCGCGAATCGCTACCTGCTTGTACTTCGGATCCCCGGTCTCTTCGGTCATCATCACTAGCAGCGGCACAGGACAATAGCTGGTCGTTCCGGTGGGTTCCACGACTTCGCCGGTCCCAGGCTTCCAGCGCCGCGGGAACGAGCCGTCCTCCCGCTGCTGCAGGATCAGCCAATCCACGTAGGACTTCACCCAGCTGAACCACTCCGGATGCTTGCGCCCCTGGGCGCGCTCGCGCCGGTACGCGCGCATCAGCACGCGCATGTCTTCGGTGGCATTTCTGAGCCAGGGGGCGAGCCAGATGTGGTCCCACGGCTTTCCGGTGGCGAGATCGTAGCCGGTTCCTTGAAGCGGCACTGTCGGAAGGGCCTGGATCAAAGACGAGATGATGGCCAGGCCAGTCTGGCGCATCTTCCGTCCGCGCTCGGTGTGGTCGCGATCGCCTTCGCGCAGCAACTGGTCCGCGCACTCGATGTTCTTGGCCACGAAGCCCATCGCGACCATGGTCCAGTTCCATTGCAGCTTGTCCGATACGGTGGACAGGACAAAGGGGATGGCCGTGCGCCCGTCGATCGTCGCAGCCTGCGCAGCCAGATGATCGGTCAGGACCCGTCGCATCTTCTCGACGTCGATGTAGCTGACCGCAGGATTCAGCGTCTCCCACGCCCAGCGCCACGAGTTGCGCGTCAGGTCTCGGAACGACTCTTTCTCGCCGAAGCGGAAGCTCACCTGGTAGGTGTGCGTCACGCCTGGTGCGATCGGGTGGTAGCGCCGAATCCATCGCGCTTGCGGCTCTGCGCCCGGCGCGCCTCCATAGCTGCTCACGGTGCCGGGAAGCCAGAAACCGAACTCGACCGCGCCATCCTGCGCCTGCCAGGCCCCCAGGCCACCGAACTGAAAGCGCGCATCGGTCATCACGGCCTTTGAGAGCTTGGTCTCATCCACGGTCGTGTCGCCGCGCGGCGAAGGGTCCAGCAAGGCAACGGAGGCACCATTGCCAAAGGAAAGCGCGAACAGCGGTGCTGGGAGGAGGTCCTCACGCATGAGGAAGCGCCGCGCTGCATCGTTCAGTGTGCCGCCAGGCGAACGATCGCCGTTGTATGTAGGATCGCCGTACAGCGCCCCCGGGGCCAGGTAGGCCACGTCGCGCCAGCCAACCGCAGGGTCAACTCGGAGCACGACGGCCGAGTCGAAGCCGCCGGGCGCGCTACCGACGACTTCGATCTTCCTGCTGACCGTGACCACAGCCCCGCTCAAGCTCCAGCGGTCGCTCACTTGGAAGACGACGTCTCTGCCGTAGGCGATCTCGGCTTGAGCGTCGATCCCTGTCGCCGATGCTTGGATCGTCCTGTATCCGGCCGCAAGCGGGCGTATGTCGTCTTCCGCGCGAAAGACCTCGAGCCTGGCAGGCTGGGGCTGCGCGATGCGCGGTGCGGCGCCGCCCGTGATCTCCATGCCCCACTCTTCGGCCGCGGAGCGGGTGAACGCAACCGTTGCTCCTGTCTGGAGGCGTCCCAGCTCCACCCGGGCGCCTTGCTGCGCGAATGACGACGACGCTGCCAGGCACAGCCCAATCAACTCGCACTTGCGGAGTGTCGGTTTCAGATGATGCCTCCTCTCGTCAGGGCGCACCTGGCCCAGATCGTCTGCTCGTCCCCTAAGAAAGGCCCGGCCGGAATCATAGCAGCCCGTCCCAGCGGCACGCGTATCACAATGTATGGCTCCTCAAGAAGACAAAGTGGGCCGTAACCTGCGGCCCCGTCTGCAGTAATCAACCCTATGGCCCCTCCAGTGCTCTAATGGAGAGGCTGAGTGCGCGGAGAGGTCGATCTAGACCGCCGCCGCCTGTGACGTCGTCTCGGCTGCCGGAATCAACGCTGTCCCTTATGGAGAAGGTGATGACCTCGTCTAACACCAACGCATCGAACATCCGTGCGGCCGTACTGGCTCTCGCCGCCGCGGGCGGGCTGGCTGGTACCACGGCCGTGGCTCAGCAGAGCGCGCTGCGGCTCAATGATCGCGACTACTTCGAGACGCGCGGGCTCAACGTCCTTGTCTTCAGCAATCAGTACACCGGCATGTTCTTCGACGAGAAGACCGCCGGCATCGAGATCATTCAGCACGGCGTCCGGCTGGCCACCGGTGGGGCGATCCGCCTGGGCCCGGCTCCGGAGCAGTGGGACGCCATCCCAAAGATGGCTGATCGAAAGGTCGACAAGGCAGCGAACACGATCACGTGCGTGCTGCGATACGAGGAATACGACTTCGACTCGCGGCTGGTGGTGACACCGGAGGGCACGGGCTTCCGCATCGCCGTCTATCTCGACAAGCCCGTGCCCGAGAAACTCGAGGGCAAGGCCGGGCTCAACATGGAGTTCCTGCCGTCGAGGTACTTCGAGCGCACGTACCTCGTCGACGGCAAGCCGGGCATCCTCTCGCGCTATCCGGACGGACCGACGCAGGTCAAGCCCGCGGCCACGCGTATCCCCCAGTACAACGGCTATTCGACGTTCGACGATCGAGGCCGGAACGAGTACGTGGAACCTGACCCGCTGGCTGTCGGCAAGGCGCTCGTCCTCGCGCCTGAGGACCCTGAGCGTCGCATCGCGATCCAGGCGGTTTCAGGCGAGCTGCAGCTGATCGACGGCCGCAACGTCGCGCAGAATGGCTGGTTCATCGTGAGGTCGCTGCTGCCGGTGAAGGCGACGGGCAAGGTGGCGGAGTGGCTGGTCCGGCCGAACGTCATTCCGAACTGGACGCGCACGCCGGTCATCGGCTTCTCGCAGGTCGGCTATCACCCGACGCAGAAGAAGGTGGCGGTCATCGAGCTCGATCCGAACGACAAGTCTCTCGACACAGCGTCCCTCTTCGAGGTGCTGGCTGACAGCGCGCCGGCCGAGCGGCTGAAGATGAAGGTGCAGCCGTGGGGCCCGTACCTCCGGTACAAGTACGCAACCGCGGATTTCAGCTCAGTCAACCGCGCCGGGCTGTACTACATCCAGTACGGCAACCAGAAGACAGAGACGTTCCCGATTGGCCCGAACGTCTACGACGCTGTCTGGCACCCGACCGCGGACGTCTGGTTCCCGGTGCAGATGGACCACATGTTCGTGAACGAGGCGTACCGTGTCTGGCACGGCGCGGCGCACATGGATGACGCGCTGCAGGCCCCGCCGAACATCCGGCAGTTCGACGGCTACCGGATGGGCCCGTCGACCGAGACGCAGTACAAGCCTCTCGAGCGCATTCCGGGCCTCGCGGTGGGAGGCTGGTTCGACGCCGGCGACTTCGACATTCAGGGCGGCTCCCATGCCGGCACGATCATGAGCTTCGTGGACATCTGGGAGGCCTTCAAGCCCCGGCGCGACCAGACGTTCATCGATCAGGCCAACCACTACGTCGACATCCATCGTCCGGACGGCAAGCCGGACATCCTGCAGCAGATCGAGCACGGCGCACTGCAGATGGCCGCGGAGTACAGGACCGTTGGCCATCTCGTCCGGGGCATCGTCGACTCGCAGCTGCACCGGTACAACCATCTTGGCGACGCATCGACGCAGACTGACAATCTGATCTTCGACCCCTCGCTCAAACCGTACCAGGTGGAAGGCAACCGCAGCGGAACGCCCGATGACCGGTGGGTCTTCACCGACCGCATGCCGGGGATGAGCTACTCCGGCATCGCCTCCCTGGCAGCGGCCAGCCGCGCGCTACGGGGCTTCAACGACGCACTGGCAGACGACTGCCTGGCTCTCGCGAAGAAGGCGTACGCCGAAGAGCGCCAGACCGCCACCAGCACGCCTCCGACCGGCTTTGAGGGAAGGTTCGGTCAGGGCGCGGAGCTGACAGCGGTGCTGCAGTTGCTGATCACGACAAAGGAACAGTCGTACCGCGACAGGCTCAATGAGCTGATCTGGCCGAGCCTCGATCGGGCCGCGGCAGGACCAGGGGCAGGGCCCGGGGCAGGACCAGGGCGAGGAGGCTGGGGCCTGCTGACGGCGGTCAGGGCACTCCCGTATCTCGAACCCGGCGCTGCCGAGAGACTCCGTCCGTACGTGGTGAAGTACAAGGCCGAGCTGGACGAACTATCCAAAGTGAATCCCTACGGCGTTCCGATCAGCACTGGCGGCTGGGCTGGCAGCGGGGGCGTGGTGGGCTGGGCCACGACCAACTACTACCTCCACGAGGCATTCCCAGATCTCGTCGACAGAGAGTCGGTGTACCGCGGCTTGTACTTCCTCTTCGGGACCCACCCGGCATCGAACGTTTCTCTCGTAGCCACCGTTGGCACGCGCTCGAAGAGGCTCGCGTACGGTAACAACCGGGCGGACTTCACGTTCATCCCAGGCGTCGTGACTCCCGGCGTTCTCATACTGAAGCCCGACTACCCCGAGAACATGGATGACTGGCCGTTCCTCTGGGCCGAGAACGAAGGCACGATCGGCGGCGCGTCGCAATACATCTTCCTGGCGAACGCGGTCAACGAGCTGCTCACAAAGTAGGTCACATCACGTCATGAGGGCAGCAGCGTCGCTGCCCTCATGGTCAGCCGGGCGCCGGTGCCTCAACGAGTTTGCACCGGTTCCGCTAGAAACCGACAATACTCGAGCCCGCGGTCCGCATGCTGCGGGTCCGAAGTCGGCCCGTGAGAAAGGAAATCATATGATCCGTGCACTTTGCGCCTCCGTCGTCCTCCAGACCGCGGCCGGTGTCGCACTGGCCCAGGCTCCTCCGGCAACGAGCGCTCCTGCCCCGGTGCCAGCCGCGGCACCGGCTCCGGCACGACCCCGTTTCATGCCCATCCCAATTGGCCCGGCAGCGTCGGTGCCACCTGAGGTGGCGATCCTGCATCCGACTCCGGCAGAGCTGGCGCAGGTCAACCAGGCGATGAAGAAGTGGGTTGACGAGGATCGGTCCCCGACCAAGCCACTACTGAAGAAGTACGAACCGCTGCTGATGCTCCAGGCGCCGCGCCTGAACGTGGCCGCCACGTACACACCGACTCCGATGCGGTTGGGCGAGCGGCACGAAGGTTTTGTCGAGATCGCGAAGAAAGGCAACATCGATCTTCTGCTCCACGGAGACTCGATCACCGACTGGTGGCAGCAGGGCGACGAGAACAAGGCGGTGTTCGAGAAGTACTTTGGCAGCTACCGAACGGCCGACTTCGCGATCGCCGGCGACACGACCAATGGTCTTCTGTGGGGTCTCAAGAACGGTGAAGGCCAGGGATTCCAGCCCAAGGCGATCATGCTCATGATAGGCACGAACAACACGGGCGGCAGTGACAACGCCGGCACGGCCACAGCAGCAGAGATCGCCGAAGGGGTCGGGGCAGTCGTGCTGGAGATGCGCAGCGACTTCCCCCAGGCGAAGATCCTCCTGCTCGCCATCTTTCCCCGCGGCGTGCCGGGCGATTCGGCGCGCGACAAGATCGCTGAGATCAACCGGCTCGTCTCGAAGCTCGACGACCAGCGCCACATCTTCTATCTGGACATCGGTCCCAAGTTCCTGGACGAGAAGGGCAACTTCCTCCCCGGCGCGTTCCGCCCCGACAACTTGCACCCGGCGGTGAAGGGTTACGAGATCTGGGGCGAGGCCGTGAAGGACAAGCTGGCGGAGTTGATGAAGTAGGTCGTCAGACGTCTCATCCCCAAGGCCTCGCCAGAGAGCTCCCGGACCCAGCCGGCCGCCATCGCCCGACAAGCGTGTGGTCGCTGGTGACTGGACGTAGTATTCTCTAAACTGCTCCAGAGCGCCTGAATGCTGAACAGGATCCTGCCTCGAACTGCGGACAATTCGTACGACGGCCATGGCCTGGCAATCTGGTGCATGGCGCCGATCGTCGTCATCAAGGCAATTGTCGGCTTGACCTCGATGTTCGGGGGCTCGCTTGTCGCGCAGGGCGCCCACCAGGTTCCCATGGCCGCCTTTTCTGCCGAGGCCATGCAGCTCTTTCTCCTACTGCTCGCACGGTCGGCGCTCGCGACTTTGGTGTTGACCTTGTTCTGCGTGCTCGTGCTGATTCGCTATCGCGCCATGATCCCCCTTACATACGTTCTGCTGCTGCTCCAGCATGCGGGCAACGTAATTCTCCTCTTCAAGGAATCCGTCATTACGGGAACGTCTTCGGCAACCGTTGTCAACGTCGCGCTCCTTCTACTAACTGTCGTCGGGCTGGTCTCATCGCTACACGGGCGTCCGGATCCAAAGAGCACATCGCGGCCAGCGTGAATCGTCAACGCCGCGAGCCGACTCAGATGGGGTCACGTCGTTCGTCGGAACGTTGCCAGAGGGACGGATCGCCCAGGAGGATCCTTCCTCGGAAAGGAACGAGATGATTGACCGGTCACAACGGAACGCCGCCAGAGTTGCCGCGGTCACCTACCCGCTGACATTCCTAATCTCGGCTATCGCGTTCTATCGCCTCTATGTTCCACTTCTGGTCTTGAACAATACCGCGGCGACCATCCGCAACTTCGCCGCGCACGAACAGACCTTTCGTGTCTACCTTGCCGCCACCCTCGCCTACGGCGTAGGTGTCATGGTGTTGCTTACGGCGCTCTATGTAGTCCTCAAGCCGATTAGCCAGGGGTTGGCTCTATTCGCGACACTCTGCCGGCTCGCGTATGCTCTGATGTGGTTTGCCCAATTGCTCGATCTCCTCGGCGCGTTGCGCGCAGTGGGCGGCGCCGGGTATCTGCAGGTCTTTGACTCGGAGCGTTTGCAGGCACTGGCGAGCTTGCAGCGCGCTTCGGGCGGGGACGCCTATTATGTCGGTCTGGGGTTCTATGGACTGGGGACCGTCGTCTTTGGCTACCTGTGGTTCGAGTCCGGCTACGTGCCTCGCCTGCTGGCCGCCTGGGGCATCCTGTCGTCGTTGTTCATGGGGTTCTGCGCCTTCGCCTACCTCTTGTTCCCCAGTTTTGGCACGATCGTTTCCGTGAATTGGTACGAGATACCAGTCGCCCTGTTCGAGCTCGGCATCAGCGCCTGGATTCTGGCCAAGGGACTGCCGTCGCCCGGAACTATGAAGGCCGCCGAGGCGATGAGCTGACGCGGTCCGCCATAAGCGCTCGCCCGGCCACGGTTGATCGGACCGATTCGGCCTAGAGTTCTGCGTCTGATAGCTTCGGACAGGTAGACCAGCGAGTCCAAGACGGCGGGCTTGCGTAGGGTTAGGAGGCGAAAGATGACAAGCGCCAAGTACGCGACTTTGACCTCGCTCTGCGTTTGCCTGTGCGCGCAGAGCCCCCTGTCCGTGGCTCAGGAGGTGCCGCCGCTAGCCCAGTCGGGAGCCGCAACCCTACCCGCACGGCCGCGGCCGGAGACGACCATCCTCTACGGTGCGGCCTACTACGACGAATACATGCCGTACGAGCGACTCGCGAAGGATGTCGCGTTGATGAGCCAGGCCGGCGTGACGGTGGTCCGCGTAGGCGAGTCGACCTGGACCAGTTGGGAGCCACGCGAGGGTGAGTTCCAGTTCGCTTGGATGGAACGCATTCTCGATGCGCTCCACAAGGCGGGAATCAAGGTCATCCTGGGCACACCCACGTATTCGATTCCACCTTGGCTCTATCACAAGCACCCCGAAGTGATGCTCGTACCACTCGGTCAGGTACGGGGCGCCTGGCAGTTCTATGGACCCCGCCAGAACATGGACATCACGCACCCGGTCTACCTCTACTACGCCGAGCGGGTCATCCGCCAGATTGTCTCCCACTTCCGGGACCACCCAGCAGTGATCGGCTACCAGATCGACAACGAGACGTCAGCGTACGGCACTGCCGGGCCGAACGTGCGCGCAGGGTTTGTAGACTATTTGAGGAAGCGGTTCGGAAGCGTCAATCGACTGAACGAGCTGTGGGGCCTGGTCTACTGGGGCCAGCTACTCAACGACTGGGACGAGCTTCCGCCGCGCGACGGCATTCTCAATCCGGGCTACAAGCTCGAGTGGGAGCGCTACCAGCGCCAGCTCGCCACGGATTTCCTGGCCTGGCAGGCCAAGATCGTGAGCGAGCACAGGCGGCCGGACCAGTTCATCACGCAGGACTTCCACGGCGGAATGCACCTGGAAGTCGATGCTCCGGCCATCGCCCGCTCGCTCGACGTCGTCGCCATCAATCCGTACCACGACGTTCAGGATCGACTGGACGGCTGGTGGCCGGCCTTTCTGGGCGACTACGCCCGCTCGCTCAAGCACGGCAACTACCTCGTGACCGAGACGAACGCGCAGTCGATCGGCTGGGATTCGAAGGGGCAGTTCCCGCCCTACGACGGCCAGCTCCGTTTGAATGTCTACAGCCACGTCGCGAGCGGAGCGAACATGGTCGAGTACTGGCACTGGCACTCTCTGCACTACGGCCAGGAGACGTACTGGAAGGGCGTCCTCGGCCACGACCTCGAGCCCAACCGCATCTACCGGGAGTTCGCCAGGGTAGCGACCGAGCTGAAGGACGTCGGCCCGCGTCTCGTCAACCTCAAGAAAGACGCGAAGGTGGCGATCCTGCATTCGATGGATTCACACCAAGGCATTCGCTTCATGCCGTTTGACGACAAGGTCAACTACGCCACGGTTGAGAGTCAGATGCACCAGGCGCTCTACCGGTTGAACGTGGACGTCGACTTTGTCTTTCCGGAAACCACCGACCTCTCGGCATACCGCGTTCTCGTGGTGCCCCCGCTCTATGTGGCCTCCGACGAGACGCTCGAGAAGATCAAGGCCTACGTGCGCAGTGGTGGGCACGCGCTCGTGAGCTTCAAGAGCGGCTTCTGCAACGAGTACTCGACGGTGCGCTCGACGCGTCAACCGGGGCTACTGCGTGATGCGGTCGGCGCCTCGTACCAGGAGTTCTCCACGCTTCGCGAGCCGCTCAAGCTCAAGGGGGATCCCTTCCGTGCCGGCGTCGAGAACAAGGTCTCGGTGTGGGCGGAGATGCTCGAACCCGAGGGGGCCCAGGCGCTGGCCACCTACGATCACACCTTCCTTGGGCGCTGGGCGGCGATCACGCGCAACGCCTACGGCAAGGGAACCTTGACGTACGTCGGCACGCACCTGTCCGATGCCCTCATGGAGAAGCTGCTGCTCAACGTGCTGCGACTCGCAGCCCTGGCAGGACCGGAACAGAGTCTGCCGCGCTCGGTGCGCCTGAGGCAGGCGACGACCGCCACCGGCACGCACCTGCGCTTCCTCCTGAACTACTCGGCTCAGCCAACTCGAGTGGCCTACCCATTTGGCCCGGGCGAGGACCTCCTGACCAAGCGGGCCGTGAAGCGGGGCGAGCTGGCGCTGGAGCCTTGGGGCCTAGCAATCGTCGCAGAGGAATAGAACGGGCCGAGGCACGTCGCGCCCACACTGGCGTGTTCCCCGGACTCGCGTGCCGTGACGCTCACCTTGCGGCCGAGCGACAACACAGCGCCTTCGACCTTCCAGCGGCCCTTGATGGCTCCGATAAACGCCTAGAAGACCAGCGCGCCAAAACCCCAGCACAAGAGCGCGTTCGCGGTCGCCATGGTGAAGTCGTCTGTACCGCGCGGGGAGAAGAGCTCGAACGCGGTGTTTGAGATCGAGATGATCACGGCCAGCACCAGCCAGTGCCAGGACAGGCCGTGCAGCCAAACGATCCACAGGCAGAGGGCCAGAGAGCCCAAGAAGCAGGCCCACGTGCCCGCGACCGATTTTCGGTTGACGTCACCCAGGCCCCAGACGCGCAGCTTCTGTTTGCCGAGGAGCGAGCCGATGATCTCAGAGAGCGCGTCTGCGACCTGATACGACAGCCAGATGAACGCGAAGACCGCGGCGTAGGTTCGCACGGGGAAGATTTTCGTGAGTGCGATCCCCAGCGGCACCATGATGAACCTGAACGCATGCCAGAGCATGATGATGAGCACGGCGTTGGCCCGGGCGAGCGAGCCGTCCATCAGGCGCGACTGCGCCCCGAGCACGACCTTGCCCAGGAACCCGTCCGAGTAGTAGGCCGCGAGCACGAGCCAGGCAGCGAAGATCGACTCGACGAGTCCGGACTGGAGGGCGGTGACGAACGTCTTGGGGGTGGGGTTCCCAGCGATGGAGTTGTGAACCAACAGGAACATGCCCAGGCCGATGGTGATATAGCGTCCTCTCCGGCCCACCATGTCGATGATTCGAATGGTGCGCTCGGAGTGGCGCGCGAGAAAGGGACTCAGCTCGAACGGCTGGTTCATCCTGGAGCTGAACACCACGGCCGCCTCTTCCTTCGAGAACCCGGCGACGTAGCGCAACAACGCCCGCCGGATGCCGTACCAGATGAGGCCCCAAAGGACCCAGTAGACGACAAAGGAGCCGACAATGCGGGCC
>Ga0182021_10010351_pt1 | contig 11060 bp, 10 predicted proteins | sample 612E3MmetaG_FD_120493 | JGI IMG/M metagenome (GOLD analysis project Ga0182021, IMG submission 120493) | Permafrost microbial communities from Stordalen Mire, Sweden - 612E3M metaG (Illumina Assembly) | ecosystem: Environmental > Terrestrial > Soil > Wetlands > Permafrost | place: Sweden...
CCTGCAAAAAGCGATTTGTTCAGATAAGTTCCAATGCCGGTTCTTAGCGAGGAAGGGAAGAAGGTTTTCCTTAATGAATTAGGGACAGGGTTGAAAATGTGTATGCCAATACGGGTATTCTCGTTTGGAATTATGAGAAGACCAGCTTCACATGTAATAGATTGATGTGTATCGTACTCACCTGAAGTTCTTTCTGAAAAATAATCGACCTGAATACCTGCTGATAATTTTTTGGTAAGTTTCATGCCACACGCAAGGCCCGTCATGTCCCTTTTAAAGTCGGTATATCCGAAATGTGAATAGATGGCAGCCAGAGAGGTTTTACCTTCAGCGAATATCAATCCTGCGGTTCTCGTCCCAAGTTCGCTGATCCCGAATCTGTTTTCATAATTTATACCTGCAGTGAGGGAGTTAGTGCCGGGAAGCAATGCCTGATTGTGGAATGAGGACCAGAAATCATTCTTCATAACACAAACATATCCGCTACCTGCTTCACCAGCTCCGGCAGAAATGCGATAAGGATCTCCGCCTGAAGCGGTTAAAGAGGAAAAAAATAGCAAAAGAGAAACAGATATTTTCAGCAGCGAGCTCAACTGTTTCAAAAATATTCACTAAATTAATAAATAATTTAATGAATTAAAAATAATTTTTTAAGAATTAACCACAAAGGGCACAAAGGTTTACACAAAGGTCACAAAGAGTTTCTGAGTGAATCTCCTTTGTGTTCTTTGAGCCTTCTTTACGTCCTTTGTGGTTAAAAAGAAATTTTAATTAATTTGTTTTAAACTGATATTTTACAGATTTCAGCTCTTCATTTGCCTCGACGATCTTTTTTTTGAGGGATTCTTTATACTTAACAACTGCTGCCATAATACCCTTATCACCGGTTGCTATGATCTGAGCCGCCAGTATACCCGCATTCTGTGCTGCATTAACACCGACCGTCGCCACAGGTATTCCCGGAGGCATCTGGAGAATTGAAAAAATGGAATCCAGTCCTTCAAGTGAAGCTTTAATTGGCACTCCTATCACCGGTACAGGAGTCATTGATGCAATTACACCAGGCAGGTGAGCTGCCATTCCTGCTGCGGCTATAATTACTTTTATCCCCCGTGATTCAGCATTTTTAGCAAATTTTTCAACTTCTTCTGGTGTCCTGTGGGCTGAAAGAGCGTTCATCTCAAAAGGTATCCTGAAATTATTCAGTATCTCTGCTGCTTTCTCCATAACAGGCAAGTCAGATGTGCTTCCCATTATTATGCTGACTATCGGTTCCATATAAATATTTTAATTTAACTTGTTGATAAGGACAAAAATAAGCTATTATTTTCATATTTTCGCAGCGGCTAACAGTTCAAAGATTTGTTCATGAAAGAAATCCATATACTAGATAAAAAATTCAGTGAATATTTAACTGAAAAGGTTATACAGCTGAGGATTGAAGAACTGGCGAAGCAGATCAACAGAGAACTGGCAGGAGAGGAGGTGGTCTTTCTTGGAATTCTGAATGGTGCATTCCTTTTTGCAGCTGATCTTTTCAGACGTATTGACTTTCCTGCAAGAATATCGTTTGTGAAACTTGCATCATACCAGGGTACGAGCTCTTCCGGGTCAATAAAAGAACTTATCGGGTGGAATGAAGATATTAATAACAAAACAATAGTTGTGGTAGAGGATATCGTAGATACAGGAAATACTTTAGAACGTATTGTTGATGAGCTTGTTATAAGAAAAGCAGCCGAGATAAGAATTGCTGCGCTGCTTTTTAAACCTGAAGCATATACAAAACAAATACCCCTCCATTACATTGGTTTTGAGATACCTAATGACTTTGTGGTAGGATATGGACTCGACTATGATGGCTTTGGACGGAACCTTCCATCGGTTTATACGTTAGTAGATTAAAGACGGAAGTCCGAAGCCGGAATACAGAAGCCGGAAAAAAGAACTTCTGCCTTCGGACTTCTGACTTCTGACCTCAAATATAACAGCTTAATATTCATAACTTAATTTTAATTTTTCTATGGTTAATTTTTTGATTTTCGGCCCTCCCGGTTCAGGCAAGGGCACTCAATCAGTAAGACTGGCTGAGAAATTCAATCTGCTTCACCTTTCAACAGGTGACATGCTTCGCGCAGAAATTACTGCCGGCACAGAGCTTGGCAAAAAAATGAGTCTCATTATGTCGAAAGGCGAATTAGTCCCCGATGAAGTAGTGATAGAAATGATTGCTTATAAGATAGACCACAGTAAAGGCACAGCAGGATTTTTGTTTGACGGATTTCCTCGTACCGTGGCACAGACAATCTCACTCGAAAAAATGTTAAATGACCGGGGTATGAAAATTGATCAAATGCTTGTTCTTGACGTTGATCATGATGAGCTTGTTAAGAGGCTGATAGCCAGAGCTGAACTTTCAGGAAGACCCGATGACAAAGATCCTGCTGTCATTGAAAACAGGATTGATGTCTACAAAGAGAAAACAGAACCCATCATCGAATATTGCAATAAGAAAGGATTGTATCAACCTGTTAAAGGGATGGGTACAATTGATGATATATTCAAGAGGCTTTCTGATTATATGGAAAAGTTAGTTTAGCCCCATGTCCCTTTTTGACCCCCTAAATCCCCCCAAGGGGGGACTTTGAAATCCTTCTCTGTTTTTAGCCCCCCTAGGGGGAGTTGGGGGGTAGAAAATGGGAAAGAGCTAATAATATTTTATTAAAATTGATTTAATATCAATTACTTATAGTTTTGAAAAATAAAGTATATGTCCGGATCAAATTTTGTTGATTATGTAAAAATTTACTGCCGCTCAGGTAGCGGAGGCGCCGGATCGGCTCATTTCCGCAGGGAGAAATTTGAACCCAAAGGAGGACCTGACGGAGGTGACGGTGGAAGAGGCGGGCATATAATCCTGCGTGGCAACGATCAGATGTGGACTCTCCTGCACTTAAAATATCAGCGTCATATCTTCGCTGAAAATGGTACAGGAGGAAGCAGGCAACAGTCAACCGGAGCCGAAGGAAAAGATGTGATTGTTCAGGTTCCCCTGGGCACAATTGCAAAAAACAGCGAAACAGGTGAACCAATTTTTGAAATAACCAAGAATGGTGAAGAGAAGATTCTTGCAAGAGGAGGGAGAGGCGGTCAGGGAAATGTTCACTTCAAATCAGCTACTAATCAGACTCCCAGATATGCCCAACCCGGAGAAGCCGGAATCGAAGAAGAATTCATCCTTGAGCTCAAAATACTCGCTGATGTAGGTCTTGTGGGGTTCCCAAATGCCGGCAAATCAACACTGTTATCAGTCGTGTCAGCTGCAAAACCCAAAATTGCCGACTATGCTTTTACCACACTTGTTCCTAACCTTGGCATAGTAAGCTACAGAGATGAGAAGTCATTTGTGATGGCTGATATTCCGGGCATAATCGAGGGAGCCCATGAAGGCAAAGGATTAGGTATAAGGTTTTTAAGGCACATTGAAAGAAATTCCATGCTCCTGTTTATGGTTCCTGCTGACAGTAAAAATATTAAAGAAGAATATGAAATTCTCCTTAATGAATTAAAAATGTATAACCCTGAACTCCTTGATAAAAAGCGTGTATTGGCTATTTCAAAGACAGATATGCTTGATGAAGAACTTATTAAGGAAATAAGAAGTGATCTGCCTGACATACCAAGGGTATTTATCTCATCATTAACGGGCCAGGGGATCGTTACATTAAAAGATATGATATGGAAAGTTCTTAACAACGATTGATAATATTCAATGCTTGAACATTTTGACCAACAGCTTTTTCTTTTTATTAATTCTTTGAATTCACCTTTCTTCGATGTGGTGATGCACACTATTAGCGGAAAACTAATCTGGGTTCCGCTTTATCTTTCCATACTTATTTATCTTGGCATCACTTATAAGCGGAAATTCCTTATTATTCTCATTTTTATAATTCTGGCTGCCACTCTTTCAGACCAGTCTTCTGTCTTGATCAAAAATATTTTTCAACGACTGAGGCCTTGCAATGATCCGGCACTTAAAGGACTTGTACATCTTGTAAATGGCGAATGTGGAGGGTTATTGGGATTTGTCTCTTCGCATGCCACAAATTCATTCGATGTGGCTCTTCTCAGTCTTCTTTTTATAAAAAAAAGATGGTATTCAATCAGCATAATAGCATGGGCCCTGGTAATCGGCTATAGCAGAGTATATCTGGGAGTTCATTATCCGGGGGATGTATTATGCGGTTCCATTTTAGGAGCTTTTATAGGATGGAGCATGTATCAACTTTATGTATTGACGGATAATATAATACTTAAGGATAAACCATATTTTAATTCGGCATCTAATCACCCCTCAATCCCGCAAAAGCGGGACTTGTCCACAGGCATTAAGGATACTTAACTTATTTCTGGAGAACTTACCGCCATTTAGGGGGGCAGTGGGGCAAAAGATACAGGAGTAAAAAAAGGAATTATTGCAAACTTAATTGAAAATCAATGTTTTGCTTAAATCTGAAATCGTCCGACCCCTTCTTTAATCTTGCAATTGAAGAAGTCCTTCTTAAGGACAGCGAAGAAGAATATTTTATCCTCTGTGTCAATAGCCCATCGGTTATTATAGGCAAGCATCAGTCAGGTCACCGGGAAGTGAGCACCAGGTTTGTCACACAAAACGGTATCCCGGTTATCCGCAGAATTTCGGGCGGAGGTACTGTATTTCACGATTACGGAAACCTGAATTTCAGCTTTATCCGTCAGAGTGAAAGCGGCAAACAGGTTGACTTCAGGAAATATACCAGGCCAGTCATAGATTTTTTAAAATCATTGGGGGTGGATGCAAGATTCGAGGACAAAAACGATCTTAAAGTTGATGCATATAAGGTGTCAGGGAATGCTGAACATATTTATCATAACAGAGTCCTTCATCATGGCACTTTGCTTTTCAGAAGCTCACTTGAAATGTTGCGGAATTCAATCCGGAAAGACACTTCCTGCTATACATCGCGGGCTGTCAGTTCAAATCCTTCTTCTGTTATGAACCTGTATGAGATGATGAATTGCATTCAGGACATGAACGAATTCAGAACATTAATGGTAAGTTATTTCCAGAAGAACTATCCGGATATTATTCCATATGAACTTAAAGCATCGGAAAAGGAGAAGGCAGAATCTCTTGCTCATTCAAAATACAGGAGCTGGGAGTGGAATTGGGCGTATGGTCCGGAATACTCGTTCAGGAACAGTTTTGAATTGTCAGGGAAGTATCATACCTGCAGTTTGTTTGTTCAGGATGGAATTATCAGGGAATGCAATATCGCAGGAAGTAACCGGATGAGGGATATTTCAAAAAAACTTCACGGCTGCAGGCATATGGTCGACAATTTAGCAGAGGCTTTCAGTAAAGAGAATATTTTTTTAACTGAAGAAGAGGTCTATAATTTCTTTTAATATGTTATTTTAACCGTTGAGTTTACGCATATAAATCTCTGTGTTTCTCTGTGTCTTCTCTGTGTAACTCTGTGTCAGTTCTTATTTCATTGTTACACAGAGAGCCACTGAGAAGACACATAGGGCCACAGAGTTAAAAAAGTAATGATGGATATTTTAAAGTCTTTAATCGTTTGGTTTTTAGGCGTTTGCTTTGTAATTGTTACATTTCCTCTTACCCTGATGGTCTGGTTACTTACCCTTCCTTTTGACCGGGATAAAATACTCGTTCACTTGTTACTGACTTGCGAGAGCTCTATTCTTTTATATTTAATTCCCATCTGGTCTATCCGTATAGAAGGAAGAGAAAAAGCAGGTAAAGGAACAACCTATGTCATCATATCCAACCATCAGTCGATACTTGACATCTTGTTGTTAAACTGTCTCAGGTACAAATTCAAATGGATATCAAAAATAGAGAATCTTAACGTTCCTGTAATTGGCTGGTATTTAAGAATGGCTGACTATATTATCGTTGATCGGGGAAATGAGGAAAGTAAGGCAGAAATGCTGGATAAATCATATAAATGTCTTAAAAAGGGAATTTCAGTTATGATATTTCCCGAGGGTACCCGATCACTTAATAATGAAATAGGTTTTTTTAAAAGAGGAGCTTTCCAGCTCGCATTACAGGCGGATGTACCTTTATTGCCGGTGCTGATTGACGGTACCGGCGGGATTCTTCCAAAACATGGCCTTCTCTTCGGGAGTGGACATCATATAAGGATCAGGGTGCTCGATCCGGTTAATCCTGCTATGTTTGGTACAGATAACCCGGAAAGCCTTGCTTTGAAACTCAGTACCATTATGGCATTGGAGCTGAATAAATTAAGATCCGGCAAATTATAGAATGACTCACAGCTTATCATATCGCAGAATGCTTACACGGATGGGTTATTACAACTATCAGAGCGGATTGATTTATCGTCATATGAACCAGGGAGGAGCATGGGAAAATCATCTGAAGAGGTGCAGGCAATTCATAATCAGAGCTCTTGACTTTTATAACCCTGAAAAGATAACTGTTCTTGGCAGCGGCTGGTTACTGGATTTCCCTCTTGCAGAAATCATTGAAAGGACAAAACATATTTGTCTTATAGACATTGTCCATCCACCTGATGTAATAAATCAGGCTGGCAGCTTTAAAAATGTTGAACTGATTGAACAGGATATCACGGGAGGCCTTATTGAAGAGGTATGGCAGAATAGCAGAAATATTTACCCTTTTAAAAGATCTCAGATGCTTGAAAATATTTTAGTGCCTGAGTATAAGCCGAATGAGGATCCGGGATTGGTGATCTCATTAAATATCCTTACACAACTTGAATCACTGCTGGTGGATTTTATTAAAAAAAGATCAAGGATAAGAGAGGAAGAATTAAATCTCTTCAGGGCTGAGATACAGAAAAAACACATAAGTTTCCTTATGAAGCATCCATCGGTGTTGATTACAGACCTGGCTGAAGTAATAACCAGCAGAATGGGAAGTGTTGAAACAAACCCTACTATGGTTACTGACCTTCCTCCTTGCCGGGTTTGTGAAGAGTGGACATGGAATTTTGACATGACTGGAGCAGACCTGTACAATTGCCGTAGCTATTTCAGCATTATGGCATTAATAATCTGATTTGATGAAAAAAGAAGAGCTCAAAGAAAGATATCTGAGTTCCTGGTTATTCAACACATCCCTTAGAGACAAGGAGGAAAAACTCCTGTTGATTGTGTCTGTTTTAAGACTGCTTACCTTTATCGGAGGGTTCCTGGTTATCTGGATAGGATTTACCGTAAATATTTTTACTGGATTTGGGTTGACATTCATTTTATTATTTCTCTTCCTTTATCTTTTAAAACTATTTTCAATTCATTCTGAAAGAAGGGAATATTTCAGCAATCTGGCTCTGATAAATCTGAATGAAGCAGACGCTTTATCAGGCAACTATTCTGCTTTTAATAAGGGTAGTTCATATACAGATATCAAACATGATTTCTCCTTTGATGTTGACTTGTTCGGTGCTTCATCCCTTTTTCAATATATGAACAGGACCGTAACCGGTTATGGGAGAGATATTCTGGCAGGATGGTTATCAGATCCCTATTGTCTTTCAACGGACATGGAATCACGGCAGGAAACAGTGCAGGAGCTTTCCTCAAAAGATAAATGGAGACAAGAGTTTATGGCCTCGGGAATGAAGGAACCCCTGGAAATGGATGATATATCAGGACTGCTTGAATGGATCGGAGAAAATGAACATCAGGGTTCTTCATTATTTAAAAAATTCCTGATAATATTTATGCCTGCTGCTGCAATAGTTTCGGCATTACTCTGGGCTGCAGGGATAATTTCATATTCCCCGTTTATATTTATTTTTCTTTGCAACCTTATTTATGTTGGTACCGGTTTAAAAAGAACCAATGATATTCACAAAGCACTGTCCCGGAAATACAATTTTTTATCATCAATGAATGGGATGCTTAAAGCATTTGAAAATGAGGAATTTGTCTCACATATATTAAATGATATCAAACTTAATTTATCAGGAAAAAAGTCTAGCGCATCCGGCTCGGTCAAAAGCCTTGAAAGACTTATTCAGGCTTTTGACAGCAGAAATAATTTAATGGTGGGTTTTGTGCTGAACGGTCTGCTCTTATGGGATTACCAGAGCATAAACAGGTTAGAGAAGTGGAAATCCGATTACAGGAATTTTTTTCCTGTCTGGCTGGATATGCTCGGTCAGGTAGATGCTTATATCAGTCTTGGTAATTATGCATTCAATAATCCCGGATATGCTTATCCGGTTAAATCTGATGATAACGATGTGTTTTCGGCGAAGGATCTCGGACATCAATTAATTGATGAAAATAAAAGGGTTTGTAACAATTTTTCGCTTGGGAGAAAGGGAACAGTATGCATTATTTCCGGGGCAAATATGGCAGGGAAAAGTACTTTTTTACGTACCATAGCAGTTAACTTTATACTTGGGATGACCGGAGCCCCTGTTTGTGCAAGTGAAATGAATTTCATGCCGGCAAAAATATTCACAAGTATGCGTACGGTTGACTCACTTTCGGATAATGAATCTTATTTCTATGCTGAGCTCAGAAGGCTCAGTATACTGAAATCACGCATTGAAAAAGGAGAACCCCTGTTTTTTATTCTTGACGAAATACTCAAGGGAACCAATTCTGAAGACAAAAGCACAGGGTCGAAATTATTCCTTCAGAGGATTATTGAAAACGGAGGAACAGGTTTAATAGCAACTCATGACACTTCTCTTGCAAAGCTTGAATTATCTCATCCTGAAGTGATAAATAAGTGCTTCGAGATTGAAATTGATGGTGAGAATATAAAATTTGATTATAAAATTCAGGACGGGATTACTCAGAAAATGAATGCGGTATTTCTAATGAGGCAGATGGGTATTTTAGATTAATCCGAGCGTGTCTGATTAAGATATATCACTTTCAAAGGATTCTTGATTTTAGATTTATATATTTATGGAGAAATATTTTCAGAAGCAGTCATTAGAAAAGTATTTATGAGAAAGATAAATGGGTCTGACAGCCCCGGGAACCTGGAACTAAAGCGTGAACTTGGCCTGGCAGCCGCAGTAGCTATTGTCGTGGGTAATTGTATAGGTTCTGGTATTTTTACCTCTGCAGCATCATTAGCTGCAGCATCAAATCCAAAGACAGCCATTCTAGCCTGGGTAATAACGGCTGTAGGATCACTGCTTATAGCTTTAAGTTTTGCGAGTCTTGGAACAGCTATACCGAGGACAGGAGGACCTATTGTCTACACAAGGGCAGCTTTTGGTGATTTTGCTGGATTTTTAATTGCATGGACCTACTGGATAGGGGCATGGGTTGGCAATGCAGCAATAATTACCGCATTTATGCTTTATTTTACATATTTTATTCCTGCTACAGCCACTCCTGTATTTGCCTTCCTTATTACATCAGGCATTCTTTGGTTATTCACAATAATCAATATTTTAGGTGTAAAAGGAGCTGGCCGGGTTAGCATTGTAACTACAATTCTTAAGGTAGGAGCTTTAGTTGTTTTTGTAATAATTGCGGCTTTGCACTTTAATCCGGCTATGCTTGGCACGGTTTCGAGTGCCAGGGTTTCTGGAATGAGTACTCTTCCGGCAGCTATTGCTATTGCCCTGTGGGCTTTTGTCGGAATTGAAAGTGCAACGGTGCCTGCAGGAGAAATAAAAAATCCTGAAAAGAACATCAGAAAAAGTACAATATATGGCACATTGCTGGCAGCAGGAGTTTATATTATTGTTTCAATTGTCGGCATGGGTGTGCTCGACCAGTCTGCGCTTGCAAAATCAAATGCCCCTCTTGCCGATATTATAAACAAAGCCACAGGAGGTACATGGGGAGGAAATTTTATTGCATTGGGAGCTATAGTATCAACTTTGGGTGCCTCCTCCGGCTGGATTCTTACAACAGCCAGAAGCGCTTTCGGTGCTTCACAGGACAAACTTTTTCCGTCAGTTTTCGGGAAAATCCATCCTAAATATTTGACACCAGTTAATTCTCTTGTTATAAGTGCATTAGCTGCAAATGTTCTACTTATATTAAACTATATGGGGACATTGAGTTCTGCTTTTAATTTTATGCTGTTACTTGCCACACTTGCATTTCTTCCAGCTTATGCTTTTTCAGCTGCCGCAGATATTATACTTCTGAAGAACCGCCCATCTGAATTTAACATATTTAGTTTTCTTAAGAATTCCTTTTTCGCGTTACTCGCATTTGGATATTCTATCTACGCCATTTACGGCACAGGAGCTACAGTGGTAATGTATGGGTTTATTTTGATGTTGCTCGGCATTCCGGTCTATCTCTTCATGATGCTCCAGAATAATAAAAGAGATAAAATAGTGGATAACCTGAGAAAGGATGCTGGGTTGGATAACTGAAAATGCAAAATCCATTAACCGCAAAGCACATAAAGCGGATGCAAAGTACCCAAAGTCAATGCTATAGAGTAAGATTCTTTGCGTTCTTTGCTTAACCTTTGCGAACTTAGCGGTTAAAAAAGAAGAGTAAGCAGCAAAAACTATTCATTTGGATCCATTTATCAACATTTTTCCTCTGGTAGCAACTTTTTTTTTTGAGCCTAAATATTTCAGAAACAGTCTGATTGTGGATGTTCATGTGTTAAAAATCTCGCTGATTGTTGAAAAATCGACAATAATACCCTGCTGTAAATTGTTATATTTGCGCAAAATTTCTGCATAATGTCAGTCGGATATTCTGAAGAACACATAAAAACGCTGGAGTGGAGAGAACACATCCGCCTGAGACCCGGTATGTATATAGGGAAGCTCGGAGATGGATCTTCCCAGGATGATGGAGTATATGTTCTGCTCAAAGAGGTTATGGATAATGCTCTTGATGAGTTTATGATGGGTTATGGCAAGAAAATCGACGTTTCCATCACCGGCAAGGAGGTCAGGGTACGTGATTACGGCCGTGGAATTCCTCTTGGAAAACTGCTTGACGCTGTCTCCAAAATGAATACCGGAGCAAAGTATGACTCAAAAGCTTTTAAA
>Ga0182021_10010352_pt1 | contig 11060 bp, 10 predicted proteins | sample 612E3MmetaG_FD_120493 | JGI IMG/M metagenome (GOLD analysis project Ga0182021, IMG submission 120493) | Permafrost microbial communities from Stordalen Mire, Sweden - 612E3M metaG (Illumina Assembly) | ecosystem: Environmental > Terrestrial > Soil > Wetlands > Permafrost | place: Sweden...
ATACTGGCGGGTCAAGGCAAGCAGTTGACGCGCGTTTATGTCCATCCGCAAACCCTGGAAATATTAAAGGTGGCGTCGGAAGATGAGCGGCTGATGCAACTGGTGCATCATCTGCATGGCGATTTACTGCTGGGCGACAAAGGTTCCATGCTGGTGGAGCTGGCGGCATCATGGATGATCGTGTTGATTATCACCGGGCTTTATCTCTGGTGGCCGCGCAACGCTACGGGTCTGGCGGGCACCGTCTATCCCCGGTTGAATAGCGGCGGACGGTTTTTTTGGCGCGACATCCATTCCGTCACCGGCTTATGGGTGTCTTTTTTTGTATTGTTCCTGCTGATTTCCGGCCTGCCCTGGGCAAAATCCTGGGGCGGCATGCTTAAACAGGTGCGGCAGATCGGGCAAACAACCGAAATAAAACAAGACTGGACTACCGGCCCCTCTTCGCAACTGGCGCAGCGCAAGGCCGCCAACAGCCCAGCTGTCGATGAGCATGAAGGGCATGGCGGAATGACACATACCCACGTCAACTACACCGGACTGGATCGTATGGTCGACATCGTGGCCTTGCAAAAGCTGGTGCCGCCGGTGCTGATTTCGCCGCCGAATAAGAAAAACCCAGTCTGGTCGGCGCGCTCGGACAGCCAAAACCGCATGTTGCGCGTCAACCTTAAATTGGATGCCGCAACCGGAAATATTATTGAGCGCAAGGATTTTTCGCAACGCCCGTTGCTGGATCGGATAATCGGCATCGGCGTTTCCGTACACGAAGGCCAGTTGTTCGGCTGGTTCAATCAGTTTCTCGGCGTGTTTACCGCGCTGGGTGTCATCACGGTTGCGGTTAGCGCCGTGGTGTTATGGTGGAGGCGGCGACCCGTTAATACGCTGGGCGCGCCCAAAGCGCCCAACAACCAGCCCTTACCGGTTTATCTGGGCGTGTTGGTAGTGGCATTGGGAACGCTGCTGCCTTTATTAGGCATATCGCTGATCGCCATCTTATTCATTGAATTTATAGTATTGCGCAGAATTGCCGGGGTGCGGAATTTTTTGGGGATAAGCCAGTAAGGGTAATTGTAGGGCGTTAAAATTCGGCTTCAAGCTGTGGGCGGCACATAACCTTCAGGCATGTCATTATTACCTTCAAATAAAAACTTGGTTCTTTCTTCCGCTAAAAAAGCCCTGGCTTTAGGGTCATAACTGGCCAAATTATTCTCGTTAATGAGCATGGTTTGTTTGCTTAGCCATTCTTTCCAGGCTTGCTTGGAAATATTTTCAAATATTTCCAAGCCTTTAGGCCCTGGAAATGGCGGTTCATCAAAGCCTTCGGCTTCTATGCCCAATTTTACGCACTTAACCATTCTAGTCATTGTTATCCTCATGTATGTTGTTGCAACAGCAGTTTAATCGGCGCTGGCAGTCCCAGCGTGTTTATCTGCTCAGAGTTATACCAGACAGCAAGGTTTGCTTCCATCACAAAATTTATAGGGTTATCCGTCTGGATAAGCACCGGCGTGTAATCCAAATGGTAATGAGAAAATGTGTGACGCCGGGTTGCCAGCGTTTGTGTCTCGCAAATAGGCCAGTTTTTGGTCAAGCACCAGTCGCGCGCGGATTCGATGCCGTCAAATTCCGGCAGGCTCCATAAGCCGCCCCAGATGCCGGTGGGTGGTCTTTTTTCCAGCAATATCCGGTTGCGATTGTCATACAGCAATAACAGAACCCGCTGTTTAACCGGCAGGGTTTTAGAGGGCCTGGGCGTCGGCAATACCGATACCGTCCTGGTAATTCTGGCCAGACAATGGCTTTCAAGAGGACACGCGCCGCAGGCCGGTTTGCTGCGTGTACAAATGGTCGCGCCTAAATCCATCATGGCCTGAGTGTATTCGGCGACACGGTTTATCGGTGTCAGCTGGGTGCTGATAGCCCATAGATCCTTATTAACCTGGCTATTTCCGGGCCAACCGGGTATCGCCATAAATCGGGCCAGCACCCTTTTGACATTGCCGTCCAGTATGGGATGGCTTTTTTTAAAGGCGATGCTCAAGATAGCCCCGGCTGTCGATAAGCCTATGCCAGGTAAGGCGATAAGTTCAGCTAGCGATTCAGGAAAATAACCCAGATCCACGATAAGTTGCGCCGTTTTATGCAGGTTACGCGCCCTGGCGTAATAACCCAAGCCTGACCAGCGATGCAAAACGTCATCAACTGGGGCTTGCGCCAAATTTTCCAGGGTAGGGAACCGTTCTACGAAGGCATTAAAATACGGAATAACGGTCGCAACCTGGGTTTGTTGCAGCATGGTCTCGGACAACCATACCCGGTAAGGCGTAATGTCTTGTTGCCAGGGCAGGTCTTTGCGGCCTTGCAGGTCGAACCAGACGAGAATATGTTGTTGGAAAATTGACGGGGTCATAATGTCAGTGTTTTTTAAAAAGGCCTTTTAATAAATCACCGACCCCAGGCCCTAATTTTTTATCAATTTTATCCGCCAACTTATCTATTTTTTCCTGATTTTTATCGATAAATTCTTCTATTTTTGCTTTATTCTTTTCGGTTAACAGCGCCGCTACATCCAGTGTATAAGTCGGCTTGCTGAAGGTGCCGGCTACCGTTATATTGATAGGCGTGTCATGGAACTGTTCAGGCGTTGAGGCGGTCGCTGCCGCTTTAACGAGCCGGGCATTAATTTTATAATCCAGTTTCTCTGTGTTCAGGTCGGCGCTACCCTTGCCATTGATATGTATCAGTGAGGCAGTGGCGATCAGGTCATTGTTTTTGATAACGCCGTCGCTGAGGGTTGCTGTTCCCGTTATTTCAGAAAACAGCGTCTGATCATTTTTATTATTGGCGGGTAATGCAGGCTCTTTGATTAATGCTTGGGCTTGAGTTATCATTTTTTGCAGATTAAAGCCTTTGACCGCGCTGTCTTTAAATAAAAAACTTAAACTTCCGTTGAGCGAGGATTTAAGCTCCCCGGCATTGTTGCCTTGTCCGTGCAGTTGTGCCGACAGATTCACGACTCCGCTCATTTGAGCTTCGCCATTAAAGTCCTTAAGCAGGGGTTCAACTTGTACATGGCTTATTTTTTCGTCTATGACCATGTTCGGTTTTTTGTTGCGCATATCGGCGCTAAGACTGCCGTTATAGGTGCCTTGATAAAATGCTTTAGCGGACTGTTGCGTTTTAATAACACCATTGTTCGCATCCAGGGTTAACTGCATGCCCTGCATGCTCAGACCGTTTACTTTAAGTTTGCCCGCTGATAACTGGCCGTCGATATTCAACTTTTTTAAGGTCTCAGCCGACAAAGCGTAGACACCAGCCGCTAAGGCGACTGCCGGGCTTATTGTCGGCCTGGAAGAAGGGTCTTTGACCGGCGGTAAATAGCGATCTACATCAATGGCATCAGCCGCTAAATTAAAAGTGATAACGGGCTGGTCAAAGTCTTTAATCTGCGTGGAACCTTTGATTTGGCTGTCATCCAGGGTCATGGCCAGATTTTGCAAAGCGACCGAATTTTCTGTCGCCAGCAGGTTAAAGCTGATTGCAGACCTGTTTAAGGCATGGGCATCCTGCATGACAGGAACGGTAATGCCCAGTTGCGTCATGAGCTGAACCGGGTTGAAGGCGGCAACGGTAACAGGGCCCTGGAAAACCGGCTGGCCGTTAAGATTGTTGCCGGATAGCTCGGCAGAGATCGTTAGGTCTTTCGACTTAAGCTGTAAGCCGGACACTTTAACCGAGTGTTGAGACGTCTCCAGTACGGCATCAGCGACGGTAAGCGCAGCCGTTAGCGATTTGCCGGGGACGTGGTCGCCCTCTGCGCTAGTTTGTAACTCACTATGGCTTAACGCAAACGTATCTAATTTTTCATTAACCGTTAACCCGGTAGTGAGCTTGATCGATTCTGTAAATTTTGTGTCGGGATTTAAAACGACCAGAGCAAGATCAACGGCAACCCGCTCATCATAGGCAAATTTATCGGTATTAAGGTTTAGGTCTTTGATGAACAGATGTTTTCCCGAACGTTGATCATCCCAGGTAATCCGGGCATTTTCTACGGCAATGCCGCCGATGGCTAAAACCGCTAGCGCATTGCCTGTATTCGGTTCGCCGCTGTTATTAAGTGGTGGTATGGCGGCGGTTTTTGTCACATCCGTCGTGGTTAAATCATCCCAGTTACTTGCGCCCTGCGGGTTTTTTGCAAGATGCAGAGTCAACCCTTTTAAGACTATGCGGCTGACTTCAATTTTTTTTGATAATAACGGCAATAACTTGACCTTAATATCGCTTTCTTCCAGGGTTGCAAAGGGTTGATCCTGAAAGCCTGCGGCATTGCCCAGGGCCATTTGCCCTGTTGAAATGCCTAGCCAGGGGAAGATTGATAATTTCAGCTCGCCTGTCAAGGTCAGATCCCGGCCTGTTTTGTCTTTAACTGCGGCGGCAATCTCGGGCTTAAAGTTATTCGGATCGACGAAAAAGGGCAGGGCGAAGACTGCGATGATTATCAGAAAGACCGAAGCTGCAATGACCGATAGGATGATTTTAACGGGTTTTCCCATAATACTTTCCTGGTGTTAAAAAGATGTAATGATTGGCTATTATGGAATATCATGCAGCCCTGTTGCTAGTTAATTTCTAGCCGGAACCAATGATGTTGTATTACTTAATAATAATTAAAGAGGAGTGGGGGAGATGTCGTTTTTAGCTATATTGGCCGGTATTGCTGTTCTTGTGTGGTTTTATTTAACCGCAAAGGATAAAGGCGAGGAGCGTTTTAAGTGGGCTATTATAGGCTTGATAGGTTATTGGCTTGCCTGGTGGGCGGTTAAGTTGACCGTAGTTAAAGCGCTATCAGGATTTGTGGCGAATAGCCCCGTGATGGCATTTATAGTTATTTTGATGCCTACTTTTTGTGCTATTGCGGCCGCTTTTTTAATCAGAAAGAAGTTGTTGGCAGAGACGGCTGAAAAATAAAAAATCAAGTGCAAGGCGAAAGGTGCAAGGCGAAAGCGGAAAAAGCCTAATCTTCTCACGGTCGCCCTTTGTCTTTAGGGCTTCCAATTTAAAGTGGGACACTATACAGATAACATCCCTCTAAGGGATGTTATCTGTTCCGCCTTAAGGTGGTAGCCGTCTTTAGCCTTGCAGATTGAGCACTAATTACAACTTATCTGCATTTTTATCCAGATATTCGGCAACCCCGGCAGGGTTTGCATTCATGCCTGCATCGCCTTTAGTCCAGCCGGCCGGACAGACTTCGCCATGTTCTTCGTGAAATTGTAACGCATCAATGATGCGCAACAATTCATCCATGTTACGGCCTAAAGGCAGGTCGTTTACAACCTGATGGCGAACAACGCCGCTACGGTCGATCAGGAAAGTGCCCCGGTACGCAACGCCGCCATCCGCCTCGACATCGTAATCTTTAACGATGGCATGGGTTAAGTCAGCTGCCATTGTGTAACGGACTGGGCCTATGCCGCCCTTGTTGATGGGGGTGTTGCGCCAGGCATTGTGGGTGAAATGAGAGTCTATAGAGACCGCAATAACTTCGACGCCACGGCTTTTGAATTCATCCGTACGGTGATCCAAAGCAATCAGTTCACTTGGACAAACAAAAGTAAAATCCAACGGGTAGAAAAATACGACTGCATATTTACCGTTAGTGGCGTCAGAAAAGCTGAACGAGTCAACTATTTGACCATCACCCAGCACTGCTGGGACTGTAAAATCAGGTGCTTGTTTACCGACTAATACGCTCATTAATTGTCTCCAAAAATATTGAAAAAGCAAAAGGTTATAGGGCTACGCCAAGCCACGGGGTGCAGCGGCGTGGTCGTATTCTACACCGAATGGGTTGGTAATTGTCCAGTGTTGTTGTTTTTTTAACTTGCTTTTATGCCAACTTTAGCGATAATCCATAAATTATGGGTCACGAAAACTACAACAACGTTGGGTTTTCAAGGACGTTTTAAAGTTTGGCGGCACAGCCTTGCTGTTAAATTAATACATATAATTCTTGTCGGGGGGATTGTTCTATGGCAAAAAATAAACACATTACCGAGCCGGACGTGTTCGGTTTTCAGGTGCGTATCGTAAGACGGGGCAAAGAAAGTAGCCGTTATTTTTCACATAAATTGTGGGGCAACAAAATTAAATCGCTACAGGCGGCGATAACTTGGCGAGATCAGATGCTGGTCGTTTTAAAAGGCAGTAAGACGCGTTTTCTCAAACCGCCCAAAAACAAAACCACTACGGGCGTCACGGGCGTATCAAGAACCATCAAATACGATCATCGAAAAGATAAAAATTATCTGTGTTATACGGTTTTTTGGGTCTGCAACGGCAAATCCAGAAATAAAACCTTTCAGGTCGGCAATGTAGACAGCGTAACAGCCGACAATGAATTGCATGCGTTTCGCACAGCCAAGTTATTCAGAAGTTGCTATGAGTTTTCAATAGATAACGACATTGAATTTTATGACGACAAATTTGCCGGCTGGAAGAAAACACGGCTTTATGATAGTGAGAATTTAAACGCCGTGTAAGGTAATTCGCAAGAAATAATATATCAGTAATTGGGACACCCTCCTCCTTTGTTGAGGCTCTGCCCACAGTTAATCCGCTCAGCCAATGGTTTATCTTGCCAGACGGCGCTCAGCTGTGGGCAGACGTAGGCCGGAATAAGGCCAGCCGCGCGTAGCGCAGGGTGGGCGTTTCCGGCATACCGATACACGGATTTGCCGGAAACGCTGGTTCTCGCTTACGCTCGTACAGGCTTATTCCGGCCTACAGGGCTGTTTTATTTTTGCGAGTTAAGCTGGGCAATGATTCCTTCCAATTCGTCCAGGCTGGAATAGGTGATGACCAATTTTCCTGAGCCGTTTTCTTTATGGTCAATGATCACTTTTGCGCCCAATTTTGCGGTTAAATCGTCCTGTAAACGCAAGGTGTCGTTATCGATGGCCTTGATTTTCTGAGGTTTGGGTTCGTTGTGACTTTCTTTAACCCATCGTTCCGTCGCCCTTACCGTTAAGCCTTCTTTAACGACTTTGTTAGCCATGGCGACTTGTTTTGATCCATCTAATGATAACAGCGCCCGCGCATGACCCATTTCCAGCTGATTATTAAGCAATAATTTTTTTACTTCAGGGTGTAAATCCATTAGCCTCAACAAATTGGTGACCGTAGTGCGGGATTTGCCTATCGCTTCGGCTATCTGTTGATGCGTCATTTCAAACTCATCCAGCAAGCGCCGTAAGGCTTCGGCTTCTTCCAGTGGGTTGAGGTCTTCCCGTTGAATATTTTCAATCAGCGCGATAGCCATGGCCGAACGGTCATCCATTGTCTTGATGACGACCGGCACTTGCGCCAGACCTGCCAACTGCGCGGCTCGCCAGCGGCGTTCGCCAGCCACTATTTCATATTTTTCATGGGCGATCTGGCGTACGACGATAGGCTGTATGATGCCCTGAGCCTTAATGGAATCCGCTAGTTCCTGTAATTTTTCAGGATTAATATCTTGGCGTGGCTGATATTTGCCCCGCTGCAAATATTCTATAGGCAGCGTGTGCAGATGATGTTTTTCCTCTTTAATGGAAACATCGCCTAGTAAAGCATCGCCTAATAAAGCATCAAGACCACGACCTAATCCGCGTTTGTTTGAAGACATTTTTTCCCTTTATTGAAATACATTGCGGTCGTTAGAGACAGCGAACCATCGTTTCAAATTCATCAACCAATTGCCTTAAGACGACGGCTTCCTGCAAAAGATTAAGGTTTTCTTGTTGAAGGGTTTCGATTAACGCAAGCGCCACAGCTTCTGGATCGGTCATTTTGTTGATGATCACAGCCCCCCTTTGTAATTCATCTGAATTCATCGCGTCGGGCGGCAGATGATTGCCATGATGAAGAAAAGGCCTGTCTTCTTTAGCGGAAACATCCACTAACAGGGCTTCAAGCCCCCGGCCCAGGCCGCGTTTTTTTAAATTCATACTTTATCTTTTTTAATCATTTCAGCCGCCAGGGCTATATATGCCAGAGTCCCGCGTGATGATTTGTCGTAGCTTAGCGCCGGTAAGCCATGACTTGGTGCTTCGGCTAAACGAATATTTCTTGGAATACAGGTTCGAAAGACTTTATCGCCAAAATACCGCACCAGTTGCTCGGAAACGTCTTTAGTCAGGCGGTTTCTATCGTCATACATCGTACGCAAAATGCCTTCCAGATGTAATTCAGGATTGACGGAGTTTTGAATATTATGCAGCGTGCTCATCAGTGCGGACAGGCCTTCCAGGGCATAGTATTCACATTGCATCGGTATCAACAAGCTATTGGCGGCCACCATTGCATTTAATGTCAGCATGTTTAACGACGGCGGACAATCGATCAGTATGTAATCGTACTGTGATTTTATCGGCATCAACGCATCGGCAAGCCGCTGCTCTTTACGATCGGCATGGATTAATTTTACCTCTGCGGCCGTCAAGTCGGCGTTGCCGGGGATCACCGAAAAGCCGATGCCGGGTAGATTAATTACCGTTTCCGCTGCGGGCACATCTTCCATTAATAAATCGTAACTGGAATATTGGACTTCCTGTTTATCGATGCCGCAGCCCATGGCCGCATTGCCCTGCGGATCAAGATCCACCAGCAGCACCCGGCGCTTGGCGGCCGCCAGCGACGCCGCTAAATTGACGCTGGTTGTCGTTTTTCCTACGCCGCCCTTTTGATTGGTCACGGCAATAATTTTTCCCACTAACTTACCTCGGATTCTTTAATCAATTGTATTTTAACCAGGCATCTTTCTGCGGTTATTCCGGGAACGTTGACAGGGATCAGTTCCATTGTCGCCGATTCCAGTTTTGGCATACCCGGTGTTTGCCCTTTCATGGCCAACAACACGCCCTCCTTGCTGAGCAAATGCGAGGTCAAATCCACTATATCAGATAAACCGGCAAACGCCCGGGTAATGACCGTATCAAAAGGCTGTTCAGGATGATAGTGTTCCACACGAGTATGACAAACACTGACATTGTTAAGCTTTAATTCCAAAATGGCTTGCTGCACAAACCGGGTTTTCTTGGCATTACTGTCCAATAACATAAACTCGATTTCAGGGAAATAAATCGCCAGGGGAATGCCCGGCAAGCCCGCTCCGGTGCCTATGTCGATAACTCGTTTACCTTCAATATAGGGCGCTATCGCCAGACTATCCAATAAATGCAAATGCACCATAGCTTCCCTGTCCCGTATGGCGGTCAGATTATAAGCTTTATTCCATTTTTCAATCAGTGTTATAAAGTCCAGTAGCCGCTGTATTTGGCCTTCCCCCAGCGACAGGTTCAGGTCTTCCAGGCCGGAAACCAACATTTTTCGACAGTCGTCCATCAGGCGCTTTTCTTTTTTAAATAAACTAACAACAAGGAAATGGCCGCCGGAGTCATGCCGGGGATACGCGATGCCTGTCCCAAGGTTTCTGGCCGTTGCGCTTTAAGTTTTTGGCTTACTTCATTGGAAAGTCCGGGAACGCCATTATAATCAAGGGCATCCGGCAGTCGTAAATGGTCGTAGCGCAAGGCTTTATCGATTTCAGTTTGTTGGCGGACTATATAACCGGCATATTTAGCCTGGATTTCAACTTGCTCGCCGACCTGTTCTGAAATTGCGTCGCCGCCTTCCATGAAGGCCAGCAGCCGCTGCACATCCACTTCGGGGCGGCGCAGTAGTTCCATCAAATTGGCTTCTTTTAGCAAAGGCTTGCCCCAGATTTCTTCAACCTGACGGGCGTGTTCGGTGTCAGCTCTGATCCATTGCTTTTTCAAGTCATCTTGCAAGCCGGAAATAGCCTCACGTTTAGTCTCAAAAGCTTGCCAGCGTTCATCATCAACTAGCCCTAAGTCACGGCCTTTTTCGGTTAGGCGCAAATCGGCATTATCTTCGCGTAACAACAAGCGGTATTCAGCGCGGCTGGTAAACATACGATAAGGCTCTTGTGTGCCGCGCGTGATCAGGTCGTCAATCATCACGCCGATATAGGCTTCATCACGCCCCGGACACCAGCTTTCCAGGCTCTGGGTCAAGCGTGCCGCATTCAAACCTGCAATTAGCCCCTGTGCCGCCGCTTCTTCGTAGCCGGTGGTGCCGTTCACTTGCCCTGCAAAAAACAAACCATCCAGATGCTTGGTTTCCAAGGACATTTTTAAATCCCTGGGATCAAAAAAATCATATTCGATGGCATAACCGGGACGTACAATTTCGGCATTTTCAAAGCCGAGCATGGAGCGCACAAACTCATACTGCACATCAAACGGCAAGCTGGTGGAAATGCCGTTAGGATAGATTTCATGTGTATTCAGGCCTTCCGGCTCGACAAATATCTGGTGCGTGTCCCGGTCGGCAAAACGGACGATTTTGTCTTCTATCGACGGACAATAACGCGGCCCGATGCCTTCAATAATTCCCGAATACAGCGGCGACCTATCCAGGCCGGAACGGATAATGTCGTGGGTTTTACTGTTAGTGCGGGTTATATGGCAGGGTATTTGCCGGGGATGCTGCTCGCGCCTGCCCATAAAAGAAAACACGGGGACGGGATCATCGCCATGCTGCTCTTCCAGCTTGCCAAAATCGATGGTTCTGCCGTCTATGCGCGGCGGCGTTCCGGTTTTTAAGCGGTCGATGCGAAACGGCAGTTCGCGTAAGCGTTCGGCCAATGCAATGGAGGCCGGATCACCCGCCCTGCCGCCGCTGTAATTTTCCAGACCGATATGGATTTTGCCGCCCAAAAACGTGCCGGTCGTCAACACCACGGCTTGGGCCATAAAATTCAAGCCCATAAGGGTTTTAACCCCCAGCACTTTATTGCCGACCACGATCAAATCGGCGACCGTTTGTTGGAACAGCGCCAGATTAGGCTGGTTTTCCAGTGTGCTTCTGACCGCCTGCTTATACAGCATGCGATCCGCCTGCGCCCGCGTCGCCCGAACCGCCGGGCCTTTACTGGCGTTCAGGGTGCGAAATTGTATGCCGCCGAGATCGATAGCCTTAGCCATAAT
>Ga0182021_10010354_pt1 | contig 11060 bp, 3 predicted proteins | sample 612E3MmetaG_FD_120493 | JGI IMG/M metagenome (GOLD analysis project Ga0182021, IMG submission 120493) | Permafrost microbial communities from Stordalen Mire, Sweden - 612E3M metaG (Illumina Assembly) | ecosystem: Environmental > Terrestrial > Soil > Wetlands > Permafrost | place: Sweden...
AAGTGTATAAATATTAAAAATACCGCCTTTATCCCAGGAATACAGGAGCGTAGAATCAGATTCAAAAAATGGATTCCGGCAATCGCCTGCATGAGATAACACCTCGAAATTATTCCCGTTGGAATCGATAAGAGCGATCGATTGGTTGTGTCCAATGGAATATCCAAAGGCAATCTTTGTACCATCTTTTGACCATACGGGTGTATACACCTGTTCACCGTTATGGAAATTTGTTATCCTGGAAATATTTTTTCCATTTGCGTCGCATACACCAACATTGAGTGTTCCGTCTCCGTCAGTCGCATAGACCAGTCTTTTCCCGTCTAACGATAATTTTGGATTAATGGCGCGCAGGCCATACGTTAACCGTTCTTCCTTTTCTGCCGCAAGATTGAATCGATATAAATCACTATATCCCGACCAATGCGGATTATCGCGGGTGATTTGTGCATAATAGATGAACTTACTGTCTGGAGAAAATGAAAGAGATGAACGAACGAGGGATGCGAGACCTTCCGGTACGATCATTTTCGATTTTTTTGTTGCACAGTCATACACATAAATACTGCTCGTAGAAAAATAATCTGTTCCTTTATTTGATATATATGCAATTTGAGAGCCATCCGGTGAGAACACCGGATAGAAATTCGCGAATCCTTCTTTTTCAATAATCTCACCTTCCCTGAGCATGGGCTTCAAGGAGTCTGCAAGATGTTTATATGCGGCGGTCTTTTCAGCTTTCCATTCTTCATACAGTTGGATTCCGGTCTTCTGAAGCACTACCTCTATTGCGCCGTCAATCGTCAAGCGAAACGGTACAGAAAGTTGTCTTGAGAGTGCTTGCAGTTTATCGTTCCCATAGTTCTTTCCGATATATCCGACAAGAGAAAATCCAGCGTTGTAAACAGATTCATTTCCGAGGCTATTTTTACCGAAGAACGCCATTTCATTCCATGACAGAGGATTTCCATCAATGAAATACATTCGCAAAATCATGTCGCGGTGAGAGTCCCAGGTATCATACCCTAATATCGGATTATTGTACTGGGCGACCCCTTCAGCAAACCAGGGCGGAACAACAAATCCGGAAATTGGGTAGGATACAATAACATTGGGATAACCATAGAGCACGTCCGGTCGACTCTCTTTTTCATATCCGAGCCATTGAAAATAAAATCCAGGTACTTTTCTGCTGAATTTCATTGCTGTTTGAATTTGCACGATGTGCGTGAATTCATGGGAGACCACATTCCACAACCATGGATGAGTTCCCCGCAATTCAAAATCTAAGGCCGGGGCATAAATAACAATCTTATTATCATAGAAGTACGCGCCGCCATTTGAGTAATCATCATGATCCCGAATAATGAAACTGACTTTCTGATCCGGCTCGTGGCTGTACATCGTTGTAATCGGCTCATAAATGCTTTCAGCGATCTTTGCTACTTCATTTCCTGTACGTTCCGCTCCGTTGTGGAAGTGAACAAGAAAATGTTTCGTTTCGATTGTCTTCCATTCTAATTCCGGATGATTATAATCTTCCTGACTAAAAGTGACCGAAGAAACAAAAAGAATAAAGACGAGTATTGGAAATAAAACCTGCTTCAATCATCCTCACTTAAAATATTTTAGAAATCAGATAACATACTTTTCGTTCATTTTTTTCCACAATAACTCTTTCCCTGATAGGCTTTCTTTTTGTTCCTCTCTTCAGAACTATCAGGGGATCACTTTACCACAGCTATCTTAATAAACACTACATCGCTCCTGCTTGCACCGCGTGCCTCCACCCGGGCAAGATACACGCCGCTTTGAATATTCGAGACATTCCATGTTACTTCATTATCCATTCCTGCCGATCCTTGTCCCGATAATTCAGTGATCTTTCTTCCGGATAAGTCAAGGATAGTAATCGTAACAACAGCATCCTCACCTGTAAAATACCTGATTTGAGTGGATTGACTATACACAGGATTTGGCCAGTTGTACACACGCGACTTTGGAAAGAACTCCGTGCTGACCGGAATAAACGTTGTTACACTCGCCTCTGCGTTGCTATGCCGTTCATCACCCAAATGCTGCCACCAGGTCAGCGACGCTGATGCAGTTGAACTTGTACTCAGAAACGCATCCAACGAACCACCCTCTGAGAAAATCGCAATGCCTATATTGTTTGATTGTGATGGACTTCTATATGCTGCTGGGAATGCTTTTCCGGAAGAAGTGACTTGCACCGGGAATCCCGAAAGTAATTTCCCGTTTCGATCGTATATCCACATCTCGCCATCGTTCGTTAAGAGAAGAATTTCTTGTTTGCCATCTCCGTTAAAATCCAGAATGAGCGGTGTGCCTGTAAATTCAAGACCGGTACGCGCTTGAATTGGAAAACCATCGACCATGGTACCTAAACGGTTCACAATTGAAAGTGCGTTGGTCGTTTGAACAAGCACATCTTTTTCACCGTCTCCATCAATATCGCCAATTGCAAGTTCACTTATTCCAGAACCCTGAACGCTAATCTCATAATTTTTCCGGGATAACAAATGATCGTATGAAATGAGTTTGCTCCCACTCTTTTCTGCCGAGACGATAAAGTTTCCTTTTGGTGATACAGCTCCTGCAAGCATCCAGCCAGTTGAGGATGCCGGCAAGTCTACAGATGAAGAGAGGCCGTATAATCTACTGCCGGATGTGAAGAAATATTCATTTGGCTTCGCCGGTGTTGTTGGCAACACGGTGATCGATAGAACGGGATCTGTTCCACCCGAACGCTTAGAAATGATATTTCCATTCGTATTCAATTGGTAGAGGGAACCTGAATTCGTTCCAATAAGTATCGATAAGGAATCCAGTTGTGCAAAACATGGCGAAGTCGTGAATCGATCTGAATAATATGTTTTAGAACTGTCTATAGATATTTTACCACCATGGAAAGAAATTTTATAGATTCGTAAAACACTATCCTGTACACAGGCAACTACTTCAGTAGAATCCGGCAGCATAGTCACGGCAATTCCATTTGCAGTCGGTGCAGGAGATAAAAGATCTGTCGTCGTTCCACTTAAGCTTTGTCCATTAGAATTGAGAGCAAAAATGCCATTACTTGTTGGAAGATACAGATGGTTTTTTGTCGATGTTGGGAAGGAATTCACGCTGGTGTTTTTATATGCACGATGCATCGTAGAATCACGGCGAAATATCTGGTTGCCGATTTCCACTGTCATCGACATATGAGGTAACCGCGGACTAAAATCTTTTATCGAAACTAAACTTGCGGCGCCTGAGAAGGTGTTGCTGCTAGGAAACGAATTCTGATTAAAAATGTTTTTGTAGATCGGAGCAGAATTTTCGGCAAACCAGCAATCTAATGGCCACCCGTTTTCTGTACCGGATCCTGCGGTCATTGATTCGTAATTTTGTCCGATATCTTGAGAGCCATCCGCTTCTTCCAGGTCCACCCCCCGGTGATCTGGATTTACATTGACGGAATTTGTGATAAATCCTGCTTGAATGACATTCTCATCAATGTGCCAAATGAGTATTCCTCCACCGTCGTATTTTTTTGTGCTGTCGGTTTGGCCGACAATTGCCCAGTCAAAGTTGCTCACATCGACGACAGAGCCCCTGATTCCGCTGACATCCCAGTTATTAAATCCCGATATATCCTGATCATAATGGCGGGAGCTCATGCTGGTGGAATCTGCAATAGCTATGTCTACCCCGGTTCCTTTTGGATTCCGGTTTCTATTTTCAACGAGGAAATACTCAGACGCAGTGATCGGGATTTTATAAATAGTATCCTGCTTAGACGGATATTTTATCCCGACTGCCGGCACCTGTAGATGGGGTACAGAATTTCCAATTGTTATCGGTGTCACCCATCCTAAATAAATTTTTTCCCAGGCACTTGGTTCCGGTGGAAAAAGTCCGCTGAATGCAAAAATCGCCGCACCGTCCATCAATCCGTACTGTCCAATACCTGATCTGCCTGTATTCGTATTGAATAAATCAGGCAGTCCTAAATAATTCCCCAGAGATGCTGCAAACATTCCATTAATACTTAGCTGGACGGTATCATTTCCTGAGCTTGTGAACAATATGCGTGATTCAGTCTCTGGCAGAATAATGGTGTTTTTGACAGAGCCGTTCACAAAACCCGTAAAAGAGGATTGTCCTAATGCCACTGCAAATGCTGTCGAATCGAGATACAACGAGGGGATGTCATAGGGAGTTGGATTGAATCCTAAAGAGCTCACCAGATCTAAATCACGCCCTACACCCGCATGGAAAATCACGAATGCATCGTATTTCTGAAAATTGATTTCGGGATAAAGTGCAGTTGCACTTTGCCAGCTCTCACTTACCAGGTCAGCAAGGTTTTTGTTATTATTTGCGCTTGGCGGAGGTGAATAGGAACTCATCTTATTTGAGAGCGTAATTCGTTTACTGCCGCCATACACATCGCCAGTCACTGTGAGTTTTCCATTCGATACGTTGTGGAAATAATTTTCCACAAATTGGATCTTGTTTTTAAAATACAGTGAATCATGCGGTGGTGGATCGATGAGTTGGAGTGACGTAGAATTTGACTGAAATTTTCCGTTTCCAGTTGTCTGGTAATCGGAGTCAGCCTGAAATTCTACCATGATTGCCAGGATACGAACCGTATCCCGCTGTATAACACCGCTCGACTGTACTTTTTCTGAGTTCGCGAATGTTCGTAATGGATGCGAAAATCCATTTCGTTTTTGTGCGAACAGAAAATTGTTTAGAAGGAGCAGCGCACACAATACCCACACTCGTGTCACAAGAACTCCGTTGTTCATGAGTAATTCCCCAATGTAGTATGCTCAACACTGATCAAAGCAGTTCTCAACGCAAGACCGGTATTGAAGAAGATGTTAGTTCACATCACCGCCCCAACCGATGGAAAGCGATAAACGCAGCGTCCCGTCGAGCGGGCTCTGCCCTTCGAGTGCGCTCAGGTATCCAAAATCGAATGCGTAAATATCGTACCGGAGTCCTGCACCAAAAGTCATGAATTTTCGATTCCCTTCTCTCGGATCCTCATAAAAATATCCAACGCGCAATCCGATAAGCTTCGGCGAGCCGTACCAATATTCCAATCCTAAGGCGGAATCAAACCTGCGTATTTGTTCACTGAAACTGGTCCCCGTCCAGGTTGTAAAAAATGCTTTGTAGAATTCATCTGATGAGGTTCCATTTCGGTACACCAGCAGCCGGCTTACTTCTGCAGTGGCAGACATATTATTATATTCGCTTTGAATAATTTTATATGCAATTCCAAGACGAAGATTCATCGGTAAAGGATCCGCCTGTGCTCTGTCAACGTAAGACATCTTGGGACCAATATTGGCAATGTTCATACCAAAACTTATGCTTTTGCCAAGGTCAATACCAGTTAATGGAATGCGAAGTACGAGCGGGCGATACATGAGTCCTAGATCGAAGCAAAATCCAGTCGATGTCCCACTTCCTTGTTCCAGCCCAGCTCCTTGATCTGCAAGATGAGAATAGATAATTCTGACGCTTGTCCCAATACCTAATTGTTCAGAAAGCTTTGTACTGTACGTTGCAGCAATAGCCATTTCATAGCCAGTAAAAGTGCCAATCGGATTTGGCGACGTAGTTGTCCTACTGAACTCACCAAGATTGAGATAGGTCAATTGAGCTCCGACGATTCCATCCAAATCTTCAACGGGCTGTTTGTACGCAAGATGCGCGATCCATAATTCTGACAATCCCAATGCGGGAAGCCAATTGGTATGTGTCATGGCAAGTTCAGATCCCTTTTGGAATGAAAGTCCGGCAGGATTCCAAAATGTAGCCCATGCATTGTCCGCCAAGGCTACACCGGTCTCCCCCATTCCGCCTGCCCTTGAATCCGGAACGATGAGAATAAACGGTACTGCTGTTGTTATTGTAGATATTGCGTCTTGTGCGCTTCCGATTTCTGGAATGAAAATTCCTGCCACAGCTATTGCGAAAACGATTTTTCTAAACATAACGTTTCATCCTCCTGATGGTATAATAATGACGAGAGAATTTCTTCTCAGCATAAGTAAAATAAGTGTATGTTGTTTTAATTTTTGTTTCCAGCGTGAAATACTATTCCCTCTTAGATTAATGCATGACTGCCAGTTTGCCGATTGTTTCGTTTGATCGCTGTCCGTTTTTGTCGCGTGCAATTAATTTATAGAAATAAATACCATTGGCCAGAGAGTTGCCATCAGAATCTTTTCCATCCCACTGAATTCTCACAAAGCTCTCTGCAATATTCGGCGCTTGAACATCACCAATCAACCGCCCTGCAATTGAATAGATCTTTATTTCCACATCTATCGGATCAGTGGAAGTGCGTTGGAATGTGAAGGTTGTAAAATGTGCAAATGGATTGGGATAATTCACGACATTCAGCATCGCAAAATCATCTGCAGCATGCACTTCAAAATATGTCTCAGCTTTCGATGAATTATTCTGAATGTCCCACGCTTTCACACTCAATGTATATTTACCATCAGCCAAATTATAGAGTGGATAACTTACTTCCCCTTTTTTATAATTATCACGACTGCTGTGATAGTAACTGGACAGATCGAAGGTTCGATCCGGATTACTCAAGGTCGCAGACAATTGATGGCCTACACCGACCGTTGATGTGTTTATTCCGCTTTCATCTTCAAGTTCTACAATAATAACTGGATTGCTTTTAACCACATCGCCCGGGCGAAATGCTGTCGTATCGAGGTACACTGCAAGAACAGGACCCACTGTGTCTCTGGCTATAGATGTATCTATCCCGTCGATAATTACATTCTCCGTGCTTCCTGTTCCGTCCGATTGTCCGCTCCAGGCGTATAGTGATATTCGCGCGTTTTTTCCTATGGTCACATCTTTGGGAACCGGCACAAGAGCGTCGAACCGGCCGTTGCTGATTGATGCATCACCGCGGTACAACAAGCTGCCTGCTTCTTTAAATTGGAAAAGATTATTGGAGACAACTCCATCAACGATGGATACATCTTTTTGCGAATCAAAAAGCTGGAGTGTACCGACACCGGTGAATGAAGTCAGCTTTACATTGTTTTTCCTGACTGTACCAGCAATATGCGCATGCCCCAACGATTTTATCCTCACCGTATCATTGGAAATACTCAATCCATTAATACTATCAACGGTTGCATCATTTTTCGGCATGAGCAGACGGACGGTTGGATCGCCGAAGAGGTGATATTTATAAGTATTATCTTGTGCGGTGATCGATTTTGCCAACAGGCTTGCATCTCCTATTCTCGGATATTGTCCATCAGCATTTCTTTGGAACAGGTAATTAAACAATGCAACATCCAGTGAAAAATTTTGAGGATCATATACAACGCGTGCTGCTGTAAAATCCGCAATCACTCCACCATGATCCATGGTGATCAATCCTTCTCCGGCGCTTATTTCATTCGGATTATCATACCATCCGAAACTGCATGTCGCTGTTGCAATAAATGTCAATCTATCTTTGTTGACAAGTTGCGGTAGATCATCTTCTCGTGTAAATACTGCTTCATGTGCCCACAACCGATCATTCCCATGGCCAATATAATTAATCATGATCGTTCCTGAATTCATTGCTCCTACTATTGCTTTATTGACATCCGGTTTCCTGCGGCCTCCTGCACTATTCACGGTAGGATATGCAACTTCGTAAATTTTGTTTATATCAAAGTTCTTAAGTGCAGTGTCCCAGGCGATCGCTTCAGAATGCTCGGTGTAGGTATTGCCATCATCTCCTTGAGAAGTTTTCCCGTCATCCGAAACTAACGTAACTCTATTGCGCCAGGTATCAAGCGGAGAAGAAGTTTCATAGGAGATGATTTTATCTACAACAGTTGTCGCATCAGTGAGATTACGGGCCGGCAACCGTCCAATGGCAAGCGCATAGGAGTCTGACGGACCCAACAAAACAAATTTGTCATCACTAGGGAACGAATCAATTGTTTCAAATGAATTCGTTGTTTCCCACGGTGGGATGTAATTTCGCTGAGTCGTAGTGATATTTTTATAATCGTAATGTCCATTGCCCAGCAATAAAACGTACCCGGGTTTCGGAGTTGTCCAATGATCTTGCGTATACTGTAAAAATTCTCGTATGGATAATGGATCCGGAAGTCCGCCACCGAACTCGTTAAAGATTTGCTGGATATCTACCACGATTGTGCGTAAGCTGTCGTGTACAAGACGATAATCTCTTAATCTATTCGCTTCTGATATGAATTCGCTTGGAGCAATAATAATGAAATCAACTTGGTCTTGATAATCATGGAGATTATTGGGCGAATAAGTAGCAACCTTTGTGCCTGCCGGCGGCTTTTTATAACCATTCTTACCGATCACAGCAATACGACGCACGTTTCCATCGGTCTGCTGGAGCTGAAATGTGCACGAAGTGCCTGTTTGGTTGATAGGTATTTGGTTCACGATATTATGGTCAGTCACATCATAAGCACGAATGTCCGATGAAAAATTACTCACATTGTATTGCATCGATCCTGTCATGTCCGATGTTGTGAATAAAAGAGCATCGTTCACAGCTTCATACTTTCGTTGATAATAAATTTCTAGCCAATCTAACCATGTCCTTGAATCTTGATTGTCCGTCGAAATCTGAATTTTCACCACGCTAGAGGTCGGATTTACCGGTGGCACCCCGCCAGTCGCAACGACCGATAGATCTTCTGCATAGGGAGTCGTCTCTCCATCACCCATTTCTGTTCCCGACATTGTCAATTGCTGGAGGGGGTTACCGCTTTCAAAGATATTCAAAACATCTGCGGTTGCTGAGCGCCGAACAAATTGCAATACATAATTTATTTGCGTATTCGAGACTATTCCCGGCAGAGAATTATAATAAGTATCAGTATTATCAATTCCTGTAAAATCCTTCCCGACCCATCTTCTGCCCGACCCACCTCCTATAGAGGCTAAAATATTCTCGCGCTCTTGTTCAACAAATATCTTTTCTTGAAAATATTGGCTCGTGACTGACGCCGAAGTAGGAGAGACAAGAAAATCCATTTGCCTTCCTATACCCTGGCTGACCGTAAAGAAATAAGTGTTTTTTTCCGTATAGGGATTTATATAATGTGAAAAACTTTTACTGCTTGTGTTATAGTACCATCCCCGTACTCCCCGCCCGTAGAAAACAATATAATCAGCAGTATCGATCCCGCCGGTATTCTTCCGAACAACAAGACGAGGAATTTCCACTAATGAATCTGGCCTCGGGTCTGTGTTGTTATCCGGAATGATCCCCCCCCCATTTCCAAATATGCGAATTGAATTAATATCGGTGACCGAAATATTCATGCTGTGAAGATAGGCGTAATCTATTTTATACATACCTTCGCAAGTTACACCATTTACATCAGTTAAATCGATTCGGTACCAGTCTCCCTGTGCAAACGGAGAATTACCGGAAGAGATTTTCCGGAATCCTGCCGGCATTGCTTTTATAAGTTGGTCCTTGTTCGGAAGTTCTCCTCTGAGAAAACAAGTAGAACGCAAACCTTCTGAAAATGTATCATTGAAATCAAGGCGAATCATGATCCGCGAATACACCCTGACCTTTTGTTTATCTACTACTTGAATGGGATGGAAAATAAGTGTCCCTGTATATCCAAAACATGTTTTCCCTGCACGCAGAACTTCGGCAAGTACCATGTGCAATGGAGATCGCCCCTGTTGTTTGAACTTCGTATCATCGTAAATTTCGCTTACTCCAAAATCTTTTAACGATTTTATAGTGGGCTTCGGCAGAAGCTTTATTGAATCCCTGATTTGAAATTCACTCCCAAGTACTTGAAGCGAGTATCGTTGAGATGGGAGAAGCAGCAGAGTATTTCGCGTGAAATCTGCTTGTCCGGTTGAATCAAATATTATCTGGCTTTCGAAGAAACTGTACCGGGTGAAGACACTCCCGCCGGTTCCAATCACGCGTTCAGCTTTTATATGCGGCGTAAACTCGAGCACAACGGATTGTTGGTCTTCCTTCACAATGCGGAAATCTGTCAGTGGTTGCGCAGTGAGAGGCAATGTTCCGATCAACACCAACGCTATGAATGCAAAAGTATGTTTCATAAAAAAAAAGCCAAACGAGAGAATGAATAATCTTTCCCGTTCGGCTAAACTTTTCTTTAAGAGATTGCCAGCCGAACTTGAAAAAGGTTTATGTTGCGAACAAAATTCCTATAGCGTTACACGCGCCAACTTACCTTAGGAATAAACCTTTACCAAGCCTTCGATACAATCTCCAATAATAATAGAATTCTTTTTCTTGTTAGAAAGATAGCGAATGAAACGAAGATTGTCAAGCAATTCTGATTCGAAAAAGCGTTTAAAAATCTTTTAGGTGAAAGGCACAATCAGTTTTTGAATAAAATTCAAAATGTAATATCTCAAAGAGTATTGCTTGGAACGAATAATGTGACAAACGATTCCTCATGATTGAACTTAATACACTTCACTGGAATTTTCAGAAAGAGATGAATTGTTTTGCAGTTGAACCAATTTTTCATTAATTTGAGGTAATAAAAAGAAATTATTCTCACATAATAGGTATTATGTCTAGACCACTGAACATTCTCTTTGTTACGAGCGAGGTTTATCCTTTCGCTAAAACCGGCGGACTTGCAGACGTTTCCGGGGCATTACCTAAAGCAATCAAAGATCTTGGCCACGAGATTCGCATTATGATGCCGCGCTACCGGTTTATAGGTGAGCGTAAGTTCCGATTGCATGACATCATTCGATTGCACGAAATCCCAATTCCTGTTGGAAACACAGTTGAGCTCGGTAACGTCAAGTCTTCTTTCATTAATAATTTGAAAGAAAAGGTTCAGGTCTATTTTTTAGATAATGCCACTTACTATGGCCGCGATGGTGTGTACCAGAGTCCAACAACTAAGAAAGATTATAAAGATAACGACGAGCGGTTTATCTTCTTCTGCCGGGGAGTGATCGAAACGTTGAAGCGGCTTGGGTGGCAGCCG
>Ga0182021_10010355_pt1 | contig 11060 bp, 10 predicted proteins | sample 612E3MmetaG_FD_120493 | JGI IMG/M metagenome (GOLD analysis project Ga0182021, IMG submission 120493) | Permafrost microbial communities from Stordalen Mire, Sweden - 612E3M metaG (Illumina Assembly) | ecosystem: Environmental > Terrestrial > Soil > Wetlands > Permafrost | place: Sweden...
GCATCGTTAATCCGCTTAATCGTACTCTCATAATTATGCAAGAGCGCTTCATGCGCCTGGCCGTCTTTCTCCCGCTCATTGAGCTCCCAAAGATTATACTGCATCCGGTATACGCCGTTAAAACCAACTTCCTTTTCCCAGAGATCTATCGCCTCAGAAGCCGCCATACCTTGGGGCCAACTCTTGCTACGATTAGATCCGCGCCCGCTAATATCAATATTGGGTTTAAAAATTTTTGCCCGTGGAACAAAATTAGCCGAGGCATCGATGGTAATCTCTAAATCTTCGCTTTTGGCAAAAGCCGCGGAAAAAGAAAAAAGCAAAACCACAATAAGCATAATCCAATACTTATGGTTTTGCGATTTTTTCACTTGCCGGTCAAACCCTAGTTTAAGCATTTAATTTCTTCTGCACCCTCACAATAGAAATTGCCTTGCCGGTCTGCTCATCCACATCCACCACCGCCCCTTGCAACTGAACATTGCCTTCTGCAACTTCCAACCTGCGGGGCACCGAACTCAGGAATTTACCCAAGACATCCTCCACCCTGCGACCTATTACCGAATCCATAGAGCCGGTCATCCCTACGTCGCTGATATAAGCGGTCCCTTTGGGCAAAATCCGCTCGTCGGCAGTTTGCACATGGGTATGCGTACCTAAAACCGCGGAGACTTTGCCGTCTAAATACCATCCCAAGGCAACTTTCTCGGAAGTCGCCTCAGCATGGACATCCAACAAAATTATACTGGTCTGTTTAAGGATTTCGTCTGCCGCCTGCATCGTTGATCTAAATGGGCACTCCAAGGCTTCTAAAAAAACCCTGCCCTGAACATTGATCACGCCCACCTTAGCGCCGTTAGGAGCTTCAAAAATAAAATACCCTCTGCCCGGGGCACCTTGCGGAATATTTATCGGCCGGAGTATCCGCACATCGCGGTCAATAATCTCAAAAATCTCTTTTTTCTTCCAAATATGGTCTCCGGAAGTAAGCACGTTTACTCCGGAATCAAAAAGTTCATTGGCTACCCGAGGAGTGATACCAGAACCTCCGGCGGCATTTTCCGCATTAGCAACTACAAAATCCAGATGATATTCTTTGCGCATAGCCCCGAGCAAAAGCTGAACCGCTTGCCTGCCGGGGCTACCCACAATATCTCCGATAAAAAGTATCTTCATAATTAGCCTGTGGCCTTAAGAGTTATTTTGCGTACTCTATGGCCCTGGTTTCCCGGATCACTGAAACCTTGATCTGCCCAGGATACTCCATCCCCTCTTCAATTTTTTTACGAATTTCCCTGGCTAAATTCACCGCGTCATTATCCGAGATTTTCTCCGGCTGCACAATGACCCGAATCTCCCTACCGGCCTGAATAGCGTAAGATTTCTCAACCCCCTTAAAGAGGTTAGCGATAGACTCCAGCTTATCCAAACGTTTGATATAGGTTTCCAGGGTCTCTCTTCTTGCGCCCGGACGGGTAGCGCTGATGGCATCCGCGGCAATTGCTAAAACCGCGAACAAGCTGGTCGATTCCGCCTCTTCATGATGCGCTTCAATTGCCGATACCACTTCAGGAATTTCATTGTATTTCCTGGCCAAATCAGCGCCTAATTTTGCGTGAGTTCCTTCAACTTGATGATCAACCGCCTTACCGATATCATGCAAAAGACCGATACGCCTGGCCAGCTTCATATCCATACCCAGCTCGGAAGCCATAGTCCCCAAGAGAAAAGACACCTCTTTGGAATGCTGCAAAGCATTCTGGCCAAAACTAGTGCGATACTTAAGCCTGCCTAAAAGCTTGATCAATTCAGGATGCAGATTATTTACGCCGGAGTCAAAAGCGGCGCGCTCGCCCTCTTCCTTGATCTTTTCATCCATTTCCTTTTTAGCCTTCTCCACCACTTCCTCTATCCTGCCGGGATGAATCCTGCCGTCGCTAATCAACTTCTCTAAAGCCAAACGCGCGACTTCCCTGCGCACCGTATCAAATGCCGACAAAGTCACGGCTTCCGGAGTATCATCAATAATCACGTCCACTCCGGTGGCCATTTCAAAGGCTCGGATATTCCGGCCCTCTCTTCCAATAACCCTGCCCTTCATTTCATCGCTAGGCAGATTTACCACGCTTACGGTAGTTTCCACCGCATGCTCCGCAGCGCATCTTTGAATTGCCAGGCTAATCACTTCCCGGGCTTTTTTGTCTCCGACGCTTTTAATCTCTTCTTCCTGTTTTTTGATCAAGCCGGCTTTTTCCACATTCAGCTCGTCATTCAAGCGACTAAGCAAAATCTGCTTAGCTTCTTCCGCAGATAAAGAAGAAATTTTCTGCAATCTTTCTTTTTCCTCCGCGATCAAAGATTGCAACTGATTTTCCTTGGTCTTTATTCCCTCTTCCTGTTTCTTCAAATCTTCATGCTTTACCTCGATCTCTTTTTCCTTCTTTTCCAAAAGATCAAGCCGGCGATCGATATTTTCCTCTTTTTGCGTAAGCCTTTTTTCCAGGCTGGAAATTTCCTGCCTTCTCTCCTGGGTAGAGCGCTCAAAATCCTGACGCATCTTATACAAAAGATCTTTCGCCTCTAACTCCGCCTCGCGATGTTTATCCTGCGCTTCTTTTTTAGCCTGCTCTAAAATCTGTGTCGCTTTTGCTTCGGCTTCCTGGGTTTTCTTTTCCGCAACGTACCTTCTGAAAAAATAACCGCTGAATGCCGCAAACAAAGCAACAGCTGCCATGATGATTATAGTCAACATATCGCTTATTGCCCCCCTTCTGAAATAACTAAATAACTGTTAAAATCACGGATGTTGTTGTATTGCTAATTGCTTTGAAAACTACCTTTTAGGCAAAGAGTACTTTATTAACGCGGGTGTCTTGCGGAGTGATAGGAATATTCGGTAAGATTTGAAAATCAAAGGCTAGGCCGATGGTAGTTGTCTGTGGGGAAAGACTCTTCAAAAAATAATCATAGCATCCCTTGCCCCGCCCCAGACGGTTGCCTTTTTTGTCAAAAGCAACTCCCGGCACAACAACTAAGTCTATATCCTTTAAGTTCATAAACCTTTTTATCTTTGGTTCCTTTACCCCGTGCAGCCCTTTCTTTAATACCAGCCTATGATGAAAAATCGAAGGCCTGATAACTCTAAGGGTCTTACAAACAGGAACCGCGACTATCTTACCAGAATTATGTGTTTCCTCTATCATTTCTTTAGTCTCTACTTCACCGCCAAACGCGATATAAAACATTACACTCTTTGCCCTTTTAAAAGCTAAAGTCCTAAACAGCTTATTTTTTAAGATACAACTCTTTCTGTTTCGGTCTTCCTCCTTCTGTGTTTTTATCTTCAATAAAATTCTACTACGAACATCTTGCTTTGTCAATTCTCGATCCCCGGAATTAATGCCCCTCGTGCTCATGAGCGTCAACCTTAGGCTCAAAAGCGCTCGGATCTTTACCGATCTTACGGTAATAATCCGCCAAAGCAGATCTTAACGCCTGCTCTGCTAAAACCGAACAATGCAGCTTGACTGCCGGAAGCCCGCCAAGGGCCTCGGCTACCGCCTTGTTAGAAATACTTAAAGCCTCTTCAATCTTCTTACCCTTGACCATCTCGGTAACCATAGAGCTGGTACTAATCGCCGCTCCGCAACCAAAAGTTTTAAATTTCGCATCCACGATTACATCGTTCTCCACCTTGATATACATCCGCATCACATCCCCGCAAACCGGATTCCCAACGGTTCCCACCCCGCTGGCATCCAGCATCTCTCCAACATTGCGCGGATGCATAAAATGATCCATCACCTTATCGGTATAATTCAAGTCTCCCATATCATTTCCCCATGTTAACCTGATGAGGCTTAAGCGTCTTCTGAAAATCTTTAGGAACGCTAATTTTCCTTAAAACGCTTAACCTCTGTTGTTTATCCATCTCCTTATAGATCAAGGTCCAGGCACAATCCTGCTCCTGGTTCACCTCGCACTTACCCTTGTTCATTCCGCCGCAAGGGCCGTTTAACAATGACTTGGGACAAAGAGTCATTGGACAGATTCCTCCGGTGGAAGCCAAAACGCACTCCCCGCACATCGAACATTTCTCCAAAAAGTTCCCTTGAGCATCCATCACCGCCCCACAAAGACTGTCGCAGGCGGGGAAAACCGGATGCGCCAAACGGTTGTTGTCTTTTACCGCCTGAACCCCTAAACCGCAAGCTAAGACCAAAATCGCCTGAGCTTGGCGCAAGGCAAGAGAGTTTTTAGCTAACTCTATCTTTATCTGAGGAGCCAAACAGGGTGCGCCAGGAATACAGCTGCCCACAATCTGCTTACCCTGAGACTCCAGGGCTTTTTGCATTTGCAGCAATTCCTCTCTGCCTCCGGTCTTACAGGTAGTGGCGCATTCTCCGCAGCCGACAAGAAAAATCCGCTCATAGTTTTTTAAGCTATCTATAATCCGGGCAATGGTTTTTTGCTCTGTTATAATCACTCGACCTCCTGATAATTCCAGTATAATATTTTATCACGCTTTATCTACCGCGACAAGAAGAAAAAGCGTACTAAACTTTACGCAGCTTGGCTAACCGTTCTTTAATCTTGGCTTCGTATCCGGAGTCCTGCGGTTCATAATATTTAACAGGATTGCGGGTATACTCCTGTTTCACATAGTGGCCGGGATAATCGTGGGCATATTTATAATCCTGGCCATGTCCTAATTTCTTGGCACCGGAATATGAGGCATCTTTTAAATGATCGGGAACTTCCTGGACCTTATTGCTTGAAATATCTCCTGTGGCCTTATCGATCGCCAAATACGCGGCATTGGATTTCGGCGCGCAGGCAATATAAATTACTGCCTGGGATAAAATAATCCGCGCTTCAGGCATCCCTACAAATTCTACCGCCTGCAATGCGGCATTAGCTAAAACCAGAGCCATAGGATCGGCGTTGCCCACATCTTCGGAAGCGCAAATAACTACCCGGCGACAAATAAAACGCGGATCTTCTCCGGCATAAAGCATTTTTGCCAGCCAATACACCGCGGCATCGGGATCAGATCCCCGCATAGATTTAATAAAAGCCGATGCAGTATCATAGTGAGCGTCTTCATCCTGATCATAGACCACCGCTTTCTTCTGGATAGATTCCTCGGCAACCTGTAAGTCAAAATTAACAAAGCCCGCTTTGTCTTTAGCGCTGGTCAAAACCCCGACCTCCAGGGCGCTGAGCGCGCGACGGGCATCGCCTTCACAGGTTTTTGCCAAAAATTCCAAGGCTTCATTATCAGCCTTTATTTTTAATTTCCCCAAGCCCCTTTCCGGATCGATGATCGCCCTGGCTAATATCTTTAGGATATCCTCGGCAGTCAAAGATTTGAGTTCGAAAACCAGCGAACGGGACAATAAAGGAGAGATCAGGGAAAAATAGGGATTATGCACCGTAGCTCCGATTAAAGTCGGATTGCCATCTTCCAGGTCAGGCATCAACACATCCTGCTGGGCCTTATTGAAGCGGTGGATTTCATCGATAAAAAGGATGGTCTTAACCCCGGTATTGGCTTTTTTAAGCTTGGACTGAGAGATAACCTTGCGCAGCTCCTCAACGTTAGAGCCCACCGCGTTTATTGCCACATAATTAGCCTTGGTAATGTTAGCGATACACCAGGCCAAAGAAGTTTTTCCTACTCCCGGAGGACCGTAGAGGATCAGGGAGGTAATACGGTCTGCGTCAATTGCCCGGCGTAAAAGCTTGCCCGGCCCCAGAATATGCGACTGTCCGGCATAATCATCAAGGGAATAAGGGCGCATGCGCGCAGCCAAAGGAAGGTCTTTAAGGTCAGGGGTTTTATCGTGAAATAAGTCGATGTTTTGCGAAGCCATCTGATAAATTAATCCAATTTTGATAAAAAAAATCCCCGCATGTGCCGTCAAGTCTGATGTGCTGTGAACCGAACTGGTTACACGTGGGAACCATCTCTCCGACGCCAAAGCGCCAGAGAAGTCAAGCTCCCCATATTAAGGTGTTGGCTCACCAATCATCAAAACTTTAAAACGGGCACGGCAGGGAATCTAAAAGAACTGTTTTTTGCTACGTATTGAGTATAACACATCTTTTCCCTCCAGTCAAGCGGCCTATCTGATTTTTGCCGCGAACCTCTCCGACAGCACCGCGCAGACAATCGCCTGGGCAGGGCTTATTTCCTCTTCGGTTAAGGTACGCTCCGGGGAACGATAAAGACAAGAGATAGTCAAAGCCTTAAATCCGGGCGCAATTTGCTTGCCTTTATAAGAATCCGAAATTTTCAACTCTTTCAGCAAGACGATATTCCGGCTGCGGATCGCATTCAAGACTTCCTCGGCTAAAACCTCCTCTTTGATCACGAAACTTACATCGCGAGAAATTGCCGGATATTTTTCCAGCGCCACAAACTTTTTCTCCCGGCAAATCTGCGCAAAAAGCTTTTCCAGCGAAAGCTCCAACACCGCTACCTGTTTATTTTTGATCTCCACAAAATCCAAAGCTTTCTTCTGGGGATTATAAATAAGCCCGATATTTTCCCCTTTTATCATAATCTTGATCTTCCCTTCGGAAAGATCGGAAGAAAAACCATAATCTTTTATGCCGAAACGCGAAAAAACCTCTTCCAGCATTCCCTTGAGATGTAACATTCCCAACTCATCTTTAATCAGGCCCTGGGGAAGCAGCCAGGACTGAACCCCGCACAAAGCCACTGCTAAACGCAGCTCTTCTTGAGGCTCGGGCTTTCCGGAATCAAAATACCCTTTGGCCGCCTCAAATATTTTCACATATTCCTGCTGCTGATTAAGATTATGCGCCAGGCATTTCAATAGCCCGGGAATCAACGAAGGCCTTAAAACCCCCTGCTCCTGGCTTAAAGGATTTAAAATCTCCAATTGGCCTGAAGAAGGCACTCCCAAACCTTCCAACAACCTTTTATCCACCAGGCTATAAGTAACCACTTCATTCAGCCCCAAACCAATTAAAATATTTTTTAACTCAGAGGTAAAATCCCTGATAGTATAAATACTCACTTGCGGCTGGATTGCCGCCAAAGTGCTGGGAATCTTCTCAAACCCGTAAATGCGGGCGACTTCTTCGATTAAATCGATTTCCTTTAGCACATCCTGACGATAGGTCGGGATCTCCACCAAAAACCCGTCCCGGCTGTTCTTTCCAACCTTAAACCCCAGAGAAACCAAGATATTTTTGATTTTATCCTGGGCAATCCCTGTCCCCAAAAAACCCTCTAGATGCCCGCAACTAAGGGTAACCGTGCGTTTCTTTGGAGCGCTTTCGCCGAAACTTTTCTCCAAAACACAAACCCCTCCGGACAACTCTTCAATAAACTTGACCGCCCTCAAGGCGACGGCCTTTGAATTATAACGGTCGACGCTTCTTTCAAAGCGATAAGCCGCCTCGCTGCCGATGCCAAGTCTCTGTCGCGTCCTGCGAATCAGCATCGGATTAAATACCGCGGTTTCTAAAAGGATATTTTTAGTGCCGGAGCTGACTTCGGTATCTTTCCCACCCATCACCCCGGCCAAAGCCACCGCCTTTTCGGCATCGGCAATCACTAGGTCTTCGGAATTAAGCAACCGCTCCACTCCGTCAATGGTCACCAATTTCTCGTTCTGCCTAGCCCGGCGAACCTCAATCTTTCCGCCGCGTAACTTCTCCAGATCAAAGGCGTGCATCGGCTGCCCTTCTTCGAACAAAAGAAAATTGGTAACATCAACAATGTTATTGATCGACCGGCAACCTACCAACTCGAGTTTTTTCTTTAACCAATCCGGAGAGGCCTGTACCGAATTTCCCGTAATAACGCTGGCGATATAAAGCGGGCAATCGAACTTACTCTCTATTTCCAAAGTTAGCCCTTTAGAAACGGCCGATTTCAATTTTCTGGGAAACGAAGATTTGGAAAACTTGAGTTTTTTTCCGGTTACGGCAGCCACTTCTCTGGCGACCCCGATCACGCTAAGCCAATCAGGACGGTTAGAAGTAACCTCGATCTCAAAAATAAAATCGCCGGAATGCTTCTCCAGGCCCTCTACGGTAAGTCCGGCCATAGTTAGCTTATCCACCAAAACATCCGCAGCAACCCGGATATCCACAAAATCTTTTAGCCAATTATAAGTTACTTTCATAATTTAAAATTGTTTTAAAAATCTCAGGTCATTTTCGCAGAACAAACGAATATCATTGATCCCGAATTTAAGCATCGCGATCCGCTCTACCCCCATGCCAAAAGCAAAACCGGTAAAAACTTTCGGATCATATCCCACGTTTTCGAAAACATTCGGATGGATCATCCCCGAGCCCAAAACCTCCAACCAGCCTTTTCTCCCGCAAACCGAACACCCTTTGCCATTACAGATAATGCAAGAAACATCGACTTCGGCAGACGGCTCGGTAAAAGGGAAAAAATGCGGACGGAAACGCGTGCGAACATCTTTACCAAAAAGGTTCTTGGCTAATACCTCCAAAATCCCTTTTAAATCTGAAAATCTGATGCCCTTATCCACCACCACTCCCTCGATCTGATGGAACATAAAAGAATGGCTGGCATCCACGGCATCCGGACGGTAAACCCTGCCCGGAGCAACCAAAGCCAGAGGAGGCTTTGCAGCTTTCATTTGCCGGATCTGCACCGGTGAAGTCTGGCTGCGCAACAAAAATCTTTCCGAATAATTATCTTTAGGCTTGAGATAAAAAGTATCAAAGGCATCCCGTGAAGGATGGTCTAAGGGAATGTTCAGCCCGGTAAAATTATTATATTCGGTTTCTACCTCCGGGCCTTCTACAACAATAAAACCCATGCGGATAAAAATCGCGCAGATCTCATTGATGGTCTGGGTAATCGGATGCAGCCTGCCCAGATCCTGAACAATCCCCGGCATGCCGATATCCGGCATTGCCTCCCCAGCCAAGGGAGTTCCCTGTCCCAAAGAAGCCTGTTTTTCGGCAAACAATGAAGTAAGCAAATTCTTTAAAGCATTCGCCTGCTGACCAAAAGCCGCTCGGTCTTCTTTGGCCAGGCCGGGGATCATCCCGGTCAGATCGGAAAGAACTCCTTTTCTACCCAGGTATTTAACCCTAAGCTGCTCCAGCTCTTCTAAAGAAGACGCGCTATTTATTTCTTGGCCTGCGGCGGCCTTAATTGAATCAATATCAACACCAGGCATAACACCCCCGATAACATAAGAACCAGTTTATCTTTTCGGTGTTTAACCGCTCCTGCTTGTTTCTTCCGGAGGAAATTTTACGCAACGAATCCGCGTGAATATCCAAATCCCCCCCATGCTCAAGACAGGCCCGATGAAAAACACCGGTGACTTCCACCCAATCCTCTTTACACTTATAATTGCCAGTATAAACTAAATCTTTGAGCAGATCATTTCTTGCCCATACCCCGAGCGCGTCTTTCCCGTCATTAATATTTACCCAGGAAAAATCCCCACGCTTCATTATATCACCGATTAACTCCCCGTCATATTATTTTGCGTTATCGATTAAATCGCTGCTAGGAACCGGCTGGGAAAACCCTCTGGCAGCCACCAGGCAAAACCCCAGACTAAGGATCAGGATGAGAAATCGGCGTTTAGAGAATATTTGGATCGTGATTTCCCCTTTAGCGCGGCGACAAAAAAACCGATAAGAGTAAAGACCGACATAAACTCGAGCCTGCCAACCCACATCTGAATAATAGCGGTGATTTTATCTTCATAGCTTCCCAACTAATAAAGTTAACAGTTGCGGTTCATTGCCGATCAGGGTAATCGCGATCACATCATCGCCGGGAGAAAAAACCGTGTTACCTTTGGGAATAATCACTTCTTCTCCCCGTAAAATCGAGACTAAGACCGAATTTTCCGGCCAACTCACGTCTCGCACCTGCTTATTGATAACCGGGGATTCTTTGGGCAAATCGACGCGGACAATGGTTAATTTACCGCGCTTAAAACTCATCAGATTGACAAAATCCGAGAAAGAAACTTCTTCTTCGATGATCTTGGCAATAATTTTAGTCGAATCAACAGGAACATCTATACCCAAATGAGCAAAGGTATGTTCATTATCCGGATCATTCACCCGGCCAACGGTACGCTGAACATTAAACTTTTCCTTCGCCAGCTGGCAAATGATCAAATTATCCTCATCATCTCCGGTAACCGCCGCCAGCACCTCCGCGCGATCGACCCCGGCTTCTTCCAAGATACGGGGCTCGCAACCATCACCGTTGATCACCAGGATTTCTAACTCTTTAGCCAGCTCTTCGCAAATAAAGAGGTCTTTTTCCACCACGCTGACCGTATGCTTATCCGCAACCAGCCGTTTAGCCAAAAAGTATCCGATCTTTCCGGCGCCGATTATAACGATGCGCATAAAACCCCCTTAAGCATTACAAAATATACTTTTCTTTTATTTTCTTAAGGCTCTCCACCTTCACCGCAGCCATTAAAATATCCTTGGATTTTAAAACCGAGGTTGGCTCGGGAAGGATAACCCCATCCATTCGCCTAATCGCCACCACTAGGAATTCTCCCGGCAAATTTATGTCCTGAACAGACTTACCCGCCAAGCTGGTTTTAACTTCGATCTCGATCACGCCCAAATCCTTAGATTCGATCAAATAGCTAGAAAACCGGCTTTCAATAACCTTGTCCCTGAGCATGGCAGCAAAAAGCACTGTCCCGCTAATAATATCCAACCCCAAAGCTGCAAAAATATGCGCACGCTGAGGATCATAAACCCGGGCAAAAACCTTGGGAACCTTAAAAATCTTTTTAGCTACCTGGGCGCAAATCAAATTGGTATTGTCACCGTTAGTCACCGCGCAAAAGGCATCAGCTTTTTCTATTCCCGCCTGCTTTAGCAATCCTAAATTAAAACCATTGCCGGTTAATGTGAGGCCGTTAAACGCGCTGCCCAAGCGATCAAAAGATTCGGACATGCGGTCAATCACCACCACATTATGCCCTTCGCTAGACAGCAACTTAGCCAACTCTGACCCGACCCTGCCGCATCCGACTATGATCACA
>Ga0182021_10010356_pt1 | contig 11059 bp, 5 predicted proteins | sample 612E3MmetaG_FD_120493 | JGI IMG/M metagenome (GOLD analysis project Ga0182021, IMG submission 120493) | Permafrost microbial communities from Stordalen Mire, Sweden - 612E3M metaG (Illumina Assembly) | ecosystem: Environmental > Terrestrial > Soil > Wetlands > Permafrost | place: Sweden...
GACCTCATCGAGCACTTCCCAGACCTCCGGGCGATTGCGTTCAATGAACCGTCGGGCACCTTTCACATTGGCAGCAAAATTCCGGGTTACCAAACGTGAAATGACAAAAGGTCTGAAGAGTTCCAAAGCCATGGATTTCGGTAAACCACATTGATGAAGTTTCAGGTGAGGACCAACTACAATCACCGAGCGTCCAGAGTAATCGACACGCTTGCCTAGCAAGTTCCTGCGGAAGCGTCCTTTCTTGCCTTTGAGCATGTCACTCAGGGACTTCAGTTCACGCCGACCGCGGCGAGATAAAGCTTTCCCTCGCTGGGAATTATCCACTAAAGAATCGACAGCTTCCTGAAGCATACGTTTTTCATTTCGGACAATCACATCCGGAGCGCCTAATTCCAACAACCTCTTCAAGCGGTTATTGCGGTTGATGACACGACGGTAAAGATCGTTCAGATCGGAGGTTGCAAATCTGCCCCCATCCAATTGAACCATAGGGCGTAGATCGGGAGGAATGACAGGTAGCACCGTTAAGATCATCCATTCAGGCCGGTTGCCTGAGCGGCGGAACGCTTCCACCACTTTAAGTCGGGACGTCGCTTTCTTACGTTTTTGCTTGCTCTTGGAAGTTTTTACTTCATGCCAAAGTTCTTCAGCCAATTTTTCCAGGTCGATCCGGCGCAAAATATCAAAGAAAGCTTCAGCGCCCATATCAGCCCGAAAAACTTGTCCCCATCGGGATTTCAATTCGCGGAATCTTCCTTCGGTAAGGAAGGAGAAAGGACGAAGTTCCTGGATCTCATCTCTCTGCCAAGCACTTTGATTCTGGGATTCAGAAGTTTGGTCCTCCAACTGATTGCGGAGTTCTTCCATTTTAAGATCGGATTCCGCTTTCACCTGCTCCACATCCATTTTGAGTTTTTCAATCTCTCGGTTGGTTTTATCGCGAATGTCTTTTTCAAGGGTTTCCAGTTGTTCTTTGAGGATCTGCTGGACCTTGGTGAGGTGCTTGGAAGTAATTTTATCGCCAGCCTCAGCTAATTGCACGCCTGCGGTCTTGAACATGATCTTCTTGCTGGTGGTCTTATCCTTCAAAGCGTTCAGGTCTTCTTCGAGTTTCTGACCTTCCTTGCTGATGGGTTCATACTTGGCGGCAATTTGTTCATCGGCTCTTCCGGAAAGTTCGGTCTTGCGTTCCTGCAGCTCGCTGATACGTCTGTCCCGACCCAACTTGATCTCAAGGATTTTGTTATTGATCCCTGTGGCCTGTTCCCGTTCAGAAACATTGATCTCTTCTTCCAAACGCTTGAGTGCTTTCTGGCGGGCTTCCTCATCGACATAGGTAACGATGTATTGGGCAAAATAAAGGACCCTATCCAAATTACGCCGGGAAATATCAAGGAGCAATCCGAGGTAAGATGGTACTCGGCGGGTATACCAAATGTGGGCGACCGGGGTGGCAAGGTCTATGTGCCCCATGCGCTCCCGCCGAACAGACGAACGGGTGACTTCAACACCGCATTTGTCACAAATAATGCCTTTATAACGGGGATTCTTGTATTTGCCGCAGTAACATTGATAATCACGTGTAGGACCAAAGATGGCTTCATCGAATAAACCATCCTTTTCAGGGCGGAGACGGCGATAGTTAATGGTTTCGGGTTTTAGAACTTCACCATACGACCAACTCTTGATGGTCTCTGGGGAAGCAAGGCTGATTTTTAACGCAATAAGGCTCTTGGTTTCCACTGAAGATCCTCCTGGGGGGTAGAACAGTGTTTATCTTGATTATCCAATGACAAAAAAATGAACCTGCAAGGAGCAGGGAAAGTAATTACGCGCTCTTTAACAATCATGCAACCGTACAGTATACCACCGATTCATTGTTTTTCAACCCCCCTTCCTGAAAATAAATCTAGCTAATTCCCGCTTTGTCCCCTGGTAACCCATCCTGATGGATCGGAATTTGCAAATAAAAGGAACAGCCTTTTCCTAGTTGACTTTCGACCCAAACCCTCCCGTGATGACGTTCAGCGATGGTTTTTACGATGGCCAGCCCCAATCCAAAACCCCTGGGTTGATCGGGTTCACGCTGTGATGGTCGATATGCCTTTTGGAAGATATTTGCCAGGTCGATTGGAGCAATGCCCACACCGGTATCCCTGATCACAAAGGTGATGTTAGGTTCTTCAAGCTTGGTTTCAAGTGTGACTTTTCCACCCACGGGTGTAAATTTGACCGCATTTTCAACTAAATTGTAAATCCCCTGGTTAAGCAGAACTGGGTCTGCATCAACCAAACAATAATTCTTCCCATCCTCCATCTGGTTCAAGTGAATGTTCTTTTGGCTCGCCTGGGGAGTGAGAGCGTTGATAATCCCGTCAACGATAGTCCGAGGATCGATGGCTTCGAAACGCACTCCAGCTCCAGTTTCAAACCGCTCGAGATCTAGCAAGTTGTTCGCAAGTTGATTCATATGATCGATGCTGCTGGATATTTTGCTGACAAAACTCTTTTGCTGGTCATTCAGACTGCCGACCATCTCCAGCATGTTCACATAACCGCGCGCCAAGGTCAACGGTGAACGCAGATCATGACTGACGACAGAAATGAAGTCAGATTGCAACCCCAGTTTTTCCTTTTCCTGGGTAATGTCCTTGAATAAATAAACTTTTTCAAACACAGGTGCTTTGCTGGATTCCTGCAAAATACTCACCGAGAATGTTCTCCCGTTCTTCGTTTTTATTTCTTTTTGAGCGGGAATTCCCGATGTCACATTATCCTGAAGCTTCAATAATTCAGGATCACAAAGGATGAATCCCTCCTTGGATTCCTTGAAAAACTCACCGATCCTTGAGATCGCTTCATTGTAAAAGCTGACCTTCCCACCCTCCCCTATCAACACCACAGGGTCGGGAAAGGAGAGAAAAAGTCTTTCAAGTGCCATCCCCTGGGAGGTTTCCTTGACCCTTTGGCTGACACCCTGCAAGAAATGGATCAACTTGTCCAACAGGTCGGAATAATACTGAATCTCTGCCTTGGAGAAATTGCAGGGTTTATCGAAAAGGATCACCAAAACTCCCACTCGTACGGAGTCTTTTTGGGTGAGAGGAACAGCAACCAAGGCTCCAGGCTGCAAAAAACCGGGCATGAATTTCAATTGGCGTATTCGTGTGGTATCGGGGAGGATCAACAAGCTCTGATTACGGGCATATTCCAAAATCTGCTCATCTAAATAGGAATACAGCTCGGCTGTGGCACCTTCCTGGAAAATCAGTTTTTCCTTTTGTCCTGACTGTAAACTGATCGCAGGTAGCAAAATGAGCCGGACAGCATCAGCATCAAACTGAAGTGCAGCCTCCAGGAAAGGTTTGATGGCTGTTTCGATATTATCCTGGGGGTTGATTTTCAGTTCTATCTGATTCAATACGGATAATTGTTCGATCCGTTCGTTAAAATTCTTGCGCATCGCTTCGAGGGAATGATCCAATTCCCGGATCTGATGGTTGCTGTTAACCCCAAAGGTCACCTGCGATTTACCAGCTGCGATTTGGCCGGCTTTATCCATAAGACTCTTTATGGGTCGCTCAAACCTGCGGAAGAAAAAGATGTAAAGGAGAATGAAAGCGGCGGCTATGACCAGGAGGATAATAAGGAAGGGTATTTCCGCAAGGAAGGTGGTGAGATTGATTTGGGAACGGGGTATGGAAAGTACTCCCATCCATTGTTGTCCGGGGATGACAAAGGCATAAATCAAACCCATCTTTCCATTTTTATCAAGCGCAAATATGTACTTGTCAATCGTGAATTGACTTGTCGGATATTCCGCGAGGATTGCTGTTGTATTGGAAGAATAAATGATACGGTGATATTCATCCAGAATGATCCCAGTCCCCTTGAAGGATGAAAGCGAATTAAGAGCCTCGACAAAGGGTTTGACCTGTAAGTTGGAAATCAGGTCCGTTCTACCCAGAAGTATGCCCTGCAATCCTTGCGTCCCCTGCTGGACCGCATGCATGAAAGAAACCAATCCGCTGTTATTGGAATCTGGGGAAGAAACTACATAAATCTGCGTTGATTGACCATTAACGATATACCGTATGCGGGCCAGATCCTCGGTTCCCAATGAGATTGCCGAGCTACCCGATGAGGGAATTGCAGACAAGACCTTTCCTTGGGGATCGAGCAGGACAAGTTGTTGGAAGAAGGGGATGGTGGAATTGACCTGAGATAAATATCCAGCCTGATATTCGTTGGGGATTGCCGAAAGATCAAGATCGGATTGATTGGCAATAAGTGATTTACCTGTTTCAAAGAAGTAAGGGAATCCGGATTTGACAATCGAAGCTATTTGGTTCATTTCCTTTTTGCAGCTCTGGATGACATTCGCTCTTGTAAAAACCCAACCCAAAACGATGCCAATAACCGTTAGAGCGATAATGGCCGCAGAGACCAGGGTAAGCTCATTGATGGAAAATCGTTTTTTCGTTTTCATATCATCAGATCTTGTTACTGTGTCTCATCCTGCTATTCTAAATCATATTCTAGAGGAAAATTCGCTGCTTGATTCATCGAGTTGAGCATGGAATTGTAATAAAAAGCGTTGTGCGATTTTCGAGGTAGTTTCCCAAGTCCGTTCACCCAGATTTTGGTTTTTTCCGACTCTCCCAAAAAGCATTTTTCTGAGAACTGTTCCTTTTGATTTGAGGTACTGATCTTCCCATTGGCGGCACCATCCACGAATTGCTTTTCCAAGGCATCCCTTTCTGGGATCAGTTCCGCCATGCGTACGGAATAGTCTCTTAAAATAGTGCGATGCAACTTTTCATGTTCCCACCATAAGCTATTTGGAGTAAAAGTTCCTTTTGGGGTTGGACCCGTTTCGGGTAATCCGCCTTCAAACCAAACAGGTTTAAAGAGACTGGTGCATGGCGCGGATGTTCCTGAAAACCAATGGAGAGCGCTTTCCGCTTTTATCTCGGAAACCATCGAACCTGTGGTCTGGCTCATGCGGACCGGTCCAAACCCTGCATGCATGCACACATCCGCTCCGATAAGAGCTCCATCAGGTTTCCAATTAGCATTGTTCGCTGATGCATGGAGACGAAGCGCTTCCATCAAATCCACAGTTTCCAATTTCTTTTTTCGCTGACTGAGGAACTCTTCCGTGCAGCTGTGCCTGCCAGTACCCGCTCCAAAGTTGGAATAAATCAAATCGGAATAACATTTATGGAAACTGAATTGGGAACGATCCCGACACCATCCCCGATCCATTGCATATTGAACCAAATCCCTGGATGCGAGATCCCATTTCGATTCTATTGTGATGAGATTGGATATCGAGCGGACTTCCTTCACTCTTTCCGCAGCCCATTGTCGTCCTGCAGTTTCCAATACCCAGGCATCTTTCGTATCTGTAATCAAATAGCTGTTATCGTAATAAAAGGGATGAGCGAAACCACAATTCCCACCCTGACCGTGGGTTTCTAACAAGTCAATAATCACATGCATGGCTTCTTCAGCTGTCTTCGATCGTTCCAAGCCAAGGCGCAATAGATCCATGCCAATCAGCCTCTCAGTTTTCGCATCCCCCACCTTGGTGAAAACTGCCTCGTTCCCAATAACCACACCATGTTCATTTGCCCCCATTTCAGCACCCCAGATCCAAAAAGGTTTGGAAAGCAGGATGGTATTGGTTCGATTCACTTGAGGAATTTCAATATAGGTACACTTAACTTTTTCCCCTTTAGAGTGAGATTTACCTTCGATCAGTTCGAGATACTGTGCCTCGTTAAAGTCCCGATCTGAATTCTTTGCAAATAGGACTGAACCATTTTTTGTTGAGTTTCCCAAGGCGACCAGCGTGTCACACATGTGTTACCTCTTTTATTTTTATTCTACCGACCAACTTGATATTTGACAATAAATAGGATTATCGGGTATGTGATTCGAAATACTGAGAAATAGATTCAAGGATCTCTTCGACAACCTGTTCTTTTTTCTTTCCATCCGTGGCAATCACGATAGCCTCCTTTGCCGGAACAAGAGGAGCGACCTTACGCGTGGAATCAATCCGATCCCTTTCCTTCAAACCAGCCAATATTTTCTCCAAGCTGGCAGGAGCTTTCCTTTGTTTGATTTCTGCGTACCTACGTCTTGCCCTTTCTTCCACGGAAGCCTCAAGAAAGAATTTCAAATCTGCGTCAGGGAGTACGACTGTGCCAATATCCCTACCCACCATGACCACATTTCCCCGCAAACCAATCTTACGCTGCTGTTGGGTCATCTCTTGCCGGACTTCGGGATAGGTGGAAACCGGGGAAACGACATCTTCCACCTCTGTCTGACGGATCTCCCAGGTGACATCCTGACCGTCCAGGTGGACATCATACATCCGCAAATCATCCTTCGAAGGAGGAAGGACATCAATTCTAACCTGGTGGGCCAATTCACCCACTGCAGTTTCATCAGCAAAATCGATACCTTTTTGCAGAACAGCCAGAGCCACAGCCCGATACATAACTCCTGTATCAAAAAACAGGAAACCCAGTCTTTTAGCCAGCTCAAAACCGACAGATGTTTTTCCAGCTGCAACCGGGCCATCGATGGCAATCATCAATCGCTTTTTTCCCTCGTTGTTTTGCAAAATCCTTCACTCCTTGGTTAATTCGGTGTAAATAGATTTGTATTAATCCAAAGCCACAAAGCCTGCCGGGTTGTCGGAGCATTGCGAAATGCTAACCAATTTCCCCAGTCCAACCATTGAAGGTTCTCCCATATTGTGGATCGTTGCCAGACAAGCGATTCTCCCCGGTAATTTCCCTGGGAGGCAAGTTTCGCATCTGAAAAAGTAATCACAAAATCCGGAGATGAATTGGGATCCAAGGCATCCAGAAATTCCACTTTTGGTAGGTCTCGCAAAGACCATTCCAAGGAGGGAGAAAAAGGAGACAACACCTCTACTTCTTTTTCCGGCGATGCACCCTTCAGGTTTTGTGAAAACTGGAAAAGGATGTTCTTCAAGGCACCATTGTCGGTCACTTCAGGAGAATTAGAAAAGAATTCATTTGCTGGATTCAATGCCAGCCCAGCAGCACGTCTGGTGGAGCTCAATTGGGAGACCGAAATCAGGATCATCAAACTCAGAGCTAATCCCTTCCATGACGCTTTCCATGACCAGCCCCACCCAACCAGGAGGCTCACCAAAACGATCATGAGAATGGCACCTGCAACAGCTAGTAACCTCAGGGAAAGTTCACCCAATCCTAGGGAAGAATTACGGATCATCCAAAGAAGATTGAGCCAAACAAATGAAAGGAGGATAAGGTCAAATCCAGCTTTCGCAAAGAAAATCCTGCGATTGTCCACTGGCAGTTCGAGGAGTGAGATCAGATTTCTCGAAACGAGAACTACCAATGGAATTACGACCCAGGCCAGATCAGTCAGTTTACGTCCAGGATTCATCAACGCAATCCCGAATCCAATCAGCACCCAGCGTGCAAGGAACAGATCCAGAGCATTCTGGGAACGGATGGCCCGGATGACGCCAATGATCCCAACGATCCAATAAACCGGGAGATAGATAATTCCAGCACCCAGCATCAGGATAAATGTAATTAAAGGATTATCGGGGAGCGCGGGGTGGCTGAAGAATGTGGTCAAACTGGCAGGAATTCCACTTAATAACTGGGGGTCGAAAAGCCAGGAAGTACTCACCAATATCAAGGCAGGTACAAATCCAATCAGAAAAGAAATAAGTGATGACCTTGAAAGTTCAGGGAAAATCCTGGAAGAACTCTTTTTGGTAAAACCTCCGCTCCATAAGGCAGCCAGGAAAATGCTCACTGCAAATGGCCAAAAAACCGGTCCGCCCAGGATGGCAATAGCCAGACTGACCCCACAAAAAATAAATTGTCCGTTCAGGAACGCTCCTAAGGCAAACAGGGTTGCGCTGACAGCGAGGGTTGTGCTGTCCGCTTGCCGGGAAAGAGCGAACAAAGCAGGTTCGAGTGCCAGTAGGAAAGAAAGAAGGACCGCACTTCTATCTCCCAGCCATTTCCGAAAGAAAATTGGTGTAACCACCAGGAGGCTGCCACAAAGTGCGGAAAAAAGCCTGGCAGAAAAATCCGTAGGGGAAAACACAAAATAAAGGATTCGAGTGAACGCTACATATGCAGGATTGGCTATTACCACCTGGGCCGGAAACGCTGTGTTCTTCATCGCTTGTAACGCAAGGAGCGACTCCCCATCGGAAAGCATTGTTTTCCCAAGGAGTAACAAACGTAAAACCAGCGCGAAAATAAAGGCAATGACAAACAAAACAACCCGGTTCTTCAGCTTCCCAATTCTCATTCACTCACCTGCACAATTCATGGTGCCCCCAGGATTGAGGAGGGGACTTCATATATCGTAACAGTAGTATTGGAAAAAACAACTGGCAAGTTCGCAGAGAATTTATCCATCACTACTTTGTAAGTGGACCTTTCAACATTCCCCACATAAACATATCGAATTTGATATTTTTTCAGGATCCCTTCCGTCTGCAGCCAACTGCTTGTTTCAAAAAGCGTTTTAACATCCGATTCCCGGGTCCCCATCTCCTCAATGCCACCACGCCACTGAAGTTCATGCCCCGTCCATCCCAATACAGTAGGCAATCCTGTATGGGTCGAGATCCGTTCAAAATCCACCCCATTCGAATAGCTGTAGCTGCCGCCTACCGCTTCCACAATCGTTCCGAAGGGTGCATTTTTCAGGTACTGGATGGCTGCATAATCATCGGGAGAGGCTTGTTCAAGATAATGTAATCCATCCAAGGTTTGAATAGCGGGATGGAATTCATTAGTAATACTGGCCGAAAAAAATACAGGATACAGGAGGGAGAGGGACAGAATCGTAATCATTAGAAATGAGAACGACGCAAACCATCCTTTTCGCAAGGATTTAATTAGTGAAATGGTGGCAAAAGCCGCAGCCAATCCCCAAATTACCCAGGTTTCAAAATAAAACTTAAAAATAGTGTTCATCCGATCAGCAAAACCATCTCTCAGAAAAAAGAATTCCGGGAAGAGAGTCAACCCGCCACCCAGGAGAATGAGTAGCAGTACAAATCCCTTGGAAGCATGGAACTCATCCGAGTCAATGCTCCTTGATATGGTTCTTCTCCTGGAAACGGGCTGTTTTTCTTCAATCAAAACATGAAACAGACTCCAGGCGAACCAGAGAACAAGAAATATTGTCAACCATGTGACTGGGGAAGTAAACCGGAGGTAAAGAGATCGCCAGAAGATCAGGTCGGGTGCAGCTCCCCCATGAACGCCCAGGTAAGCATTCCCTAAAAACAGCAGCTTCACACCTAATCCGTTCAAAAAGGTGGAACTTGAGTGCTGCAGAAAAGTGGCGATGGAGATCGTGGAACCGAGTAAACCACCCAGCAAGTAGGAGACTGTCCATAAGCCGAAAACAATAATAGATGAAAATAGGAACCCGCTCCATAATTTGATCTCGGTCCGATGGATCTTTAACTGCCAGATCAACCAAATCATGATTGGGAAAAGTAAAGGAATGAAATGAATCCAATAATATTTCCCATCGGTAAAGAATTCCATGCTGGGTAAGAACCCGCCCGCCTGGGAGGAAAAGCTCAGATAAAAGGGAAGATAAATCAGCGCACCTGCAATCCCAAGAACAATGCTGGACCGAAGGAAATCCCATAACCTGAGCCAATGCCAACCCATCTGTTCATAACGCACCAGGGCAAAGATCGCACCAATCAATGCGACATAGATCGGAAAATTCCAGGTGTTCAAGAAACCGAGACTGCCCACCATTACAACCAATAACCAGAACTCAGAGGTTTTCAGCCAATCGGTGAATCTAAAGGTCTTCATTTTCCACTCATGGAAGGTGTGATACAAATTTAAACCCATCGCCAGGATCAGAAGCACGAATGGCATGGCGAGAACATGGGGATGCAGGTCTGCCAGGAAATAGGAAAATGCGGGGAATTCATGGATGACCTCGAGAGGTCCACGAACCTTCAAAAGGTCGAAGTCCTGCCAGAGTCTGGAGGCCCGCCACCACCACCATCCGTTCAAGCCTCGAGGAAGCCAAGTGAGGGGAAGATTAGGCGGACTGACCAGATCCGGGATATTCAACCACGTCCAAAACTTGGAAATCCATTCACCAGAAGCTGATTGGGTCCAAAAGATTCCTTCAGAATGCAGCATTTCCAGGAATGCTTCCAGGTTGCTTACAAGCAAAATAAAAAGAGGGCCCAATAAGGCTGAGAATCTTCCTTTTCCAGTATCGTCGCTGGTTTTTATTCCCCCCAACTTTTTTCCCAGGAGATTGTATAGAAGGCCATAGGCTCCTACAGCCGTTAGAGAGAACCAGAGACCAATCGAAAGGTTGTAACCAACCTCGGAGGCTACCGAAGTAATCCGACACAACAAGGCAATGAAGACATACCCAAAGTAATAATAAGAAATGGCATATCCTGAGAGCCAGGGATCGTTGGGAGGAAAAGTGGGAGACCTTAATATGGAATTGACAAACGCCAGCTCCATGGGTTTTTCGGTATAAATGATCTCCGGGTTTGTAGAACGCAGCCATGTCCAGATGGCAAATGCGATCAGGAAAAGCAGGTCTACAATAAGCAATGTCCGCCAATGAGTTATTACCCAAGTCCAGATTTCCTTCCAGCCCAAACGGGTGCCAACAAAGACACTAATTCCCAGGACAATGAGCAATGCGAAAAGAGCTCCGGCAAGATCATTCGGGGTAAGATGGAAAGAAACCAACAACCAATAAACAAACCCCCAAAGCAATAATCCGAGGGCTTTGGCGACAGAATAGCCCCTATCCCTCAGCCTGGGTAAGTATCGGAAGGAAATGGGAAATGCGACAACCCCCAAGATAAAGACAAACCCCGTCCATTTCAGGAAATTGAAGATATAGGATTCCATGTCAGGTTCCTAGGGTCCTACCTGGTAGATTGCTGTGTCCCGATCCAGATAAATCCTGTGCCAAAGGGTGCCATCCCAATCGACGAATTTTTGCA
>Ga0182021_10010357_pt1 | contig 11059 bp, 9 predicted proteins | sample 612E3MmetaG_FD_120493 | JGI IMG/M metagenome (GOLD analysis project Ga0182021, IMG submission 120493) | Permafrost microbial communities from Stordalen Mire, Sweden - 612E3M metaG (Illumina Assembly) | ecosystem: Environmental > Terrestrial > Soil > Wetlands > Permafrost | place: Sweden...
ATTATGGATATGTCAAAATATTCTACGGAACAAAGCGATAAACTTAAGGAAGATTTTGTAAACAATCCTTACGATACTGCAAATCACAAAGAACCATTAATGCAAAACCCGAGATATAATAAAGAAGGGTTTATCGAACCGCAAAATATAAAGCTTGATTTTGCAAAGTTATTATATGATAAAAAAGCTCTTTTCTTCGATGCAAGAAAACCCGAAGATTATAATGCAGGACATATAAAGGGAGCAATAAATATTTCGTACGAAGTCTTTCACAAGAAAACAAAAGAAGAACAGACTGAAATGATGAAGGGGTATAATAAAAACGGTATAATAGTCTGCTATTGCAAGGGCGGGGAATGTGAAATGAGCATTGACCTTGCCTATGATATAGCAAAGCTTGGTTTTACGAGCATGAATATATATCTCGGCGGATATAAAGAATGGGAAGATGCTGGATACCCTGTTGATAAATAAAAATTAAAAAATTGTATGAAGGATTTCTTATCAAATAAATACATTCAGATTGGACTAAGAATTATAATCGGCGCGATTTTTATATATGCATCGGTCGGGAAGTTGTTTAATGCGGAAGCTTTTGCAAAGGCAATAAAGAACTACGATATGCTTCCGTTTGCAACGCTTAATATTCTTGCAATTATTCTGCCTTATGTTGAGTTTTTCACGGGAGTTTTTCTCGTGCTGGGAATATATAAAAAGGGAAGTTCCGCTATTGCAATTTTGTCGCTGGTAATGTTCCTGATTGCATTAACCTCGGCATATGCAAGGGGGCTTGACATAAACTGCGGTTGTTTTTCACTTGAAACAACAGCTACAAAAAGCGATATTTTAACTAGAATTTTTGAAGATATTTTAATGTTGATAGGAATATTGATAGTATATATATTTGGAGAGAAGAAAAAAAGTGAACCGGAAGAAATAAAAGAAAATCAAATCATTAAAGGAGAAATATAAATGAAGCAATTTTTGCAGACAAAAACAGCTAAAACAGGATACTTTGTTATCGGTCTGATAATAATCTTTTCCGTGCTGTTTGTGGTATTTACGAATTCAAAACTTACGGCATCGCTAAGGGCGCCGAAAATATATTTTAAAGAAGATGTGCACGATTTCGGGCATGTACCGCGCGGACCCGAATTACAATATAATTTCAAGTTTACCAATAAAGGCAATGCTGTTTTAAATATCGAGAGAGTCCAGACATCCTGCGGATGCACGGGTGCGACAGTCGGGGAAAAAACCGAATACAAGAAAAACGAAAGCGGCGAAATAAAAATCACATTCAACACTCAGGGCAGGAGCGGACATCAGGAAAAAACTATATCAGTTTTTTCGAACGACCCCGAAAATCTTCAGAAGGATTTAAAGATATCCTGTGAAGTTGACGATCCGGGCGACCAATAAAGCAGTCCATAGAGTCTGTAGAGTCCGTAGAGTCTATTGAGTCTGTAGAGTCTATTGAGTCTGTAGAGTCTGTAGAGTCCATAGAGTCTGTAGAGTAAGAGCGTTGTAAGTTATAACGTAGTAAAGTTTTAAGTTAAAGGTTGGGAAAATATTTTCCCGACCTTTTTTATTATTATGTATCAATAACTTTATAACATAATAACCATTACACGGAAAGTTTTCTTTTCTTCCATCTTCCGGTATTAAACCAGAAGACTATTATTATTCCTTTCAGCACAACGCTGAAGCAGATTGCAACCCAGATACCGTTTAGTCCCCATATTCCGGACATAACAGCAGCCATCGGTATCCGGATAAAGTTTAAGGGAAAACCGATTACAGCTGTGGGCAGTGTATCTCCTGCACCTGCAAATGCTCCGCCGAATATCACTTCCGCGGCGGAAAAAATCTGAACGGTAGCTGCAATTTTGTTATATATAGATGCTGCTTTTATCACTTCCAAATCTGTCGAAAAGAACCTTGCAATTTCAGTACTGAAAATAAATAATCCCGCCGAATAAATCAGAATCACGACCGATGCAACGCCGAAAATCTTCCAGGCAAGCCGCTCTGCTTTCGGGATGTTTCCTGCGCCTACGTTTTGTCCGACAAGAATTGTAGATGCAAGTCCGAATCCGACGGTAACCTGATAGGCAAGTGATTCCGAGCGATGTCCGATTCCGAGCGACGCGAATCCTACCGTGCCGTAATCCGCCACGAATCTTGAAACGAAAATATAAATCATAGAAAAAGCAATGCCGTTGAGTGCAACCGGCATTCCGATTCTCAGGGTTTCTTTCAGAATTTTAAAATCAAATTTATAATGAGTGACCCTGCTGATTAAATCCCGTTTTCTCAGCAAGCGGTATCCGATTACGAATGAGATAAAATAAGATACCAAAGATGAAACGGCTGCTCCGGCTAAACCGTACCCGTGAATTCCGTAAATTCCGAAAATAAAAAGCGGTGCAAGGAATATGTTCAGAACAATTGCCAGTACTAAAAGATAAAACGGTGTCTTCGTATCGCCGTGTCCGCGGAAAATAGCGCTCACAGTGGAAAGCAGGGTTATGCAGGGAAAACCGATTAAAAGTGTTATAAGGTATTCGCTTGCAAGTTTTGACTGCTCTGCATTCAGATTAGTTATATAAAAAAACAGCGGCAGCATTGGTATCAAAATCAGAGAAATAGAAATAGTATGGAATAAAGTATTAACAATATTCAGCGAAGCAATATCTTTTGACAGGGCAGGATTTTTCGCGCCTGTTGACTGTGCGATAAGAGAGTTCGTGCCTGTTGCAATCATTTCGCCGAGTGCGAGAATTCCCCATACAAGAAAAGTAGCAACCGTAATTGCGGCAAGCTCGATGCTTCCCATTTTACCTACCCAGAATGCATCCACTATGGCAAAAAGCGACCTGACGACAGTCTGAAGCACTGCCGGGATTGCGAGGGTTAATATTAATTTCCTGTCGGTCAAAAAGTAGAAAATAAATATTAACTTACTTTTTATAAAACAAACGTAAAAGGCATAATAATACAGCCCTCTTTTTTAAGTTTTTTATTAAATATTAAAAAATTAAATTTAGTATTAATATTACCATATTTTATTTATGCAAAATCTTATCGACAGTGTAATAAAGGAGCTGGAGCAAAAGAATTATTTCGAAGCAATAAAATATTGTAATCAGTTGATTGCCCAATTCCCCAAGAATTATGTATTTTATGAAATCCGGGGAAACTGCTACCTGGAGACAGGCAGTTTTGTTACGGCAATCCAGAACTACTCGGATGCAATAGATTATTTTGTACTTGCCGAAGGAAAATCAAACACGGATGTTGCATCTTTATATAACCGCCGCGGTTATGCCCGACTGAAACTGAATCTTTACAATGAAGCTTTAGGCGATTTTCAGAAGGCAATCGAATATAAGCCTGATTTTGCGGAAGCGTATAACAACAGCGGGAATGCATACAGGAAGTTGGATAAATACGAGGAAGCACTTGCCCAGTGCGATAAGGCGATAGAGTGCAAACCTGATTTTGCGGAAGCATATAATAACAGGGGAAATATTTATTATCTTTTTTCAAAAGACGTCGAAGCGATTTATGATTATACGAGGGCAATCGAGCTGAAGCAGAACTATGCGGGAGCATATTACAACCGCGGGACAGCTTATTATTACCTGCAGAATAAATTAATAGAAGCGAGAAGCGACTGGGAAAAAGTAATCAAGCTGAATCCTTCTTACGAAAAAGAGCTTGGAGAGAAAATTGCCAAAATTGACACCGCGCTTGATTTGATGCGTCAGCAGGGCGAGATACCTTTTTCGAACGAACCTTTGAGCCTTGTGTCGGAAGAGAAATTCGAGGAAATGATTGAAGAAACACGCGAGGAGCCACATGATGAGAAACCGGAAGAACCAATTGAAACAAAGCCTGAAGAACCTGTTCTGGAAATTTATGATAAAACCGTTCCAGAAGAACCTGAAATAATTAAACCTGAAGAACCGGTATTAGAAAAGCTTGAAGAGCCGATTATTGAAAAAACAGAAGAACCCAAAACAGACGAACCGGCAACGGAAGAACCCAAAACAGACGAACCAATAACGGAAGAACCGGTAACGGAAGAACCTATAGCGGAAGAAATAATTCCTGAAATTCCGCAAAGTTCCGATATAGAAATACCCGAGATTGATTTCAAGACTATGTTTAAGGAAAGCGAGAGCGAGCAGGAACAGGAGTCCGTACCCGACCATGAAGATGAACTGAGACCGTTGTCGGAAATATTCGAGCAGATATATCAGCCGAAAATTAACACTGAAAATATTATTCCCGAAGAAGTCAGGCAGCTTCATAAAGAAATAGAAGAAGAACCGCCCGCAGTAATAATAAATGAAGAGAAAATTGAGGAAAAACCTGATGAACCGGTGTGGAAGGAAGAGGAAGTAAAGACTGCAGAAACAGAAATACCCGAAGAACCGCATCAGAAGGAAAAATTACCCTATTATTTAAAAACAGATGATTTAAAATATGCGACTGATGACAACGGTAAGAGCCTGTTCAAATCACCGTTATTCATTGTTCCGCTTATTTTCATAATACTTTTAGTCATAACCGTTTCGGTATATTTTGTATATAATAAATTTTACGTAAAGAAATTACAAACAGCAAAGCAGGAAATAACGGCTGTTTCAAAAGACACCGTAAAATCTTCCGGTAACATCGATAGTTCGCAGATTAAAGATACAAATGCCGTTGATAAGAACGCAAAAACCGAAACGAAAACCGAGGTTAAGGAAGAAAGCAGGCAAAAGGAAATCAAAGAGGAAAAAACAGATAAAACCGCTCCTGATGTAACGATGATAAAAAACTTTGTTGTGTTAAAAGATAAAGACGGAATTTACCTGCAGGTAGCATCACTGAAAGAAAAAAGTTCTGCCGATACCAAAGCGGCAACAATTAATAAAAAGGGGATAATTGCAAAAGTAGTCGAGGCTGACCTCGGGGAAAAAGGGAAGTATTACCGTGTAAGGGTAGGACCGTTTAAAAACATTGATGAGGCAAAAACCGCGGCAAACAAAATTGATTAGAACCGATGAACAAAATTGATTTTTCAGGATTGGAAAAATTATCCAAAGAAGAGAAGTATAAAACCATTATACCTCAAATCTCTTCACTTGTTCAGGGAGAAAAGAATTTAATTGCAAATCTTGCTAATGTAGTATCAGTTTTGAAATATACTTTTGATTATTATTTATGGGTCGGTTTTTATTTTGTTGACCCTGAAAGCAAATCCGAACTTGTAGTAGGTCCTTTCCAGGGTAAAGTGGCCTGTGCACGATTGAAGACCGGTAGCGGAGTTTGCGGAACGGCAGTGATAAAAAAGGAAACAATAGTGGCGGAAGATGTAAACGCTTTCCCGGGGCACATTTTCTGCGATGCGGATTCCAGATCAGAAATTGTTGTACCCGTGATTAAAAACGGCGAAGTAATTGCAGTGCTGGATATTGACAGCGGTTCATATTCCGCATTCGATAAAGAAGACAGGAAATATCTCGAGGAAATAATTAATAATGTAATAAATATATTTTAACGTTGAACAAACAGAGTCTAATAAATAAAGTTTATATAAAAAGCCCTTTCGAAAAAGAAAAGAGCATAAAAATATTTAACAGGACGGTCGAGTTGTTAAAAGAATCCATAAAGGAAGATAAGAATATTAAGGTAAAGGGATTCGGAAGATTCACAATAGAAAGACGCGGGATGAAAACAATAATAGATTATAACAAAAAAGCCGAAATTTTATTGCCGCCAAAAGATAAGATTAGTTTTAAACCGTCGAAGAAACTGATTAAACGGTTAAACAGCAAATGATGAACAGAGAATTACTTATAAAGAAAATTGCATCCGAGTTTAATGTTGACGAGACAGAGGTATCGGAATACTTCAACAGTATTTTCGATTCTCTGGCAGCGGCATTTGTAAAAAATAAGAATGTAAATATAAGTGAATTAGGAAAGTTCAAAATAAAAACAAAGCCGGACGAAGAAGGCGGAAAGCAAAAAACCATACTCTTCTCGCCCGTTAAAAAGCTTGCCGATGATGTTAATTATAATTTTAATGAACTGGCACCTGTACAAATCAGGGTTCTGGATGAAAAGTTTTTAAAAGGAAAACTCATTGAAGAAATTTATTCCGATGATGAAGCCGAAGAAATAATCCTGCTGGATTTTGAAGGCGGGGAAATATTAACGGAAACCGAAACGAAGGAAATTGAAATTGCGGAAATAAAGGAGGAATCGCCCCCGGAAGAAATATTAATACACGAAGAAGCGGAACATGATTTTATTTTTTCGAAAGAGGAACAGGGAATAAAAGAAGATATATTAATACCGGAGGAAACGGCTCAGAATACATTATTTACCGAGGATGTTCAAAAAGTAAAAGAAGATATATTAATACCGGAGGAAACGGCTCAGAATACATTATTTACCGAGGATGTTCAAAAAGTAAAAGAAGATATATTAATACCGGAGGAAACAGCTCAGAATACATTATTTACGGAGGACGTACAAAAAGTAAAAGAAGATATCCTAATACCCGAAGAGACTTCGCACGAGATAGTTTATTCCAGAGAAGAGCATACAATAAAGGAAGATATCCTGATTCCCGAAGAGACAATACAGGAAAATCCATTTGAAAATATTCACGAAGAAAAAAAGGAAGAAATATCCCGGGTGCTTCCGCCTGTCACAGCTGAATCCATAGAGCAGGTGTGTGATTCCGAATCGAATTACGATGTCGGCATTGAAAAAGAAAAAATCCTTGAACAGCTTGACGGTATAGTATTCCCCGAATTTAGATTACCTGATTTTGAAGAGATAATAATCCGGCAAAAATTAATTTCGAAAGATAAAAAAATAATTTCGGAATTTACGACATTAATAAAGACCGAAAAAAAAGAGGAAAAAGTTTCCGAACCTGATTTACCGGAAAAAGAAGAAGAAACAATCTTATTTATACCAAAAGCGGAAATACCTGAAGTAAAAACCGAAGAAGAGACAGCGGAATCAGAATTACCGAAGAAAGAGGAATATCAGTTTGTTCAGACCGAAAAAACCGAAGAGGAAATAAAAGAAGCGGAAGAGGTTTATGAAGAAAAGATAATGGCAGAAGATACATCCGTTATTATACCTGACGAAAAAGAAGACGAACCTGAAATTAAGAAATCAAACTTGCAACTGGAGGCAGAACTTCTGAAGATGCTCGATGAGAGAAGAAAGATACTGGAGGAGATAAAAAAACTCGAAGAGATTAATACCGATGACTTAGTAGACTTCTCGAAACCGTCTGTAAAACTTTCCGAAGAAAAACCGAGATTGTTTGATGACAGCACTCTTGATAAGCCGAAGCAAAATATTTTTTCGGATGATGAAGATAAAGAACTGGAAGATTTACTGAAATATCTTGATTCCGAAACAGATATTCCAAAAGAACCCGGAACAGAAAAAGAAATAAACGAAGAAACGGAAAAAGAGAAAGAGCAGACCCGGGAAGTAAGTGAAGAAAAAACTTCGGGTGAAATTCACGAAGAATTAAAACCGGAAGATAATATAGAGGATGATAGGCTTTTCAAAGGCGAGGATATAAATGAGCTTGAAAGCCTTATGGGTTCACTTTACAGCGGAAACGAAGAGACAGGTAATTTTCCCGAGCCAAAAGAGGTTGAACCGCATTTGAATAACCTTGAGATGAAGGTATTCGATAAACTAATCGATGAACCTGTTAAAGAAAGTGAATCTCCAGCAACGGAAGAAACCAAACCGGAAGAGGTAAAAAACGGAGACATGACTTCTTTTAGTGAACTGGAAAAACTGTTTATTAATTTCAGGACAGAAAAGACCGAAGATGAAATTATAAAAAAAGAAGATAAAAGCATTCCCGAGAAAGCGGAAGATAAAAGCATTCCCGGGAAAGAGGAAGTTAAAGTTAATAAAACCGAAACCATTAAAACGTATGACGATATTTTCAACCTGCTTGAACCGAACGGCAGGAAGAAAACGGAAAAGAAGCCCGAACAGGTAAAAGAGATTGCGAAGAAAAAATTACCGCCGAAGTTTAAAATAATAATTTACGGAATATTTATTCTCATAATTATTATTGCAAGTGTATTATTATATCAGAGAGCCGTAAATAAATCCATAAAGGAAAACAAACAGCTTCCGGTTACAGCGCCCATTGATTCCACAAAAGTGGCAGCAAGCGACTCGGTTGTGTTTGCGGATACAAACAAAATAAAAGAGTCGCAGGAAGAAGATATCGTCTATGATGAAAATGATGTCGTCATCAAGGAGAGTGAAAAAGGATTTATTGTTCAGTTCGGAAATTATGAAAACCAGTTCGAGCTTGCAAAAAAAATAAAAGAATTAAAGGACAAAAAGATTTATCCGAATTTCGAGAAAAATGATATAGGGGGTAAACAGATTTACAGGCTGAGAATAGGCCCATATAAAAGTCTAAAGGAAGCAAAAGCGGTTATTCCGAAACTTTAAGATTTTTCTTTCTGAAAATCTTCACAAGAATTCCCGATAAAAACAGTCCCGTGCTAATATAAAAACAAAATATTGAAAAGACATCCCCGTTATTTGTATAAAAAGTTTTGTCATTTCTTATTCCGATTTCACCCGTGAACAGCGCCTTTTCGTTTATCCGGGTTTCATCGTACATATTTCCGTAAGGGTCTATGAAGCAGGAAATACCTGTGTTTGCGCATCTTACAATCCACCGCCTGTTTTCGATTGCACGAAGAATTGCGAATTGGTTGTGCTGGTATGTGCCGAAAAATTTTCCCCACCACGCATCGTTTGTAATAATAACGGAAAACTGCGCACCCTTTTCGACGAATTTAGAAAAGAATCTCGGGAATACAGATTCAAAGCAGATTGCAGTATTAAATTTGTATTTATTGTCGAGTAAAAAAATGGTTGTGTCTTCACCAAGCTGGTACGAACTCAAGCCGACACCCCACCTGATTAAATCTTTCAGGAAAGGAAGTTTCTCCTGGTAAGGCATTCTTTCGCTTCCTATGACAAGCTTCATTTTGTTGTATTTTTGATACTCTAATTTGTCTTTACCTCTCTCAATTAAAAGAGCAGAATTATAGGTATCGTAATACTGACCTCGGGAAGAAAACTTTTTTGAATCTACTTTTGCCTGCGACTGATTTTCATAAATTTTAATATCCATAATGCCTGTCAATACGGTTGTATTTGAACTGTCGCAGCCGCTTTTAAATATATCGAATAAATCGTCATAGGGGGTATAGAGCACGTAAAAAGGAATTGCAGTTTCGGGAAGAACAATCATTCTTACCCCCTGATTTTTTTCTGCAACTTCTTTTATCATTCCGCAGTAATCTTTAATAAGTTCTTTCTGGTTTGCTCCCCACTTTACCCACGCACCGATATTGGGTTGTACAATTCCGACGGTTATTTTTTCATCCGAAGCATTAATATATTTATTTTCGGAAGAAGAAATCTTATTGTAAATATTGGGTAGAACATAGATGATTAAGATAATTAAGCAAAGAGCTATGTTTCCTGCTTTCTTTAGTTCGGTTAAAACATTACCCTGAGAATTTTTCAGGCTTTTAAATAAATAGAATACAAGAACGCTTAGAACGCACACCCAGAAAGACACGCCGAATACACCCGTATATTCAATGTACTGGATTTTTTCGAGAGTGGTAGTGAATGCGTTTCCCGCAAAGAGCCAGGGAAAGGTAAATTCGTTAAGGGTCTGGAGGTATTCGAATGTAACCCAGATGAACGGGAAGAATATAAGATTAAAATCCGGAAATTTTTTAACTTTAATATTATTTGAAATAAAATAATAGATCAGTACAGGAATCAGAATAAAACCGGGGTGGAATATAAGCTCAAATAATCCCCCTGCAATTAAAAACCTGTCGGCGGATTCACGCATTCCGCTGAGCCAGAGCCACGATGTTGCAACGAGTTCGAAAAAAAACATCGATGCATATACTCTCCATATTAACTGCTTATAACTTTTACATCCTTCAATTATGTGAAGAAGTAAAACAAAGCCTGCAAAAATAAGCAAATAAAAATTAATGGGGGGGTAAGACAACCCGAAGCAAAGACCTGTTGTAAGATATAATAGAAAGTTTTTTAATTTCAAATCACGTAATTTTTAATCTTGAATTTATTTTTTCCCAGAGAACAATGAATCCCCAGGCGATAAGAAGTCCTATAATCATTCCTCCCAGAATATCGGAAGGATAGTGCACACCGCAAAAGACTCTCGAAATGGCCATTGCAAACGCTCCCGTATAAAAAGCATATTTCATTTTCGGATAAAAGTGAGAGAAGAAAAATGCTGCCGCAAAATTATTTACTGCGTGCGAAGATGGAAACGAAAAGGAATCCGTGCATCCGACAAGCAGGTGCACACCCTGCAAAACGTGGCAGGGACGTGTTCTCTGGACAAAGTCTTTTATAAAATGACTGCTTGCCTGGTCTGTAATTGCAACGAGCAAAATTGCAAGAATAGCAACCATCTTCCCTTTTTTTCCCATGCCAAGCAAAAGGTAGAGTCCCATAATCGCATAGAATACATACCAGTGCTTTTCAACGGTTATGAACGGCATTAATGCATCCGTAACCGGATTTGCAAGCGTTACATTTATGAAATAAAATATGCTGTTATCTATGGATTGTAATATATTCAATTGATTTATTTATAAATTAATGCAACGGCTGAGCAGACACATCCTTTTTTCTGCCCGACAAAGCCGAGTCCTTCGGATGTGGTTGCCTTTATGGAAATATCTTTCGTTTTTAAAACCGCGGAAATATTTTTTTTCATCTGCTCAATGTATTTGTAAACTTTTGGTTCTTCGAGAATCAGCATGCAGTCGATATTTCCGGCTTTCCATTTTTTTGAAGAGAGCAGTTTGCAAGTTTCTTTGAGCAAAATTAAGCTTGAGATGTTTTTAAATTTCGGGTCTGTGTTCGGGAACTGGTGACCGATATCTTCGAATCCTGCCGCGCCAAGCAGTGCATCGCAGACGGAG
>Ga0182021_10010359_pt1 | contig 11058 bp, 14 predicted proteins | sample 612E3MmetaG_FD_120493 | JGI IMG/M metagenome (GOLD analysis project Ga0182021, IMG submission 120493) | Permafrost microbial communities from Stordalen Mire, Sweden - 612E3M metaG (Illumina Assembly) | ecosystem: Environmental > Terrestrial > Soil > Wetlands > Permafrost | place: Sweden...
AGCCAGGCGACCAAGGCCGTCGAGGTTCGCGTGTACGGGTACAACGCCGGTGGCGCGTCCGGCACGATGCGGCTCCAGACGACGCTCTCCATCTCGGGTGCGCTGAACTAGCGTCTCGAGCCCGCCCGGAGCCCCCTTTTGGGGTACCGTCCCGACCGAAGATGCTCCTCGCGCTGCTCATCGGGTTCATCGCCGGCTTCGTCGCCGCGGTTCCGATCGCAGGTCCGGTCGCCGTGCTCGTGCTTCGTGACGCGCTCGCCGGCAAGACGCACGACGCACGCCAGATCGCGCTGGGCTCGGCCGTCGCCGAGAGCTTTTACGCCGGCGTTGCCTTCGCCGGCATCGGCGCCGCCTTCGATCGCTTCCCGGTGCTCCTGCCGATCTCGCGCATCGCCTCGGCCGTCATCCTCATCCTCGTCGGCATCTACCTGATCGTGAGGCACCCCAAGGAGGACGAAGGGCTGGAAGTGAAAGGCGGTAAGGTTCGCGCGAAGTGGCTCGTCGGGCTCTCGATCACTGCGCTGAACCCCACGCTCATCGCGTCGTGGACGGCGGTGGTCGCGGCCATGCACGGCGCGGGGATCGCGTCCTCCAATCCCCTCCACGCGCTGCCCTTCGCGCTGGGCATCGGCATCGGCATCATGACCTGGTTCGTCGTGTTGCTCGCCCTCGTCGCGCGCTACCGCGAGAAGCTGGCGCCGAAGGTCGTGCGTCGCGGCGTGCAGATCGTGGGCGGTCTCCTCGCCGCCGGCGGCGTGGCGATGGCGGTGCGGACGGTGATCGGGTTTCTTCGATGAGCTTCCGGCGCTAGCTCTTCCGCCACACCGTCGCGAGCCACGGCTGCTGGTCGCGCGGCTTGCCCGCGGGCCGGTAGTAGTGCGCGATCTCGCTGAATCCCGCGGCAGTCACGAAGGCGCGCCACGTTTCGAGGGTGTGATACGCGCCGAAGCGCGCCCCCGACGCGTCCTCGGTGTCTTGCCCGCGCGGGTTCGAGCAGAAGAGGACGCCGCGCGGCCGGAGCGACGCGTGAAGCTCTCGGAGGACGCGCGGCAGCTCCTGGGTGGGCACGTGGAAGAGCGACGCGTTGGCGAAGATGCCGTGGAAGCGGGCCGGCGGCAGATCGAGCCGGAGGAAGCTCTGGTGGAGCACCTCGCAGCCTGTGCTCGCGCGCGCCATCTCGACGAACGCCGCCGCGCCGTCGAGCCCCACGGCCTCGTGCCCCAGGGACTTGAAATGGGCCAGATCGCGGCCCGGACCGCAGCCGAAGTCGAGCAGGGTGAACGGGGGCGGGCCCTCGATGGCGCCAAGCAGGGCGGCGTAGTTCTGCGAGACGTCGTGGTCCCTCGTTCCCTCCCAGAACGACTTCGCCGAGGCGTCGTAGTAGGCCAAGGTACGAGCGGCGAGCGCTTCCAGCTCGGCGGGGCTGTGCGTGCTCATGAGGCGAGCCTAAGCCAGGTCTCCTCTCAGTGGATCAGCATCCACCTCGCCTTGGGCGTGATCTCCAGGTGGAAATGGTTGAAATGCTGCGCGTTGAAGTTCGGCGTGAGGATCACGTTGAAGAGCGCGCGGTCGGCGGCGTCGCAGACCAACCCCCAGAGCTCACGTCCGGCGGGAGTGGTCGCCGGGTGCGCCGCGGGTCCGCAGGTGATCCCGCCGATGTGGCCGGCGAAGTCCTTCTCGACGCTGAGGACCGAGCCGTCGCGCTTCTTGAAGGTCCCCACGTCGATGGCGAGCGCGCCGCAGTGTTGCTGACCGTCGTACTTCGACGTACACCCGCCCGCGGCGCGCGAGCGGTAGACCGACAGGTGGATCATCTCGACGATGTCGTGCTTGGCGGCGAGCGCGGTGAAGTCGTCGAGCGCGAGGACGAGGCGACAGTCGAAGAGCTCGAGGCTCGCCTTCGGGATCTGTGCGGCGGGGATCGCGGAGTGGATCGTGACGCCGTGAAGCGGCCCGCGGAGGCGCACAGGCGCGAGGACGCCGGCGGTGGGCTCGCCGCGGACGAACGCGATGCTGCGGTGCTCGAGCTCGGCCTCGCATCGGGCCTGATCGAGGGCAGCGTAGTGGAGGTTGGGCGCATCGGGACGGAGCATGGTCGTGGCGCTCGGCGCTGGCTCGTAGAGCTCGCCGGCGTCCTCCTCCTCGCCGGCCTCGGCCAGCGCGTCCACGGTTGCGTCCGCGACGGCGTCCCCCGCTGCGTCCAGCGTCGCGGCGGCGGGCGGTTTCCCCGGATCGCGCGCACAGCCCACGGCGAGCACCGAGGCGAGGACGGCCGCGAGAGGGATTCGCACCTCAGGAGGATACATCCCTGGTAGAGAAAGCCTCACGATGAGCTTCGGACGAAATCCCCACGTGGCCAAGGCAGAGGCGGAAGAGCAGAAGGCGCAGTGCGCGAAGGACGCCGCCGGCACCGAGCGCGCGTGGCGTGAAGCCGCCCGCCAGTGGGACCGCGCCGCCGAGCGCGAGACCGACGCGAAGCGCCGCGACGAGTACACCGCCAAGGCCGAAGCCGCCCGAGCGAACGCCGACGGCGAGCCCGCGCCGAGCGACGACGTGACCGCGAGCACGCCGTCGAAGCTGCTGAACTAGCGTCAGGTCGGGACGTAGCTCAGGCATTCACGAGTAGCGCGAAGGCATTTCCGCCCCCCCCTACCGGTACGCACGAGCTCTCGGCTCGGATCGCCAACCCCTGTTCTTTTTCCGACACTCCCGAAATGCCGCGAAATCAGCGCCGTTCGACCCGGCCGTCGGTGTGCTTGGCGAACCTACCCGCGTCCCTGGCGTGGACCGGATCGTCGCTCGGCCAGGGCCATCCGCCGAAGCCGGTGCGCTGGTAGTCGCGGATGGCTTGCTGGATCTCTTCCCGCGAATTCATGACGAACGGGCCGTACTGGACGACCGGCTGCGCGATGGGGCGGCCCTGAAGGAGGAGCAGCTCGGCGGGCTCGCTACCGTTCTCGAGGGTGACCTCGGCGTCGGGCCTCACCTTCACGGCCGCGTGGGTATCGAAGGTGCGGCCTGCGATCGAGACCGACGATCCCTCGAAGAAGTAGAGCGAGCGATTCACGTTCGACGGACCCGTCGGGAGCGTCCAGCGGGCGCCGGGTTCCATGCATACGGTCCAGATCGCCACGTGCGTGTCGGGCCGTGCGGCCCACGAGCGCGGCGGCGGCGCGGGGGCTCGGGTGTCGCCGATGGCGCCGGCGACCACGGTGATCTCGGTCGCGCGGCCCGCGTCGTCACGCACCACGTGTCGCGGGACGTTCTCGTTCCAGAGCATCCCAAAGTGGGGCTCGGCCAGCTTGTCCTCGGCGGGGAGGTTGAGCCAGATCTGGAAGAGCTCGAGCGGGTTCGGCTGCGCGGCGTCGAGGAGCGGGAACATCTCGCAGTGGACGATCCCCTTGCCGGCGGTCAACCACTGGACGTCGCCCTGCCCGAAGCGGGCCGTCGCGCCGAGCGAGTCCGAGTGATCGATGAAGCCGCGGCGGGCGATGGTCACAGTCTCGAAGCCGCGGTGCGGGTGCTGGGGAAAGCCCGGTACCGCGCGGCCGTGGTACATGCGCCAGCCGTCCTTGCCCGCGAAGTCCTGGCCGAGATCGCGCCCGGCGAGCGACGCCGCCGGTCCCAGCTTCTCGTTGCCCTCCGGGTAGGCGTCGTCGTGGTGCACGCAGAAGAGGAAGGGATCCTCCGTTTCCCAGGGAAAACCCAGGGGCTTCACGCTCAGGATCAGGTCACCGCTCATGAGGCGTGCTTAGCACCTTTCGGGCTCAGCGCAGGCCCTGCGCGCGGCTCAACGCGGAGAGCCGATCCGCGATGCGCGCCAGCGAGAGGAGCACCTCGAGCATCATGCGTCCGATGGAGCCGACCACCGCGCACGCGAGGACCACGACGGGCACCAGCGCGATCGAGGTGGCGATCTGGGCGCCGTCACCCGACGTCAGGGCCAACAGGGCGCGCACGATCGACACGAGGATCACGCCGGCGAGCGTCATGAGCATGAGCACGTACGCCAGGCGCACGAGCCGGACGGAGCCCACGCGCTCGAAGCGCACGTCGAAGAGCGACGTCTTCGGCGCGAAGATGGGCTCGTCGTCACCCGGCTCGGGCGGTGGCTCCAGGAACCATTGCGCGGTGAGCGACGCGGACTCGTCGGGGGCCGCGGGCGTGAACCGCTGCGGTAGCGGCGGCGCGACCGGCGGCGGGGGAGGCGCGGACACGGGCGGGAGGGTTGCCTCGACCTCGCTCGTCACATCTTCGATGTGGGGCGGCGGAGGCGTCGCCGCCTTGGCGGCGAGCAGCGCGTGATCGGTCAACAACCGCTCGAGCGTGACCCATTCGTTGGCGCCGATGCGCGTCACCTGGGTCGTGGGCTTGAGCCGTCCGATCTGCGCGCCCTTGCGGAGCTTGCGCAGGCTGACGGGTCGGCTCTCGGCGTTGGTCTCGGGGTCGCGCGCTATCCAGATCTCGGCTCGCTCGTCCATGGCGCGCATGGTACCGCCATCGCCGGCCCGGGAAGCACGAATGCGCGGGCCGCGAGATCGGAGCGAGAAGTGACGCCGAGCTTGCGGTAGATGCTTGCGATTTGGTTCGCGACGGTGCGCGCCGAGCGCCGCCTGCGGGCCGCGATCTCGGCGTTGGACTGGCCCGAGAGAATGCCCAGCACGACGTCGTTCTCCGCCGGCGTGAGGCGCCCGAGGATCGCCGCGGTGAGCTCGGCGGGCGCCGCCGCGCGCGGTGGGGCCCGCGTCGCGTCCAGGCGACACGTGCGAATGAGCTCGACCCGCGATCCCACGCCGAGCTTGCGCGCCGCCGCGGCCAGGTACCCGGCGATCGTCGAGCCCGCGAGCCGGAGGTCGATGGCGATCGCCTTGTTCGGGCAGCCGCCCAACGCGCGTCCGAGGACGCGCCTCTCCGCGGCCGTCAACGCATCCCAGTCGCTGTCGTCAGGCCCCCGCCCCATGCACTCTGCAAGAGCAACCGGTGTGCCACGCACATTTGCCGGCGATCACGCGCGTGGCAGTCTTCGCGCGCCACGCGCGTGGTATTTTTGCGACAGGTTTCGTGCACACCCTTGCCCCCCGTGTGCAAGGTCGTGCACGCGCTCCGGGCTCCTTTCGGGGTATCCTGACCCCCGATGTCCAACCGATACCCCCAGCCGCCGCCTCGCCTCTCGAGCGATGTCGTGAAGAAGAACGTCCAGTGGGTGCTGATCCAGACGGACCACGGTGGGCTCATCCAGGGCTTCGCGCATCTCCGACCCGATCGGCGCGTCGTCGACGAGCTGAACCTCACCGGCGAGCCCTTCTTCGTCGTGACCGAGGTGACGATCTACGGGCACGCCGGCGAGGTGCTCACGACGGCGCCGTTCCTGGTCGTGAAGAAGGCGAGCGTGGTGTGGGTCCGGCCCGACGAACAGGTCGAGCACCACCCCTGAGATGCCGCAGTCGTGATCACCTGAAGTCGACGTGATCGATGACGGCGCGGAAGAACTCCCCGCCGGGGCGCTCGAAGCGGTCGGTGCCGAAGAACCAGCCGGCGCGAATCTTCGTCGGCACGGTGATGCCGTCGAACGTGCCCTCGTCCTCGACGATGCTGCCGAAGGCGGCGTCGTGGAACTCGCCTCCTTCGGGGTTGCCCCACCGCCCGATCACGCCGTGGAGCGGCCGCCCGCGGTCGTCGATCTCCAGGTCGATGTGGGACTCCTCGCCGTGGGCGTGCACGACCAGCTCCGTGTGCGTGTCGTCGTCGCCCGCCATCCACTCCACGTAGGGATCGAGCAGCACCGCCGGGAGCCACATGGATTCGAGCTGGAGACGCCCAGCCGCAGAGCGCGAGATGTCCGGACCCTCTGCCGTCATGACCGGCACGATGCCGAGGAGCCTCCACTTCATGGAGCCCTCGCCGTCGACCCAGCGATCCGAGCCCAGGATGGGCAACGCGCCGCCGACGCGCGCCTTCCACACGAAGCCGCGATCCCAGCTGAGCACCTGCTCGGCGCGGAAGACTTGCCACTCGTTTCCGAGGCGAATCGTGCCGTGCATGCGCAGGTGCGCGGTGTGCGCCAGCCTGGCGCCGGGCGCGAGGGCGTGGAGGAAGTAGCGTCGCGCCGCCAGCGGGAGGTGCACGATCTGAGCGGGGTCGAACACGCGGGTCGTTTGCGGGGACGTCTTCCAGAGCTCTTCCAGAACGTGATCGCGGGCCATGCCGCGCGCGGTGCATGGTGCGTGCCGTGAGGGACTGCGGGCGTTGCCCCTCGCGCGCCGCGCAGGGTGCGCATTCGCGGCGCGCGCGCGAAGGAGGTGCACGGGCAGGTACCTTCCCCTGAGGACGACCTCCAGCCGTCGTGCATGCTAGAACACCGCGCCCATGCCCACGAACCCGAAGTCCGATCTCAAGGCTCCCCTGCAGCTCGACGGAGCGCTGGCCGTGGGCGAGACCATCACGCTCGGCGAAGCGCACATGCAGAAGCTCGCCTTTCGCGAGGTCAACGTGAAGGAGGCCTTCACCGTCCTGTCCCACGATGGGACCTTCTTCCGCGCGAGCCTCAAATCGGCCTCGCCCACCGGGGGGAGCGCCGTGGTCTACGAGCGCATGAGCGGCTCGACCGAGTCGCCCGCGCGCATCACGCTCGTGTGCGCCGTGCTCGGGCGGCAGCGCATGATCACCGTCGTGCAGAAGGCGACCGAGCTGGGGTGCGTGCGGGTGGTGCCGGTCCTCTCCGAGCACAGCGTGCAGCCCGCGGATCTCGAGAAGGAGAAGCCGTGGGCGTGGGCGGGGCAGGCTATCAAGGCGTGCCGTCAGTGCCGCAGGGCCAGCGTGCCCGAGGTCCTTCGCGAGCTCCCGCTCCGGGAGGCCCTCGGCGCCTCGTACTGGAAGGGAGCGAGCGCGCGGTTCTCCATGGATGACCGGCAGGACCGCCGGCGCGAGGACCCGTTCGCCAGCGTGGCGTCACCGGGTGACTTCGTCCTGGCGGTGGGGCCCGAGGGCGGCTGGTCGGACGCCGAGCGCGCGCTGCTCGAGAAGGCCGGCGCGCGCCCGCTGGCGCTGGGCGCTCGCGTCTTGCGGGCCGAGACCGCGGTCTTCGCGGGGTTCGCCATCCTGCAGCACCGCCTCGGAGACCTCCGGTCCACGCCCGCGTAAGATGCGGGCATGTGCCGCAACATCCGTGTACTCTACAACTTCGCGCCTCCCACCACGCCGGAGGAGGTGCACGCCGCCGCAACGCAGTACGTGCGCAAGGTGAGCGGCCTCGCCAAGCCGTCGGCGGCGGACGCCGAGGCGTTCGAGAGGGCCGTCGCCGAGGTGGCGGCGACCACGACGACGCTGCTGGCCTCGCTGGTCGCCAAAGCTCCCGTCCGGACCCGCGAGTCCGAACAGGAGAAGGGGCGCGCGCGCTGGGCCGCGAGGGAAGCGCGCGTGAAGCGGGACTGATGGCGTGAAACCTCCTCCCCCGCCCCCTCTCCCCGGAAGGGAGAGGGGGAGGAGAGACCGACATTGCGAAGCCACGGCAGTCCGACTTCAGGGCTCTGAAGTCTGACAAACCTGGCTGGCGCAGCGGCCCCGGAGTTCTCCCCTCTCCCTTCAGGGAGAGGGGCCGGGGGTGAGGTCCGGACGCTACTTCGTCGGAGTCGACGCCGAGGGCTTGGGCGCGGGCGCTGCGGACGCCGCGGGCTTTGCCGACGTCGCGGGCTTGGGCGCGGTCGTGGTGGTCGTCGTCGTGGTGGTCGTCGTCGCGGGCTTGGCCGCGCTCGTCGTCGTCGCGGGCTTGGGCGCGGTCGTGGTCGTCGTGGTCGTGGTCGTCTTGATCGCGGGCGTCGCCGGTGCGGGCGTCGTCGCGGCGGTGCCGGGCGGCGGTGCGGTGCCCATCTCGTCGATGTGGAACTCGACGCGGCGGTTCTGGCGACGGCTGTCCTCGTCCTTGTTCGGCACGAGCGGCCGATCCGGACCGAAGCCCTGGCTCGAGAGCCGCGAGGCCTCGATGCCGTGCGCGACGAGCCACTTCACGACCGAGGCGGCGCGGTTCGCGCTGAGCGGCTTGTTGATCGCCGCGCTTCCCTTGTCGTCGGTGTGACCTTCGATGCGGACCTTCTTGATCTCCGGGTGGGCCTTCATGACCGCGAGGACGGCCTGGAGAACCTCTTCGCTGTCCTTGCCCGGCAGGATGTCGGCGCTGGCGGTCTTGAACTTCACCTGGTCGAGGATCTTGATCTGGCCGGCCTGCACGAAGGCCATGGGGCAGCCGTTCTTGGCCGGATCCGGATCCGCCTTGCCGGGCTCGTCGGGGCACGCGTCGACGTCGTTCAGCACGCCGTCGCCATCCTTGTCCGCGGGGCAGCCGTTGAACTTGGGGTTGGCGCTCCTGATGCCGGGCACGTCGGGGCACGCGTCGTCGGTATCCGCGATGCCGTCGTTGTCCTTGTCGGGCGGGCAGCCGTTCTTCTTCGGGTCTTCGCTGGCCACGCCGGGCACGTCGGGGCACGCATCGGCCGTGTCGACGATGCCGTCGTTGTCCTTGTCGGACGGGCAGCCGTTCTTCTTCGGATCGTCGTTGGGGACGCCGGGAACCTCGGGGCACGCGTCGACGTCGTCGATGATGCCGTCGCCGTCCTTGTCCTTGGGCTTCACGACCGGACAGCCGTTGGTCTTGGGATCCGTCGTGTGAACGCCGGCCACCGTCGGGCACGCGTCCTCGAGATCGACGATGCCGTCGCCGTCCTTGTCGACGACGACCACCTCCGGGACCTCTTCCTTGTACGGCGCGGCCCACTCGATCGAGAGCAGGACGCGCACGTCGGGCGAGCCCATGGCGGACGTGATTCCAGGGCCGGCGCCGGCGCCGAGGCGCAGGCCGTTCTCCATGAAGAAGTGCGCGCCGAGCAGCACCTCGGCCGGCGTCGTGGCCTTGCCGAAGAACGAGGCCTTGTCGTCGATGACGGTGCTCGCGAAGAACTCCGGTCCGATGAGCAGCTTGCGGTCCATGGCGCGGATGCCGAGCGCCACGGCGGCGTTGACCTCGGAGCCGATGGTGCCGCCGCTCCACGTGTCGCCCGTGCTCAGCGCGCGGGACATGTAGCCAATGCGCGCGGCGTAGGCGAGCGGGCCGAGGTCGCCGGCGAAGGCGAGGTGCGGCTCGAACCGCGGGCTTCCGTCGCCGTTGTAGTTCTCGCGCGTGCCGGTGGGCAGCGCGATCTGCGTGCCGATCGAGGTCGTGAAGGCGTCGCCGTACTTGCCGAAGAGGCGGAAGTCGAAGCCGAAGCGGAAGTCGCCGACCGACGACATGTTGGCCGGGCCGTTGTAGGTCTTGCCCGCCTCGAGGCCCTGCTTGCCCTGGGCGTAGATCTGGAAGGGAAGGTCGAAGCCGAGGCGCACGCGATCGCCGAAGGTCATGCTCGCGCCCACGTGCGCGATGGCTTGGTGCTCGACGATCCGCGCGATGGTGTTCCCGTCCGCGTCGCGCGCGACGAGGGGCGCATAGTTGTACTGGAGCGTCGTGCCGATGGCCGGCCGGGTGTGGCCGCGCAGGTCGAGCGAGTCCAAGGTGAACCAGTCGCTACCGCGCTCTGCGGGCTCGAATTTGTTGACGACGAACCCGCTGGCGACCTGCGCCAGGGAGACGCCTTCGAGCGCCAAGACGCCGAGGGCGCCGAGCAGAAGCGAGCGGATGAGCTTGTCCAATTTCATGACCCGCCGGTCATAGCGGCTTCGGCGGCGTTTGTCGTGCTTTTTGCTGTTAGATCCTCACTTCGCGGGCGGAAGAAGCACGCCGTCGATGACGTGAACGATGCCGTTCATGGCCGGGATGGACGCGACGATGTTGGCGTCGTTGACCATGTACTTGCCGTCCTTCACGTGGAAGGTGACCTTGGTCCCGTCCGCCATGCCCATGGTCTGGCCGTCCTTCATGTCCTTGAGCTGCATGATCGGAACGCCGGCGTGGTGCTGGAGGATGTTCTTGAGGTCGTCCTTCTTCTCCGGCTTGAGCAGGCCTTCGACGGTGCCCTTGGGCAGCTTGTCGAAGGCCGCGTTGGTGGGCGCGAAGACGGTGTAGACGCCGCCGGGGCTGTCGAGCGACTCGACCAGATCCGCGGCCTTCAGGGCCGTGACCAGCGTGGTGTGGTCCTTGGACCCCAGCGCCACGTCGACGACGGTCTTCTGGTTGTCCGGCCTGGGTGCCCGGACAGCCTCGACCTTCGGGGTCGTGTCCGCGGCGGCGGTCGCCGAGGCGCCCCCACCCGATGCCGAGCCCGCGGTACCGCCGCCCGGTTTGTCTTCGCATCCGAGAATCGCTGCCAGGGCCACGACCACGACCAGCTGCGTCCTCATGTCTTTTCTCCCGAGCTGAGCTTTACGCGCTCGGGGGAGGGCGGGACATGACGGATCTCATGTCCACGGCGCAACCTTCACTCGCTCGGCTTGGGCCTCGGCTCGAGGGCGCGGGCGACGCGCTCGGGGAGGGTCGTTCCGCCCTCGTCCTCGTCGTCGCCGTCTTGCATCGAGAGCGAGCGTGCGTCCACCATGGCGTGAGGCGCCAGGAGCGCGCGAATCCGCGTCATGGCGCTCGCCAGCTCGTCCGGCGGAAGGTAGACCGCCAGCGCCTCTTCGATCGCCGGGATGGCTCGGGAGAGCTCGATCGAGGTCAGGCTCGTGGGGTCCACGCCCGCCCGCGTGCAGGCCCGCGCCATGGTCCGATCGGCGAAGAGGCTGGACAGCCCGGAGACGGCGACGAGCTGGAGGTAGAGAACCGAGGTATGGGTCATTGTTCCGACCCCCCAATGTCTAGTACGGCCCAAGCCAGGGCAGGACAAGCCGTCCCCGAAGATATCCGTGGCGGTCGGTGCTATGCGGGCAGGGTGCAACCCGCAGACTTTGCGCCGACCCGGCTCGCCTCCGCGGGCGTCCGGCGCTCGATCTGGCTCGGGTGGGCGGCGCTCGTAGGCGTCGACTTCGCAGGTCGCGCGGCGTACCTCGCGCCTCGGCTCCTGACGGTGCGCGGCCTCGTCAATTACGTCGTCGCGGGCGCCGCGCTCTGGCTGGTCCTTCGCCTCTTGATGCTCGCGA
>Ga0182021_10010361_pt1 | contig 11057 bp, 7 predicted proteins | sample 612E3MmetaG_FD_120493 | JGI IMG/M metagenome (GOLD analysis project Ga0182021, IMG submission 120493) | Permafrost microbial communities from Stordalen Mire, Sweden - 612E3M metaG (Illumina Assembly) | ecosystem: Environmental > Terrestrial > Soil > Wetlands > Permafrost | place: Sweden...
CAGGGTTTCGATCAGCCGCTCGCCGGCGGCCGACAGCATGGTGTCGAGGTCGGTTTCGGCGCCCAGTTCGCGCGCGAACTCCACCAGCGTGCGGCGATAGTCGTAGCGGTCCCGGTAAAAATGGCGGTCCAGCCATTCCTGCGCCCATCTCTGGACCGGTTGCAGCAGAAACGCCGCGATGAGCATGATACAGACCACGGCGCTCAAGGGCAGGTCCTTGAACGAGACGTGGACCACGCTCGCCAGCGTGAAAACGATCCCATAGAACCCCGCCAGCACGCACAGCGTGGCCAGGGTGTAGGCGTAGCCGCGGCGGAACAGGATGTCCACGTCCATCAGCCGGTAGCGCACGATGGCGTACGCCAGGGTGAGCGGGATCAGCACCATCGAAAGCACCATCAGCTTCAGGTACTCGCCCGGCAGGCTTCCGAACCCGGAGTACGGCAACACGTAGAACAGGCCGCACGGGAGGAAGCCGCAGACGGTGCCATTGCGGAGCCACTTCAACTGCTGCCGCACCAGCGTATCCTCGGTCCGCCGGTATTGCATGCCCAGCACGAAGGCGCCCACCCCATAGGGCGCCGCGGCCAGGATTCCGCCGGCACGGTCCAGCAGCCAGCGCACCTCGACCAGCGAGCCCTCCGCCGGATGCAGGGTGCCGGTGGCGAACGCCAGGTATGCCAGGAACAGCAGACCGCCGGGGAGGTAAATCATAGCCGCGGGCAGAGGCCTGGCGAACCGTCCCACGGGCTCGGGAAAAATCAGGCAGAAGTGCAGGAACAGGGCGGGCGCCAGCAGGCTGGCCGCCACGTTGCAGAAGTAGACCGTCTTGTCGAAGGCGTTGAGCTGTCCGGTGTAATGGAAGCAGAAGAATACGAAAGAAGCCAGACAAAGAAGATAGAAATGCCGCGCCCGTTGCGCGCTGCCGCGCCGGAAATAGACGAACAGGCCAATCACCAGGTAGGCCGCGCCCACGATGTACTGGTAGCTGACCGCCCGGTCGAGTGGTACCTCGCCCACGATCAGGTTCGCGTCAAACTCGACGTCCCGCTGGAGAAGGCGGTAATCCGCCTTACCCCAAGCCTTAATGGAGGCCAGCACGCGGGCGACGTCGGTCTCTTTTTCGATTTTGACGTTGTTGATGCTCTCGAGCCGGTCGCCGGCGTGGATTCCGGCGTTGGCTCCGGGACTTCCCGCGGGGACTTCGAGGGCTTGCACTCCGCCCGTCCGGTTCACCCAGATCACGCCGTCGTCGGGCAGCCGGAAGCGCTGGTATTCCTTGAAGTTAATGACCGCGCCGACAGCGGCGGCGAGGGTCACGATCGTCAAGATCGCCGTAGACAGTTGGAACTTCAGTTCCTGGAGCATGGCAGCCGCGGAGGCGAGCTAGCGAAACAATAATCCTACCACGTGCTTGCACGTTTCATGCCGCTGTTCGCCGCGGGGCTGTGATATTGAAAACCCTTTGCTAATCTGCCATTTGCCGCCGGGTTCGGGGGGTGCAATCCGTTATTCGGGAGAATGCCACTACGCTTCCGCGTATCTCCCTGCCGCACGTGGCCCGCACCATCCCGGCGGGAAGCGGCTAGTACTGTCTGGTTCAATACCGAAAATGGGCCGCCCAGTGGCAGTCCTGTAGCTCCGGGATCATGGAAACGCCAGCAAATGCTGTACAATATATAAGATGCGGGCCGCAACCGCGCGGTTCCCGCCTACATTTCATGGGGACTACAATGCGAACGGCGATATTTCCTGCCATTTTGGCGGTGGCTGCATTGACTGTGTATCCGGCTCCGGGTCAAAAGAACAAGAAGGGGGCTGCGGCGAAGCCGGACGCTCCCGCCGCCGCTTCGGACAAAACCAACAAGGGCCAGGCTGCGGACGGCACCCAGGATTTCGTGATCGGGGCCGAAGACGTGCTCAGCATTTCGGTTTACGACCAGCCGCAATTCAATATTTCCGGCCAGTCGGTGCGCCCCGACGGCATCATCTCCATGCCGCTGGTGGGCGAAGTGAAAGCCAACGGCAAGACTCCCCGGGAACTCGAGACCGAGATCGCCAAGATCCTGTCCGACCAGTACCTGCGCACCACGCCCCGCGTGATGGTGACCATCAACCTGGTCAAGAGCCGGTATTTCCTGATCGAGGGCGGCGTCAACAAGCCGGGGAGATACGATCTTCTCGTCCCCACCACGATCATTCAGGCCCTGGTCAACGCCGGCGGATTCCATGAGTTCGCCAACACCAAAAAAATCAATCTATTGCGGGACGGCAAGGTCATCGTGGTGTTCAATTTCAACGATGCTATCAAAGGCAAGCACGCGGAAAAGAACATCTATTTGAAGCACGGCGACCTGATTGCGGTCAAGGAATAGCGAAACCGGCCGAGGAGGATTCTGAGGACTATGAGTTCGCCCCTGAACAACTTCGTGAGCGTATCCCGGCGCCCGCCCGATATCGAGGACTACATCGATATGGTACGCCGCTACCGGTCCTGGATCATCGGACCGATGTTCCTTGGGTTGGTGGTTTCCACGGTAGTCGCGTTTTACTGGGACGATACGTTCGTCTCCCGTGCCACCATGCGCATCACGCCGCAGGTGGTGTCCGAGCGGTTGGTGCAGAATACCGCCTCCACCCAACTCAGCCAGAGGTTGGAGGAGATCACCACCTCCATCTTGAGCCACACCAATCTGATCACCCTCATCACCGACCCCCAGCTCAACCTCTACCCGAAGGATCGCTCCAAAGGCAAGGCTTTGGAAGACGTGGCCACGACGATGGTAAGGGAAGTCAGGATTACCCCTGGAACGCCCGTGGAAACGGGCTCCGGCCGGGTGGCGTCGGCCTTCCGGATCGAGTTCTCTTACACGGACCGCTTCAAAGCCCAGAAGGTGGTGAACCGTCTGGTGTCGATGTACGAAGAACAGAACTCGCGGGAACAGCGTAACCAGGCCAGGACCACCAGCAGTTTCCTGAGCGATCAGCTCAAGCAGGCGCAGGAGAAACTGGCGGGGACCGAGGCGGCCATCACCAAGTTCACCGTCGAGAACCGGGGCCACCTGCCGCAAGAGCTGCAAAGCAATATTTCGCAACTGCAGGGCCTGCGCATGCAAGTCGGCCAGGCGAACGATCAGATCGGCAGCGCTTCCACCCAGAAGATCTTCTATGAGTCCAACCTGAAGAACCTGCAAGCCCAGGAGAAGTCTTTGAGGGACAACCTGGAGACCACCGTGGCGGGGCCGGGAGCGTCCGCCAGCGAAGCCACCGCCCAGTGGCGCAAGAACATCCAGGATTTGACCGTCCAGTTGGACTCGGCCCGGAAACAGTACCAGGACAGCATGCCGGAAGTCCAGACTCTGCAGGCGAAACTCGAGTTTGCGCAGAAGCAGTTGGAGAAGCAGGAGAAGGAAGACGCCGACCGGTTCGCCCAGACCGCTGGCGGTCCCATCCGCGTGAAGAATCCGCAGGCAGCCGAGCGGTTGGAAACCGTCCGGGGAGAGATCACCACCGTCCGCAGTCAAATCGCCCAGATGGAGGTCATCATCCAGAACAAGACCAAGCAGATCGAAGACCTGACGCGGGAAATGGGCGGCGTCCAGAGAGCTACCGACGCCAGCGGATTGAACTCGCAGGAGTACAACCGGTTGAACCACGAACGCGACATGGCCCAGTTGGAAGTTCAGGATTTAAACAAGAAGCAATTGGCATCCGCCACCCAGGAGAGCCTGGAAGAGCGGCAGGCCGGCGAGAAACTGGAAACCCTGGATATGGCTTCCCTGCCGGAGACGGCCACGGAGCCGAAGCGGGAGGTTTGGGCCGCGGTTGGCACGATCTTCGGCCTGATCGTGGGGCTGGTACTGGCGGGCGCCAAGGAGATGAAGGATACGTCGCTCAAGAACCTGAAGGACGTCCGGGCGTATACCAACCTGCCCATTTTGAGCAGCATTCCGCTGTTGGAAAATGCCCTGCTGTTGCGCCGCAAACGGCGCCTGTTCTGGCTGGCATGGACCAGCGCCTTCATCGTGGGGTTGATTTGCATCACCGTATCGATGTACTACCACTTCGGCCTGAGGGCGTAGGATAGCTTCGCGAAGCGGGGCCGGAGGATGGATGGCCTGCCCCAAACTGGAGATTGAATGAGCCGAGTACATGATGCATTGCGACGCGCCGAGCAAGGCACACCATCTCCGGAGGAGGCCCCCCCGGTCATTTCCGGAGATGAAATCCGGGGGCCCGAGTATTTGCCGCTGCATGGCGGCGTAGTGACCAGCCCAGCCGGGCGCTTAAATCTCAGTCTGGCGATGTTGGCCGAGGTGCCGGTCGTGCCGTTCCAGCCGGCTCCCGAATCCCACCTGCTGGATCTCAATAATTCCCACGAGACTCCAGCCGAGGAATTCCGCACGCTGCGTACCCGGCTGAATCACCTGCAAACCCTCCAGCCCCTGCACACCGTAGTGGTCACCAGTCCATCGCCGGCCGAAGGTAAGACCTTCTCGGCGGTGAACCTGGCGCTGGCCCAGGCCCAGATCGCCGAGAGTTCGGTCTTGCTGGGCGACTTCGATTTGCGCCGGCCGGTGATCCACAACCTCTTCCAGATCGACCGTACGCCCGGCCTTTCCGACTTTCTGACCGGACGCTGCACCTTTCCGCAAGCGCTGCGCAAGGTGGAAGGAATGAACCTCTACCTGCTGCCCGCCGGCTCGCTGGTGAAGAATCCGCTCGAACTGCTGAACATGCGGCAGGCCAGGGCGCTGTTCGAAGAACTGCCCCGCATCGTCAATTGGGCGGTCTTCGATACCCCGCCGCTGCTGTTCTCGGCCGACGCCAACCTGCTGGCGACGCTTGCGGACGGCACCGTCCTGGTAGTGAAGATCGGTTCCACCACGTTCGACAACGTGCAGCGGGCCATGCAGTCCCTGTGCGAAAACAACGTGCTCGGAATCGTCGCCAACGGCGCCCGCGCCTCGGAACTGTACAGCAAGTACACCTACTACTACTCCAAGACCGAATAGCGTAGTGGGGCGGACCCCCTGGTCCGCGGCCGGCGCCCCCGGGATATGCCGGCCCGGGGCTAACCCGCATGTCTCACGCAAACCGGAGCCCTGAGCCGTGGCGCACGCACTCGTGCGTGCCGCGTCGCCACTCGTGGCGACGCCTCCGGAGAGGCAGGCTGCCTGCCCGGACCGCACACTGGGGCTGGGAAACGCCGGGCATCCCGATGAGTCGGGATGCGGCACGCACGAGTGCGTGCGCCACGGCTGCGGGCTACCCCGCGGGCTCCGCGCCGGTTTCCCACGCATCGCCCCACGCCGCCGCGCGCGCGGCGCGGAAGGCCGGGCGGTGGTGGCGCGAAATTCGTTCGGCGCCGGTTCCGGAAGCGCGGCAGATTTCCAGCGTCACCAGCCCGCTGCGGTGTTCCGGACGGCGAATGATGCGCCCAACCGCGGGCGCGGCGGGAGCGCGCCCCAGCGCCACGTAGCTGAACTTCTCGTCTTCGTAGTTGAGGCCGGCGTCCTTCACGCGGCGATGCAGGCTGGAGCGCTCCACGCGTGCGGCGAAGTGGCACCAGTCGGGAGCGGCCAGGGGACAGGGCGTTTCCGCCGGGCACGGGGCGATCATGCGGGCTCCCTGGCCGAGCAACTGGCCGCGGATTCCGCGGATGCGGGCGAACCCAGCCGGCGTGCCGGGTTCGATGGCCACCAGCGCCACGCGCGCGGCGCGCCACAACCGCGCCGCCACCTCCGGCGGCAGCTCGTTCAGGGAGTAGGCCGCCACCACCAGATCGTGCGGCGGAAAGGCCTCCAGGCGGGCGGCATCCTCCATGCGTAACGCCGCGCCGGGCAGGCATTCGCGTGCCGCATCGGCGAACGCCCCGTCGCGCTCGATCAGCGTGATGGCGGCGTCCGGAAACCAGTGGCGGGCGGCCAGCGACGCCGCACCGGTTCCCGCGCCCACGTCCAGGACGCTTGCCACCGGGCGCCCCCCGAGGCGGCCGCGCACTTCGCCCAGCACCCGCCAGGCCGCCGCATAAGTGGCCGGCATGCGGGTCACCAGGTAGGCCGCCACGCGTTCGGCGGCGGGCAGCCGCCGGGTGGCGGCCGGCGCGCCTTCGCGGTAGGCGTCCGACAAGGCCCCGGCGGCACGCTTCAGGGCGGGGAAGCCCACGGCCTCCGCGCGGCGGTCGATCAGGCTGCGGATATGCGGCGGAAGCTGCACCTTCTCCATCATGCCGGAAACTTCCGCCGCGCGCGGGACGATGCCGGAAACTTCCGCCGCGTGCCGGACGATGCCGGAAACTTCCGCCGCGTGCGGGACGATGCCGGAAACTTCCGCCGCGTGCCGGACGATGCCGGAAACTTCCGCCGCGTGCGGGACGATGCCGGAGACTTCCGCCGCGCGCGGGACGATGCCGGAAACTTCCGCCGCGCGCGGGACGATGCCGGAAACTTCCGCCGCGTGCGGGACGATGCCGGAAACTTCCGCCGCGTGCCGGTGTCTATTTTGGTGGAGGTTGACAACACCATGTCGACACCACGAGCTCTCGAATAAATCCCGAAACAGGCTGACGGGCGCGCGCCCGGATGCGCGCGGGGATTGGGGGATGGCACGGCAGTTCCCCAGGTGGGTCGAGGTGTGTCCGAAAGGAGGACGGTCATGTTCGAACATGCGATGCTGACGGGTGGAGCGAACGGCAAGCGCGTCTGGACGATGTGCGCGGGCGTCACCGGGCAGATGGTGCTGGTGGCGGGAATGGTAGTGGCGCCGATGGTGTGGCCGGAGGCGATGCCGCCGGCCGTCTTCACGCTGCTGGCGCCGATGGCGCCTCCGGGCCGGGCGGCCAAACCGAATCCCGAGCCGAAACCACGGGTGCAGGCCGCGCCCATCAGGAAGCCGTACATTCCGAAGCCGGGTTTGGTCCAGCCGACCTACGTTCCGCCGGCGATCCAGGCCGAGACCGAACCGCCCGACACCGTGGTGGGCAACGTGGCGGGACCGGGCAGCTGGGTTGACGGCGGGATTGGGGGAGGCGGTGGAGGGCTTGTGGACGATGTTATCCGGGCGAGCCAGAATGTGGGGCCGAAGGAGCCGCCGGTCAAGGCCGATCCCGTGAAACCCGATCCGGTTCCGATCCGGCGAGTGACGCAAGGCGGCATGGTGGAGGCTCCGCGCCTGGTCTACAGGGTCGAGCCGCGCTATCCGCAACTGGCCTTGATGTCCCATGTCGAGGGCGTCGTGAACCTCAAGGGCGTCATCGCCATCGACGGCCACATTTCCGAACTGGCCATCGAGAGCGGCCACCCGCTCCTGGTGAAGGCGGCCGTGGAGGCGGTCCGCCAATGGCGCTACTCGGCGACCCGCCTTAATGGCGTGCCGGTGGAAGTAGTGACCACCATCGCCGTCACCTTCACGCTGAACCGCTAGTGCCATGACCGCGGGATTCGGTGCCATCGCGGAACCGCCCGCTAACGCGCGCGGCTCTGTTCAGAGCCACGACGGGGTGCCCCCTGGGCCTGGAGCGGTTGCACCAGCCCGATGCGGGCCTGCGGATGGCGCGCGCATTGCTGGCCGCGCGGTTCGTTACGGCCGGTGAGCGGGCGGCCCGCGGCGGCATCCTGTGCTACCGTCGGAGTAGCATGGCTAAGTTCTTTCTCGGAGTGGTAGCGGGCGTCTTGCTGGCGGTTCTCTCGGTGGCGGCGCTGGTGGCGCTGATGGTGGCGATGTCGCGGCACCAGCCGGAGATCGCCGCCAACTCCGTTCTGGTGTTGCGGCTGCGCGGCGAGATTCCCGAGAAGCCGGGCATCGAGATGCCGGACTTCCTGGGCGGCGGCGAAACGCCCGCAACCGTCGCCAATGTCTGGATGGCGTTGCGCAAGGCGGAGGCCGATACGCACATCAAGGCCGTAGTCCTCGAGCCGGAGGACTTGTCCGTGGGCTGGGCCCGGCTCGAGGAGATCCGCTCGGACATCGAGAAGTTCCGCAAGTCCGGCAAACCGGTCTTCGCCTATCTGCGCGCCCCGTCGGCGCGCGAGTACTACCTGGCATTGGCGGCCGACCGCATCTATATGGGTGAATCCGAGCCGCTCATGCTGAAGGGGCTGCGCGCCGAGATCTACTACTTCCGCAACACGCTCGACAAGCTGGGAATCGGCGTGGAAGTGGAACACACCGGGAAGTACAAGGACTTCGGGGACATGTTCACGCGCAGCGACATGAGCCCGGAAACCCGCGAGGTGATTTCGAGCGTGGTGGACGGCCTGTACGGCAACCTGGTGGACCGCATCGCGGCCGCGCGGCGCCGGACGCCCGAGGAGGTTCGCGCCATCATCGACCGGGGACCCTTCACCGCCCGGCAGGCCTTGAAGGCCGGCCTGGTGGACCGGCTGGGTTTCGAGGACCAGATGTGGGCCGATCTGAAAGACAAGCTGCACGGCCGCGAACCGAAGAAGGTGGCGTTGAGCCAGTACATGAAGGTAACGCCCGAGGCCGCCGGATTGCCAGGTAAGCGGAAGATCGCATTGGTGGTGGCCGAAGGCGACATCGTGCGGGGCAACCCGGGCGACGACGCCTCGGGCGGAAGTTCGATCGCATCCTACGGTTTCGACAAAGTGCTTCGCGAGGTGGGGGCGGACTCGGCCATCAAGGGCGTGGTGGTGCGCATCAACTCGCCGGGCGGGGAAGTGACGGCCTCCGACGAGATCTGGCGGGAGATGAACCTGCTGAGCAAGAAGAAGCCGATGGTGATCTCCATGTCGGACGCGGCCGCTTCCGGCGGATACTACATGGCGATGACGGGCGACACCATCGTGGCGTATCCCGAAACCGAGACCGGGAGCATCGGCGTGGTGTTCGGCAAGCCCAACCTGCACGGTCTGTACGGCAAGTTGGGCATCTCCAAGGACGGCGTCCAGCGCGGCAGGCATGCGGACATCGACTCCGATTACACGCCGCTTTCGCCCGAGGAGCGCCAGGTGCTGCGCGACGGAATCGACGAAAGCTATCGCGATTTCCTGGACAAGGTGGCCACGGCGCGCCGCCGCAAAGTGGCGGAGATCGAACCGGTGGCGCAGGGCCGCGTCTGGCTGGGGTCCGAAGCCCGCGACCGGCACCTGGTGGACGAACTGGGCGGGCTGGACACGGCCATCGCGCTACTTAAAAACAAAGCCGCGATTCCGGCCGGCGAGAACGTCTCCGTATTGCTCTACCCGCCGCGGCTGAGTTTCTGGGACCTGATACTTAGACAGCGGACGGCCGAGAGCATGCTGGACGCCAAGGTGCGGCAAGTGGTGGGGTCCGTGCCGTTCCACGCCTGGATGAAGGGCGGGTTGCTGCGCATGATGCCGGTCTGGTTCGAGGTGCGGTAGCGGAGCGCTCCATGCACTCCCACCCACACCAACATCGCGCGGGCACGGGCGACGTATTGCGCTGGTCGCTGGGGGCGACACTGGTCTTCGTCGCGGTGGAGGTCTTCTTCGGGCTGCGGGCCCACTCGCTGGCGCTGCTCTCCGACGCGGGGCACAACTTCACCGACGCCCTGGCGCTGCTGCTGGCATGGTTCGGAGTCTACCTCCAGTCCAAGCCCGCCGATGAGATCAAGACCTTCGGATACCACCGCGCGGGCGTGCTGGCGGCCTTCGTCAACGCCCTGGCGCTAGTGGCGCTCTCGCTTTGGCTTCTCTACGAGAGCGTCGCGCGCCTGCGCCATCCCGGCGCCGTCCAGGAAACCGTGATGATGGCCGTGGCCGCGCTGGGGGTGGCGCTGAACGGCGGCATCATGTTGGCGTTGCGCCAGGCCAGCAGCCACGATCTGAACGTGAGGAGCGCTTTCGTGCACATGCTGGGCGATGCGCTCGGGTCGGTGGCGATCGTCGCCGGCGGAGCGGCCATCCGTTACACCGGCTGGGTGCGGGTGGACCCGGCGCTTTCCATTCTGATCGCGCTGCTGATCGTGTGGACCGCGCGGGACATCGTGCGCGAGTCGTTGAACATTCTGCTGGAGGGGTTGCCGCGCGGCATCGAGCTGCGGGATGTGACGGCGTCCATGCGGGCGGTTGCGGGCGTTCTGGACGTGCACGATCTGCACATCTGGAGCCTGGGGTCGAGCACCCACGCGCTGAGCTGCCACGTGCTGATCGCGGACGTTCCCCCTTCGGCGAGCGACGCGATTCTGCGGAGCCTCAACGCCGTGCTGGCGGAGCGGTTCCACATTTGCCACACCACCGTGCAGTTCGAGCACGTGGGGTGTGCCATCTCGGAAAACGGGTGCGCCATTCCGGCGGCGCCCGGCGAGCCCGAAGGCCACGCGGGGCACCACCACGCGTGAGGGTTCGCAGAGGCGCCGTGGGGCGGCCCCCCGGTCCGCGCGGGACGGCCTCGTCCCGCTACCAGCTGGCACAATTAAGTTCTCGCCACCGGCGGCAGGCCGGCCAGGGGGCCGGCCGCGGACCAGGGGGTCCGCCCTACGGCGTTCGCGGGTATTCGGCAGCTAACCATAGAGGTACTGTTAGCGCTTTCAGCTTCCGTTGTATATTCAGTTCGCGAGCTTGTCCCCAAATGGCAATTGAAACACTTGTATCGTCCGAGACCGCACGCCGCGAGTTCCGTCCCCCCATGCCCGACCGCATCGAGGATCTGGGGATCAGCCGCTCCATGGTGAGCGACCTGATTCTGCGCTACCTGTGGCTGTATGGGAGCGGCACGCTGGCCAAGTTGCACGACACGTTGAAGCTGTCCTTTTCGGTCCTGGAATCCGTCTATCACCAGTTCCGCAACCAGCACATCATCGAAGTGAAGGGCATGGTGGGGAACGATTACTCGTTCTCGCTGACCAGTAACGGCCGCGAGCAGGCCACGGCGCGGAACGAGGCCTGCCAGTACGTAGGGCCGGCGCCGGTTTCGCTGCAGCAGTATCACGAGGGGGTGAAGGCGCAGGCGGCCCAGGTGCGTTTGAGCCGGGAGAGCCTGCGGCAGGCGTTTCACGACCTGGTCCTGCCGGACTCGTTGCTGGACCAGTTGGGGCCGTCGCTGATCGGGCACCAGTCGCTGTTCCTGTACGG
>Ga0182021_10010362_pt1 | contig 11057 bp, 13 predicted proteins | sample 612E3MmetaG_FD_120493 | JGI IMG/M metagenome (GOLD analysis project Ga0182021, IMG submission 120493) | Permafrost microbial communities from Stordalen Mire, Sweden - 612E3M metaG (Illumina Assembly) | ecosystem: Environmental > Terrestrial > Soil > Wetlands > Permafrost | place: Sweden...
CGGACTGCCTCAAGCTTAAATTCCCGGTCGTATTTCCTGCGACTATAAACTGTATTCATGGATCACCTCCAAGTTTAAGATTTATACATCTAACTTTTCGGTGTGTCCACTAAATCGGGGAAAAATCCATGTGAGGGAGCTAAATGAGCATAGCGGAAGGTCATTGTTAAAGATGGATGACCTATAATAGCTTTTGCACTGCAATTAATTGACATTGCTTCATCCTTAATGATAAAAATTACTAGAAATACTCAAGCGACCGACACGCTTGCGGTTAAGGATTCAAAAGCATAACTTTTGTGAGGAGGTTTGACTGATGTTTAAAAGCATTCTTTTTTTATCTCTTTTTCTTTTTTTTATTAACGTCTGTAAAGCTACTGAACCGGAAAAACACCTTGTAATCCTCTATAATAGTGATACGAAAAGTTATATCGAAGGCTGCGGGTGCAAAGTTAATCAAGGGGGACTGCCCCGGCGGGCTGGTTTAGTGAAAGAATTGCGAGAAAAAAATAAAAATATTATCCTTCTCGACGGTGGGGACTCTTTTAGGGTAGATGCAAATTTCCCCACCCTCAGAGCTGAAACCAGCATGAAAGCATTAGGACTCATGAAATACGATGGCATGAATATAGCAGATGGAGAATTGAGTTTGGGTTTGAAATTTTTTCAAAAGCTCCAAGAAAAAGTTTCATTTCCTTTGTTATCTGCCAACCTTTATAAAAAGGAAAAGCCGTTAGGACAGCCCTACATCATTAAAAAATTTGCTGGATTTAGCGTCGGTGTGATTGGTCTCGTTTCTCCCAGTTACTTTAATCAAGAGTTTTTGGCTAAAAAAGCTATAGAAGGTTTAGAAATCAAAGATCCTGAAGCAACCCTTAAAGAAATTTTGCCAAGGGTAAAAGGACAAGCAGACATCATCATCCTGCTTTCCCATCTAGGAAGGTTTGCGACCAATATGCTGATTCAAAGGGTACCTGGCGTTGATGTGGCGATTATCGGACATGATAATGGCATCCTTAACCAGCCAGAAATATTTACCAAAACTATTTTACTACAAAACAGCATGCAGGGAAAGTTCCTCGGTATTTTAGACCTTACAATCGGGGAAAAGGGAACCATAGAAAACTATGCCGGAATCCTAGTGGGTATTAACAGGGATACTACGCCTTCGGATCCGGAGGTTCTCGCTCTTATTCAGGAGTTTGAAAAACAAAGGGACCTAAACAGGGCCAAAGAAAGGGGCAAAGTTCCTCAGCACGTTACTATTCAATAATTCTTTGTAACTTTCTTTAAAAAATTCTTATTCCTTGTTAATTTGCCACCTGAGAAGCAACCAAAACTAATCAATATTTTTTGGATAAAGTCCGATTATTCGGACCTAATATATGGATAAGTAGTTTTAATTAAATAGGTTTCTTGCTGTTTGAAATTCATGGTTTTGTGATAATACCTCCAGACGTATTCTCCGAGGTATAAAGGAAAGTGTTGGTTTGAGACATCACTTAGTTGGCTCATTTTTAATCGGTTAAAGGGAAATCCTTTCTTCCTTTTTCATTACCCAAAAACCTTAACGACTGTTGCAGACAATATTGAAAAGTTTTTCCTCCACAGAGTCTGGAGTGATAAAATGCCAAGAAGGCGAATCGTAAGTATAACTATGGATAACGCCCCCGTCCTGGTTGTAATCAGTTGACTCTAAAAGATTGCTCTTCTCTTTACTACAATTAAACTCCCATAATGAAATGCAATAACTCAGTTTTTTATATTCAGGCCCAAACTTTTTGATATGGCTCTGAACGCCTTTTCCCCTATAAGAAATTTTCTCCCGAACCCGCACAATATCTTTAGACACCCACTTTATGCTTTGTGGGTCATAATAATGAAGAGCACTCTCCCCCGTGTCGACATATTTCCAATCAACCACCCTTGCTTCTATGGCAAAGGAAACAATAAATACAAGGACCGCAAGGATGGCAATTTTCCCTTTCATAATTCGGCTCCTTTGCTTTGAAAATTACTTTCACTTGCAAATGATTTCAACGAGTTCAGCCAAAGTGCTGTCGGGAACCACTTTGGTGAATTCACTATGGGAATAATATACCCTATAAATATCATTGCCTTCGGAGCTATACCAGAACGAAAACAAGGGCCTCCTTATATTTTTTGAACAGTTTATTTCCGACCTATCAATGGTATAATTAATGTTTTTTATGTTCGTTATGTCGGGATACTCCTTGATAAAATCTGCCTTCTCATTATCGCTCAACACCTCCTTTGTCCGAACTATGATGGTATCTTGCCCACGAGAAATACTTTGGGTATCATAGAACCAATCGTTGTGGGATGAATCAGTAGCATAATGTTTCCAATCAGCACCATATCCCACCGATGAGAGAAACATTAGAACCATTGCCGTAAGTATTAGTTTTCGCATAAACCCCTCCTTACATTTTATTTAAAATGGTTATTCAGGATAGTTCTGGTCAAATTTCAGTTTACCTTCCTCATAGTAGGCTTTCCTGTTAAGCCTCGCCCTTTTCTGTAAGTGTCTATGCATTGTATTTCCCCATTCATGTAACATGTCTTCATCAAACCTTCTTCCATCCCATTCTTGTAGTTCCCTTCTATCGCAAGGTTACCGTTTTCGTAGTAGCCCTTGCTTATGCCTTCAATCTCCCCATTTCCATAACTAAACTCGTATTCTAATTTACCGCTCGAGTAATATTCTTTTTTTCATCTCTGCAAACCCAAGAGCAGGAACACCCAAGACTAAAGCAAACAAAAATATTATTAAGGCTCTTCTGGTAAACACAGTGAAAACCTTCTCTCACTTCCTTTTACTCTTCCTTAACGTTTGTAGACTAACGCCGGAAATCAACCGCGCTTGTGCGGGAATCGCATTCACGGTTGGCCATTTCTTGATCTTCCCCAACAACTGCCTGTGCAAGGATGTCAGGAGGAAGTTGCTTGTTTACCTTAGCACCAAGACGTCGCAATTCCTCCACGCGTCCAACAAGATTCCCCCTGCCCTCCTTCAGGCGCTTCATGGCCATGTCAAAGGACTCGGATACGCCACCGAGCTTTTTCTGGGCATCCACCATCGCTTCAACGATGAGAACCACTTGATCATACATCCTGCCCGCTCTGTCAGCGATCACCTCGGCATTGCGATTCTCATATTCTCGCCGCCAGATCTGAGCAATCAACTTGAGCGTAATCATCAGCGTTGTGGGGCCAGAAATGACCACATTGGTTTTTGCTAGGTCGTAGAGAAGGTTCTGGTCAGTCTGAAATGCTGTCTGATATGCTGGCTCTAAAGGAATACACATGAGCACGAAATCGAGGGCCTTGTTTCCCAAGAGGTTGCTGTAATCCTTAGAACGTAGATTCTCGACATGCCGGCGCACGGATTGAACATGCTCTGACAGAGCCGCGTCTCTCGCGGTATCGTCCTTCACATTGCAAAACCGTTCGAACGCGGTCAGAGAGACCTTGGAATCAACAATAACTGCTTTTCCCCCAGGGAGGTAGATGATGAAGTCCGGCTTTCTAAGACTGCCATCTTCTGCGTGTAGCCCAACTTGCGTATCATAATCTCTTCCGCGCTCTAGACCTGATGCCTCAAATATTCTTCCGACAATCAATTCTCCCCAATCGCCCTGTTTCTTGGCTTCACCCTTAATAGCTTTCGCAAGGTTGTTTGCTTCATCGCTAACCTTGTTACTCAACTCCTGCAGCTGGCGCACCTGTTCCAGGAGTTTTGCCGACTGCTCCGTGTCGTTCTTGTGCACCTCATCAACTCTCTTGCGGAACGACTCCATTTGCTCCTTGAATGGCTGTAGTAAGCCGCCTATTCGCTCGCGATTTTGTTCCGCCAGTGTCTTCCCCTTGTCTTCGAATATTCTATTGGCGAGGTTTTCAAACTCCGTCTTAAGTCGAGATTCTGAATCGTGAAGCAACTGGAGTTTCTCAGTGGAAACTCGTCTTTCGTGTTCCAAATCGGCGGCAAGTTTTGTCTTCTCGATCTGCAGTGAATCATATGCCAGTGTCTTTTCTTGTAATAACCTGGTTGTATTCTGAAAGTCCTGATCTCTCGTCCTCAAACGCGCAAACTCGGCACGGTCTGGAGAATCCTTCAGAAGACGAAACCAAATGAAGCCAAGTGCCAAGATAATCAAAATGAGGGCAATAATTGTTGCCATGCTCATATCTATTTCTCCTAATGGGTAACAAGATTTATATGGTTTTTATAGAATACCCTTGCTTTTCCCTAAAATAACAGGCTTTATAATTAATAAGTTTTATCTTTTTTTTGACCTGCCCCCGAAACATGTACCACATTTAAAATTAGAATTGTGCCATTTTTTATTTCTCAATGCAAATATGCCTCTGGCGCTGGAGGACGGTAATTCAATGAACTATGTGGTCTGAACATGTTATATTCCAAACGCCATTTTTCAATCAGTACTTTTGCTTCTTTCAAGGTATAGAAAAGTTCCCCATTGAGGAATTCATCTCGCAGTTTTCCATTAAAACTCTCATTATAGCCGTTTTCCCAAGGGCTGCCCGGTTCAATAAAAAGTGTCCGGACACCGAGACGTTTGTGCCATTGGCGAATCACCCTGGCCGTGAACTCTGAACCATTGTCCGAACGGATGTATTGCAGTGCCCCGTTACGGATGAACAGTTCTGCGAGGCACTCAAGAACATCATCGGATTTTAGGCTTCTCTCAGTAACAATAGCCAGACATTCGCGGCGGAATTCATCAATGACCGTGAGCATCTTGATAGCTCGCCCATCGTGTGTTCGATCTGATACAAAATCATAAGACCAGACATGGTTCCGATGCGTCGGCCTGAGCCGAATACAGGATCCATCATTAAGCCACAAACGACCCCGCTTCGGTTGTTTCTTCGGAACCTTGAGACTTTCCTCCCGACAGATCCTCTCCACCCGTTTGTGGTTGACCCGAAAACCCTCCTGTTTTAAAAGAGCTGTAATCCGGCGATACCCATACCGAACATACTTTATGGCTAAATGAGCAATTTCCTCTCTCAAACGCCCCTCATCATCCCTGCCAACTGAGTTGCGCCTCTGTGTTGACCGGGACTGATCAATCACCCGACAGACACGCCGCCCGGAAATATGAAGCTTTTCCTTCACATGTCCTCCGCAGCGTCTTCGTCTGTCGGGACTTAATAGTTTCCCTCACGCGCTTCCTTCAGAATCTGCTTGTCCAGGGTGAGTTCCGCCACCGCTTTCCTGAGACGGCCGTTTTCCCGCTGCAGATCATTCAGCCTCTTTACCTGAATGGTCTTCATGCCACCGTATTCTTTTCGCCACCGATAGTAGGTCTGCTCCTTGATTCCCATCTCCCGGCAGGCCTGACCGACAGTCCTGCCCTGGGAAAGCCTCACTTCGGCCTCCCGCAATAAACCAATTATCTGCTCTGCCGTAAATCGCCTTCGACTCATCACACACCCTCCCAAACTTTTATCCAGTATTATACCAAAATCCTAACATTAAATCTGGACCGGTTTTCGGGGGGCAGGTCGTTTCTTCCAAACCTCACTCAATATAGAGCCTTTTTCGTTCCAATATACATACTTCACCCCATTTACTTTAACATACTACAAAAATTATTAATTTAGAATATTAGTTAGTATACGAACTTGGGTCATTTTTAAGCCAATGAAAAATATATTATTCTTTTTTTTATGATTATTTTTTGTTACCTAAATTTAAAGCATGTAAACGAAAAGCTGGATAAGAAGGGTGATACATGCTTTTAGGTAACCCTGACTGAAGATTACAGTTTCTCAACCATCTACAATCCCAATGTAAGGAGGTTCTACATGCGATTGTTAATATTGTCTGCTCTGCTCATCCTTTTTTTCGTTTCAACTGCTGGGGCTGATAGAACTCGGAATCCAGATTAACCTATGATAGAGTAATGCATTACCGATCGGCATGGAATGGTCCGTATGATGTTCAAAAGTGTCAATCTAGCAATGATCAGGCGAAAGATAAACAAGAGATAATTTTCCAATCAATCTATTGTTATGGTGAAAAGGGAATTTATCATGACGAAAAAAGTAAAAGGGACTTTAATTTTAGTATCATTTTTGATGGGATTTTTTGCGGGATTTACTCAGGAGGTTGCCTTTGCTCAATCTTTTGTTCTTCGAACCTTACGGTTTACCGGAACTATTTATCCTGCTGATGCTAAGGACATAAAGGGTGGTTTGAGATACCAAAGGATTGTAGTGGAAAATAAGGAGTGGATTCTAAAGGTTACCAAGGCGGAAGAGGTAAATTACCCAGGGATGACGCAATTACAGCTTCTTGGGCCAATGCCTCACCGCTTAAATCTTCAAGAGGGTGTTAAAGGGATTCTTGCGCCTTTTCAATACCCCGATATCCTAGGCAAAGTCATTACGATTCAAGGTTTCGTTTATGTTGCTTCAGGGTGGATGGAAGTAAATGAATTAAGGGTTGGCAAGAAAGAAAAAAACTGTGATACATTAGACCTCAGAAGAGAAATTGTTGGAGTTTTTGAGCCAAGCATGTAAGGCCTCGTAAGGAGTTTTTCCAGAAAATGCCCCACGGGGTCGATTAAATTAATGCCCCAATTGTCCTGAACAGGACTTAATTTGACAAGTGGCCAAATCCTCCTGGGTGTTAGTGGTCTTTAAGCCTAAATTTTTCCGTAAGGTCCTTAACGCCGTCTTCTCGCAAATAATACTACCGGTAAGTGTTTAACTTTTACAGTTTCTTTATTTCAAATACGACTTGACAGGGAATCCCCTCCTTTTCAAATGCCTCTCTTAACTCTTCACCCTTTTGCGAAAAGAAGCTGTCTTCAGTAGCCATCGACAACCCGTCCCTTTTGTATACCCAATCTGCGTAATGATAGTTTAGCCTGTCAAGGATCACATACTTCACTTTACCCTTAAGTGCGCTAACCAACCCCTCTGAACCTGGAAGGATCGGAGCTACCATGGCAAAAGTTCTAATCCCTTTGGAGTGAAGAGTCGCTAATGCCCCAATCCTTTTGCTTAATGGTGACGCACCTGGTTCAAAAATCTTCCTTATCCTCTCATTTGCCGTGGTTATGGTAAATCCGACCTCGCTCTCGTTTGCTCTCTTCAGAGTCTCGATGTCCCTTATGACAAGAGCGGATTTAGTCTGGACTGTGAAAGGCCAACCATTATCCACGAGGATGTCAAGACATCTTTTCGTGATCATATACCTTTTCTCCAAAGGCTGATAGGGATCGCACACCCCGCTTATCCATACCTTACCGGTCCTTTTTCTCTTAACCTCATGGGCCAACAGCTCAGGGGCATTCATTTTTACATCGACAAACTCTCCCCATTTCTCCTTGTGTCCCGTAAACCTCTTCATAAATTTTGCATAGCAATAGGCACAGTCATGCTGGCAGCCAACATAAGGGTTCAAAGCATAGTCATAAACCTGGGATTTAGACAGGATACTCTTTACTTTTATCTCACTGATCTTCATCAATTGAATCGCCCCAAGGACAGGGCCCATATGTTAAGTTAGAATTCTGCCATTTCAACGGATACATCCTCTTAGGTCAGTCCCCGGTGTCCGCTTTTTGGGGAAGATGCTAAGTCTTCTAAATGCAGTTGTTATGAAAAGTGACGATTATGGGTTGAACTAAAATGAACGCCCCTTAATTAAAGACCAGATCAGAGCTTACTTAAAATAGATTTTCGACCCTATCTTTCTTCCAATAAATTTATTGGCCAACTTCTTACTTGCCTGCTTGGTATGGCCTGAGAGAAAATCTATAACAATTTGAACCCAAAATGCGAGCGAGGGAGTAAAGAAAAACTCTTGTTTTGCCTAACTCGGATATGGTATGCCTCCTTGCTATCATCCTCCTTTTCTTCACTTATAAATCAAGTTAAACAATTTATTTGCTTTTTCTTTGTCCAGGTCTTTTAGAATTTTATAATCTTCAAGTGCCGACTCTTTATCTCCTAAAGAAAGATAATCTAGGGCCGGGTCATAATAATGGGCTTCGACCAAATCCGCGTTAAGGCGGATAGCCTGTTTATAAGCATCCACCGCTTCTTGATAGCGGCCAGGTGGCCATAATTCACACCCTGGTAACAGTATGTTTTGCAGAAAAATGTTTTTTTGCACTGCCTTTTCAAAATAAGGAATCGCTTTTTCATAATCTCCAGCCCTAAGAGATGCTTGTCCTTTTTCTAAAAATGATAATCAGAGATCTTCGGCATTAGGTAACCTCCTATTTTTTAAATTTGTCTTTTGATTGAAAGCATACCATGTTCATATCGAGAGTTCTAAATTTTTCAGAATTTGCATAGTGCTCTTTTTTATAACTCCCCATGAACGTAAACTAAAAGAGCGAGAAGGCGCTTTGCGCATTAAGGCAAAAAGCCCGAAATTTTTATCGAGGGGATGGAGCTTCCTCAACCCCAGCCACCTGATTTCCTTTTGCATACATACACTGCGCGTATGCATTATCATAAAGACGCTGAAGCTGCGCATTAGTAGCCGCCGTACTATTACCTCCGACAGCAGTTCCGGCTGCCAGGCCAGTGCCAGCGCCGATAGCAGCGCCTTCACCCGGATGTCCCACCCCGCCGCCAATGGCGGCACCAACAGCAGTTCCCAGGGCGGTTCCTACCACAACCTCAGTAGCAGCCTTTTGCTGTGCTTCGTCCACTGCCTTCTGACCACCCATCTGCTGGATGGCAAACGCTTTGCACTCCTCGCAGTCTTTTTGGAATACCTCAAGCGGTTTTCCGGGAGCGGGCATCACCGAGACAGTGGGCCCGAGGGGTGCGGTTGCACACCCTCCAAACAATGCCAACGAAACTACAACACTCATCAAGTTTAGCAATCTTCTCATAGCAGTCCTCCTTAGATAATAGTGATAGTTTTTAAGTTTCAAATAGAGTTTCACCCCTTTATTGCTGCGGCGGTGGAGGTGGAGAGACTGGAACTTGGCGCCATCCAGACGGACACGAAGGTACCTCTGGGTAATACCCCCGTGGGTTATCACACCAATACCGATATTGCTGCGGTTGAGGCTTAATCCTCAAAGGCGGTTGCGGTTCCTCGGCTGGTTGCTCGACTGGTTGTTCGACTGGTTGTTCGACATCTACTTGAGCCTCAAATACGACCTCCGGGACCACTTCCGGATAGGGATATATTGGCGCGTCGAAAAAGTACCACATTCCGCCGACTGTCCACCACCAACCGAGCCGTCCCTGATACCATTCGTGGCGCCAACCTCCGCCACGCCAAATCTCACGCTCATGGACGGAGAAATGACGATAGTCACGTCCACGGAAGTCATGTCTTTCTACATGATGATCCACACGATGAACCGCCCCTCTGTGTTCAGGGCGGTTCATGCCAGGCTGATGCGCCACGCCAGGATGTTGTCCATGTTGAGGGTTTGTCCCTTTCGGAACGTTCTGCCCTTTCGGAGCAACCTTTACAGGTGTTTGTTTTTTAGATTCTTTATTTTCATCCGCATAAGCGGCTGAAAATAAAATTCCAATGGTAAAAAACAACAAAGCAAATGCAATCAACCAACGTGTTGGCTTCTTCATAATTTCCCTCCTTTCTTAATTGTCATTTAACGTTTATTTGAAAGACATACCGTTTATTTAGAAGTCTTATACGGATCAGTTTAACACCCCTATCAAAATCTCAGATGGGACTGATTAGATGGTATTCCAAAATAAAAAAGCCCATCACCTTTATATCTGGGGCAATCTGGCCTTGTTTTATCCTCATTCGATTCCTATCCCTTTTCCTCGTAATTATCCTAAAGAATATCTTTTATTTTCGGGCAAAATAATTTCTTTTGTCTTTATCCACTAAAGGGGAAAAAGTCAATAAGTATTTATCATGTTCTTTTGATTTAATTATACTTCTCAGAAAGTAAATTGCCCTGCCCACAGGGCGGGGCATCTTAAACAATTTTAATTGCTTAGGAGATTTCTCTTGTTCACGATGTTGTTTTATATATTTCCTCAGTAGTGTCCCAACGTTTTAAAAACTGGTCAAAAAACAACTGTAAGTTGTTGTTTTTTTCATATGGTGGTTTTGCATTTCAAATTCAAGTCGATGAAAAATTATCAAAAATGATGAACCCTTGCTATTTAAGGTTTTTAAGGATTTATAGTCCAAAACATTGGGACACTACTGATATTTCCTAATTACTTCTTCCTGTACATTTCTTAAAGCAAAATGCCTGAGATTTCTCCCGGTCATCGAAACCGCCCATTATGTCACCACCATAGAAATCTCAAGCACTTTGTTTTTTTACTGGTTTTAATTTCATGATTCAATGATCGGGAATTTTAATTATTTTAATATATCAATATATCAATATATTAAGCAGTCAAGTGTTTTCTTCTTGATTTATTGATGTTTTGATATTATAAAGAGCACATGGAAAAGAAGATGTTTTCAACCCTCATAAGAAACGATCTCCTTAAGGAATTTAAGAAGCTTGCCATTGACCTTGAAAGGGCAGCAAATGATCTTCTTGAGGAAGCTATGCAAGAGCTTCTTGCTAAGTACGAAAAGAAGGTAAGGGGTAGCTCTAAACGGGAAACTTCATAATCTCAGTTTGCAGAAATTAGCACCGACTATCGTTTAAACTTATTGGAAAAGGAGGATATATGATTTCTAAAATTCTTGTTCCAACCGATGGTTCCGAAACAGCAAGTAAATCTGTTAAATATGCAGCAGGTCTCGCAAAACAATTGGGTGCAAGAATCACCTTGCTAAGTGTAATTGATATCAATGTCGACGCTTTATTCGCCCAGACAGTTTCTGCTGTAGATTCTCCAACTCATCTCAAAGAGCCGATAGAAGATTATCTGAGACAGGCTGCGGATGCTTATATTAAAGAGGGTGAAAGAATCTGCAAAATAAATGGTGTTCAATCAAAAAAAGTCATCAGGTCAGGACACCCGGTGGAAGAAATTGTCAACGAGGCAGTTAAATCAAAAGTTAATCTCATAGTAATGGGGTCTCA
>Ga0182021_10010363_pt1 | contig 11056 bp, 13 predicted proteins | sample 612E3MmetaG_FD_120493 | JGI IMG/M metagenome (GOLD analysis project Ga0182021, IMG submission 120493) | Permafrost microbial communities from Stordalen Mire, Sweden - 612E3M metaG (Illumina Assembly) | ecosystem: Environmental > Terrestrial > Soil > Wetlands > Permafrost | place: Sweden...
ACTTGGAAAAAGATAGCGAGAATTTGTATAATTTATATATTAATGGTACATAATCAAGATACCGAGGACAGCTTGGCATGGCTTGGTACGATGACCCATTCACAGTCATTGCAGTAGCGGTAGTGATAATCGCTGCCGTTGGAGTAGTTATTTTTGCCATGAGACGAACGGGAAAGAAACCTCAGCCAAAGAAACCCCAAGCAACTACTGATCCAAGCCTTGATTATTCTGGGTTACCTTTTAAAATTTCCAAAAGCGTCCAAACAACAACCGCATCAAACGCAAAAGACGAACTGCGAATGCTTGATTTAGAAAGGGAAATTTTGGGCGATGCCCTGAGACATTTATATGAAGCGCAAGCCGAAGGAAAAATTTCAGAACAAGAAAGAGAAAAACTTGCCGCAAGCTACAAATCAAGAATGATGTCCATTAAAGAATCCATCGCAAAAGACGAAACAATCGTTGCCCTGCATGATCTAGAAGGCATGCAAGAAGACTTAATGGCTCTTTTCAGTGAACGTTTCGGCGAATTAACATCAAAAGTTGAAGAGCTAAGAACAAAAATTGATGTTAAACCAATTAGAGAGATACCTGTAAAATTACCCACGCAAACGCCCGCATCTCGACTAGATAAGATTGAAGAGGAAGAAGAGGAAGCTGAGACGGAAACAGGCGAAGAAAAAGTCAAAAAGAAACGTAAGCCGCCGGAAGAAAAACCCACCGCTAAAACTGAAGCGGAAAAAAGAATTGATACTATAAGAAGTGAAGTTGAAAAGGTTTTAGATAAATTGGGGCAGATGGAAATTGACAGTTAAAGTGGATCCTATTCAAGAGCAAAAACAGAAAGCAGCTTTGGAAGCTGTTAAGCATGTTAAAGACAGTTTTATTGTTGGTTTAGGAAGTGGAAGCACAGCTGCGTTTGCCATTGAAGCGTTGGGCGAAATAATAAAACATGAAAAACTGCATGTTATGGGTATTTCGACTTCTTACCAAGCTTTCCTGCTGGCAGTTGAGTGCGGAATTCCGATTACGACTTTGGATGAGCATCCCCAGATTGATTTGACAATTGATGGCGCAGACCAAATAACACCAGAACTAAATCTAATCAAAGGCATGGGTGCAGCCATGGCAAGAGAAAAAATCGTTGCAGCCGCCTCTAAACTTAACATTATCATCGCAGACGACAAGAAAAAGGTAAAATTGTTAGGAGAAAATAACCAGGCAGTACCCATAGAAGTTTTGCCTTTCGCTATTTCACTAACGAAACGAAAAATCATTGAAGCAGGTGGAAAGCCTGTATTACGAGAAGGTAAAGGCAAACTTGGCCCAGTCATAACAGATAATGGAAACGCTATTTTGGATTCTTATTTTGGTGAAATAGCTAAGCCTGCTGAGTTAGCGGTAAAAGTAAAGATGATTCCGGGTGTTGTTGAAACAGGCTTTTTTGTAGGGTTAACAGATATTGTTTATGTTGGAAATGCAAGCGGCGTCGAGAAAATTGAGAAGTTGAGAACCAGATAAATTTTTAGCAGCCGACTAATCCGGCGGCAATAATGGCTTTTAAGCCTACTTTTCATTCGGGTTCCTGATGTGGGTTATGTGAGCGTGAATGAATTCTTGTTCTGATATGGCCCTGGTGATTAGGTCCTGTACAGCATTGTTCAAGTTGCCATTGTAGTATGGTCTAGCGATTTTCTCTGCAAACTCGGTAATAAGTGAAGCAGGAACCATGAAGTGTCAAATCAACCTGAAGTTCATCTTGCATTGCCAAAATTGCCTTTTTCTTTTTGATATGAATCACCCATGGTTCACGCTAAGCGTTAGATATTGGTTAAAAGGTGAACTGAGAAGCTACGCTGTTGAGCAGTGGAGGGTTAACTGAAAGTGAATCCATGGCGTGGACATTCATATTAACACTTCAATTGTCCTTAACCAGAGGGTTGTACAAGTTAGCAGTTGCCGTTTTCGGGTTCGTCTCCGTAGAAACCTTCGCCGTGGTAGGTTCCTTTAATAGAAATGCCGTCATCATTAGTTTAGTGAACGTTGCTTTTGGTTGAGAAAAAAATATTTCAAAGGTGACTAAATGAAGAAAGTCTTGTTTGTTTGCGTTGAAAACGCTGGCAGGAGTCAAATGGCTGAAGCTTTCGCCAACAAATATGGTCCAGGAAAACTAAGTGCACAAAGCGCCGGCATAAAATTAGCCCCTCAAGTCAACCCGATTGTTGTGGCCACTATGAAAGAGAAGGGCATCAATATATCCAGCAACAAGCCCAAAATGCTCACTCAGGAAATGGAAAGCCAAGCGGACTTAATTGTCACTATGGGTTGCGGGGGTTCTGATCTTTGTCCCGGCCCTTTCTTTAAAGAAAATGTTGATTGGGCGCTTGAAGACCCGAAGGGAAAATCTATGGATAAAGTGCGGGAAATCAGAGATGAAATCGAGCGCAGGGTTAAAGAGTTAATTTTGTTTGAAAAATAATTAGGCCCTTCAAGTGTTACGATTTTGCTTCTTTTGTTTTCAATGCTAACAAATCCTTTAACTATAACCCGTTCAGCGGGTCAAATAAAGGATGGTCGACTTGAAAACGAAGAACAAATACATCAGATTTTTCGTCAACAGAAAATTTGCCGTTGACGCTGTTAGTATGGCAATCTTTTTGGGTCACAGTTTACACCCCAGTATTCTTGTATACATCGAAGTCGATTGACGCTGCATTAATCGGTCTTGGCTCGTCCGCTATTCTGGAGATTCTTTTCGGCGGAGTTTATGGTAAATTTAACGATTGATTTAGGCGAAAAGCAGGTGTTAAAAATGAAGGCTGACCAAGTCGAGTTAGATAATTTTTCAAAACAATTAAAGCGCAGGAATGCGTGCCATGATTCAAAAACTAGTTTTTGACTAAACAATAATAGAAACGCCGTTTATTTTTTATGGTAGGCGAAAGCATGGCCTCTGATAATTTTAAGGCAAGTGTGAAGGAGAAGGATTTGAAAGAGGGTAAAATGAAGCATGTGCAGGTTTCTGGTAAATCTATCCTGTTAATTAGACAAGGTGGCCAAATCTTTGCGGTTTCTAATATTTGCCCACACGCAGGATGTTCACTTGACAAAGGCTTACTTAACGGATACTTAGTAATGTGTCCGTGTCATGGTTGGAAGTTTGATGTCCGAAATGGCCAGTATGTAGATAGCAACGCCATAACCTTGGAAAGTTACCGATGCAAAGTCGAAAAAGGAAAAATATTTGTTGAAATTGCCGATAAAGATTCAAAATTTTTTTAAGAATGCGGTCTCAATAAATGAGAAAGGCCTTTTCTATCCACATTTGTGTAGTTAAGAAACTTTTTTCATTTAACGACTATTTAATTAGGGCTTTTTTTGAATTTAGGCACGTATATATTTTTTGCTGGAATGATCGCCGCCATCTTCACTGGCAACCCTTACTTTACTTTTCTCGCTGGCATAGGCAGTTTTATTCCCGACCTCGACAGAGAATACTTGTTTGTTGCTCCAAAAACTTTTAGAGAAGAACAATGGCATCGCTCATTATTCCATAATTTGCTCTTTATTTCTGCTCTCTTCTTTGTGAATCCATGGCTCGCGTTTGGAGCATTCCTGCACAGTTTCCTAGATTCTTTCACTACAGAAAAGGACAAGGGCGTAGAGTGGCTTTTTCCCTTTTCCAGACTTGTAAAGCGAGGGCGCTACTCTTTGCGGGCGAGGTCAAAGGGGGAAGCTTGCAATCTTGAGTTGGTAGATGAGAAACCATCTGACCGAGTCTGCTTCTTGAATGAAGATTCACCTGAGATGACCAAGATTTCTGACCCAGATTTGGTTGAATATAGACCTGTACCGTGGCGGAGAACTTATGGACCTGCAGAGAACAACCAAATCTTTGACAATGGCTCGCTATAGGTTCATTTTCAATTTTGATTGTATACTCTTTAGTTAACAGTGATTTTGGGACAGCGGGCCGAGCGTTACTTTTCTCAACCGGGATGTTTGCACCAATGAGCCTTCTGACAGGCATCGTTTTAATCTTTGTAGGAGGGCGGATGAAGAAAAATAACAAACCAAGAAAAATATACTTTGGTTTGTTTGCTCTTAGCGGTGTTTTCTTTGTTTTGTCTGCTTTATTGTCTGTCAATGGAATATCTAGTTATGCGCTTCCGTTTAGCCCTCTCTTCGTTGTGGTAGCCTGCGTTGTTTTGTTAGTTGAAGTGGTTCTTGTTTGGCGGGTTAGCATAAGAAGAGGCAGAAAAGCCTACGTCTATGTGGATAAAAAATGATTAGTTGTGGGTTCTGATTTGGTGTTGTCTACTGCGTTGGTGTGAAAACAATTAATTTGTCCTTATCCTGTTTAGTGCCAAGACCTTGTTCATCAGAAATTTTGATTGTTTGTCTTTTACATTCTTCACATAGCCCTATCAATTGCAAGGAATAATCTGCGTTCGCCTCAGATTCTGCCATAGCAATACCCTTAGGGCATAATTCAGTGATTCTGCCATGAATTACTTTTAAAACATTGATTGCCTCTTTTCGATCCATCAGCACCACAAAATAAGCCCGCTTATATTCTAATTTCCAATTCTTGTCTGATGCGCGAACTGTTTTCTGCTAAGTGTTTGATTTTACAATTTTTCTGTTCTCTTACGTTAAACTTTGAGCAATCTTCCTTCTTAACGTTAAGTATGCATGAGCAATGAATTTTATATTCAAGTTTTGATGGGTCTCCATTTGATCCAAACAATAATGAATAGTGGATTGGCTTTTCTCTTGTCAAAGGAATTATTTCTGAAGCAAAATCTTCTTTTTGCCTAACGAATTCAGTCAAGTCATATTTTTCTGGTACTGTGATGTCAATCTTAACTGACCCAAATCTGCAACCTAAACAGACATTTCCCTCTTCCATACTTGAAGTTATCCCTTACCCAGTTAGGGCTTAATATATCAAAATAACGCTTTTTGAGAAATAGGATTCACGTGTTTAGCTCAGCTGACTTTACAAGGATGCGAAGCTGACTCAACAAGGTTTGCAACGCCCACTTCTTAAACAGGCTTTTAATGGCTAACAAGTCCGTGCGCCAACCCTTCTCGAAGCAATTATGCTTCACCATTGCAAAAAGATTATTAACTTGACAACGTGAGCTAGGTCAAGGGTACTTAAAGCAGGCGAAAGATTTTCTCTCTCTTCCTGAATTTTTCGCTTGTGTTTAAGCTAATCTTCCTTCTTAAAAATACTCCTGGTAACAGGTGGCTCAAGGTTTTATACGATTAATATTTTAAAACTCTACATTGTTTTGAAATTGCGTGGTACTGACTTTTGTAAAAAAAAGGTTGGGATGTTAAGGTGTTGCGTTTTGGTTAGCTGATTGTGTTGCGAAGGAATGAAGTGTGGATTCAAGAACCCATGAATCTGGATTTCGATATTTGACAACAGGCGCTGCGTGTCTTAGTCTTTCAGTTTCTCGTGTTTCAAAATAGCAAGTGATTTCAATTATCGTTTCTTTATGTTTTTGTTTTTGTTCTGTGAATGTTTCGAAGAGTTTTTTGAATTTTTCGAAGTTTACTTGCAGCTTTGAGAATTCATCTGATATTATTTTTATTGAATTCGACTCTACGTATTCTGTGTATGCTTCAGTAAGTTGGTCTTCAAGAGTGACAAGTTCTTTCAATATTTCCGATGCAACCTCGTTGTCTACATTATTGATTTTAGAAACTTTCTTTGTAAAGGCTGAGACGCTACTAGTTAACTCTAGAAAATTCTTTCTGGGGTTTGTTTTTTCTGTTTCAGGCATATCTATGTAATCGAGTATTCCTTGAATTATTTTGGCGCATTTTAGGCTATCATAGCCGAAGCCTAAGATAAAACAGTTTTCAGGCTGGTTGATCTTCTTGGAAAAAGTTTCATAAAGATTAAACGCTTCGAGTTCGAGTTTGCTGCAGCACCTCAAATATTGGGCGCTTTCCTGTAGCTTCATTCATTTGTCAAGTCTCCGTCCGAATGTGTATTGAGTATTAATATTAAATATTAATAAATGTTGTCCGCTTTCATTTTCGCTGTCCATATGCTCAGCACATATACAAATTCCAAAAAATGTCACCTGAAAAGTAATCGCGTCTTTTTTGGTAAATTGTATACTAACTAATTTAGTAAAAGAACAAAACTTTTTATGAGCTGCGTAGGACGATCATGGTGTTGGTTTTTACTATGCCTTCTACCATGCGGATTTTTTCTATGCATTCGTTGACTTCTGTCATGTTCATTCCGCTTATCACTGCCACGATGTCATATTCACCGCTGACTTCATAGGTTGTTTCAACGTTTGCGATTGATTGAATTTTCTTTGAAACTTCCTGTGTTGGTTGGGCTGGGTTGGTTGCAAGCAGTGTTATGGCTTGGGCGCCTTCTGCAACTCCGATTTTGACTGTGAATTTACGTATGATCCCTTCGTCGGTTAATGTTTTGATTCTTTTCCTTATGGCACCTTCAGATAAGCTTACTTTTGCACCTATTTCGCCGTAACCTGCTCTCGCATCTTCTTTTAATATTTTGATTATTTGCTTATCTGTATCGTCCATTTTTTTATCGCCAAGTTTTTGCTGTATCATTAAATCTAGCGGTTTCCCTTATAAGGATTATAATTTTTTGCGATTTTCGTTATGGCTGCCCGTTAATTTTACGTTTTCCTCTATAGCAAGCGCTTAATTACTGCATTAAATGGGACATTAACTTGGCAACTTGTAACAAATAAGTCACAATGTTTAAATTTGCGCCCCTTTAATGAAAAAAGGTATTTCCAATAAAAATAAAGTGACGAATAAAAATGATTAAACCAGCAATTTCGAATCCCCAAAAAGTGAAGGCAAAATGCCCCGACTGCGACGCAGACCTTGATGTTCCATCAGACACAGAAAAAGGAGAAATCCTAAGCTGCCCTGGATGCGGACTTGAACTTGAAGTTAAACAAGTTAAAGGCGGATGCGTTGACCTTCAAGAATTAACTATTGAAGGCGAAGACTGGGGCGAATAAACAGTATCCAAAACTCGCCCTCATTATTTATACAGTTTTTTGAACTAATTTTTTTAGTGGAGCAGAAAAGCGATGAGCGTAGCACTGTTGTATGAGCGGTCTGAAAACGATGAAAACGGCATTAAACTCACCGCGCAGCAATTAGGCATTGATTTGACTTTTCTGCCCTTCCGAAAAATCGCTTTATCCATTTCTAAAGATGGTTTTAACGCTAAGACCAGAGGCAAAGACTATACAACCGCAATCAAAGATACTGCTGTAGTGCTTAATCGTGCACAAAGCAAAAACCGCCGCCTACAAGCATCATACATAATGGAGCAACTTGGCAAAAAAACTATAAACAGCTCACAAATCGAATTTGTCTGCTATAGCAAACTACGCACCCTGCTAAACCTCTGGAAAGAAGGCGTCCCGATTCCCAAAACAGTTTTTGTTCCTTGCGATTCAACTGACACTTTGAAGAATGGGCAAGTAATCCACAATGAAAAAGACATAGCAGAACTTTTTCAACAGGAAATCCCCCTCTCAGAAGGCATAGTCATCAAAGCCGACGCAGGCACACATGGCAAAATGATTATGCTCGCAAAAAACAGTGAAGAACTCATCGCCAACATAGCTGAAACAAAACCTTCAATAATAAATCCTGTCGGCGTAGTCGCGCAAGAACTGGTTGAGAAATGGTTTTACGATTTAAGAATTATTGTTCATAAAGAAAAAGGTAAACAACCGTTTTGTTATCCCATTTCGATGGCAAGAGCTGGATTTAAAGATTTTAGAACCAATACCTTCTTGGGCAACTTGGTTTTCGGCGTCAAACTGCCAAAATCTATTCAAAACTTAGCTGTTAAATGTGGAAAAACCCTTGGCAAAGGAAACGAGGCATATATTTTTGCTTTAGATGCCATGGTAAATATTAAAGAAAACAAACAGGTTGATGACGTTTACCTTAAAGCTGAACTTGACAAGGCAACCCAAGCGTTTATGCCCGTTCAAAAAGTAAAGCAGGATGAAATACGATTAACTAACTTTGTGGCATGGAACAGTAAACTAGAAAAAGCATTCCATGGATACGCTAATAATGAACATTACGAAAATATTAAAAATGTAATTGAAGAAAGTGTAGAAAAAAATAAGAGTGAATTGGTGTTTCATGAGTCAAATTCTTGCCCCGAATTCTGGGAAAACACTCGTCTGGCAACTGGATATAATGTTGCGGTTCCGCTCTTGAAAAGCGCGCAGAGCCTAATTAACCATTAATCAAAGAGAGAGGTAAAAAAATGTTGAGAATTGGAATAATTGGCGGTTCAGGATACGTTGGCAGCGAACTACTGCGTCTGCTCCTTATGCATCCCCAAGCAGAAGTAACTATGGTTACTTCACGTCAAAGCGTAGGAGAATACGTCTTCAACGTTCACCCGAACCTGAGAAGCATAACGCAACTAAAGTTTGTGCCCCAAGACATGGCTGAGCTGCAGAAAAACTGTGACTTAATCTTCACTGCAACTCCACATGGTGGCTCAGTTAACTTAGCTCCTAAACTTTTGGAGGCCGGACTGAAAGTAATTGACATGAGTGCTGACTTTCGTCTCAAAAATCCAGCCGACTATGAAACTTACTATGGCTGGAAACATGCTCATCCAGAAATGCTCAAAGAAGCAGCATATGGCTTGCCTGAACTTCATCGGGAAGAGATAAAGAGTGCTAAACTTGTTGGTTGTCCTGGCTGCATGGCAACTTCCGCCATTTTAGGGTTAGCTCCCATTGTGAAAGCTGGGCTCATTGACAAAGATAAAATTGTGGTTGACTTAAAGGTTGGTTCTTCAGGCGGCGGCGCCAAACCATCTGCCTCAACGCATCATCCTGAGCGGTTTAGCGGAGTGCGTCCCTACAAGGTTGTTGGGCACCGCCACATTGCTGAGGTAGAGCAAGAACTCAACGCATTAACAAATGAACCAATAAAAGTCTCATTCACGCCTCACGCCGTAAACATGGTGCGAGGTATCCTTGCCACCATCCACACGTTCCCAAAACAAAAAGTCGAAAACAAAGATATTTGGAGAGCTCTTCGGGGAATGTATGGAAACGAACCATTCATACGCTTAGTCAAATACCAGAAAGGACAATTCCAGTTGCCTGACCCCAAAGTGACCCAGGGCACAAACTTCTGTGATGTCGGCTTCGAGATTGATGAGCATGCGAATCGGCTTTTGCTTTTCTCAGCCTTAGATAACATGGCTAAAGGCGCTGCAGGACAAGCCGTTCAATGCATGAACATACAAATGGGCATCGACGAGACAACAGGATTAAAGAGCACTGGTTTCCATCCGATGTGATTGCTATGCTGCTTGTAATTAAGATGGGCGGAAGCATTCTCAAAGAAGGCGCATCTGAATATTTAGTCGCCGACTTAAAAGAAGTCGCCAAAACCAACAAAGTCATCCTTGTCCACGGCGGAGGCATAGAAGTCACCGAAATCGCGTGTAAACTAGGCAAAGAACAAAAATTCATTATTTCACCCGAAGGTTTCAGAAGCCGCTACACAGACAAAGAAACAATTGAAATTTACACTATGGTTATGGCTGGCAAAATCAATAAGCAAATCGTTTTGGAATTAGAAAGACAAGGCATTCCGGCTGTTGGCATAACCGGTTTAGACGCGGCAACTTTGAAAGGCGACAGAAAAAGCAAGCTTATATCTGTTGACGAACGGGGCAGAAGAAAAATTATGGACGGAGGCTATACAGGAAAAATAACCCAAGTTAATTCTGGGTTGCTTAATCTTTTGCTTGCGAACGGTTATGTGCCAATTGTGACGCCTATAGCTCTTAGCCAAGATTTTGAACCACTTAACGTGGACGGTGACCGAACAGCCGCCAACATTGCAGGCGCATTAAAAGCAGACCGTCTTATCCTGTTAACTGATGTATCAGGATTAATGCTCAAAGGCGAATGCGTCAAAAAAATTAGTGCAACCGAGATTAAAGAGGTGCAATCTAGCATTGGCTCCGGCATGAGCACCAAAGTTCATGCGTCAATAGAAGCGTTAAATCAAGGTGTCAAAGAAGTTTTAGTTACATCGGGCCAAGGCAATCAGCCAATTAGCTCCGCGTTAGATCACAAGGTTGGTACAGTGATAACTGGTGAATGACAAAGAAATAGTCGATATTGAAACTCGGAACATGGCGAATGTTTTCAGCAAAAAACCAGTCGTACTTACAAAAGGCAAGGGCGCGCTCGTCTGGGACATAAACGGCAAAGAATACGTAGACTGCTCAACCAGTTACGGCGTCGCTTTACTGGGGCATTGCCACCCAAAGATCGTTGCTGCAGTTCAAGCTCAAGCTGAACAACTCATTACTTGCCATAGCTGCTACTACAATGATAAACGGGCAGAATTTGTATCAAAGCTTGTGAAAATAACGCCGAAAGGCTTAGACAAAGTGTTTCTTTCTAACAGCGGCGCAGAATCTGTTGAATGCGCAATAAAACTCACTCGCAAATATATGTGTAAACCTGAAATCATAGCGTTAATGGGCGCTTTCCACGGCAAAACTATGGGTGCCCTATCGGCAACATGGGACAAGAAATACCGTGAACCCTTCATGCCTTTGGTTCCTGAATTCAAACACGTAGCCCCTGACAACGCTGACAAAATTCGTGAAGCCATAACTGAGAAGACGGCGGCGGTTTTGATGGAGCCAATTCGAGGCGAAGGCGGCGTACGAGTTCCACCGGACGGCTACTTACAAGCAGTACGGCAAATCTGTGATGAAAAAAATGTTTTGTTAATTTTTGATGAAGTACAAACAAGTTTTGGACGCACAGGTAAACTTTTCGGATGCCAAAACTGGGATGTTACGCCCGACGTAGTGTGTTTGGCGAAGCCGTTTGCCGGAGGTTTACCTATCGGGATAACCGTAGCCAAAGAAAACATTATGTCTTCGCTCAAAGTTGGAGAGCACTCAACCACTTTTAGTGGAAGCCCGCTGGTTTGCGCCGCTGGATGTGCCGCCATAGATGCG
>Ga0182021_10010364_pt1 | contig 11056 bp, 8 predicted proteins | sample 612E3MmetaG_FD_120493 | JGI IMG/M metagenome (GOLD analysis project Ga0182021, IMG submission 120493) | Permafrost microbial communities from Stordalen Mire, Sweden - 612E3M metaG (Illumina Assembly) | ecosystem: Environmental > Terrestrial > Soil > Wetlands > Permafrost | place: Sweden...
CAGCCTGCCACGCCGAAATGACGCGGAGATGCAAACGATTTACGGCAACATGGCGCTCGCCTATCAGCAAAGCGGGGACATGATCAATGCAAGCGTGGCCTCCGACAAAGCCGCCGATATCGCTGAACGAACCAGCGGCGCTGATTTCGTCACGCTCTGGGAGGCTCGTGGCAATGCGGCGCGCTCACGGCACCTGGGTGGCGACCGGGAAGCGGCCGATGCGGCTTTCGAGGCATTGATGACCCATCTACCTCCGCTGACTGTGCAATCGACATCGGCCAGTATCGTACGTGAGCTATATGGCGAAAGGCTGGCGGCTGAAGGGCGGCCGGTGCTGGCCTTGCCTTTGCTTGAAGCCGCGGAACGCGAATTTATCCAGCATCCACGCGACGAATTCGATGTGCGACGCGCGCGCCTGCGCCTGGGCGATGCCCTCGACCGGCTTGGCCGCCACGCAGACGCCCGCGCCAAACTGTCGAGCGCCCTGAACGACTACGTCGCGCATTCTTCGCCAGGGGATCAACCGTTGCTGGCCGCGCGCGAGCGCTGGGGGCGCTTTTTGCTCGATCGTGGCGAGATCGACGCCGCCGCCAGCCAATTCGAGGAAATTGTTCGCCAGGCCAATCAACGCCGATTGAGTCACATTGCGCTCACTCATGGCGACCTGGCACGCGTGGCCTTGCTGCGCAAAGACTACAAGCGCGCCCTGGCCGAAAGTGCGATTGCTCTCGACCTTTGGCAACACAAGCAGGGCTTCTACGATGTGCGCATGGAACCCTATTTGCAGCGGATTCGCGCCGATGCCTTGGCGGCTTCCGGGCAGAGAGAAAGCGCCCAACAGCTGGAGGATTCGGCCTGGGCTGCATGTCAAAAGTTCGACGCCCCGGAGAGCCCGACACGAATACATCGGATTCTGCCAGCCGGCGCACCCGCTGCAGCCAAGCTATGATCACAGTTTCGATTCCATCGAGACTGCGATGACTACCACGATACGCGGGGCCTGCCCGCACGATTGCCCTGACACCTGCGCGCTCGAGTGGACGGTGGCCGATGGCCGCGTAACCGCCGTTCGTGGTGCCACCGATCACTCGCCGACCGGCGGCACGCTGTGCACCAAGGTCGCCTTCTACCCCGAGCGCATCCACTCACCCGATCGGCTCTTGTATCCGCTGCGCCGCGTCGGCGCCAAGGGCCCGCAGGCGCGTTTCGAACGCATCTCCTGGGATCAGGCACTGGACGAGATCGCCGATCGTCTGCGCCAGCTGGCCGACGCGCACGGCCCCGAGTGCATCCTGCCCTATAGCTACGCCGGCAATTCCGGCCAGCTCGGCTTCGGCTCGATGGACCGGCGCTTCTTCCACCGCCTCGGTGCCTCGCGCCTCGACCGCACCATCTGCGCCACCGCCGGGGCGGCTGGCTACAAGGCGACCATCGGCGCCTCGCTGGGCATGGACATGGAGCGCTTCAATGAGGCGCGCCTGATCATCCTCTGGGGCACCAACACCATCACCGCCAATCTGCATTTATGGACGCGCATCCAGGAAGCAAAGCGGCGCGGCGCCCGCCTGGTGGCGATCGACCCCTTCCGCACGGCGACCGCCGAGAAGTGCCATGTGCATATTGCGCCGCTGCCGGGTACCGACGCCGCCCTGGCCCTGGGGCTGATGCATGTGCTGATGGCCGAGAACCTGATCGATACCGATTACGTTGCCCGATACACGCTCGGCTACGATGCGCTGACCGAACGCGTACGCGATTACCCACCGGCGCGGGTCGCTGCCATCTGCGGCATCACCGAGCAGGAAGTCATCGAGCTGGCGCGTTCCTACGGTACGACGCGGCCGGCGGCGATCCGCGCCAACTACGGTCTCAATCGTCACGCCGGCGGTGGCATGGCGTTGCGCACCATCGCCTGCCTGCCTGCCCTGGTCGGCGCCTGGCGTGATCCCGCGGGTGGCATCCTGCTTTCTGCCTCGGGCCATTTCCCTGTCGATACCACCGCCCTGGAGCGCCCGGACCTGATGCCCGAGCCGGCACCGCGCCTGCTCAACATGAGCACTCTGGGCACCGATCTTCTCGGCGCCAACCCGCCGGTGCGCGCCCTCTTCGTCTACAACTGCAACCCGGCAGCGGTAGCGCCGGAATCGGGCAAGGTCATCGCCGGCCTCGAGCGCAATGATCTATTCACCGTCGTGCATGAACTGTTTCGCACCGACACCGCCGACTACGCCGACATCTTGTTGCCTGCCACCAGCCATGCCGAGCAGCTGGACATCCACAAGTCTTACGGTCACCGCCACGTGCTCGTCAATTTGCCGGCCATAGCGCCGCTCGGCGAGGCAGTGGCCAATACCGAACTTTTCCGCCGCCTGGCGCGACGCATGGGCTTCGAGGAAGCGTGCTTTGCCGATAGCGACGAAGACCTTTGCCGCCAAGCCTTCGACTGGTCGGATCCACGCCTGGGTGGCTTAACCTGGGAACTGCTCAAGGCACGCGGACACGCCAAGCTCGCCGTCGCCGATGCGCCTTTCGCCGACGGCGGGTTCCCCACGCCCTCCGGCAAGTGCGAGTTCTACAGCGCCGCGCTGGCCGCGGCGGGACACGACCCGTTGCCCACCTTCACGCCGCCGCGCGAGTGGCGCGCTGCCGCGCTGGCGGCCCGCTATCCGCTCGCCTTCATCACGCCGCCGGCGAAGGATTTTCTCAACACCAGTTTCGCCAACCTGCCGCGCTTCCTCGACAAGGAGAAGGAACCCTGTCTGCACCTCAACGCTGCGGATGCGTCGCCACGCGGCATCGCCGACGGACAAGCGGTGCGCGTCTTCAACGAGCGGGGCGAATTCCGCTGCCGCGCGCTGGTTGGCAATCGCGTCCGGCCGGGAGTTGTGATGCATCCGTCGATCTGGTGGCGCAAGCTGTCGCCCGACGGGCGCAACTGCAATCAGGTCACCGGCCAGGACCTGACCGACTTCGGCGCCGGCGCCACGTTCTACGATTGCCTGGTGGAGGTTGCTGCCGCCTAAGCTGGCCCGACGGCAAGCGTCCGGCCCGGGTTCCTGGCGCCGGCCAGCGCAGCATTGGGCATTTCACGCCGTCGCCAGCGCATTCCGTCGCAAGGCGCTGCACTTCTGCCGGCCAACTCTCTAGAGTGTCCTCAGCTACCCCACCGAGCCATACGAAAGGACACCACAATGAACGCAAAGAACTCGTTCCCTGGCACGACGCCCGCAACCATGCTGCTCGCGGCCATCCTCACTCTGGCAGGATCCGGAACCGCGATCCTCGGCAACTTCGCCATCGCCCAACACTACGCCGATGATGCCGGCGCCTATACGATCGAGCGCTATGCCACGGCGGGACGTCCCGCCACAGTGCGTGCCGATTGTGCTAACGTCACCTCGTGAGCGTCGCTGCCCAAACCAATCCTGTTCGCAGCCGTGCTGGCCCGATGGCCCACCGCTTCGTTCGGCCCATCCTTGCCACGGCGGTGTTCAACACCGCTATCGCGGCGATCCTGGTGTTGTTCCTTGACAATACCTTCTTTGACATCCTGATCAGTTCCCAAGTCGTCGGTTTCACCCTGCTGGCGACGCTCTACCCGGCACTCACTGCCAAGCTGTCGCCGACGCCAAGGCGGTTCGTCGTGGCTGCGGCACTGATTGTCGGCGCGATTGTCGGCACCTTGCTGGTTGTCCTGGTCAAGGGACGCGACCTGCAAGGACTCGTCAGCAATGACGAGTACCTGTGGTCGGTCGCGACGACCGCGGTATTGGCCTTCGTTTTTGGCAGTATCGCGGTCACCGTCCAGACGACCCGCGCCCGTGTCGCCAGGGCGGAGGCGGAATTGCTGCGCTCGGAGGCCGATCGCCAGCGCCTGGCCCGCCGGAATGCCGAGGCCGAACTGATGGTGGTACGGGCGCAGATCGAGCCGCACTTTCTCTTCAACACTCTGGCCAACCTGAGTTTCTTGATCAAGGAGAATCCGACTCAGGCCGAACTCCTGCTCGAGAATCTGATCGACTACTTGCAGGCCGCCGTGCCACGCATTCGTGGCGACTCGAACACCTTGCGCCACGAGATAACCATGGCTTCGGCCTATGTCTCGATTCTGCAGATCCGCATGGGCGAGCGACTGAAATCTGCTTTCGACGTGCCGGCGGAACTGCTATCGGCACCGTTCCCGCCGATGATGCTGATCACGCTGGTGGAAAATGCCATCAAGCACGGTCTGAATCCACTCCCGGAAGGCGGTACGGTAATCGTCAGCGTCGCTCGTTGCCGCGACCAGTTGCAGGTGCGCGTCGCCGATGACGGTGCCGGACTCGCCGAACCCGCCGGTGGCGCTGGCGAGGGCGTCGGCCTGGCCAACATCCGGGAGCGCCTGCAGGCCATGTTCGGCGCCAGCGCACATCTCAGCCTCGAGCCGAACCGACCGCGCGGCGCCGTCGCCACCATCTCCCTGCCGCTCGAGAGCTCTGCCGATGCCTGATCGGCGCGTTCTGGTGGTCGAGGACGAACCGCTGCTGCGCAGTCAGTTGTGCGCATCATTGACCGAGTTGTGGCCCGACGTCGGCGAAATCGTCGAGGCCGAGAACGGCGCCGCAGCCATGCGCTTGATCGGCGAAGCGCTGCCCGCGATCGCCTTTCTCGACATCAACCTGCCGGACATGAGCGGCATGGACATCGCCGAGGTTCTGCGCGGTCGTTGCGCTGTGGTTTTCGTCACGGCCTATAGCGAGTACGCGGTCGCCGCCTTTGAGCAGCACGCGCTGGACTACGTCTTGAAGCCGGCGACGCCGCGCCGCCTGGGCGATACGGTGGCGCGGCTGAAGGCACGCGTCGCCGATCGTGGCTCGGCGCAAGCGCCGGCCATCAGCGCCGAACTTCTCGCCGAGTTGGCGCGCCAGCTGCAGCCGAAGTCGGCGCACCTGCAATGGATCAGCGCGTCAATCGGCAATTCAACCGAACTGATCCCCGTCGCCGACGTTCTCTGCTTCAATGCCGACGACAAGTACACCGAGGTAATCACCGCCGGCGGCGAGACCTTGATTCGCAAATCGATCCGCGAACTCCTCGACGAATTACCCGACGACCAGTTCTGGCAAGTGCATCGCGGCACCATCGTGCGGGTCGCAGCAATCGAGCGTGTCGTGCGCAGCGAAGCCGGTCATCTCGAGTTGCGCCTGCGCGGCAGCGGCCGCAGCTTCGTGGTCAGCCGAACCTTTGCTCACCGTTTCAAGCAAATGTAGGCAAGTCGGCGTTGCGGCAGCAAGTGGCTACAATGAAGCCGCCCACAGCCAACAAGGAGAACTCATGATCACCCTTTACTACTCCCCCGGCGCCTGTTCTCTGTCGCCCCACATCGCCCTCTGCGAGGCCGGTTTGCCGTTCGAACTGAGGCGCGTCGACCTGGCCGCCAAGAAGACGGACGACGGCAAGGACTTCCTGGCAGTCAATGCCGACGGCTACGTCCCGGTGCTGCAACTCGACGACGGCCAGATGCTCACGGAAGGCCCGGCGATTGTCCAGTACATCGCCGACCGTGCCCCGGACAAGCGACTGGCGCCGGCGAACGGAACGCTGGCCCGCTACCGGTTGCAGTCGGCGCTCAACTTCATCAGCACCGAGTTGCACAAGTCGTTTTCGCCGCTATTCAACAAGGCAGCGAGCGTCGACGCCAAGGAAACTGCTCGCGCGACCCTGACCGCGCGCCTCGGCCATCTCCACGATCGCCTGACAGGCGACTTCCTGGTCGACGATCAATTCACGGTCGCCGACGGCTACCTGTTCACGGTGCTCAGCTGGAGCCCGCACGTCAAATTCGATCTCGCCGCCTGGCCGAAACTGCTCGCCTACCAGGCAAGGATCGCGGCGCGCCCAGCGGTTCAGCGCGCCCTCAAGGAGGAAGGTCTCGCCTGACGCGACCAGCGACTGCGGGGCGCCCGCCGTCGCTGGCTACATCGGCAGGCGCAGGACGAATACGGCGCCGCCGTCGTTGGCCAGACTAAGCGAGCCGCGCCGGCCGCGGTTCTCGTGCTGCTCGGCAATGCGTCCGGCCAGGCGCAGACCGAGGCCGGTGCCGGCAGCGCTGACGCCCGCGCTCGCACCGTGGTCAGCAAGCACCTCCTGCGCATAGCCGCCGCCGTCGTCGCTAACGGTGAAAACGCAATAGCCATCGTCCTCGGTGGCACTGATCCGGATGCAACTGCGGGCATAGCGGCTGGCGTTGTTTAGTGCATTGGCGAGCGCCATGCGCACCAGCGGGCCATCGTAGAACGCCAGCGTCGGCGCATCCTGGCAATCCTGCTCGATGACAATGCCGTCGAGCATGCCCCTGCTTTCCCTGACCAACTCGTCGAGCAGGTCAACCGGTGCCAGAGCTTCGATGTTGGGCCGCAGCGCGCCCGTCTCGGCCTTATCGAGAATCAGCAAGGCCGTCAGCTTGGCGGCGGCCTCGATGGCCACGTGCACTGTCTCACGGTCACCGCGCTGCTCGGCCAGACCTGCCAGGCGAGCAAGCTGGTTCTTGACGTCGTGAATGGTCAGCGCCGCGATGTCGGAAAGGTTCATGCCGCCGCCTGGGCCCCGTATTTGCCGCGAATCAAGGCCAGCACGTCGTCGATATCGCCGAGCTTGGCGTAGTTGGCGTCCTGATCGCGCACCGATTGCAGCAACTGCCGCGCCTGACTCAGCTTGCTCTCGTCTACACCGTTCTGGAAAACATCGAGCAGCAGGCAGTACGAGGCATTGGCGACGATCTGCAAGTTGTTCGGCAAGCGCGCCGCCGCCGCCAGGAGCATCGCCGAGGCGACCGTGAAGTCCCTTGCCTTGGCCTTCGCCACCGCCTCGTTGTTGAGGTCGATGACCTCTTTGACGCTCACCTCGATGAACTGGCGCGAAGCCTCCTCGCCACCATGCTGCTTCAGGATGTTGGCGACGCGCGCATGGACGGCAACAGCCTCCGGATTGTTCTGCACCACGTGCCGCAGTATCGCCGTCGCCTGGTCCTGGCGGGCATTCACCAGACAGGCCTTGGCAACGGCGAGTGCCATGGCCTCGGGCAGCCGCGCAGTATCGCCCTGCAACGCCCGATCCAGGGCCTGCCGCGCCAACTCGGGATTGCCGGCCTTGTGCTGCGCCACAGCCTCGACCGCCGCCAGCAGTCGCGTGTCGGCGGCTTCGCGAAAGCTGTTCCTGGCCTCGGTGAGCAGGTCGACGGCCTTCTTTGCCTCGCCCAACTCGGCCAAGGCGTTGCCGAGCTTGGCATAGTCCGACGAACTGCGCAGTGGCGAATTCCGCGTCTGCTTGACGACGACGGAAAGCGCTTTCTCGACCCGCTGCAAGTCTCCGGCATCCTCGGCGATGCCGGCGATCGAACGGTGTCGCGCCAGCGACTTGGGCGAGACAATGCAGGCGCTATCGAGAACTTCCAGCGCTTTCTGGCTATTGCCCTCTTCCATGTGGATATGGCCGAGCATATCGTAGGCCGAGAGAAAATTCGGGTTCTCGGCGACAATCTCGGCCAGCAGTTCCTTCGCCTCGTCGCCGTTGCCCAGGCTGCGCTGGGCACGCGCCAGCCCGAGCTTGGCCCAGGGCAGCGGACGCATGGCCAGGGCCTGGCGATAGAAATCGCGGGCCGTCTTGAAGTGGCCGGTCATGATCAGCGCATTGCCCTTGATGCGCATGGCGTCGATCAGATACTTGTCGCTCGAATCGATGATCTCTTCACAGGCTGAAATGATCTCCGGCCAGCGCCCCTGATCCTGCAATTTGTCGATTGCCGCCAGCCGAATCTTCTTCTCCAGCAGTCTTTCGAAACGGGACTTGAGGGTCTCGGCGGTGAACGGCTTCAGCAGATAGTCATCGGGCAAACATTCGGCGGCGGTGATGACCTTTTCGTAACGCGTCTCGGCGGTGATCATGATGAACAGCGTCGCCCGACTGATGATCCTGGCCGTGCGCAAGTACTCGAGGAATTGCTGGCCGTCGGTGACATCGCCGAGATTGTAGTCACAGAGGATGATGTCGAATTTCTGCTTCTTGATGTACTCCAAGGCATCGCGAACGCTGCCGGCGACCGACACTTTCTGGATTGCCAGCGAGGCAATCTGACTGCGCAGCGAGTTGCGCATTTCCGTCATGTCGTCCACGACAAGTACGTGCTTGTCGTGGTAGGGAACCGGGTACATCATGGCGCTAGCGGGCTGGGGCTCGTTCTGACATGGACGAATCTTAGACCAAGGTCAGTCCAGAAACACAGCCCGATGACGGCAGCAGCGCCCGCGCCTATGCCGTTAGTAGATCGTCACCGGCTTGCCAACATGATCGGCGCGCTGATTCCCAGTAAAGCAACGATGTAGATCACGCCAAAAATGAAGCCAAGTCGCCAGAAGTCTCTGCCGGTAATGTAGCCGGCACCGTAGTACACCGGTGCCGGGCCGGTGGCATAGGGTGTGATCACGCCCATGATGCCGTGGGTCATACCCAGAAGCAGTGCCAGTTCCCTGACCGGCATGCCGGGAATGCTCATGCCGACGCCGAGCATGACCGGCATCATCGCCGTGGCATGAGGCGTGGTGCTGGCAAACATGTAATGAGAAAAGAAGTAGATCGCCACCAGGACATACATCGCGGCTATGGGCGAATAGCCCTGCATATAGCCGGCAACGCTGTCGTCGAACCAATGGATGAAGCCGGTGCGCGAAAGGCCCTCCGCCAGCGAAACGAGAAATGCGAGTAGCACAATGGTGTTCCAGGCCGTCTTGTTGCCGGCGATGTCTTCCCACTTGACGATCTTGACGATAACCATCAGTGAGACAGCGGCGAGTGCGACCGTGGTGGCGTTGATCAGCGCGCCGCCGAATATCCAGAACAGGATGGCAACAAAGACGAGGATGGCCAACAGGACTTCATTGCGCGACAACGGCCCCATCGCTGCCAACTCGTTCGCCGCCCATTTTGGTACTTCATCGCCTTCCTTGATCTCAGGCGGATAAATCCAGTACACGAGGAGCGGCAACACCAGCAGCATGACGAAGCCAAAGGGTGCTGCGGCAAGAAACCAATCCGTCCAGGAGATGTCGATCTTGGCAGTCTTTCGGATGATCTCGACCACCAGCAGATTGGGTGCCAGTGCAGTGAGAAACATCGAGCTGGTGACGGCGGTGGTGGCAAAGGCCACCCACATGACATAGCCGCCGATCTTGCGCGACGAGGGGTCGTGGGGCTTCGAGTCGTAGAGCCCCGGGATGTTGCGGACAATCGGGAAAATGGTACCGGCGCTGCGGGCGGTATTCGACGAGGTGAATGGCGCGATGAGCGCATCCGAGAGCATCACGGCGTAGCCGAGAAAGAGCGTCCGGCGGCCCATGAGCCTGACCAGCACCAGGGCGATCCGGCGCCCCAACCCGGTCTTTTCGTAGCCCAGCGCGAAGGTGAAGGCGGCGAATACCAGCCAGACCGTGCTGCTGGCCCATCCGGACAACATCCACTTGATCGCCTCTTCCGTGGCCTTGAATTTCGGGTTAGCGAAGTCGTTGGGGCCGAACAATACCCAGGGAGCCAGTACGGCGACAATGGTCGCCCCCATCAAACCGACGGCGGCAAAAGGGAAGGATTCAATGATCAGCGCCGCGATCGTGCCGGCAAAGATGGCGAAGAAGTACCAGGCGTGCTGCTCAAGACCCGAGGGCGCAGGGAATAGCGCGATGATGACGGCAACCGCGACCGGCAAGAACGCGAGCCAGCGAGACGTCCGGACACTTGACATGGTGAACCCTCCCAAAAGGAACGCCGTCGGCTGGCAGTGCTCGAGACGTCCGTGCGTTTCGTCGCCACATCGTGCCACCGCCGAAACGGATTGGCAATCTCGATCACCTGCTTATGGCTCGGGCGACACGCTCACCGGCGCAAATACGCAACGTTGGTGGTGATAGGAGTCGCCGGGCGCAATCATCGTCGGCATGGCCGATCAGGACTTCAGTTGCCGAGACAGCCGCCAGACCATGGCGGCCAGTGCCGCGACGCCGGCGATGAGCACCGCCCACAGCGCGGCGGATCGCCATGCGAATGCGTTTGTGGCAGGCGCAGCGCCATCGGGCGCGGCGCGAGCAAGCGGCGGACCGAAACTGGCCTCGGGCAAAGCTGGGAACTGCTCGGTGCGATAGCCTGGCACCAGCGTCGTCACCGGGAATGCCGCCGGCACGGTCGCCGCGTCGCCATAGGCGAGGAGATATGGACCATCGCCGCGGGCAACGAAAATCCCCTGCTGGGCCACCCAACCCAACTCGACTTCGGGAGACCCTTGGCCAATGCCGCCGCCGCGCTGATCGAAACGGATGCGCCAGTAGCGATCGCTACTGCAGCACAGCTGAATCGCCGGCGAGCGCACCTCCTCGTCGCTACGCAGCAGGCGGTACACCACCGAGTTCGCCGCCTCGCGCCATGGCTCCGTTTGGACACGTCGGTGGAAAATGCGCACCGGCACGACCGTATTCTGTTCGGGCAGGCGAAGGCGGACGGCCTCCAGCGGCAGGCCCGGCGAGTCGAAGAGAAACTCGCCTGGATCACTGCCGGCGCGGGCGGACCCGGCAGCGATCCATTGCCGACGGCTGGGTGGCGCGACCGTCGCGGTCGTTGCCAACGCAACCGACAGGAGTTCGATGCCCTCTTGAGTGCCCGGCCACTGGATTCTGAAATACTTGCCGGCATTGCCGCCCAGCTCAATGCGGTTCTGCTGCAGGCGTTGGTCGCCGGAGCGCAGATCCACCAGTCGGGTTGCGGCGGAAACCTGCCGCCATGTCTGCAGATCGTCGCTGGCCTCGACGCTCACCGGCAGAACAGTACCCGCAACCTGGGGTTGCCAGTCCAGTATCAGCGCCTGGCGCGTCGCCTTGACGGTGCTGGCATCGACCAGATATCCGGCCACCTTGACCGTCGGCTCGATGGCAGAGCGGAGCTGCGCCGAAATCAGTGTGCCGTCCGCCGTTTGGCGCACCGAGACGTCGAACTGGCCATCGCGGTTGGTCGTGCCGCGATGCAGCGGGAAGAAGGTCAA
>Ga0182021_10010365_pt1 | contig 11055 bp, 10 predicted proteins | sample 612E3MmetaG_FD_120493 | JGI IMG/M metagenome (GOLD analysis project Ga0182021, IMG submission 120493) | Permafrost microbial communities from Stordalen Mire, Sweden - 612E3M metaG (Illumina Assembly) | ecosystem: Environmental > Terrestrial > Soil > Wetlands > Permafrost | place: Sweden...
CCCATACAAAGGAACTGCACGCTGTCGCTCTTTCTGAAGACGTTGCCGAAGCGGGGCACCATGCGCTCGTTGCCTAGCAGTAAGTCGGCCAGAGGGTCCTGAGCGCTGCTGTCTTGCGCAGCGGGTTCGATGTCCGCGAAGATCTGCGGATCCGTGAGCTTGAGGCCGGCCGACGCGTAGTCCGGCAGGGTGAGCGGTGTTTCAGTGACGGAGCCTTTGTCGCTGGTGGCGTCCGCGACCGCGACCCGCAGTGTGTAGGATCCTGGCGGGCCCGCGGTCGAATAGGAGATCACGACGCTGCCGTCGGCCTTCACCTCTGCTGTGCGCTCGCCGTCCATCTCGCGCACGATCTGGCCGTCTGCGCCTACGAGCTGCGTTGCGACCAGTAGTGCGACCTTCCTCTTTCCGCCTTCCCCTATCACAGTGAGGCCGGCTACCGGAACTCGCAGAAGACCCGCGACGTACGTGCCGACTTTGGTGCCCAACGGCACGCGCATTGAGAGCTTGTGCTGGTGCTCGAAGGGGAAGTCCTGGCGTGGACTGATGAAGAGCATCTGCGCTGGGGTCCGCCGACGCTTTAGTAGCTCGACCAGACTCGTGAGGCGGCCGTCTGCTCCAGCCTCGGGCTTGATGTCCGACGTGATGATTCGGTCGGTAGCGAGTTGCGCGAGCTGCTGCTCTAGTGAGCCACCGCGGGGGAAGTCGCAACGGCCGTCGAACGTGATACTCGCGTGTCCGCCGGAGAACGTTAGGCCCGGACGGTCTTTGTACATCCAGGTCTCCGGTTTGCGGCCCAACATGCCGATCGCCTCCACGCTCTGGGCAACCTGGGCCTCCGCAGTGCTCACTTGGTCGGGCGGCCCGAGCAAGAGGTAGATCCGGCCGCAGCCTGTCGACGCGCCAGACGTGCCGGGGACAGCGAACTTCTTGTCCGCCTCCTCAACCGACCGTAGGAAGCGCTCCTTGAACTCGTTCTTCGGAGCAGACGGCCCCTGCGGGTTGCGCCGCGCCCAGAATATGACCTGGAATTCGGGCCGGTCCGACTTCGGAATGCTACGAAAGACGCCCTGCTCGTCCGACTGGATGAGTGCGCTCACCTGCGCCAGCCACTTCTTGTCGTTTCCGTCCAGCTTGTCGGCCGCGACGGTCAAGGACGCTGACGCCATCAAGGCCAGCGCCAGCGGGACTGAGTATCGGCCTGTTCTTATCATGCCGCTCCTTCAACGCAGTAGGTGCAATTGTAGAGGCGAAAGGCGCCTCGGGCCAGCCCCGGCACGGCCGGGCGAAGTCGCCGCCCAGGCGCGTGACGGCAAGCATTGCGTGGCCGAAAAGGGTCCGCTATCCTGACCACGGTTCGGCCTGGGGCCGGAGAGGGGATCGATGACGTCAGCCGCGGGGCACTCGAAGGTCGGCAGGGACGACGACGTTGCTGCTCACGAGCGCTTCATGCGTCTGGCGCTGGAGGAGGCGCGCAATGCCCTTCACATCGGCGAAGTTCCCGTGGGGGCGGTGCTCGTCGCCGAACGTGAGGTGGTCGCCTCCGGCTTCAATCAGCCCATCCACTGCGTTGACCCGACCGCGCACGCGGAGATCGTCGCGCTGCGGCGCGCCGCCAAGGTCGTCGGAAACTATCGCCTGACCGGCACGACACTCTATGTCACGACCGAGCCTTGCCTGATGTGCGTCGGCGCCCTGGTGCACGCGCGCGTCGCGCGTGTCGTCTACGGCGTGCCGGAGCCGAAGTGCGGCGCCATTCGGTCTCTCATCGCCGTCGGCGAGCTGCCCCTCAATCACTCCTTCGACACGCTGGCCGGCGTGCTCGAGGCCGATTGTCGCAAGCTGCTGCAGGACTTCTTCAAGTTCCGCCGCCAGGAGCCCTGAGGCGTTCCGAGGCCCCTGGCTTGCGCTGAGAAACGCGCTCGCGCTAACATGCCGAGGTTTCGCTTGCGCGAGCCGTGGAGAGGTACGCAAGTGGTTGAAGCGGCCGGTCTCGAAAACCGGTATGCCCGTAAGGGCATCGTGGGTTCGAATCCCACCCTCTCCGCCAAGCTGCAGAGCGAGACGAGCGGCCGTTGATTAGTGGAGAGATGCGAGAGCCCGGCTGATTCGGCGTGACTGGAAATCACGTGTGGGGGAAACCCCACCGGGGGTTCGAATCCCCCTCTCTCCGCCACCCCCCTTGCCGTGGTCCGCTACCCCCGGTCGTCGTTCTAGGCTAATCTTACCGATCCGGGCCGGTCGCACGTGGACCCCGGTCCCACGCAACGCGAGACGCCGAACCCCGCCAGACCCGGAAGGGAGCAACGGTTAGGCGACCCTCGAGTGTGCCGTGGGGCAGCCGGGGTCCACGTGGGGTCGACCCGGGAGAATAGAATCTCCGAGAGCTCCCATGTCCTATCTCGTCCTGGCGCGCAAATGGCGACCGAAGAGCTTCGACGAAGTCGTCGGTCAATCCACTGTTGTGCGCGCGCTCCGGAACGCCATCGCTTCCGGCCGCGTCGGCCACGCCTTCCTCTTCTCGGGGGCGCGTGGCGTCGGCAAGACGACGACGGCGCGGCTGCTCGCCAGGGCGCTCAACTGCGCCAAGGACGACCAACCCACGCCTGACCCTTGCGGCAAATGCACGTCCTGCACCGAGATTGCTACCGGCACGTCCCTCGACGTTCAGGAGATCGACGGCGCCACGCACAATGGCGTGGAACAGGTGCGGGAGCTCAGGGAGAGCGCGCGCTACAACCCGGCGCGCGATCGCTTCAAGATCTGGATCATCGACGAAGTGCACATGCTCTCGACCGGCGCCTTCAACGCCCTACTCAAGACGCTGGAGGAGCCTCCGCCGCGTGTCAAGTTCATCTTCGCCACGACCGAGTACCACAAGATCCCGGACACGATCCTCTCCCGTTGCCAGCAGTACGACTTCCGCCTTGTGCCCACGCTAGAGATCCTGGACCACTTGCGCACAGTGGCGCGGGGCGAAGGCGTGAAAGTCACCGACGAGACGCTGGCGCGCGTCGCCCGTGCCGCCGAAGGGAGCGTGCGCGACGGGCTCTCTCTGCTCGATCAAGTCCTCTCTTTTGGTGGCGACGAGATCCGCGACGAGGACGTCCAAGCGCTGCTGGGCCTGATCGACCGCGAGCTGCTGCTCGTCGCTGCGCGGGCCCTGGCGGATAGCGACAGCCTGGCGCTCGTCGAGCTCGTGGAGCGCCTCTCCGAGTACGGCGCCGACTACAGGCACTTCGTGCGCGAGCTGACGCTCTATCTGCGCGAAATCCTGCTCGTCAAGATCGCGCCGGCGGACAGTCGCTTGCTCTCAGGCCTGTTACCGGAGGACCGCACGCGCCTCGCGCCTCTGGCGGAGGCCTTCTCAGAGGAGGACTTGCTGCGCTTCCTGGACGTCCTTGGCAAGACCGAGGCCGATCTGCGCTGGGCCCAGGATCCGCGCATCACTCTCGAGCTGGCGCTGATCAAGCTGGCCCATCTGCGGCGCCTGATGCCGTTCGCCGAGCTGCTCGCGCGTGTCGAAGAGCAGGGGCAGAGCGGCGCTGCGCCCCTACGCACCTCCGGCGATGCCCCAACCGCGGTGCTACCACCGGCCAAGGCCATCGAGCGTACGCCCAAGCCGCCGGCTGCTGCGGCGCGTCCTCCAGCGGACGCTCCCAGCACAGGAAGCGCCACGGACGACGCGCCAGCCGAAGCCGTCACCGGAGAGGCGCTGCTGGCACGACTGATGGAACTGGCTGCCACACGGCCCTCGCTCGCCCAGCCGTTGCGCGGTGCCGAGGCCGGCCTGGACGGGCCGACGCTGGTCCTGTCCGTGCCGCCGGATTTTGTAGCCATGGTCGAGATGCACGCCGATGAGTACCGCGAGCTGGCGCGGCGGGCGCTCGGGCGTTCCATGCAGGTGCGTGTCATGGCGCGCACCGACGGGAGCGGCGTCGAGCAGACGGCCGCCTCCTCCCAGGAGGAAGCCCGCCGAGCCGCACGCAAGGCCGAGGCAGCGCAGGAGCCCACGGTGCGAGAGGTGCTCGACCTCTTCGGCGGCCGCATCGTGGACGTGCGCGAGAGCGAACCGAATCACTAGATTGCCAGGAGGAACGCGTGAACCCTTTCGGCGACCCACGCAAGATGATGAAGCAGGTCCAGCAGATGCAGGAGCGGATGCAGCAGGAAATCGCCGCCCTGCGGGTCGAGGCCAGCGCAGGCGGCGGCATGGTCAAGGTTCTCATGACCGGCGAGAAGGCGTTGGCCAGCCTGACCATCGATCCCGAAGTCGTCAGCAAGGACGATGTCGAGATGCTGCAGGATCTCGTCCTGGCCGCTGTGAACGAGGCGAACCACAAGGTCGATGAAGAAGTTCAGGCCAAGATGGGCGCGCTCACCGGCGGACTGAAGATCCCCGGGCTGTCCTAAACGCGGCGCCCGAAGTGAATTCGGGCGCCGCTGTGATGCGGGGGGCTCCCGCCCCCCGAGCCCCCGGACCCGAAACTCGCTGACTTCCGACGCTACGTATGGCTCGAGAGGTCCCGCAGCGCCGCGCGCGCGTGTTCCGCGATCAGCGGCTCGGGGTCTGAGGCGAGGCGATCAAGGGACGCCTTGCGCGTGGTCGCGGACACGTTGCCCAGTGCCACCGCCACGTTACGCAGCAGGCCGCGTCGCTTGGCGCGCAGGACGGCGCTAGCTCGAAAGCGGCGCCGGAACCCTGGCGCATCGAGCGCTGCCAGGTCGTCGAGATCTGGCGCAAAGAGCCCCGGCCGTGGCTCGAACGAATCCGGCCCGCGCTGTCGGCGGCGGCGATTCCACGGACACACATCCTGGCAGATGTCGCAGCCAAAGACGTGCCTCCCGGTCGGGTGACGCAGAGGCTCGGGAATCGAACCGCGCTGCTCGATCGTCAGATAGCTGATGCAGCGCCGCGCATCGAGCACGTACGGGGCGACCAAGGCCTGCGTCGGACAGGCGTCGAGGCACGCCGTGCAGCGTCCGCAACGGCCCGGCAGCGGCGCATCGCGCGGGAGGTCGAGATCGGTGACGATTTCGCCCAGAAACAGCCAAGAGCCGTGCTCGAGATCGATCACGCAGCCATTCTTGCCCCAGAAGCCGAGGCCGGCGGCGACCGCATAGGCGCGCTCGACAAGGGGCCCGGTGTCGACGTAGGCGCGCGACTGGTGTGGACCCATCTCGGCGAGTAGCCTCGCCCGCAGCCCTTCGAGACGTTGACCGACCACCTCGTGATAGTCGTCCCCCCAGGCATATCGCGAGACCCAGCCACGATCCAGCGGCGCCGCGGTCGAGTAGGGCGGCGACGAGTCGTACTGCAGCGCGACCGAGACGACCGAACGAGCCCACGGGAACGCCACGCGCAGGTCGCGGCGTTTCCCGACCTGCCCAGTGAGATAGGTCATCTCCCCGGCGTAGCCCGCGGCGATCCAGTCATCGAAGAACGACAGACGCTCGGGCGGCTCAGCGCCCGCGATTCCGACGCGATCGAATCCTGCCGCGAGCGCGAGCGCCTTGACGCGTGCCGCTCGCGTGCTGGGCGCCGCACTGCGGACGTCGTCCGGCATGGCCCCCAGTATACGGTCCAAACACCTACTTGGCGCCTCTGAGCTCGGAGTACCCGACGATGGCCAGCTGGGGCAACTTGCTGTGGTTGCCATGCTGGCCGTATGATGCCCCGCGCCCCTGAGTGCGAACCGCGCTCACCTGCGGCGCGTCTCAAGGTTGTGTGTCGGGAGGCCCTCTGACAACGCTGATCCGTGCTCTGGTGCTGGACTTCGATGGTCTGGTCGTCGACACGGAGGCGCCCATCTTCGAGATCTGGCAGGCGATCTTTGCCAGTCACGGCCAGCGCTTGAGGCTCGACGACTGGCAGCACGCTCTGGGCACGCACGGCGGATTTGACCCTGCGGCGCAGCTCGCACGGCTCACGGGCCAGGCGCTCGACGTCGAGGCGCTCGAGCGCTCGGCGCGTGAGCAGCACTGGCGAGACTGTCGCGCATTGCCGCTCTTGCCGGGGGTGACCCGTTTGCTCGATGACGCGCAGCGTCTCGGGCTCGGTCTGGCCGTTGCTACGAGCAGCCCCCGAGACTGGGTCACGACGTGGCTCCAGCACCATGGTATTCAAGAGCGCTTCGACGCCGTCTGCGCTCGCGAGGACGTCGCCTGCGTCAAGCCAGCGCCGGACCTCTTTCTGCTGGCAGCGGAGCGTCTGCGAGTCACGCCCGGCGAGTGCTTGGTCTTCGAGGATTCGCCGAACGGCATCTGCGCCGCCCACGCGGCAGGCATGCGCTGCGTGGCTGTGCCCAGCGCCGTCACCCGTCCGCTGGCGCTGCCGGCCTGTGAGCTCGTTCTGGGCTCGTTGGCCGAGCGTACGCTGGTCGAGATCCTCGCACAATTGGCGCCGGCGCCCGCTGCCCAGAGCTGTCCGTCCGCAGCGCGGCCGCCCTGCGGCTCAGAGGTCATTGACCATGAGCGTCGCATTGCGCCGTCCAGGGAGTGCCAAAGATGATGCGACCGCTCGCCATGACCGCTGCGCTCGGCCTGCTGGCCGCGAGCCTGACCCTCGCGGCGCCCCAGCGACCGCCAACGCCTGCCGCTGCCGCGGCGCCGCTAACGTTCGGCTCCGAGGTCGAGCTGGTCACGGTCGACGCCGTGGCGGTCGACAACAAAGGCGTACCTATCACAGGACTGCGACGTGAGGACTTCACCGTCAGCGAGGAAGGTACGCGACAGCCGATCGTCAGCTTCGAGGCCATCCGGCCACCAGCCACGCCGCCGCCGCCGGCTGTGCGACAGCGTTCGATCTCGACCAACACCGGCCCGCCTGTTCGCAACGCGCAGATCTTTGCCGTTGTCTTCGACGACATGCACATGACTCCTCTGCAGGCGTATCACGCCAAGCTCGCCGTTGCCGACTTCCTGCACAACGGCGTGCACGAAGGCGACCGCGTGCTTCTGCTGGCCACCTCCGGCGGTGCCTGGTGGAATGCGCGCATGTTCTCTGGCCGCGACGAGCTCATGGGGGTGCTGAAGCGCTGCGAGGGTCGACGCGTGGGCGAGGCGATCCAGGACCGCATCACTGACTATGAGTCGATGATGATGATCAACCGTCGCGAGCAAAGGATAGTGGGCCTGGTCACGAAGCGGTTCGAGTCGGCGGGTCTGACTGCGCAACTGAAGCAGGAGGACGACGACAAGCAGCTCGTCCATAGCGACATCAATCCCTACATCGAGACGCGTGCGCGCGAGGCATATAACCAGACACTGGCGCGCGATCGCCTTGGACTGGGCGCCATGCAGCGGCTGCTCGATGGTCTGAGCGCCGGTCGCGGACGCAAGTCGGTGATCCTCGTGTCCGCTGGTTTCATCTTCAACCCGGCGCTGGGCGAGTTCCGGGACGTGGTCAATGCCGCCCGTCGCGCCAACAGCGCGGTCTACTTTCTCAACACGCGTGGCCTGGACAACAACGTCTCGCCGTACAGCGCGGAGTTCGGTGGCGGGACCTTCGGGTCTGACGTCATCCCGCTCTTCGCAGACCTGGGTCCAGAGAGCGAGGGGGCGGAGACGCTGGCCGTCGAGACCGGCGGATTCACGGTCCAGCACAGCGGCGACTTGACCGCCGGCCTGGCGCGCATCGCTAGCGAGTCGCGCGGCTATTATCTGATCGGCTACTCGCCCAGCGAAACCTACCAGGACGGTCGCTTCCGACACATCACCGTGCGCGTGAACCGCAAGGGCGTTACGGTGCGGGCACGGCGTGGTTACTTCGCGGCCTCGCCGGGCCTTGGCAGCAACAAGCCCAAGGAGGAGGACGATCTCGATCCCGAGATACAGCAGACGTTTGATTCACCCTTCGACGCGGAGGCGGTTCCGCTGCGCATGACGGCCTACGCTCTTGGCGAGACGCTGATCGACCGCGCCAAGGTCGTCGTGGTGGCTGACGTCGACATCCGCAACCTGGCGTTCAGCCAGAGCGAAGGTCGATTGATCGACAACTTGGAGGTGCTGCTGGTGGTCTCGCACCGCGAGTCGGGAGAGGTCTTTCAGTACTCCGAAATGGTACAGATGCGTCTGCGGCCGCAAACGCTGGCCAAGACGCCGTGGTACCCGTTGACGCACGCGTTCGATCTGGGCCCCGGCGCGTACTCAGCGAAGCTCGTCGTCCGCGACCAGAACAACAAGAAGTCGGGCAGCCTGGTGCACCCGTTCGAGCTGCCGGACCTGGGCTCGTTCCGCACTTCAACGCTGATCTTGAGCGACACCCTGACGTCGTCGCCCGAAAGCCCCGGCGTGCCGGTGCCGGTTCCCCTGGCGCGGCGCACCTTCTCCGCTCGCGGCTCACTCTACGCCCAGATCGAGGTATTCAATGCCAGCCGGAACTCGCAGAGCGGGCAACCGGAGGTCGTCTGCGGGCACAAGCTCCTTGCTCAGGATGGCCGCGTCGTGCGTGGGAGTGAGCCTACGCCCATCGTCGTGCAGCCCAAGGGTCCGGTGACACGCCTGCTGGCCTTATCGCTAGACGGGCTGGAGCCGGGCGAATACGAGCTGGCCCTGAATATCGCGGACACTGTCACGGGAAAGACCCTCGACCTGCACGAGCCGTTCACTCTCGAGCCTGCCACTTCTGCACCTGACAAGAAGTAGACGACTGGCGTAGCGCCAGCCAGACGCTCGCCAACGCACGGGAGAGTTCTGAGAGCTCAGTGCGCCGCGGGTGAGGGCGAGGCCGCGGGTGGACGCGCAGGCGCTGCGCTGCTCGCAGCAGGCGTCGGACTTGCCATCTCGTCCAGCAGGCCCTTGGCCCTCGGCCGGACCGTCGACAGCACGAGACTGGTCACCATGAAGAGGGCTGCCAGGATCGTCGTTGCTCGCGACAACACGTTGGCCGAGCCGCGCGGGCCAAAGGCGGTCTGCGTTCCGCCGCCGCCGAAGGCGCTGGCCAAGTCCTGCCCTTTGCCTTGCTGGAGCAGGACGACGCCGATCAGAAAGAAACAGGCGACGAGATGGAGCACCAATGCGGAGTAGTAGACGATCGTCATGGCTTCCTTGGCTCCAGAACCGGACCGTCCGGCTCGTAGATCCGTCCAGTATAGCCCAGTCGGCTCAGACGATCCAGCGCGCAGGGCCGGTGCGCGCTCGATCGCACCATGCGGCGGTTCCTGCGACTCGCGGCCGCCGTCTTTTCCCTTGCGCGGCGGTCCTCGTTTTGGGTAAACTGCTCGCCTTCCGAGACAGTGGGCCGCACGAAGGCGGTGCTGCTTGCGTCTCTACCGGTAAGGAGCGAGCGCGATGGTCGACGCTGCCGCCGAGTGCCTTCTGGAGACGCAGATAGCGGCCTTCCCTTTGTGGCAGCGCGGCAAAGTGCGCGATGTCTACGATCTAGGTGACCGGCTGCTGATCGTGGCCACCGATCGGCTGAGCGCGTTCGACGTCGTGCTGCCGACGGGCATTCCTGGCAAGGGCGCCGTGCTCACGCGGATCTCCCTCTTCTGGTTCCGCCTGCTTGCGGACCTGATACCCAACCATGTCGTCACCTCGGACGTAAGGCAGTACGGGAGCGAGCTGCAACCCTACCGCGAGCAACTCGAAGGCCGATCGATGATCGTCACCAAAACGAAAGTTGTGCCGGTGGAGTGCGTGGTGCGTGGCTACTTGGCCGGTTCGGGCTGGAAGGACTACCAGCGCACCGGATCCGTGTGCGGCATCGCCTTGCCCACTGGCCTCAAGCAGTCGCAGCGGCTCGAGCAGCCGCTCTTCACGCCGTCGACCAAGGCCGAGCAGGGACACCATGACGAGAACATCGCATTCGTCGCGGTCGAGGCCCTGATCGGCCGCGAACGCGCGGCAGAGCTGCGCGACATCAGTCTCGCGATCTACCGTCGCGCGCGCGAGTACGCCGAGGCGCGCGGCATTCTGCTGGCTGACACGAAGTTCGAGTTCGGGATCAAGGACGGCAAGCTAGTGTGGATCGACGAGGCTTTGACACCCGACTCGTCACGCTTCTGGCTGGCTGACGGATACGCACCCGGGCGGTCTCAACCGAGCTTCGACAAGCAGTACGTGAGGGACTATCTGGAGACGCTGGCGTGGGACAAGCGGCCGCCGGGTCCGGTGTTGCCGCCTGAAGTCGTCGCACGCACGCGTGAGAAGTACAGCGAGGCATACGTGCGCCTGACGCAGGGGGCTACTGCGTAGTCGGCCTCTGAGAGCCCTGAAGGAGCGCCACCGCGTGAAGAACAAACTCGATGCCCTGATCGAAGAGATGGTCGAGAAGGGCATCCGCCTGCCAGAAGCGCGCCGCGAGTTCGAGAAACGTTTCGTCGCCCAGGTGCTCGAGAGGCACAAAGGGAATGTCTCGCGCGCGGCGCAGCAGCTCCGCATGCATCGCAATACGCTGGGCAAGAAGATCGCCGAGTACAAGCTGTAGGGGCACGTCGCGGCGTGCCCTGACTCGCGTGGGCGGGCCTCGTGCCGTTCGCCTTGACAGGCTCCGCGAACGACGAATACACTAGCACTCGACCAGCGCGACTGCTAAGAGTCGCGCTTCTGTGTCTCCCGGCGTCCAGTCGGGGTCGGGCTCGACAGGGCCCATCAGATTGAAAGGAGTCACAACCGATGAAAGTACGGCCACTTCACGACCGCCTGCTCGTCCGGCGCATCGAGGAGAAGGAAATGGTTCGCGGCGGGATCATCATCCCAGACACGGCCAAGGAGAAGCCGCAGGAGGGCGAGGTCCTGGCGGTGGGCAACGGCAAGATCCTCGACAACGGCACCAAGATCCCTATGGAGGTCAAGGTCGGCGACCGGATCCTCTTCGGAAAGTACTCCGGGACGGACATCAAGATCGACGGAGAAGAGGTCCTCATCCTCCGTGAAGACGAGGTGCTGGCAGTCGTCGGGTAGGGAATTCGCGCTCGCGAGTTCCGGCGCGCGGCTTCGATGTGCCGCGTAAAGGGTTTGATCAAGAATCCGCGTGAGCGGATCGTTTCAAGGGCCCCTTCCAGGTGGGTCCGAATGACGAGGTGAGGCGAATCCCATGGCGAAACAGATCACATA
>Ga0182021_10010366_pt1 | contig 11055 bp, 8 predicted proteins | sample 612E3MmetaG_FD_120493 | JGI IMG/M metagenome (GOLD analysis project Ga0182021, IMG submission 120493) | Permafrost microbial communities from Stordalen Mire, Sweden - 612E3M metaG (Illumina Assembly) | ecosystem: Environmental > Terrestrial > Soil > Wetlands > Permafrost | place: Sweden...
CCGCGAGTAGGCCCAGTAGTAACCACGCTGGGCACGCCACGCGAAGTAGAACAAGGTGATCGTCATACCAAGCACGACGATCAGGCGCATCCATACGACCCAGGCGACCTGGTCGCGCATGTGCAGCATGATCGGGACCGCGAGCGCAGCAGTTGCCAAGAAGAGCTCGACCGCCAGCAACCAGGTGATCGCCACGAACACACGACGGGTCCTGGGATCGGTACGCATCGCCTCGGAGATGGTGTGATCGCCATGTCGACCGCCGGCGAGGCGGTCAATATCGAGAAGAATGCTCTCGATGTTCATGACCGGTTCCTCCCCGTGTGAACAGCTGACGTAGCCAAGGTTAAGCCAACCCGAGGGGGCAGTTCGCACAGGCCGGGGGAAGGTCCGCTGCGGTCGGGCACCTCGAAGCGCAGCCACTGCCTGCCACCGTGACCACTCCCAGCCGCTCCGCATGGTCCAGCACCGCCTGAACCAGAGACGTCGACAGCCCCAGACGCGTCGCGACCTGAGCGGGGGTTCCACCTCGGGCGCCAAGGTCGGCCAGCACCGCGGCCCACGCGCTCACAGCCTGGACCCCACCTGGAAGACCAGAACCGCGAGCACCCAAGCACCGGCAAGCTGGGCTGCCAGAGCGGAGGCAGTCGGCCGCCAGCCGAACAGGCGCCGTTGCTCGGCAAGCGCGGCCACGCACGGGGTGTAGGCGAGCAGGAAGACCATGAACGCCATCGCCGCTGCACCGCCGTGGCCGTCGGAGGAGTCGCCGAACGAGGCGCGCAGCCGCTCGCCGAGGCTCGCAGCCCGGGTAGGTGTGCCCGGCTCGGCGACCGAGTAGGACTGTGCGAAGGAGCCGACGACGACCTCTTTGGCCACGAAACCCGTCATCAGTGCCGCAGCCGCGTGATCGTTGCCGAAACCGGCCGGCGTGAACACCGGGGCGATGCCCGAGGCCACCTTGTAATACAGGCTGTCGCCTACGGGGACATGACCCACGGGGTGCGACCCGGTCACCGGCACCGCCATGAGCGCCCACACGATGATCATGGTGACAACGATGATCTTGCCGGCTCGCAGCACGAATGCCTCGACGCGCAGACGGACCGACATCCCCAGGGTTCGCAGGTGCGGGCGTTGATACGGCGGAAGCACCAGCATCAACGGCCCCGAGCGCACGTCCCGGAACGCCGTGCGACGCAGCAACAGACCTGCGCCCAGGACCAGGAGCACGCTGGACAGGTACATCGCGAAGATGACGGTGCCGGCGTGGTCGGGAAAGAACGCGCCCGCGAGCAGCACATAGACCGTCAGCCGCGCCGAGCAGGACGTCAGCGGGATCAGCAGCCCGGTCAGCAGCCGTTGACGGGCATGCGGCAGGGTCCGGGTGGCCGCCAGGGCGGGCAGGTTGCAGCCAAACCCCACGATCAGCGGGAGCAGAGCGCGCCCGTCGAGACCGAGGGAGCGCATCGCGCGGTCTGCCACGAAAGCTGCCCGCGCCAGATACCCCGAGTCCTCCAGGACACCCAGGGCCGCAAACATGACGGCCATGACCGGAAGGAATGTCGCCACCGTGCCGACCCCCACGAGCAGGCCGTCGACCAGCAGCCCCTGCAACCAGCCGTCGGCAAGGCCGAACTGCCCCAGCGCCCAGGTGACAGCCGATGCCAACGGCCCGTTGACCAACTGGCCGATGGCGCTCTGCAGCGGCGCCGCGAACGCGGTCGTGAGCTCGAACAGCAACCACACAACGGCCAGGAAGACGGGTATGCCGGCCCACGGGTTGAGCAGGACGGTGTCCAGCCTGTCGGAGAACGTCTGGCGCCCGTGCCATCCCGGGCTGGGCAGACGCTGGCCGGGTGCCGCTGAAGCCGGCTCCGGTGTCAGGGCGCTGGCGACCTGCTCGACCCACGAGAACAGGACCTCCGCGTGGGCGATCTCGTGGCCATGATCGCAGGACGCGACATCGGGGGCGGCGATGCCGGTGACCCGCCTGGGGTGGTCGGCGACCGCGTCAACCGCATGGGCGAGCCTGCGCAGACCACCGTCGGTGCGGTTACGTGAGTCCACCGGGACGACGGGGACCCCCAGGGAAGCGGCTAGCGCCGCGGCCAGGGCCTCCGGGGCCATGGTGGCGGTGGGCGAGTCCGTCGCTGCCGCGGACAGGTCGAGCATCGTCAGAGCAACGACCAGCGGCACCCCGGTCTCGGCAACCTGAGCGAGCAGGTAGAGAGAGCGGGCTAGGGCGGTGGCATCCAGGACGACAACAACGACCCCCTGCTGCCTACCACCCTCGCCGAAGCCCGCCCCGAGTTCCTGCACCGCGTCGGCAGTGACCTGCTCGTCGGCCGAGCGGGCCAAGAGGCTATAGGTTCCGGGCAGGTCGACAATCGCCCGCTCCGTTGCTGAGCTCGCCGCGCCCTGCCCAGGCAGGCCGCGGCCACCTGTGCCGCGCCCGCCGGTGCGCCAGGTGCCGGTGGCTAGCTCGACCGTCGTGCCGGGGGCGTTGGTGGTGTGCTGCCGCGCGCCGGTCAGGGCGTTGAATAGAGTGGACTTTCCGACGTTTGGACCCCCGACGAGCAGCACCCGCACAGCGGCCGACGAGGCTGCCGGCATCGTGACGCGGCTGTGACCGACAACAGGGGCAAGGGCAGGACCGTGACAGCTCATACCAGGCACGTGACCGGTTCGACGTCGATAAGAGCGGCCGTGCCACCGTCGAGCGCGTAACGGGACCCGGCCACGGCGATGACCCGTCCACCGAAGGCGGCATAGTGAGTGACGTGAGCCAGGGTCCCGCACCGGATGCCCATCTCGCTGAGACGGAACGCGTCCGCAGCCGCCAGACGTACACCGGTGACACGCAGTGCCGCGCCCATGGGGCTCTCAGGAAGGGTCATGCTTCAACGGTAGAATATGAGGTTAGCCTTACCTATGGACCTTGGTCCTGTCATCGGTGTTAGCCCGGTCACGCCGTAGAGCCTGCTGGGCAGCTGGGCAGTCAGAGCCCGGCCAAACGGCGAGAACGTACACTAAATGGGTCCCGGCGGCCGCTGAGAGGCCACGGAGGGACCTAGGAGGCATGCATGTGCTCAGGAAAGACAGCGTGACCTCCACCACCACGTCTGAATCCACGTCCGAATCTGCGCCTGAATCCGCCCATGCCACGTCCCGCTTCGCCCAGGACACCGGGTCTGAGTCTGTGCATGCCAGGTTTGAGGCCGCAGAGGCGCCAACGCCGACGACTGTGCACAAGCAGTCGACTCGCGCAGGCGAGCGCTGGGCCTATGAGTGGGTTGACCGCCGTTTGAAAGTGATGAGTGTCCTTCTGCCGGTGTGCTTCATCCTCGCCCTGGAGCTCGTGCGCCTCAAGATCGGCGGCGGGGACGACTTTCGCGATCACCTGGTCTTCTTCCTGGTCACGGTCGTGTCGATCGTCGCCTTCGGCATGGTGATGTTCCGGTTCATCGATCGCGCCCAGCGGCAGGTGGTGAGGCAGAACCGCGAGCTGGCAGCGACCAACGCCCTCTCGAGCGCCGTGCAAGGCGAAGTGGGTGTAGACCGAATCATCGACGTGGCGCTGGAGAGCGTGCTCACCACCAGCGGAGCCACTCAGGCATCGGTCACCATCTTCACCACAGAGGACCGGACGCCCAGCGGTGTAGGAGTAACACGCCGTCAGTTCGCTGCCTTTGGGTCGGCCGTGCTGGTGCCCAACGATCCGGGTGGCGGCGAGGCGCCCATGATCGAGTTCCCGCTCTCGACCGGGACGGTAACCGTCGGCCGGATGCGACTCTGGCTCCCCGTGGGTGCGGGCGCCGGCGACCGCCTTGCGTCAGGGACCTTGCAGAACATCGGCCATCAACTGGCCAGCGCAATCCAGCTCGCCCAGCTCGTGGCCGACCTTCAGCGCAGGAAGTACGAGGGCCACGCCTTCTACGACGTGCTTCTGCAGATCTCGAACCAGAACCCGCCGCCGGGGGTCCTGTCGGCCGTTGTCCAGCACGCACGCGACATGATGAGCAGTGACGAGGCAGTCATCAGCCTCGACGAGGACGCCTCTCGATCAGTCCAGTTCGCTGGCACCCTTGAGGGAACCGGCTCCCCCGCTGAGGAGAACGCCTGCATTACCTCCGATGCTGGGCCACGCCACAACGCCCACCAAAACGATGTCGTGTGCTCGGTCCGGTCTTCACCGGAGTGGACGGCGCAGATGAGCGTCCCGATTCGCGGCCCGATAGGGACCCTGGGAGAGCTCTGGATCGGCCGCAGGTCAGAGATCCCGTTCACGGAGCGCGACCGCGGCTTTCTCGTCACGCTCTCCGGCCTGGCAGCTATCGCCATCACGAGCGCGCAGGTGCGCGAGAACGGGCGCCAGCGCGCGGTCCTGGCCGAACGCGGACGGATCGCACGCGAGATGCACGACAGCCTCGCGCAGGTTCTGGGAGTGACCCATCTTCGGCTCCGAGCGCTGGACTCGCGTCAAGAGGTCAGCGACAACCCCGGGATCGCCACTGAGCTGGCTGAGCTGGCCGATATCTGCCAGGAGGCCTACCAGGATGTCCGGGAGTCGATCCTCGGCCTGCGGGGCTCGAACAGGACCGAGCGGGGACTGCTGGACAACCTTCGCGCATACCTGGCCAGATACAGCCAGCAGTGCGACATCGCAACCACGCTGGACAGTGACCTCGACCACGATCTGGCCCTCTCGCCGCGCGCCGAGGTCCAGGTGATCCGGGTCATCCAGGAGGCCCTGACGAACGTCCGCAAGCACTCTGGTGCAAAGTCCGCGGTCGTCCACGTCACTGAGTCAGAATCAATGACGACTTTCGTCGTCGAGGACGACGGTCACGGATTCGACTCGGTCGGCTCACAGTTCGACCGCGACGGCTTCGGGCTGTACACGATGCGTGAACGGATTGCGCTGCTCAACGGTAGCCTTACCGTCGAGTCCGTGCCTGGTCGCGGAACCCGTGTCATCGCGAACGTCCCCGAGCGGTCGCGTCCAAGGCCAGTTCACAATGGAGTGAAGAATGCCGACGCACGCACCGATCCGCATCCTGCTGGTTGACGATCAGCCGCTCTTTCGTGGCGCCATCGCGTCACTGATCGACGGACAGGATGACATGGAGGTCGTGGGTGAGGCCGAGAACGGTCTGGATGCCGTCGAGAAGGCCCGCCTGCTGGTTCCGGACCTCGTCGTCATGGACGTCGAGATGCCGGTGATGAACGGGGTCGAGGCGACCCGTCTCATCCGCGAGCAGCTGTCGACTGTCAAGGTCGTCATGCTCACCGTCTCTGAGGCCGACGACCATGTCTTCGACGCCATCCGCTTCGGGGCCCACGGGTACCTGCTGAAAGACCTTCGACCCAATGACCTCTACGACCTGATCCGTGGCGTCATGCGCAACGAGACTCCCATCTCGCCGGCCATCGCCGGTCGGCTGCTGCGAGAGATCCAGAACGGGGTCACGAAACGCAGCTCGTCGCCGGCGCCACAAGGCCCCCCCATAACGCGCCGCGAGCTCGAGATTCTCCAGCTCGTAGCCGAAGGCCTCAGCAACAAGGAGATCGGCAAGAAGCTCTCGATCACGGAGGGCACCGTCAAGAACCACGTTCACAACGCCCTGGAGAAGCTGCACATGGAGAACCGGATCCAGGCCACGGCATACATCGTGCGACAGGGTCTGGGGCGACGTCCGGTCGCCGACTGACCGGACGTGGGCGCACATAGGTGGTCCGACCAGTACCTCACGGTAGAGGAGGAACGGCCACGCACTGTGCCAGTTCGGGGATGGTCAGCGAACACCCAGGTGACTACCGTCGAAAGTGGTACGAATCACGTGCCACCTTGGAAGGGGCCAGTCGGTGGCAAGTGAAGCGCAGCACAAGGTCGTGATCCTCTATGAGCACGCATTGCTCGGTGAGGGCATCGCGAAGTACCTGCGTGCACAGATCGGGATCGAGGCAACTCTCGGGGCCGCGCGTGACCCCGACGCAGTCACGTCCGCGCTCGCGCTGAATCCTGAGGTCGTCATCTTCGAGTCAAACGACCCTTTCCAGACGTTCGACCTCAGCACACTCGTCCCGCACGCAGTCCTGATCGATGTGAGCACGGTCATCACCCGGGGCTCGGTCCTGACCCCCGGCGTCGCCGGACTTGAGCAGATCGTTCGGGCGATCCGCGAGAGCGGCAGCACCATCACCGCGCCGTCGCAGGTCGCCCAGGTGGGAACTTCCGCCTCGCCCATGCGCTAGGCACCTGCGGGCTCTACCCCGATCAGGTGGCCGCGAGAGTCCAGTCGGCCTGTACCCGAGATCTACCGTGCGACGGATGGGAACCCCCGTGGGCGGGCGACAAGATAGTCAATGAGGCCATTGCCTCCATGTCGTGCGGGCGCCTGTTCTGTGAAACGTGACCGCCATGGCGTGAACACGATGTGCAGGATGCGAGAGGACTGGCGCAGGAATGAAGCCCAATCGACGGACCACCTCCGTCTCCGACCGAAGGCTGAGCCTTCTGCTGCGCTCCGGAGTTGTGGTGCTCGCAGTCGGCGTCGCGGCGTTCGGCACCATCTATTTCCAGGACCAGCACGTCAGCGCGGGTCCATCGTTGATGGACCGGCAGACGACCACCGCGGAGGCGGCCGTGAAGCAGGCGCCCAATAACATCAATACCCGCCTAACGCTCGCCGCGGACTACCAGCTCGACAAGCGCTCGAACGATGCGCTGAACCAGTACGACATCATTCTGAAAGCCGTGAAGGGCAACCGGTTCGCGTTGTTGGGCCAGGGCTCCGTCTTGATCGCGCAGGGCAAACTGACGGCTGCCGCGGCGTCCTACAAGCAGATCACCGCCGGGAACGCCAAGGGAGAGTTCGCCGGCGCCGACCCGCAGCTTCAGGAGGCTTACTACAACCTTGGCTCGATCGCGGTCAAGCAGCACAGGACTACGGACGCACTCTTCGAGCTCCAAGCCGCGCTCGGCATCGACCCCCAGGACTCCGACTCGTTGTACCTGCAGGGGCTCGCCCAACTGCAGGCCGGCAAGACCCAGCTGGCCATCGACGCCTTCACCAAGGCCGTCTCGTTCGTGCCGACCGGATGGTGCGAGCCATACACCCAGCTAGCCCTGGCTAACACCAAGCTGAAGCGCGCGCCCGAGGCGACGTACAACGCGGGGCTGGCCGACTTCTGTCACAACAAGACTGTCGATGCGAAAGCCAAGCTCACGACACTGATCAAGGGACCGCAGGCGGTCAGCGCCATGCTCGCACTCGCCCTGATCGCTGAGACGGATTCCAGCCATGCGGAAGCCATCACCTGGTACAAGAAGGTGCTGACCGTCGATCCGACCAACGCCGTCGCGGAGGCCGCAGTCAAGCAACTCGCCACGGTGCCCACCCCTTCGCCGACAAGTCCCGCGCCGAAGGCCGCAAGTTCCTCCACCACGCAAGGACCAAGCTGAGATGACGAACTTAGACACCGCTCCTGCGGCCACTCCTGAGGCTGCCCCACCCGTGCCTTCTGGCGACGGTGGCGTTGCGGGCGAAGCGGTACCCGCGGGGATGAGCACCAAGCGCAAGAGGCAGTTGGGCGCACTGGCCATCGCGCTGGTGATCTTGGCCCTGCTGTTTGCGTGGTATCTGATGAACCGCAAGCCGCTCTCCGAGCTGCCAGGTCTCAGCGAGGCCAAGGTTCCGCACTACGAGTACAGCATCTATGGGACGTCTAACCCTATCGGCGTGGCGGTCAGCCCCACAGGAGACCGCATCTACGTCACCGAGGAGAATGCCCCCTACGTGGTGCACGTCTACGACAAGAGCGGCAAGCAGGTCGGCACCCTGGCGCCCCCGGCGTCCACCGGCCCCAGCCATATACCCGACTACGTGGCCATCAACCCGACCAACCAGAACGTCTACGTGAGTGACCACTCCACCCAGGCGATCTACATCTACAACGCCCAGGGCAAATACCTCAGGACCTTCGCTCCCAAGGGAAACGTGGGCAAGTGGTTACCCCTGGGGCTGGCTTTCGGCCCGGATGGCAGCCTCTACGCCACCGACATCCAGGGCACGGGCGTGGCTCACCGGGTCGTGGTGTTCTCACCTGACGGCACGCTCGAACGGTCCATGGGCGCCCCCGGCCTGTCCTTCCCGAACGGGATCGCACTCGACCAGCACGGCAACATCGACGTCGCCGACAGCAACAACGGCCGGCTGCTGATCTTCAGCCCGGCCGGGAAGATCATCGGCCTGGTCGGTCACGGCGTTGGCGCCGGCGACCTCGGCCTGCCGCGCGGTGTGGCCGTTGACGGCGCCGGTCGGATCTATGTCGTGGACTCCTCTGACCACATGGTCCGGATCTACAACGACTCCAGCTCAACGGTGGCCACGCCCACGTTCATCGCATCGTTTGGTACTGAGGGGCAGACCGACGGGACGTTCGAGTACCCGAACGGGGTCGCCACCGACACACGTGCCCATATCTACGTCACTGACCAGGGCAACAACCGGGTCCAGGTGTGGGGCTACTGAGCATGGGAAAGAGGCACACCAAGGGGAGCCAGTCACCGTGTCATAGAGGCACTGCAGGTTGAGACATCTGCAACGCATACATCAACGCAGTAACGAAATGGAGCACAGGTAATGAGAAAAGGAATATGGCCGATGAAGAGATTCCTCTTCCTCGGAGTAGGAAGCGCGCTCTTGTTCACGATGGGGGGCATGGGATCAGCGCAGGCCGACAACGGGCCGCACTCCATCACCACTGGTATTGCGAACGGGACTGCAGTGACCATGGTTAGCCAGGTAGGCGCCGATCAGTGTGCTAACTGCCACCGTGCCCATACCGCCCAGACCAGCACTCTGACGTTGCAGGCTCAGCCCGCGCTGTGTCTGAACTGCCACGACGGCAACGGGTCCTCACTCGACGTGGTGGACGGCAAGTCGAATGGCCTCACCGGCCAGGTGGCCGGCGCACTTCGAGGCGGCGGCTTCACCAACGCAGAGATCGGCTCCGGCGCAGCATCCAAGGTCTTGAGCCCAATCAGCTCCACCGGCCGGTACCCGGTCTCCAGTCAGTTGGTCCCGGTCGTTGCATCAACGTCGGTCACGTCCTCGCACCAGATCGATGGCAGCATGACGGGCACGATGTGGGGCAACGGCACCAGCGGCGTCGGCCAGACCGGCGTCACCCTGGAGTGCGGGGCATGTCACGACCCACACGGCAACGGCAACTACCGCATGCTGAAGCCCAGCCCGGACGGCCAGCAGTACGTCATCTCGACTCCTGGGGCCACCGTGGTGAAGAGCACGGCGACCACCGTCAACATCCCTGACCAGCCGTGCACCTCAGCGACGGTCAACAAGGTGTGCCAGAAGGCCTACACGACCGTCAACTACTGGGATGTCCAGGCAGTCGGGGTCCCGTTGACTGCCGCCGAGGTGGCTGTAAATGCCACTGCCTATGCCGCTGCCGTTGCCAAGGGCACAACCGCCTCGTACACGGCCCCCGTCACCGACGGTTTCCTGGGTGGCGTCTCCGCGTGGTGCACCACCTGCCACACGCGCTACCTGTCCGCTGGGGCCAGCGTTGTCACCGGCGACGCGACCTACACGTACAAGCACCGCTCGGATGAGCAGGCATCGAACAAGCCGAACTGCATCCAGTGCCACGTCGCACACGGTACGGACGCGGTCATGACTGGTGCTGCCGCCGCAGTCTCCGCACCTTCCGCACCTGGTGTGACGCCGGTTGCCAGTTACTACGCGAACAGTGACCTGCTGCGGGTCAACGACCGTGGCACCTGCCTGATGTGCCACACCATGGGTGCACCGACAGTCACGACACCGTAAGGAAAAATCGAACACGGAAGTTTGAGTGTTCTCGGGCTTCGGGTGGCCCGGTCTACCGGACCACCCGAAGGTCTTCCCCCAATAGTCAACCCAGGAAGTTCCCTGTGAAGCACATGAGCATGGGCCCGACCCGAAGCCTTCGACTACGGGCTGTGGTGGCATACCCAGCGGTCTCTGTCGCCGCTGTGGTCGTGGTTGCCCTCGCGCTGACCCCGTTCGGCACCTCGAGCGTGATGGCGCTGACCACGCCGGCGACTCCGACGGAGACCTCGGCGCCCACTGCTGCGCCCGCCACGACTGCGCCCGCTACTGCTGTGCCCACCTCGGCGCCCGCGCCGGCCGCTTCTGTGCCCACCTCGGCCCCCGCGCCCGCCACCGCGGCGCCACTTCCGGCCCTGGCTGGGGTTCCCAGCCCGGTCCCGGGACCGACCCCCAGCCTGAGCCCCGCCGCCGGCGACCACCACGTGGTTGCTTGGATCCAAGACCCCCAGCTTCCGGCCAGCTATCTGCCGGTGGACGCCCCTGCGCTCAATGCGTCACCCTTTGAGACGTTCCGAGTCCGGTTCCAGGTTCAGAACACCGGCACCTTCCCCCTCACCGCCGTACCACAGCTGGAGTACAGCGTCGGCGGGAGCGGTAGCTACACCGTTGTGCCCGAGAAGCCTCTGGTCGGGATCCCCGTCGCCGTCACCCGCGAATGGGTGCCGAGCGACGGCCTGGGCGGTGGCACCATGCAAGGTCCGCTCGGTGAGGACATCATGGTCGCCAACCTGCGGCTGGGCGCCGGGAGCGGACTGGCCATGACGGGTCATCACTCGATGGGCGCCAACCCCGACCAGGCGGTTACTTTGCCGTCGTCCTCCTACACAGAGGAAGAGTTCACCGTTTCGCTGACGATCGACGCGCAGTACCTCACGAGCTACGATCTGCGGATCACGGGCGCCGACGGTAAGCCGCTGAGTGCGGACGTAGCGACGATTACCCTGGGCCCGGCCCCTGCACTGCGGCTTTCACCGGGCCAGCGACAAGGAACCTCGCAGGCCGCTCCGAAGGCGACCAACGCAGCTGGCGCCGCCTTCCCGTTGCAGCCAGCGTCCTTGACGGTCACAACGACCACGGCGACGTCGACCAACGCCGTCACGGCGCTCTATCGCGCGAACGCGGTGAGCTACCCCCTGGCGCTCAGTACTCTCAGCGCCGC
>Ga0182021_10010367_pt1 | contig 11054 bp, 11 predicted proteins | sample 612E3MmetaG_FD_120493 | JGI IMG/M metagenome (GOLD analysis project Ga0182021, IMG submission 120493) | Permafrost microbial communities from Stordalen Mire, Sweden - 612E3M metaG (Illumina Assembly) | ecosystem: Environmental > Terrestrial > Soil > Wetlands > Permafrost | place: Sweden...
AATGTCGTAATGAAAAATAAAAAACCGGAAGAGATAATTCCATAGACCTTACACAGGTGACAGGAGAAAGAAAATGACTGACGGCGAAAATAAAGAACTGATTCAAGTCATGAAACGTATCGAAAAGCAGTTAAGCGATATAAAAGATGATTTAGCTGATATTAAGAGACAAATGCCCAAAGTCCCTTATTACGGAGACTTATTAGAGGACATAGTAAAAGCTGTTGAAAATATACATAAATAAATAATTAATTCCGGATTATCATTCAATTTCTATTATTGTACAGGCAGAAGATCGACCCAGTCCCAGTGATACACCGTACCGGGGTGTTTCGATTTCACATATTCGTAGGCAACATGATATGTTATCCCGTACTTGCGGGCATAATAAACCATCGCCAGGAAAGGAGTGCGGTCGATTCCCCATACGCAATGAACGAGAGTTCTGGCGCCATGTTCCGAAAGAATACCAAGGAGATTCGCGTGGGTTATTACACTCTCCGAAATCGGCACCATGGGAAAATGTGTAAAGCATAATCTGGCGTCAAGAATAAGATCGACATCCTTTTTAAGGAGGGCGACAACTTCCTCAGCATCAAGTATTGAACCGACTGCAATATTATTGTCTATCCAGTCCATTGTAAGCCCTCCTCACTCAATAATCCTTAGTTTTAAACGTTTATTTCAACATAGGTCCACAATTGATTTTAATTCCGTTTCGTTTCATTAACTACCGTACCCAATGATGTATCTCCAAACGTAAAAGCCGGGCTGACGGTACCCGCAACACTAACTTTAACGCCTTTCACCGGAGGTTCCTTACCGGTCACAACCCAGATATTTCCGGAACCATCATTGACCTGGTATGCCCCGCGTCCGGTAACATCGTTCCATAACGTATTCCCCACATACCCGCTGATATTGACTGTCCTACCATTATACCGGTCAGAGTTTGATGTGATGTCGGTAATTTTATCCATTTTAATACACCCGGATATGGATAAAGCCATCATTAAAATAAAGGCCGCTAAGATAATAAAATATAATCGTTTCACTATGAACCTCCCGCCTGGGTTAATAAATCATTCTTTTTAATCAGGCTGATTATACACTATATTTGAGTTCAAAGCAGGACTATTCAAGAAAATCAGTCAGTTCTGCCAGTCAAAGCATAGTTGAAAATCGTTGTATCAGGTATAAATGAACTCCTTAGTTTCCACCAATCTAAAATAGGCTCGATTTTCGACTCGAGTCAACGGCATCTTTCATCATTCTTACGATGTAGCTTAAAAATTTAGACGGAGAGTATCTTAGTGAAAATTTAAAATATAAAAAACAAGTTCATTTTTCCTTGGTTCTACATTTCAAGCATTATTTTGACATTTTCCCCGGTTTTTTGCGCGGCAAATGCCTGAAGCACACCGGCCAGCGGATAAACGGTAATCAACGGTTTTAAATCCAACTTGGGCAGCATTTGCAGCGCCTTGGGGAATGCGTACGGAGAAGACCGCACATCGCGGATTGTAAGGTCTCTTGAATGCATGTAATATATCGGGACTCCCACGTCGAAATTCGGAGGATATGTTCCCACCCAAACGATTGTTCCGCCGGATTCTGCCAGTAAAATCAATTGCCTTGCTACATCGGTATCGCCACTCACTTCAAAGCAGACACTGTAACCTCTGCCGTCGGTAAATTCGTTAGATATTTCCAGCAGGTTTTCATGAATCGGGTCGACAACCATATCAGCCCCGAGTTGTTTTGCCAATTTTCTTTTTTCGGGTGACCGTGTTGAGAGCAGCACTTTCGAAGCTCCTGCTTTGATAGCCAGCTGTAGTATCAGTAAGCCGATGGGCCCGCCGCCGGTAATTATAACGGTGTCCCCGATATTAATTTTTGCGGTATCAAGCGCGCGAACAGCGATGGCTGCCGGTTCCAGGAAAGCGCCTTCGTTCAGCGGCAGATTAGCCGGTAATGGGAAGACGGTATTTTCTTTGTAAACGGAATATTCAGCCATGGCACCGGAGATGGGAAAACGACGCTCGCAGAATTGCGCCATCGATTTTGTACAGTAATAACAAACCCCGCATGCGCTGCGAAAATTCATAGCGACCGGTTGTCCTATCTTGAAATTTCCCTTAATATCCTTGCCAATCTCCACGATGGTCCCGGAAGCCTCATGGCCGAGAATTCTCAATCCGTCGCGCATCTCCTGGCCCATGATCCTGACATCATCACGCGGGAGCGCCGGTTTTTTCGGCCAACCGATAGCACCTTCCGTACGGAACCCCTTGCCGAAAGTTTTACCTTCAATAATTTTTACGTCGGTGCCGCAAATTCCGCAGTAGGCTATTTTGACTTTGATTTCATCCGGACGTGTTTGGGGTTCTGGAACGTCCTGCAATTCGATTACATCGGCTTCCTTGACAATTACAGCTTTCATCTGGAGATTCCTCCTCGGTAAATTACTATTTATACGTGCTTTCTAAAAAGTTTATTATTCCTTCGGCAAACTCCTCCGACATGGTGCGTTCCATCCGCGGGGTACCGTTTTCGATGACGACAAGTTTGCTACCGGGAATCAGTTTCCGGACATTTTCCGCCGCAGAGTGGAACAGTCCCGAGGCTCCCGAAAGCACCAGTGTCCGGCACTTAATCAGCGGTAACCTGCTCTTCGTATCGTAAGCGCGCGCTGTCCAATGGATTTCCTCGCCCCGCGGTCCTGCTTTGATGTATTCGATGACGCTTGCCTCTATAATATCCAGCGGGTCACCCCACATCGCCGCACGCCGCCACCATTCCATCAAATGTGAACCATCCGGTTTTATATCAACCCGGCCGGTGAAGTTATCGGGTTCATTCTTTTTTATGTTTTCGGCCGCTTCCCAGTATCCGATCGCCGACAGCACCAGTTTATTTACTCTTTCAGGTGCGTTGATCGCCATCTCCGCCGCTACCTTTGCACCGGTGTGATGCCCAACAACGTTCGCTTTCTTGATACCCAGGCTATTCATAAAGCCAAGTATACTGCGGGCATGATCCAGCATCGTATATTGATATGGGGCCGGTTCGGAGTCTCCGTTTCCCAGGAAATCCGGGGCGATGACCAGATACCTGCCGGACATATACGGCATCGTTTTGGTGAATGCATCGGACGAGCCGACTCCCGGATGCAGCAATAAGACCGGCTCACCGCTTCCTTCAAACCGGTAATGCATCTGCCCTTCCGGGATATCGACAAAAGCTCTTTTCATGTTTTCCGCATACTTCTGTTTAGTTAATATTGCTGCAGCTCAACCAATACATTCTCCGGTGCAATGAAGTAAGAAATCTTCGAACCGGAAGGCATGGGCGTAATCTCCTGAGCGAATACCATTCCCCTTGCCTTTAACTCCACCACTGCTTTTTCCAGGTCATCGGTTCTCAATCCGAAATGGATCAGGCCGTATTGCGGCTGCAGGGTAGCGGGCACTAACGGCGGGATGCCTACCGGCGGGCCGATCATCGCCACCCCGCCATTGAGGTCTAACCGAACGGACGAACCTTCAGGCCTGGGACGAATTCTTACGATTTTCGCGCCAAACATGTTCTCATAAAATTGCGCTGTCTTTACAGCGTCGGGACTATTTAAATGGATGTGATCAAATTGGTAGGTCGGCATCTTGTTTCTCCTTTTTATCAATTGACTCGCGGATTTGTTTATAAAATCACCTTCAAGGCTGCAGCATCACTTTAACTTCCTTCCCGGTTTTATGCGCTTCAAATGCCCTTATCGCTTCCTGCAGCGGATAAACGGAGATCAAAGGCTTGAGTTCAAGTTTGGGGAGCATTTGCACCGCCCTGGAGAACGAATAAGGTGCTAACCTTACCGAGTGAATCGAGAGTTCTTTGGAATACATGTAGTCTAATGGGACCGGGGCGTCAGAACCGCTGGGATATGTTCCAACCCAGACCACAGTCCCGCAGCCTTCAGCTAGCAGGATCAACTGCCTGGCAATTGCCGGAATCCCGGTTACTTCGATACAAACATTAAAACCCCGGTTGTTAGTTAACTTGTTCGATATTGCCAGCAGGTCTTCTTTAAGCGGGTCGACCACGACATCGGCGCCCAGTTGCTTCGCCAATTTTCTCTTTTCGGCGACAGGTTCAGTTAGAAGAACTTTGGAAGCTCCGGCCTTAATTGCCAATTGAAGTATCAGCAAACCGACAGGACCGCCGCCGGTAATAATTACAGAGTCACCGATTTTCATTTGGGCTCGATCAATTACATGCACCGCGACCGACACCGGTTCAAGGAAGGCTCCAACATCTAGAGGTAAATCATCCGGCAGCGGGAAAACAATACCTTCGGGAAAAACAGCATAGTCTGCCATAACCCCGGAAAAATTGTTGACGCGCTCGCAAAAATGTGCCATCTTATTAGAGCAATAATAGCAAGAGCCGCAGGTGCTACGGAAGTCCATGGCCACCTTTTGTCCTATCTTGAAATTTCCTTTTACTTCCTTGCCTATCTTCACAATTGTTCCCGAGGCTTCGTGACCGATAATCCTGATTCCCGGACGCGGTGGGGTAGTTTTTAAAGGCCCGCCGATTGCGCCTTCGCGGTGGGCAGGCTTGTTCAGACCGGCGATAATTTTGGGGTCGCTACCGCAGATGCCGGCATAAGCTATTTTAACCTTAATCTGGTCCGGCTCCGGCTCGGGCTCGGGAACATCCTGTACTTCTATTACACCGATTTCTTTTAAGACCACAGCTTTCATAATCCGCTTCCTTTACTCATTTTTTCCTTTAAAATAAAACAGCTGCCCATGTTCCTTCTTCGATGGCCTCACGGATGCGTCTTGGTGCTACACAATCCCCGATTTCCGCATACTCCAGGTACTTACCCTTGAGCGCTTTTCCCAAAGTTTTGTCCGATGTGGCTCCTGTAGCTAACACGATATTATGCGCTTCGATAAAAACTTCTTTCCCTTCTTTATCGGTTAAGGATAAACCCTTGTTGGTGATTTTTCCATATTTTACCTGCGGCATCACTTTGACCCCGTATTCTTTCAACTTGTTCCAGTAATGCGTCCTGTTCTCCCAAAATTGGATATCGAGGGCGGGATCAGAACTTCTGAATACCAGCGTTACTTCGATGCCGTTATGCGCCAGGAAGAAACAGGTTTCACAGCCCACATAGCCGCCACCCATCACGATCACCTTCTTCCCTGTTTTTTTGTGTCCAGATAGAACTTCGCGGCACGTTAAAACATTTTTTCCCTTAACCCCCGGGATATCCGGAATAAAAGGAGACGAACCTATGGCCACAATCACCGAATCCGGCGCGAATTTCTTCACCGTGTCAGGAGTTGCCTCTTTATTCAGGGCTACTTTGACTCCCGCTTTCGCTATCTGCACTTTCATGTACTTGAGTAAGGTATTTAAGTCATCTTTTTCGGGAGGAACGGCCGCCAGGATCAATTGTCCTCCGAGTTTGTTACTTTTCTCCCATAATGTGACTTTATGTCCCTTTTGCGCGGCAATGACGGCTGCCTGCATACCGCCGGGACCGCCGCCGATTACCAGAACTTTTTTCTTCCTGGTCAGACGGGGCAGTTTTGCTTCAAACTCCTTTTCCCTGCCCAATATCGGGTTGGTAGTACAACCAATTGGAATAAAAGCCAGATTGGCATCTTCATTACATCTGTTATCGTAGATGCAGGGACAGATATCCTCTACTCTGCCTTCTTTCACCTTGGTGGGCCAATAGGGGTCAGCAATCAGTCCCCGGCCGATGCAAACGTAATCTGCCTTTCCCTCTCTCAGGATTTCCTCCGCGACGGAAGGGTCATCAATTTTCCCGGTTACCCACACCGGTATTTTGACACCGCCTTTCTTAATGGCTTCAGTGATATCTGCATTCAATCCCTGCGGCATAAACCAATAAGGACGCGACCATTGGGGAGTTTCCTGAGACCCGCTGGTAATATCGATCGCGGTGGCGCCGTTGGCCTCCATCATTTTGCACGCTTCAACACAATCCGCGATACTCCACCCTTCGTCGCCTCCCCTGGTTGACACTCTGTCAGCACCCATGAGCCGGAGGATGACCGGGAAATCGGGAGATGTTTTATCTCGCGCTTCCCTTACAATATCGATAAGATACTTTGCCCGGCCTTTCAGGTCGCCGCCGTAGGCATCTGTCCGTTTATTAAAACGGCGGGAAAGAAGCTCACAGGCGAGATATCCATTGGCTCCGTGAATCATGACACCGTCAAATCCCGCTTCCATAATCCTTCTGGCGGCCCTTCCATATTCGGCGACAAGTTCTTCCAGGTCAGCAACTGTTATTATTCTCGGGTGCAAAGGAATAGTTGAAGACCAGCCGACAAATGGCAGCGGAACCCCCGAAGGAGATGCCGGATCAACTTCATCCATACTACCCATGTGGCTGCTCATTTGTGCTACCGCTTTCGCCCCGCCCCGGTGAATAGCATCTGCCAGCTTCTTCATACCGGGGATATATTTATCTTCATTAATCAGAATCCGGCCGAACTTTCCCCGCTTACGGCAACCGGCGCCTTCTGTAACTATCAGGCCGGCGCCGCCTTTGGCACGTTCGCCATAATAGGTTGCTTGCCGGTCAGTGACGTGGCCGTCCAATGAAGAATAATGGGTACCGCAGGGTGGCATAATAATCCTATTTTTAACTGCGATATTTCCGATTTTTCCCGGTTCAAAAAGTTTAGTGAATTCTGGCATAATAAGAACTCCTCTCCCAGTTTTAACAGATTCAAGTATATAGAACAACTAATGGATAAGACTCTGAAATCAACTTTAATTACTTTGATTGCAATTTTTTATGCACCTGAACCGTTTAAAAAATTCAGGACCACTTCAGCAAATTCTTTAGGCCAAATGCGGTCGATGTCTATCGGTCCGTTTTCAATAATTTTCAATTTGCTGCCCGGAATCAGTTTATGTACAGTTTCAGCCATACCGCAGAACGGGTCGTGAGTCGCGGAGAATACCAGCGTCGGACACTGAACCAAAGGCAACTTAGGCCTGGGGTCATACGCGCCGCCAGCCCAATGTATTTCTTCACCACGAGGGCCGGCTTTGATGTACTCTACAGTCCTATCATGGGTTATATCCAGAGGATGCCCCCAGAGGGCAGATCGCCGCCACCATTCCATTAAGTGCGACCCATCCGCCTGTATTTCTACCCGGCCCATAAAATTCGGGGGATCTTTGATGGTTTTGTCTTCCCCGGCTTCCGGGTAGTTTGGTGAGGAAAGTACAAGTTTACTGACGCGCTCCGGCCAGGTTATCGCCATCTCCAACCCTATCTTACCGCCGACATGCTGGCCGACAACGGCTGCTTTCTTGATACCGAGGCTATCCATCAGATGGATCATGGTGCGGGCATGGTCGATTATATCATAGGCAAACGGAGCCGAGTCAGAATCGCCATTGCCCAGAAAATCCGGAGCAATTACACAGTAGGTTTTGGAGAGGAACGGGATGACTTTTATATATTCGAGAGATGAGGTTACTCCGGCATGGAGTAACAATACAACTGCTCCGCTTCCTTCGATTCTGTAATGGATTTGTCCTTCCGGAATATCTGCGTAGGCTCTTTTCATTTTCCCTCACCTTCCAAAAATACAACTTGATTACCGATGAGCGTCTTGCAACCAGGATTGAGGAATTATCCGGCCGTGGAGTTCAAAAATTCGAGAACTGCCTCAGCAAATTCCTTCGGCCAGACGCGGTCGATATCAATCGGACCATCTTTGATGATATTCAATCTACTCCCTGGAACCAGCTTGTGGACATTTTCAGCGACAACACAGAAAGGGTCGCGGGTGGCAGAAAGTACCAATGTGGGGCAACGAACCAGAGGTAATCGGGGTCTGGGGTCATAGTTACGTCCCGCCCAGTGTATTTCCTCACCTCTCGGTCCGGCTTTGATGTACTCGACAGCCCTATCATGAGTTATATCCAAGGGATGGCCCCAAAGAGCAGAACGCTGCCACCATTCCATTAAGTGCGAACCATCTGCCTTTATTTCGACCCTACCCCTGAAGTTCGGCGGGTCTTTAATGTTTTTACCTTCGCTTTCATAATACCCTATTGAAGAAAGCACCAATGAATTGACACGTTCCGGCCAGTTTACCGCCATCTCTACTCCTACTTTTCCGCCGACATGTTGTCCCACGACGTTTGCCTTTTTAATACCGAGGACATCCATGAAGCTAATCATCGTCCTGGCATGTTCAAGACAATCGTAGGCATGCGGGGCCGGGTCGGAATCTCCATTTCCCAGAAAGTCCGGGGCAACAGCCCAATAGGTCTTAGAAAGGAAAGGTATTACCTTTTTGAATTCATCAGACGATGTCACCCCCGCATGAAGCAATAAGACAGGCTCGCCCTTTCCCTCAAACCGGTAAAGAATCTGTCCTTCCGGGATATCCGCGTAAGCTCTCTTCATATCTCTCCCTTTCAACTTTAGTTACTTAACGAAAACTACTTTGTTGCATACATTCTAACAAAAACTATTATTACTTACTAATCATTTCGTTTAATGAATAGATATTATTAAGACACTCAGTTATTTACGACCGAGACACTGGTAATAATTTCACCGGCCATTATTTTAAAGATACGCCTGGAATCCCTAAATTATTTTTTACAATAGCGGCGACGAATATACGCAATGGAGTCAGAATAATAATTGTGTTTCAAGGTTAATTCAACTAGCTTATATCAAATTAAAATATATTCCATATATGTCGTCTATGTTCAAGCTGGCTTTGCAATCTGATTACCCCGGGTATATTATCAATGTTAAAATCAAAATAATTTTCAATAAGACCAAACCAGAACTGAAGGAATGCCCTTTACAGCCCATTTTTCAGCATACCGCCAAAATAATATATCTCACTGGAGTGTAAAGATGAAGATAAGAGATGTCAGACCGATAATAATCAGCATGCCCTTTGTCAGAATGGGTGTTCCTCTCCCAACTCCCGGTTCAAGTATGATTGTGATTGTTCAGGTGACTACGGATGAGGGTATTACCGGGATCGGTCAATCCTTCACTACTTTGTCCTCTAATAGTGCCCCTACGGTGGCAAAAGCCGTTGAAACAATGATAAAACCGAAGGCGGTCGGTAGAGACCCGATGGCGATAGCGGCACTTTGGGATGAGATGTATTACGCTTTCTACTCGGTCGGGCGCTCGGGAATTACTATCGCCGCCATGAGCGGGTTTGAGATTGCATTATGGGATATCAAAGGAAAAGCCCTTCATACTCCGGTTTACCAGCTTCTGGGTGGACGAGCTCATGACAAGCTCAAGGCCTTTGCGAGTCTGTCACAGTATACCAGACCTGCAGAAGCAGGTAGAGCTTCAGAACTTGTCGCAGAGAAAGGATTTACCGCTCTTAAATTGCACATGGACAATGTGGATACCCTGGCGGCGGTACGAAGCTCGGTCGGGGATGGGATGGACATTATGGTTGATTTGACTGCTAACTGCCGCTGGGACCCGGCTACTGCCTTCAGAAAGGGACAGGAATTTGCAAAGTATCAACCGTACTGGTACGAACAGCCTGTATTCCCCCATGATGACTATGATGGGCTCGCATATGTAAGGTCTAAATTAAGTATACCGCTGGCCACAGGGGAAGACGAGTACACCGCCCGTGGTTTTAACAGACTGATTGAAACACGCGCGGTGGATTACCTGCAGCCGAGCATCGTCAAAATCGGTGGTATCCTGCAGGAGAAGAAAGTATTCACCATGGCAGGAGCGTTTAACCTTAGGGTAGCGCCAAATTGCTGGTCAACCGGTCCGGCAATGGCGGCAACCCTGCATGTGTGCTTCTCTGAACCTGATGCTTTTATTATTGAGACTCCGGTTGACCTACCTGAAACTCCGATTGTAATCACATCGATTGACCCACCGGAGAAAGGCTATTGGAACCTTCCCGAAAGTCCGGGACTAGGCATTGAGTTTGATGAGAAGGCTTTACAGAAATATATCATTAACTAATCATTTCCGGTGGCTGAAATGTTAATAACTACTTCATTAAATATAATTTAACCATGCCAATAAGTCTTTTCCCCGGTCTGATGATAAGATTTTAAAGGGGTTTAGTGTCCTTGTAAATTTCAGAGCCATCCCGTTTACCCTGGAGAAATTGCAAGGGTGAGAAATTTTATCACCTTTTCACTGTCAATTTCTTCACTGCTTTATCGAGTCCGTCAACGGTAAGACTGTACATGGGGAAAATTTTGCTGATTAGCGCAACAGACATAGGCTGCTGTGTAAAATCATAATCAGGATTGAGCCAAACAGAGTGGGTGAAATGTCCGGAAATCCGTTTCAGCCAATCAATACCAGGAGTGTCGTTATCCTGATAGTAATAAATTGCGCCGTTCCGATCCAGTAATTCGGACGGAGCCATATAAGCATCACCGACGATGATCGTTTTGTAATCAGGTTCCAATGTTTTTAGAAGATAATCAGTACTGATTTTTTCCATTTTTCCCATGTCTTGATAAACTTCGTTATAAATACAATTATGAAAATAGTAATATTTGAAGTCCTTAAAATGAGTGCTGCTATGAGCCGCGGTGAATAACTGACTGCAGGTTCTAATATACGGGTCCATAGTACCGCCGGTATCCATTAAGAGCAGCAGCTTGACAGCATTTTTGCGTCTTCTTCTCCAGACTAATTCAATTTCACCGACATTTTTCGCCGTGTGGTCGATTGTTTCGTCAATATCCAGTTCATCTTGAGGGCCGACACGGTTGAGCCGCCTTAGTCCTTTTAATGCCACCTTAATTTGGCGTACATCCAGAGTAAGATCATTGCTGTAATTACGGAATCTTCGCTCTTCGGCGATTTTGATGGCATGACGGCCCCCGCCTGGTCCTCCGATTCTAATACCTGCAGGATTCTCTCCCGAATGCCCGAAAGGTGAGGTTCCACCGCGTCCTATCCATTTGCTGCCCCCGTTATGGGCTTCTTTTTGCGTTTTGATGCGGTCCTCAAGCTG
>Ga0182021_10010368_pt1 | contig 11054 bp, 9 predicted proteins | sample 612E3MmetaG_FD_120493 | JGI IMG/M metagenome (GOLD analysis project Ga0182021, IMG submission 120493) | Permafrost microbial communities from Stordalen Mire, Sweden - 612E3M metaG (Illumina Assembly) | ecosystem: Environmental > Terrestrial > Soil > Wetlands > Permafrost | place: Sweden...
ATCGTTCTCTATCTTTCGCTGCCTTGGATCAAGATCGGCGGTTTCCCGGCGGTGTTTCTGGATGTCGCGTCGCGCCGCTTCCATTTCTTCGGCTGGACCGCCGCGGCGCAGGACATGTGGTTGCTTTTCTTCGTGCTCAGCGGGACGGGTTTCCTCCTTTTCTTCGTGACCGCGCTCCTCGGCCGGGTCTGGTGTGGCTGGGCTTGTCCGCAAACCGTGTTTCTCGAGCAGGTCTTCCGGCGCCTGGAGCGCTGGATCGAAGGCGATGCGTTGGCCCGCCGGAAGCTCGATGCCGCCCCCTGGACCGCCTCCAAGGTGATCAGGCGCGGCGCGAAGCAGGCCGGCTTTGCGGTGCTCTCGCTCGTCATCACCCATCTCTTTCTGGCCTATTTCGTCTCGGTCCCGGCCCTCTGGAGCATGATGCGAGCGGCCCCGACCGAACACGGGGGGGCTTTTCTCTTTGTTTTTGTTTTCGCCGGCATCCTCTATTTCAATTTCGCCTGGTTCCGGGAGCAGCTCTGCATCGTCCTGTGTCCCTACGGCCGCCTGCAGTCAGTGCTGATCGACGACGATTCGCTCGTCATCGGCTACGACGCGCGGCGCGGGGAGCCGCGCGGGAGATTCCGCCGGGAGGCCCCCCAGGCCGGTCCCCGTGAAGGCGCCACGGGAGACTGCGTGGACTGCCACCGCTGCGTCGCCGTCTGCCCGACGGGCATCGATATCCGCCAGGGGTTGCAGATCGAGTGCATCGGCTGCACCGCCTGCATCGATGCCTGTGATGAGGTCATGGCGCGGGTTGGACGCCCCGCCGGGCTCGTCCGCTATGATTCGCTCAATGGCCTGGCCGGCCGGCCCACCCGCTGGGTGCGGCCGCGCACGATTGCCTACGCCGTGCTGCTGCTGGTCGGCGGCTCCGCGGCAGCCTGGGCGGTGTCGACCGTGCGCCCGGCCGCGTTCGGTCTGACCCGCATGGTCGGATCCGCCTACTTTTTCGTTGCGGCGACGGTCCGCAACCAGTTCCTCGTCCGACTGGTCAACAAGCAGGACTCGGCGCAGCGTCTGCTGGTGCAGTTGCGCGATGCGCCCGCGGGCGTGGCCGAAGTCGGCCTCGATGCCCCGCTTGCGCTTGCTGGAATGGGCGAGGAGGTGCGGCCGCTCGTCGTGGTTGTCCCGCGAGCCCGCTACTCCGGGCCGTTTCATTTCACCGTCGTCGTGCGCGACGAGGCCGGGACCTTCGAACTGACGCGCGAGGCCGAGTTTCTCGGCCCCGATCCGCGGCTGCTGCGGGAGGACGAGGAGGCGCATGAGAATCCCGACAAGCGATGACCGGTCTGATCGCGACGGCGCGGCGGCCGGCAACCGACTGCTCTGGCTCGCCGCCGGCGCGTTCGCGGCAATGATGGCGGCGTGGACGGTGTTCTTTTTTGTTGCCCATCGCCATCCAGTGGAGACGGTGCCGGTGGTGACGGATGGAGGCAGACCCTAGGCCAGTCGATGGGGACGCAGCGCCTCGGGGTTGCCTTCGCCAATACCCAACCACCACATTTCTTCGCAAGATCATGCACGCCGAGATCATGAGCATCAACAGCGCCTCCGCCGCCTTTGTCGCGGGGCTGGTCACGAGCCTGCATTGCCTCGGCATGTGCGGGCCGCTGGCCTGCGCCATCGTGCCGGTGCGCAGCGCGGCCGGCGAGCAAAACGCGGACGCCCAGGTCGTCAGCACGGTGTACCACGTGACGCGTCTCACTGGATACGCGGTGCTCGGCGCGTTGTTTGGGGCGCTCGGCCGGGCGCCGCTGGAATGGCTGGGCGGCGGGGTGGTGCGGTACCTGCCATGGCTGCTGGTCGGATTTTTTCTGGCCGTCGCCTTTCGCTGGGACCGGCATCTGCCGCGCGTGCCGTTCCTGGGAAACATCTACCTGCGGGTGCATGGCTGGGGCCGGGCCCGTTCGCCGCTCTCGGCCGCCGCGGCGCTTGGACTGGCCACGCCGTTGCTGCCGTGCGGGCCGCTCTACATGCTGGCCGCCCTCGCGATGATGGCCGGATCGGCGCTGCGCGGAGTGGAGTTCATGCTGGCCTTCGGACTCGGCACGGTGCCGCTGCTCTGGCTGCTGCAGACCAATTTTCACTGGATCCGCCTCAAGCTTCCACCGATATGGATCGCGCGGACGCAGATGGGCGTCGCCCTCGTCGCGGCTGTGCTCATCGCCTGGCGCCTGCGCGCCTCCCTCGGGTTACCCGGCCCGGGCTTCGACAATTTTGTCTGCCATTAAAATAAGTGGGATCGCTGAAGCCGGGCCGGCCGTGCCCGCGCCGCCAGAACCCGCGACCGGACGGCGGCGTCAGGCAGCGCCTGCCTGCCGCCACTGCGGTTCGCCGCTGCTGACCGAGGAGGCCCGCGCGTCGGGATTCTGCTGTGCGGGATGTGCCTACGTCTTCCGTTTGGTGAGCGGGGCCGGGTTCGAACAGTACTACCAGCTCAAGGACAAGGTCATCGCGCCGACGGGCAGCGCGCTGTTCCAACCGCGCGACTTCGGCTGGCTGGAAGCGATGCAGCGGGAGGCGGAGAGCGGGGCGGTTATGGCTGGGACCGCGATAGGTGCGCCTGCCTCGGCGGCCGACCCCGGGGACAAAGCAACCGTGCCGCCCGGCGCGACGATGGCGTCGCGTCTCCCACGACCGCCGGAAATGATCCTGGATCTGCAGGGCATCTCCTGCGTGGGTTGTGTCTGGCTCATTGAGAAGCTCTTCGAGCGCGAGCCGGGCGCGCGGCGGATCGAGATCAACGCCCAGCTCGGGCGGATCCGGCTGAAATGGCAGTCCGGCCAGTTCGAAGCCGCCCGTTTCGCCCGCACCCTGCAATCATTCAATTACTTCGTTGGGCCGCCGGGAGCGGAGTCCGCCGCGCCGCCCGAGAGCCGCGACCTCGCCAAGCGCATCGGCCTCTGCACCGCCTTCGCGATGAACATCATGCTGTTCACGCTGCCGGCCTATTTCGGCATGCGGGACTCATTCCCGTACGCGCGGCTGTTCGGCACCCTTGCGATGCTGTTCGGCACGCTGAGTTTTCTCGCGGGCGGCAGCTATTTTCTTGGCCGGGCCGTCCGGGCCGTTCGCGAACGGGTGTTGCATATCGACCTGCCGATCGCGCTGGGAATTCTCGGTGCCTACGCCGGGTCGGTCTTCGGCTGGCTCGCGCAGGATGGGCGGTTCGTGTACTTCGATTTCGTCGGATCGTTCATCCTCCTGATGCTCGTGGGTCGCTGGGCCCAGATCGCGGCGGTCGAACGCAACCGCCGGCGGTTGCTCGGCCACCAGCCGGGCCCGCAGAAAGTGCGGGTCTACGGTGCGGCGGGATCGCCGGTCGCGGCGGTCGGCCCGGCCGGCGCAGGAGCGGTGAGCTCGCCGTCGGCGGACGAGGTCGCATTGACGGCGCTGAAGATCGGGCAGGTTTTCGGCGTGCCGATGGGACACATGGCGCCGGTCGAGGGACGGCTGGACGGCCGGGACGGCGTGTTCACGACCGCGTGGATTGACGGTGAGTCGGAGCCGCGGCTGTTTCACGCGGGCCAGCGCGTGCCGGCGGGCGCGGTCAACGTCACCCGCGGCGAGGTGCGGCTGGAGGCGCTGCAGACCTGGAGCGAATCGCTTCTCGCCAAACTGGTGCAAACCGCGGTCCGGCCCGGCTATCGGCATCGCCTTTTCGACCGCATCATCCAGGGCTATTTGGTCGGCGTCATCGGGCTGGCGCTGGCGGCGGGCATCGGTTGGGCGGTCGCTGCCGGCGATGGGCCGCGGGCGCTCTCGGTGGCCCTGGCCGTGCTGGTGGTCTCCTGCCCGTGTGCGCTCGGTCTGGCGCTGCCGCTGGCCGACGAAATGGCCGTGGCGGCGGTGCGACGTTACGGGGTGTTTGTGCGCGAGAACGATCTGTGGGCGCGTTTGGGCCGCGTGCGGAAAATCATCTTCGACAAGACGGGCACGCTCACCCTCGAATCACCGGCGCTGGCGGATCCCGCGGGGCTGCGCGCCCTTGAGCCTGGCGCGCGGCGGGCCCTCTTCACGCTGGTGCACGATAATCCGCATCCGATCAGCCAGTGTTTGCACGAGGAGTTGCTGGTTGGCGGCGAGACCTCTTTGCCCCTGGCCGGCGAGCTAGGCGAGGAGATCGGCTCCGGCGTCAGCCTCCGCGCGGGCGAAGATCTTTGGACCCTCGGGCGCCCCGGCTGGCGCGGCGGAGCTGAGACTGAGGTACCGGGTGGCGCGGCAAATCCGGAGGAGGGCGCCGCGACGGCGGAAACGGAGTTCTGTCGCAACGGCGCCGTGCTGGCGCGGTTTCGCTTCACCGACGCGGTGCGGGCCGATGCGAGGGTTGAGGTCGCCGCGCTGCGCGCCGGGGGCCGGGAGGTCTTTATTCTCAGCGGCGATCACCGATCGAAGGTCGATGCCGTGACCAGTGAACTCGGTTTGCCGCCGGAGAACGGCGCCGGCGAAGTCACCCCCGAGGGAAAGGCCGCCTGGGTGCGGCGCGTTGACCGGCGCGATACGCTCATGCTGGGCGACGGCGCCAACGACAGCCTCGCATTCGAGAGCGCGCACTGCCGCGGCACGCCGGTCGTGCATCGAGGCGTGCTCGAGTCGAAGGCGGATTTCTATTACCTGGGGCGCGGCATCGGCGGCATCCGGAAGCTCTTCGAGGTGGACCGCCTCCGGGCGCGCACGCAGCGCTGGATCTTCGCCTTTGCCATCACCTACAACCTTGCGGCGGTGGGCTGCGCTGCGGGCGGGCTGATGAGTCCATTGCTGGCGGCCGTCGTGATGCCGGCGAGCGCCCTGGTTTCACTGGCGATCGTCGCGGTCGGCATGCGGTCCTGCCTGCGGGGATGAGGTTTTCCCATCCCCGGAAGAAGACGCTGGAGTGCCCGGCCAGCAGGCGCCACGCCTCCAAGGAAACTCCCGGGCGGCTACCACGCCTTCGGAATCGCTGCGGTCAGCACCTCGGGGGCGCCGGGGGTGATGAGAAGGTTGTCTTCGATGCGCACGCCGCCGAGGGCGAGATGCGGCTCGACCTTCTCCCACGCCACGCAATCGCGGAATTTCTCGCGACGCTTGGGATCGGTGAGCAGGGGTGGAATGAAGTAGAGCCCCGGCTCAACCGTAACCACGTAGCCCGGCGCGAGCGGGAAATCCATGCGCAGGGTCTTCAAGCTGGCCCGGGTCGAACGCGGCCGGCCGGGCAGGGTGCCGCTGGCGTCGCGCACGCCGAGTCCAACGAGGTGGCCGATTCCGTGCGGGAAGAACAGGACGTGCGCCTCCTGTTCGACGAGCGACTCGGCATTGCCGCGCATCAGGCCGAGTGAGACGAGCCCGGCGGTCAGGTCGACCGCGCACTGCAGGTGAATATCGCGCCACTCGGCGCCCACCACGCAGCGGGCGACCGCCTTCTCCTGGGCGGCGAGGACGACCTGGTATAAATCGCGTTGGAACGACGGAGGCGGTCCGGCGACGTAGGTTCGGGTGACGTCGATCACGTAGCGGTCGATCTCCGCCCCGGCGTCAATCAGCACGAACTCGCCGGCTTTCGCCGCCCGGGTGGTCGGCTCAAAATGCAGCACGGCGGAATTCGATCCGGTGCCGACAATGGTCCCATAGCCGGTGCGCGTCGCGCCATGACGGAAGAACTCGGCTTCGAGCTCGATCTGGACCGCCCGTTCCGTCACGCCCGGGGCGATGATTGCGGCGGCCTTGGCGTAGCCGGCGGCGGTGGCGGCCGCGGCCTGCCGCATCGTCGCAAGTTCCAAATCGTCTTTCGGACGGCGCGCATGCGTGAACGCCTCGCGCACCTTCACGGTCAACGCCTCGTCTGCGCGCACGCCGCAGAGGGGAGCGCCGAGGCCGGCGATTGTCCGGGCCCGCCGGTCGGTGATCCACGCGGGCAGGCCTGCAAGCGGTTCGCCGGCGATCTGCTCCCGAGCCTCCCAGACGCGTTCGCCCTCGGTGATCTCGAGAACAAACAGCTTCCAGCCGTCCCGCACACCATCGTGCGGGTCGAAGGCGACAATGGCGCCCGGGCATTCCACGCCGGCCACGTAGAAAAACTCCGCATGGGCCCGGAAGGGATAGGTCTGGTCAGTGTTCTCTGGCAGGGGAACCGGCGTGCCGGCGCCGATGAGCAGGATTTCGTCGGTCAGGTTGAGGGCGGCGGCGAGGCGGGCGCGCCGGTCGGCGAGTTGGGTAAACATAGGGAGGATGGCAGGGCCCGGTTGTCGGTCCGAACACGCGGCGCCACAAGCCGTTTCAGGTCGGCCCGGGCGCAGAATCCTTGAATTTCGGATGCGAAATCACGATCACCGGGCACCGCGCCCGGCGGAGAAGGTACTCGGTGGTCGTACCAACGAGCCGGCCGGCAATGGTGCTGTGACCGTGCGACCCGATGACCACGAAGGCGGCGCGGAGCTTCCCAACCTGTTCCAGAATCAACGGCGCGGGAGCTCCGCGGAGCTGCACGGTGGTCACGGCAATTTTGTCGAGTCGCAGCTGCTTCTCATAGCGGGCCAGCCGCCGGGCCGCGGTCTGTTGGTCCGCGGCTACCGCCGCCTGCATGGTTGCGAGCACCGTGATTCCCGCCGCGGGTACCCGGGAGGGCTGGACGACATGAAGCAGGACGACCCGGCCGCGCAAGGCGTCGGCCAGACCGGCCGCGGTCTCAAAGACCTGGTCGGTGACCGCGGAGAAATCAAGCAGGGCAATGATCGTCGTCACGGGCGGGAAGGGAGGGGGAACGGAGGACGGCGGTCCAAGCTGGAGGGACTTTGGAAATTCGCAAATCCTGTTTGCAAACGACGCAGGATTGCCCTTCGCCCGCCGCCCTCCATGGTGATTCGCCGAACCCCATGAAATTCAGCCAACCCCAGGCCGACATCTACGTGCCGTCGGGCATCGGGCCCGCCGCCGCGCTTGCCCGCACCACCCACCTGTGCGTCGCCGCCCACCAGGACGACATCGAGATCATGGCGTTCCACGGCATCGCCGAGTGCGAGCGGCGCGAGGACCGGTGGTTTTCTGGCGTGATAGTGACCAACGGGGCCGGCAGCCCCCGCGCCGGTCACTTCGCGAAGATCAGCGACGAGGAAATGCAGGCCGTTCGCCGGCGGGAGCAGCGCCGGGCGGCCCGGCTAGGCGGCTACAGCCTCCAAATCCAACTGGGTCATCCGAGCATTGCGGTGAAACGTCGGGGGCAGGCCGAGGTCAGCGGCGACCTCGCCACGATTTTCGCGGGCTGCCGGCCGGAAGTGGTTTATCTGCACAATCCCGCCGACAAGCACGACACCCATGTCGCGGTGTTTCTGCGCTGTCTCGAGGCGATCCGTTCGCTGCCCAAGGCGCAGCGACCGCCGCGGGTCTACGGTTGCGAAGTGTGGCGCGATCTCGACTGGCTGCCCGAAAGCGAGAAGGTGGCGCTCGACGTGTCGGCGCGGCCCCGGCTCGCGCAGGACCTGCTGGCGGTCTTCAAATCGCAGATTGCCGGCGGCAAGCGCTACGATCTCGCGACGCTCGGCCGGCGCGCGGCGCACGCCAGCTTTCACGCGGCGCACACCACCGACGCGACCACGGCGCTGACCTTTGCGATGGACCTCACCATCCTCGCCAAGGTCGACTCGCTCGACGTCGAGACTCACATGCGCGGACTGATCCGGCGATTCCGCGACGACGTCAGTGCGCGGCTGAAGCGGTTCGCGTGAAATCGGGGCGTTTCACCACGAAGGCACGAAGCCAATCTGGCGATCGTGACGGCCTCGCCCCACCCGAGATTTCCCACGTGACCGGCTGGCGGTCGTCGAGGCGATATGTCAACTAATAGTTGACATGGGCGGAGCTCTGCGCGGTCAATTCGGCGCCGACGGGGTCGACTGGAGCTTCCGCGCGCGTCGAGGACCTGCCGGGCGAACGGTTTGTTTGTCAGCTAATAGTTGACAATGGACAGATCGCGCGCGGTTGAGATCGCTGCGGGAACGGCTGGGCGCGGCCGAAACGGGGAGCGAGGACTCATCGCGCCCAGAAAACCCTTGCGTCACCCGGAAGCATGGCTCTTGCTTCCCGTCCTTGGTTCGGGCCGTGGCGCAGCCTGGTAGCGCACTTGCATGGGGTGCAAGGGGTCGTGAGTTCGAGTCTCACCGGCCCGACCATTTTACTTTAGGACAATCACTTAACCCCTCTATTGGCGGTCGATTTCTGAGTCAGTCATAACAAAATCGGCCTAAAGTCATAACATATACACCGGAATCCTCCTTGGTTCGCGGTTGTCAACTGGCGTGCCTTGAGAGCCTCCTCGCATGAACCAGCACCAGCCCTGAAACTGGAGCCATGTGGATTTGACGGCGGGCGAGCTGACCGTCACCCCCGAGAAGACGGAAAACCCGCTTGTTTATCCAATGGCGGGCGAGCTTCGCGAGTTCCTGGGAATCCTGACCGCGGGCGTCGGCAAAGCCCCGCTTTTCTCGACGCTCTGCGGCCGCATCACCGGCCGGGACGGCGGCCTCTCGAATGAGTTCGGCCGCCTGGTACAGCAGGCCGAGGTTATTCGTCAGCCGAGGTCGGGGGCTTGCGGTATGGCAAGTGCTCATTTGCCCCAACGTTTACGGAGCAGGCCGGGTGCATTCCGAGGCGAAGCCGACCAGACCGGGCGCGGAGCGAGCCGGAAGTAAGCTGGAGTCAAAACGGCGAGCCCACGGACAGGATCGTGCTTCGAGGCTGGCGGCGGGGACGAGCGGGCAACACACAACGAAGTCCCCGATTCACTGCCGCAGGTATTGGCGAACGGTTAACGCGGAGGCGCGCCGGACGACGGACTCGGCGCCGCGGCCGGGCGCTGCTCCGGCGTCGCTTCTGCGAAGTGGTTAGCCGACCCGGTCAGAACGATGGTGTATCCAGTCACTTGCTCAAATGACAGCTCGTCTTCGAACCGAGTTTGACCCGTCAGCCCGAACATAACGGTATCCCCTTCGCGCCCGATCAGATCCGGCGAATAGGCGCCAAAGCCACGAAGCACCAGTGTCGCATGATCGAATTGTCGTTTCGGTTCGATCACACGCACGTGTATCCGAAATGTGGGTTTCTCGCCGTCTGTCACTAGGAAGTATCGCTTTGGAAAGACATCGCCATTTTCGACTCGCGCGATAACCGCGGTGCAACGGACGGGTGAATCGAAACCGCTCCGGCAGGCAGTGACCACCAGAGCTAGCAGCAATGCCAAAGTCAACTGGTTGAGATTGCGCATGACAGTGCTCTTGCGGGGTTCGCCATCCAAATAGACAATCCCAACCCCAAAAACCGCTACTTGCGAATGAGGCTAACGCTCAGGACCTGCGGTTTGCCTCTCGCTGGCGTGCCGGCCGCTCCGCAGTCGGCCTGCCAGCCAAGCAGCCATTCGCAGCGGCCACTGTAGGTCAGCCGTCCACGGTCCTGCCCTATGAAGCGTACGAGGTGACGGCAAAACGTCCTACCGCGGACTGACTGGGGCGCGGATGGAAAGGCCCTCGACGGGTTCCTCCTGAATGGCCCGCTCGAGATTTGCCAAGGCGTCCTGGCAGACCAGCATCACCTTGCGCTTCTGGTTCAAGGAGATTGTTAGCGAGCGGACGTTGGTGTTTTCCCGAGAGAGTTTGACGATTTGCGCCTTGAGTTCGGAGAACCGGGTATAGCCGGCCGTGGCGGTTGGGAGATCGGAGTTGGTGCGGAGGGTCGGGATGGCGGCCAGGCCAGCCAGATTCTGACGGACCGCCTGGTCTTCCTTCGCCATCGCCGCTTCCATTTCGTCCATCTTCTGGTCGCTTTCCTCGGCAATGTGCGGCGGCAGAAGGGTGAGAAGGCGCAGCGCCGCGATCCTGGCGCCGTCGGCCAACTGGAGGACTTCGAAACCCGTCGCCGAAGGGGCATTGGCCGGGGCTGCCGCGAGGCGCGAAAGCGCCGCATCCATTTCCGCAAGCGTCGTGGCCGCCGGGCCAAACGTGAGACTGTATGCCTTGAGGTTGGTGTTCTTGACCGCGAGGTCCAGCAGGTCTTTGTCGACGCGCTGGAACTCCACAAACGCCCTGGAGAATTGGGTCAGCAGATCCGCTTCGTTCCTGGTTCCGGCCAGTGGCAGCAGCGTCTCCAATTCCCGGAGTTCCTGCTCCACCGCCGCAGTGGCCGTGCGGGCCTGGTTCGCGAAGGTGCGCGAGTCTTCGTCGGTAATCGCCATGACGGAGCTTTTTTCAGCCTCCGAGGCCAAGGCCACGGCCAGCCGAATCCGGTCGACCAATTCAACCCGCTTGGCTTTCAGGGCCAGTTGGGCAGCGGGATTCTGCGGTTCCCGGAAATGCAGCACGAGCAGGATGACCGCGAGCAACATTGTCGCTCCGGCCGCCATCCAAAGAAAATCTCTGAGACCTGGTTTCATCGTCACGCTTTCCTTCTGGAGGATGGACGCAGGTCGGAACGAGACGTTCTCACTCCGTGGCTGCGCGGTTTCCGTCCGGGGGAAGCAGTAGTTTCTGCCGGAGCGAGGACAATCGATAAGTAGCCGGCTTAATGTCCTTTTAATGCGAATGGCCGCAGTATTTATGATTTCTAACGATCCGAAGGCGTCGCAGCGCGCGACGAATTGAACGAACAGTAACTTAGCGCGGCGGAGCCGCGATCAAAGTAGCGAGCATCAAATAGCGGGTAGTGAGGAGGACTCGGCATTGCCTCACGCGGAGGCGCAGAGGCCGCAGAGACGGGAGATCATTTGGCGCGCGACGAGGATTCATCCGGAAGCCGGTCGTTCCTCCGCGCCCTCGGCGATCTCTGCGTGGGAATCCGCGGACAGGCCTGGTCTCGTGCGTCTGGCGACAGCTCTGGAATGGGGGAAAGACTACCCTTAACGATTCATGTCCCCCAGGCAGGAGAGGGTGTCGCAGCGCGGTCAATGGCCGAAAACCCGCAGATCGCGGATACTGGCCCAGTTGCCATCGGGCAGGGCAGTCGTGCTGATCCGCAGATGGCGGACCCCCTGGGCCGTAAGTTCGATGCGATGG